>Ga0111539_10003191_pt1 | contig 21698 bp, 24 predicted proteins | sample RhiMethybrSRZTD1_FD_79667 | JGI IMG/M metagenome (GOLD analysis project Ga0111539, IMG submission 79667) | Populus rhizosphere microbial communities from Tennessee, USA - Rhizosphere MetaG P. TD hybrid SRZTD1 (version 2) (version 2) | ecosystem: Host-associated > Plants > Roots > Rhizosphere >...
AACATTCGTTCATATCAGCCGCGTGCCTACTCGCCTGATTACAAGATTCCGGAGAAGGTCTACCAGTACACTTTCTCGCTGCAACAGGAGCTGTTCAACGACACCGTTCTGACGGCGGCGTACGTCGGCAGCCAGGGAAGAAACCTGTTCCTGCGCAGCATTGCGAACAAGATTTTGCCCGGCCAAACCACCGTCCTCAGCAATGTCTCGTCGCTTCCGTCCGGTGTTGGCGTCGTCAACCTCGCCGATCCCATTACGGGCCGGATCACCGCGGTGCGAACAGTGCGCGAGTTTTCGATCATTTCCGGAAACAACGTGCAGAACCCGTTCGCGGAAGTTGATTACAAGACCAGCGGCGGCGAAGACAGCTACAACGCGCTTCAGATGACACTCGCGCGTCGTCTGACCACCGGCCTAACTCTCAACGCGCAGTACACGTTCGCGCGCAGCTTCGGCAACACCGCCGGTTCGAACGAAGCAAGGACCGCGGCAATTCCGGACAACTTCGATGCGGATTTTGGTTACAACAACTTCGACGTCAGACACACGTTCAATATCAGCGCGATTTACAAACTGCCGTTTGGCAAAGGGACCAGTCACGAGTTCGGCAGCGTTGGCAATGCGCTGTTGGGTGATTGGGAGGTTGGCACCATCGTGAATGCAAGAAGTGGTTTGCCGATTGAGGTTGGTATCACGCGTCCCGACGTTGTGATTCAGTGTGCGCAGGCGACTTGTCCGGTAACCATCAACGGCGTGGCCACGACGGTGCCGAACGGGTTCGTGGCCCAGTTGCCGGGCACGATCAACGCGGCGAATCCGTTGCCGCTCGGTTTCGTCGGCGTGGTGAATACGCCCGGCGGCGGCGCCTCGCGTAACGTTCGCCGGCCAAATCTGATCTCGGGTGTCGATCCGTTCCTGAATAACGATCGCAACATCATCAATCCCGCCGCGTTTTCGACTCCGCTGCCGGGCGCGTTCGGCGATTTATCGCGAAACGCACTGCGCGGTCCGAAGTTCGCGCAGTTTGACTTGATCTTCAACAAGCGCTTCAAGCTTACCGAGTCGTCGAACATCGAATTTCGTACCGAGATATTCAACGTCTTCAACAACACGAACTTCGCAGTTCCGTCGACGACACTCAACAACGCGCTGCCGACGATTACCACGGCGGGTGTGCTGTCGTCAGGTTTACAACCCGGCAGTGCGTTCACGCAATCGGCTGCAGGTGGAACGTTTGGTCTGTTGCGTCAGACGGTTGAGCGGACTGTCGGTCTCGGGACCAATCGTCAAATTCAGTTTGCGCTTCGCTACAACTTCTGAGCAGTGTTCAGGGAACACGGATTGAGAAATCATATGTCACTATCAGAAACGTCGCTCAAAGAGCAGACCAATCCAATGATTCCTTCCGAGGATGTTTTCGACGACGGTTTTCTCCGGGTTGAGCACCGGAACTACTACGTCGCGTGTGGCGGCACGCCCCTGAAACTTCCCCGCACGGAGTTTCTGATCTTCTCGCGGCTCGCGCGAACGCCGAATCGCATCGTCGCCGCCGAGGAGCTGTGGATGTCAGTGTGGGGAGGCGACAAACCGCTCAATTCGGAAAGCCTCCACGTTTACATCTATCGTTTGCGGGCCAAGCTCTCCGAGTTTGGCCTGCACATCGAGACGATGGTCAACGTGGGCTATCGTCTGATCACCTCCGCGACCCAATGAAACAAGGCGATTCCTCGCAGGTGTTAACTCAGAGTTCAGGCGCAGTTCAGTTAGATGTAACACCCGCTCACTAGATTAGACCGTTAATTACGCTCCGAGAAAATCTGCCCGACGACAGGAGATAGCTGAATGTGTGCCTTGCCGAGAAGTGTTCGAATGGTTGCGTGGTTTACGGCGCTAGTGGTCCTGGTTGGTTCGATTGCCTGTAACCCAGGCGGTGGAAATGGTCCGAACGCCTCGGTCTCATTGCAAGGTGCGGGCGCAACCTTTCCGAACCCGCTCTATCAGAAATGGGTGAGTGAGTACGGCAAGGCACATGAAAACATCAAGATCGATTACCAGTCGTTGGGCTCGGGCGCCGGCATCAAGCAACTGAAGGAACAGACGGTTGATTTCGGTGCGTCCGATGCGCCGCTGAAAGACGATGATGTCAAGACGTTTTCTGGCGAGGTCGTGCATATCCCGACAGTCCTTGGTGCGGTCGTGATCACCTACAACCTCGCCGGTGTCACCCAGCCGTTGCGATTTTCTTCTGACGTCATCGCCGACATCTTTCTCGCCAAGATCAAGAAGTGGAACGATCCGCGGATCGCTGCGGACAACCCGGGAGTGACGCTGCCGGCGAACGACATCACTGTGGTCCATCGTTCAGACAGCAGCGGTACGTCGGCTGTGTTCACGGATTATCTATCGAAGGTCAGTCCGGAGTGGAAAGAGAAAGTTGGCGCTGGCGTTTCGCCGAGTTGGCCCACCGGTATCGGAGGAAAGGGTAACGAAGGGGTCACCGGCCAGGTGAAGAACACGCCGAACACGATTGGCTACGTCGAGTTGGCTTTCGCGATGCAGAACAAACTTCCGGTGGCCCCGGTCAAGAACCAGGGTGGAAACTTTGTCGAGCCGACGATTGATACCGTGACAGCGGCGGCTGCCTCGTTTGCCGCGAGTACGCCTGAAGATCTCCGTGTGTCGATCACCAATGCGACGGGCGCACAGGTTTATCCGATCTCCAGTTACACCTACATCCTCGTCTACAAAGACCAGAAGGACGCGGCGAAAGGTAAAGCGCTCGTCGATTTTGTGTGGTGGGGAATTCACGACGGACAGAGCTTCGCGAAAGATCTGCATTACGCACCTCTGCCGGCCGACATCGCGAAGCGGGCCGAAGGGAAGATCAAGTCGATCACTAACGGAGGCACGCCGTTAAAAAGTTAGCTAAATGAGCGCTGCGGTTGAAAACGGCGGACACGGGTTTGGACGAGGTTACTCAAACTGGCGTCGTGTGCTTTCGCCGACTGGAAACACCGGCGACGGAATCTTTCGCATCCTCATGCTGCTCGTCGCGTTGCTCATGGTCGCGATCGTGCTGGCGATGGTATTGGCCCTCGCGGCCGACGCGATGCCGGCGATTCGCCAGTTTGGCTTCGGCTTTCTGACGGCCAGGCAATGGGACCCAATCAAGGGTGAATTTGGCGCGTTGCCGTTCATTTACGGCACGGTCATGTCGTCGCTGATCGCGTTGGCGATCAGTGTTCCTTTCTCGCTGGGTATCGCGATCTTTCTGGTCGAGCAGGCGCCGCACTACATCGCGCGTCCGGTGGGCTTTCTGGTTGAGCTACTGGCCGCCATTCCGTCGGTGGTTTATGGCTTGTGGGGCATCTTCGTGCTGGCGCCGTTCCTGCGCGTGTACGTCGAACCGGCATTAGCGAAGGTGTTTGGCTGGCTGCCGCTGTTTCAAGGATCGATCACCGGTATCGGACTGCTAACCGGCGGGATCATTCTCGCGATCATGGTGACGCCGATCATCTCGGCGGTCGTGCGCGACGTGCTTGCCGCCGTGCCTGGTTCGCAACGTGAAGCGGCACTGGCGTTGGGTGCGACAAAGTGGGAAATGATTCGGGTCGTGCTCGTGAACGGCGCGCCGGGAATCGCGGGCGCGATCATTCTCGGGTTGGGTCGCGCGCTCGGCGAGACGATGGCGGTCACGATGGTCATCGGCAATCGCGCGCAGATCAGTCCTTCGTTTTTCGATCCGGCGTACACGATTGCTTCGGCGATTGCGAATGAGTTCAACGAAGCGACCGGCGATCTTTACGTCGCCGCGCTCGTTGAGTTGGGATTGATTCTTTTCCTCGTCACTTTCATCGTGAACGGCATCGCCAGGCTGCTGGTTTGGAACGTGACGAGAAAGACCGGCGGCGTGGGCAGGGCAGCGTAAATGACGAACAGCGATCGACTGCGACGTTCCACCAGCGCGGTGATGACTGCGTTGACCGCGCTGTGCACGGTGCTCGCGGTCGGCGCGCTGCTGATCATTCTTTCGTACATCGCGTGGCAGGGAATCGGTTCGATCAACCTTCAGTTCCTGATCGATCGACCGCGACCGGTGGGCGAAGGCGGCGGGATCGGGAACGCGATTCTTGGGTCGTTGATGCTGCTGGGAATCTCGTCGGTTATCGGTCTGCCACTCGGAATTGCGGTCGGCGTTTACTTATCGGAGGTCGGCACCGGACGGTTTTCCGGTGCGGTGCGATTCATCGTCGATACGTTGACGGGCATTCCGTCGATTGTGACCGGCGTTTTTGTTTACGCGGTTCTCGTGTTGCCGATGAAGCACTTTTCGGCGTTCGCGGGTGGAGTGGCGTTGGCGTTGATCATGATCCCGATCGTTGCGCGCACGACTGAAGAGATGCTGAAGCTGGTGCCGCACAGTCTGCGCGAAGGTGCGTTGGCGCTGGGCGCGCCGCAATGGCGCGTGACGTTGGGCGTGATCATTCCCGCGGCCGCGCCGGGCATCGCGACCGGAGCGATGTTGGCGATTGCGCGTGTCTCGGGTGAAACCGCGCCGCTGTTGTTTACCGCGTTTGGCAGCCGCTTCTTTCCAAAGTCGCTGAACGAGCCGATCGCGTCGCTGACCGTGCAGATTTACAACTACGCGATTTCGCCGTACGACGAATGGCACGCGCAGGCGTGGGCCGCGACGCTGGTGCTCATGGTCCTGGTGCTGGGCATCAACATTATTGTGCGGTTCTTAACTCGAAAGAAATTTTAGCCACAAAAAGGCACAAAAGGCACAAAAAAGGCTCAAAGAAGGCAGCAGGAGAAGGAAGGCAACGAGTCGTCAGTTGTTAATGAATATGAAGTTCTCAAACAAGCTTAGTTTTTGTGCCTTTTGTGCCTTTTTGTGGCTGAAAATACGATGCAAACCGTAGCGCCAAAAATCCAACTGCCGGAGAAGCGAGACGAGTGGTCCGCCGTGCGCCGATCCAGCAAGGTGAAGGTCGCCGTTCACGATCTGAACTTTTTCTATGGTCGTGCGCAGGCGCTTCACAACATCTCGGTGGAGATTCCCGAACGCATCGTCATGGCATTTATTGGACCATCAGGTTGCGGCAAGTCGACGTTCCTGCGCACGCTCAATCGCATGAACGACGTGATTCCCGCAACTCGCGTTGACGGCAAGGTATTGATCGACGATCACGACATCTACGCGCCTGGAACCGACGTCGTCGAGTTGAGACGCAAGGTAGGCATGGTGTTTCAGAAGTCGAACCCTTTTCCGAAGTCGATCTTCGACAACGTCGCGTACGGGTTGAGAATCAATCGCATCACTGACAGTAGTTCCGAACTGGCGGGGCGAGTTGAGCAGGCACTGAAGGACGCGGCGCTATGGACTGAAGTGCAGGACCGCTTGAAGTCGTCGGCGCTGAGTTTGTCCGGCGGACAACAGCAGCGGTTGTGCATCGCGCGAGCACTCGCGATCCGTCCTGAGGTACTATTGATGGACGAACCAGCATCGGCGCTCGATCCGATCGCGACTTCCAAAATCGAAGAACTGATTTTCGATCTGAAGAAGCAGTACACGATCGTGATCGTGACCCACAACATGCAGCAGGCGGCGCGCGTTTCGGACACCACTGCTTTCTTTCTGCTGGGTAAGTTGATCGAAGTCAATACGACTGAGAAGATGTTCACAGCTCCCAATGAAAAGTTAACCGAAGACTACATCACCGGAAGGTTCGGGTAACACGGATTAGAACGAATTTGAAACCCGGATAACCACTGATAGGCACGCTATGGATTTGCACCGTCATCTCGACGACGAACTGAGTTCACTACGCGATCGCGTCCTGCTGCTGGGCGGGGAGGCGGAGCAGGCGCTCGCGCGCGCCATGTACGCGCTCGGCGAGCGCGACAGCGAAGTCGCGCGAGAGGTGCTCGATCACGACGATCAGGTCGACCAGCTCGAAGTCGAGATCGATCGCCAGTGCATCGACATCATCGCGCTGCGCCAACCCGCGGCCCGCGATCTTCGTTTCGTGATATCGGTCGCGAAGATGGCCCCCGTGTTGGAACGAATCGCCGATCACGCCTGCAACATCGCCCGTACGGCGATCGATCTGAACAACGAACCGGAACTGAAATCAGTCATTGACTTGAACCGCATGGCCGATCACGCGCTGAAGATGCTGCGCGCGGCACTCGACGCGTTTACCTCGAGCGACGCGATCGCGGCGCGCGAGATCATCAAGAGCGACAGCGAAATAAACGACCTCTACAACCACACCTTTCATCGTCTGATCGAGTTGATGGTGACGGAACCGGTGACCGCGACGCGTGACGCGCGCCTGTTGTTCGTTGCCAAGCACCTCGAGCGGATCGGCGATTACGTCACTGATATATGCGAATTAACGGTTTACATGGCGGAAGCGGCGTTCATCAAACACACGACCTAGTTATGACTCGACCAATCCTGATCATCGAGGATGATGCCGACATCTCTGAGAGTTTGAAGTACAACTTCGAACGTGAAGGATTGGCGGCAGTGACCGCTCCCACGGGCGAAGCGGGACTCGCGGCCGCGCTAAACGAACGCGAACCACCGCGACTCATAATCCTCGATCTGATGCTTCCGGGAATGAGCGGGACCGAATTGTGTCGTCGTCTGAGACGCGAACCCGCTACGAGACGCACGCCGATCATCATGCTGACCGCCAAGGCTTCCGAATCGGATCGCGTGAGCGGTCTCGACCTCGGCGCCGACGACTACATTACGAAACCATTCTCGGTTCGTGAGCTGCTGGCGCGCGTCCGCGCCGTCATGCGTCGCGCGGACGAGACGATGGGCAAAACCTACGAAGACGATCATCTGACCATCGACTTCGACGACATCCGCGTCACTTGCGACGGCACGCGCATCAAGCTGACGAACAAGGAATTCACGTTGCTTTCGGTCCTGGCCAGAAGCGCCGACCGCGTCGTCACCCGTCAGCAGTTGCTGGATAGCGTTTGGGGCTACAGTTATTATGGCGATGCGCGCACGCTCGATGTGCACATTCGCCGCCTGCGCCAGAAACTCGACAAGTGCGGCGATTGCATCGAGACAGTGGTTGGCGTTGGTTATCGCTTCGTCGGTTGTGCGAACAATGTTAATTAGTGCCCGCGGCCGGTCTATCCTGGTAGCGGTTTGTATTATTCTCACCGTCGTTGGACTGATAGTTCCATCCTTTTCTATCCGTGTTCTTCTTGGTGCGTTGGTATTGCTGAGCGCTGCTGTCTGGTTCTTTAGCCGCCGGCCTGACACGAATTCAGCGATCCAAACGCTCGATCGCAGTCAAACGCCCGAGAGTTTTGCAGTCAGCTCGTTGTTTGAAGCGACGATGGGCAGCATGCGCGAAGGTTTGTTGGTGGTCGACAGGGATATGCGCGTCGTTGCCTCGAATTCCGCGGCTCATCGACTCTTCAATCCGTCGCTGCCGCGACTGAATTCGCAACGCCTGACGGAGTTGACGCGCAACCCCGCGATCTACAGCGCGTTTCTTGATGGTCTAAAAGGCCAGGAAAGCACCGGCGTGAAAGTCGAGACACACGGACCGGAACGCCAGGTGTTCGATCTTCGCGTCGTGCCGATCGGCGGCAATGGCAGCGGACCGGAAGGCGCGCTCGGCGTCTTCTTCGACATCACGCGCACCGAACGGCTCGAACTCGTCAGACAGGAATTTCTTTCCAACGTTTCCCACGAACTGCGCACGCCGCTGACCGCGATCCTCGCCTTTGTCGAAACACTCGAAACCGGCGCGATCGACGATCCGGAAAGCTCGCAACGGTTCCTGTCGATCATTCGCCGGAATGCGTCGCGCATGCATGGTCTCATCGACGATATTCTCGAACTCACCGCGATCGAAGGCGGCAACGTGACGCTGCGGGCGGCGAGTGTCGACCTGCACGAGCTGGTGACGGAGGTCTGCGCGTCGGCTGCGGCCAAGGCCGCGGCGCACGGTGTGACCCTGGTCAACCAAGTTGCGCCTGAGGTGAAGGTCTACGCTGACGGCCGGCGTCTCGAACAGATGCTTACAAATCTGATCGACAACGGCATTAAGTTCGGCCGCGAAGGCGGCACCGTGGCGATCCGGCACGAAGCCGGATCGCGCGATCGAATTCTCGTCGAGGACAACGGCGACGGAATTCCGGCGCAGCATCTCGAACGGCTTTTCGAGCGTTTTTACCGGGTCGACCGGGCCCGCTCGCGCGACATGGGCGGGACGGGTCTGGGCCTCGCCATCGTTAAGCACCTGGCGCTGTTGCATGGCGGCGAGGTGACCGTCAATTCTGAGCTAGGAAAAGGCACGATTTTTACTATCCACCTGCCAAAACACTCATAAATCATCAATATTTTGCACGTCAAATAGACGTGTAAAACAATGTTGTCAAGGGCCGCGGTGTTTGCCATAATGCGTCCGCATCTTGCCTCTGAACTGTCCCCGGCGCCCCAACTCACCTCAAATCAGTTAGCCGTCTGGGGAGATGAAACATGCGAATCCGACGAGCTCTTCGTTCTGTGTCGCCGTTCTTGAATGGGTTGGCTGGAGCAGCCGTGAAAGCCGTCATCACCAGTATCGTCGCCGGTGCCGTTGTCGTTGCGGTCATGCACTACATGGGGCTGCCCGTGCCCAGCGCGCATGACGTCCTTGGCGGACTTTCAAGGCTGGCGCGCGGCCTGTCGTAAAGGATAGGGATTTGAACACCGACTTTGGTAAGGCTTACGAACTGCTGGGAGTAAAGCCCGGCGTTTCCGTTCGAGAACTGAAAGCAGCACATCGGGACCTTGCCAAAGTCTGGCATCCCGATCGGTTCGTTCCCGACCCGCGTCTACGAGAAAAGGCGCAGGAGAAGTTGAAGGAGATTAACGCAGCGTACGAGCTGCTGATCTCCGGAAAGACTCCGCAGCCGAGACCGGCCCCTCCGCGTAGTTATGCGACGCAACCGCCAGTGGCACGGCGACAGTCCCGGCATCGTTCGCATGGGAAGGGGCTGGCGCTATTGATGTTTATGGCGGTTTTTGCAGTTACCATCAGCATCTTGCTTCAGAAACCTCAAAACCGTGCCCCGGCCGTGGAGACCGTAACCGAAAACACGGAAGACGTCTCAATTCCTGCTGAGGACAGTTCTTCTCGAAGGAGGCAGCGGCCGACTGTTGGTTCACCAAATAGAGCTGCGTTGGAAAGTCCGCCTGTTCCACTTGTTGAGCCGCTTGCAACGGTCAGTGTTGTGATTGATCCGTATACTGGTTTGCTTGCAACACCGAACTGTCCTCTTCACACGCAAATGACTTATCCCAACGGCAACCAGCCGCAGGCTTACTGCAACGCACGCCATCCGCCGAAAATATCCGTAACCACCACGGAAACCGAAGCGCAAAAAGATTCGGTCATCAAGTCCTTTGCCAAACGTGTCGGCTTCTAGAACGTGAACACGAGTTGCGGCTGCCAGCGGTATGTAGTCGGCGTAAAGTCGCTGAGTGGCACGAAGAAGTTTGGATACTGTCCGCTTCGTCGTAACGAGTTCTGGATGTAAATGAGGTTCTGGAAAGTCACCCTCCGCGAGATACCGTAATCAAATCGAATGTGATGCGTGCGGCTGTTCACGCCGGTGTTTGTTCCTAGATCGTCGTCGGTCAACTGTGAGATGAGCGCATTGGCGCCTTTGATCGCGAAGACGTACTGAAACATCATATCGCCGTGTTTTGCGACCCGGCCCACTTGCAGCGACGTGAGCATCGCGTCGCGTTCGTTCAGACCGGTAGCGACATTGCGTGCGAGATGCACATCAAAACGCACCGGGTAATCGCGATTGCCGATCTTTAAGCCGTTGTAATTCAGACGGAACATGAAACGTGCGATTTGAAAACCGGGGGCTGTGTAGATTGCACCGCCGGGAGTTGTGGTAGCGTTGCCCGTGCCTGGCAGTGGTCCCGAGAGCGCGAGTCCAAGGCCCGGTTGGACCAGCAGGACAAGACCTTCCTGAGTCGACGCAAGTTGGATCTGATTAGGTTGACGGAACAGTTGAATGTCGCCGCCGAACTGAGTTAACCAGTCGTCGCTGAATCTTTGGTTGGCGAGCACGCCCTGGTGGAAGAGGTTTGCCGATCTTCCGGTCGAACCGACGACTGCGCCGGCGCGTGCGAGCGGGCTGTTCGGCTGAATCACAGCGACCGTGGGGTTCGTCAGAATGTACTGACCGGCCCGGAATTCCAGACTGCTCAGGCGAAACGCATTGTAGTTGAATGAGTGCGTGTAGCGCTCGTTGAAGCCATTGAAGCGAATGTCGTCGTCGAACAGGAAGCGCGAATTATCGGCGAAGACGTCGGGAACGCGGCCGGCCTGAAGCTGGAGGGATTTGGTTGGTCGATAGTCAACCCAGATCTCGCTGATCGAGAATGGTGGGCGCGCGCCGAGTGAAGTGAAGTCCTGGTTTGTCGAGAGGGGATTGTTGACCGGACCGGTTGCGAGTTGAGCGTGGAACGTCAGGTTCTCGTAAATGTTGGCGTCGAGATTGAGGCGAAAGCGATAACGAACGCGCGCGTTTTGAACGTGCTCGAGTGGCGGATCCGGGGGCTCCGTTGCTGAACGGAAGATGCCGTCGAAACGCAGGCGGAAGTCTCCGCTGAGCCGGATCGGTCCGATCTTCTTGACGTCGCCTTCAACTTGCGCGATTCGCTGTTCGACTGTTTGCGTCTGCGCTTTCGCCTGCGTCTGGGCTGGAGCGATTGAACGCGTTTCCGTCGCGGCCTTTGGTGTCGATTCCGATTCCTTGATCGTCGTTGCGACCGGCTGTGCCGACAGTTTATCGAGCAGCGCTTGAATCGCGTGTTGTTGCTCGGCGATGGTCTTTTGTAACTGATCCAGCTTGGTGTTTTGGCGTTCGAGTTCGCTTTCGAGAAGTCGAATGCGCTCGGTTACGCTGGGATCCGTCGGATCTGTGGGTTTGATTTGTTCCTGTGCCAGCGCAGGGTGGCAGGCCAACGCGATAACCGCGAGCAATAACACCGATTTCATCATCGGAATCCTCAATTTGTTTGCTTAAGGTTCGGAAGAACGCCGTAGCATATGACGGTGGTCTTAATTTTGTCTTGCTACAAGATTACATCCATGTGAACAGAGATGGTCGTTGACAATGATCTGGAGCGCCCTTACTATTTTCCCGTTCAGTAATCTTCTCCTGCTCTTCCTGCAAACGAGGAAAATGCTTCTTCAGGAAGTTACGACTACTACAGTTCATACTGTCGGCAGCCCTATCACAGCCTATTGGCCGGTAATGGTCTTTTTCGTCGTCGCTGTGATCTTTCCCGTGCTGCCGATCGTACTCGGACGGTTTTTGCGGCCGATCAAGTACGAAAAAAGCAAGATGCGGCCTTACGAGTGCGGCATCGACCCGACCACCGAAGCACACGAGCGGTTCACAGTACGGTACTACATCGTCGCGATGCTCTTCCTGATCTTCGACGTCGAGACGATCTTTCTGCTGCCGTGGGCCATTATCTTCATGGGAAATGACTTTTCGTTTACAAAGTTTGCGCTGGTCGAGATGTTTGTGTTCATCGCGATACTGATCGTTGGTTACTATTACGCGTGGCGGAAGGGCGCGCTCGAGTGGGCGTGAAAGCATTGGCGATTGGCGATTGCCAATTGGCTTTTCGCGTCAGGAGCGCTTAAATACGCGTTAAGCAGACAGTGAACAGGTCTTGAAAATCGGTAATCGGCAATTGCCAATCGGCAATCCCTTATGGCTGAACACGAAGAAGGATTTGTACTAACCACCGTCGATTCGATCATGAACTCGATTCGACGCAGCGTCGGCGCGAAGACGGTCGACATCGCGGCGCCGGTGGTCAACTGGGCGCGCAAGTCGGCGCTATGGCCCATGACTTTCGGCCTCGCCTGTTGCGCCATCGAGATGATCGCTACGGGCGCGGGACGGTTCGACATCGACCGTTTCGGCGCGGGTGTGTTCCGGCCCAGTCCGCGACAAAGTGACTTGATCATTATTGCCGGGACGGTTACTTTGAAGATGGGCCCGGTCGTCCGTCGCGTGTACGACCAGATGCCCGAACCGAAATGGGCCATCGCGATGGGCGCGTGCGCCTCGACCGGCGGACCATTCGATTCCTATTCCACCATGCAGGGTGTCGATCGTTGTATTCCGGTCGACGTTTATATCCCAGGTTGTCCGCCGCGGCCCGAAGCTCTCCTGTACGGCCTGATGCGGTTGCAGGACATCATCATGCGCGAAGCCCCCTCCGCGTATATCTTTGATAGTGACGGTACTGTCCGCCGCCAGCGCGCGTTCGACGACGAACCCGTGCCGGATGCGGTTGCTGAAACTAATCGTGCGGCATTGCCCCTCTGAGCCCCAGCCTCCGGTTCACACTTGTTTTCGAGGAGCATAACTATGAGAAAAATATCGCCCGTCTTGATGGCCCTCGTGGCCATCTTTGCGCTTGTGAGCATATCGCCCGTCGCAAGCGCGCAGAAAAAAAGGACCACGACTACGAAGCGGGTCGTACCGCTGGTCCCGGTTGGAACAAACCTGAAAATCCGCATCAACGACACGCTTTCCAGTAAAGAGAATCGCGTCGGCGATCGCTTCACGGCGACCGTGATCGATCCGAGTCGTTTTGACGAAGCAACGGTCCGCGGCCACATCAGTTCGATACAAAAGTCAGGCAAGGTCAAAGGCCGAACGAGCATGAACCTCGCTTTCGACAGCGTCGAGTTGCGCGATGGCCGCAAGGGCGTGTTGCACGGATACGTGACGCGCGTGTATGGCGACGATGCCGGAAAAGCTGACAACGAAGGCGGCATACAGTCAGGCAGCCGGACCAATCAGACGATCAAACGGACAGGCATTGGCGCCGGCGTCGGCGCGATCATCGGCGGCATCGCCGGTGGCGGCAAAGGCGCGGCGATCGGTTTGATCGTGGGTGGCGCAGGCGGCGCTGGTTCGTTGGCCGTGAAGGGAAGCAAGGAGTTGAAGATCGAGTCAGGCACGGAAATGCTGGTACACGTTACGCGGTAACACAGTTCAACAACAAACAGGAGCCGCGGGTTACTATCTCAGTAATCCGCGGTTTCGGTTTTTTCGGGAAGAAACTCGATTTTAGTGGCGTCTAAGGATTACTGATGTGATTAGCGGGGGACCGAATGGAGCGGCGCGCGGTAATGGCTGAACAGCTCATAAACGGGCAGGTTATCGAAGCCTGCCAGCGGGGCGACCGCGACGCCTTCCGGAGTCTGTTCGAAGCTTACAAAGACAAAGTGTTTTCCATCGCCGTCTACTCGTCCGGTGGCGATCGCGCGCTGGCCGAAGACGTCACGCAGCAGGTCTTTTTGAAGTTGTTTACAGCCATTCGCCAGTTTCGCGGCGACTCGGAGTTTACGACGTGGCTGTACCGGCTGGTGGTCAATGCGTGTCTCGACGAGCGACGCCGGACCAGGCGATTGCTTCCATGGGATACGACGCGAACGTCGGTAGCGATTAATAACGTGAGCGAGAAGAAACCGCAGGAACGACAGTACGCGCGACTCGAACTAGCGGAAGCGGTGCGCGGGGCGATCGAAGAGTTGAAGCCGAAGTTTCGTCTGCCGATTCTGCTGAAGTACATCGAGGGGTTGTCGTACGAGGAGATTGCCGAGGTGATGGGATGTTCGAAGGGGACGGTGGCGTCGCGCTTGAATCGCGGTCACAGTCAGTTGGCGAAGCGGTTGTCGCACTTGAACAATCCAGCGCTGTGGGGTGAATGATGTTTTCGAAACACGTAACAAAAGATATCTCAGCTTATTGTCAGGGAGAGCTTTCGAGTGAGGAGTCGAAGCGTTTCGCGGAGCATATTATTTCGTGTGTGAAGTGTAGAACGAAGTTTGAAGAGATCAAGCTGGGGATCAAGCTCGCGGAGCAGCTTCCGCAACTGACTGCACCCGATTCGTCGTGGCATGAGATTGAATCTGCACTGGACAGAGGCAGTGAAGGCCAGGTGCGGGTTGCTTCGGTGCGCCCGTCGGTGTCGTGGCGTGCGAAGGTGGCTATCGCAGCGACCGTGATCGTCGTTTTTGGTTTGGGAGTGTGGGTTTACAGGAGTCGTCCCGGTTCGACAAGCGGTGGTCCAACGGCGTGGCAGGTTACGCGTCTCGGTGGAACGCCGAAGATCGGATCGTCGAGTATTTCTTCGCGAGGTTCGCTGGCAGTCGGCGACTGGTTGGAGACTGATGGGAATTCACGCGCGCAGATCGCGGTGGGAACGATCGGCAATGTCGATATCGACGAGAACACGCGTGTCAGACTTTTGGAGACGCAGCCGACGGAACACCGGCTTGAGCTTGCGCGCGGGAGAATGAGTGCGCGGATCTGGGCGCCGCCGAGGTTGTTCTTCGTCGATACGCCGTCGGCAGTCGCGGCTGATCTTGGTTGCGCGTACACGCTGTCGGTTGACGATAAAGGCGATGGACGTTTGAGCGTCACTTCGGGTTGGGTGGCGCTGCAGTCGAAAGAGCGAGAGTCGATCGTGCCGCAGGGTGCATCGTGTGAGACACAGTTGGGAACTGGTCCGGGCACGCCGTACTTCGACGATTCGACGCGGGAGTTTCAAGACGCGCTAAAGAGGTTCGACTTCAATAAAGATCCGGCAAGCCGGTTGGATGCTCTTGCGGCGACGCTCAACAATGCGCGGGCGCGCGACACGTTGACGCTGTGGCATCTGTTGCCGCGGGTTAATGACGACGATCGGGTGCGCGTTTACGAGAAAATAGAAAGCTTTTCTCCGGCGCCCGCGGGCGTTACGCGCGAGGGCGTGCTGAAATTGGACCAGAAGATGCTCGAGCAATGGCGACTCGCGCTCGAGGGAACCTGGGGGCCTAACGGGAAAGGTATTCCGAAACTCGCGGTCGAGAAGTCGTTAAAGGGTTGGTCGGCCACACCGCTGAAAGACGTGCTCAAGAAATAGCAACATGAGAGCCAGGTTGCTGAAAATATTCAAATGGGTCGTGATCGTGGTGGCGTGTTTGTTGGCGATCGCGCAATTCAAGCGGCCAGCCAGGACCAACCCGATGAGTGATCCATCGCTTGCTTTGGAATCCCACGTGCAGCTCGATCCGAAAATCGCCGCGATTCTCGATCGTTCGTGCAACGACTGTCACTCAAACAAGACGCGCTGGCCCTGGTATTCGAACGTAGCGCCGGTATCGTGGTTCGTCATCGATCATGTGAACGAAGCTCGGCGCGATCTGAATTTTTCTGAGTGGGGCAAGTACAGTAGCGACGACAGGAGAGGACAACTTGGTCAGTTGTGCGAGCTCGTCACCGAAGGCTGGATGCCGTTGAGCTCCTACACCCCACTGCATCCCAACGCGAAGTTGAGTGACGAAGATAAGAGACTGATTTGTGAATGGGCCAGCGCGGAACGCGCGCGAGTTCGTTAAAGATGGCTCGTATCGTTTACCGTCAACACTCTCACGAATCCGTCCGCTCGCAATTCAAATCTTGTGATTCCACAGTTCGAACTGGAGATCCATACGGGTTTTAGTTCGGGGGCGTCGAGAGCGCCCATGAGGTGGAGGGCCAGGATGCAGATCGTTCCGGTGTGGCTGAAAACCACGATGCGTCCGCCGCGATTCGCGGAAATGATCTCGTCGAGTTTGTTTCGCGCGCGATCGAGAAGTTGACGATAACTTTCGCCGCCGGCGAGAACGTGTTCGAAGTCGCGACGGAGAAGGGCAGCGTACTCCTCGGGATGTTGCTGCGCGGCGTTTTCGAAAGTGAGACCTTCCATCACTCCGACACTGCGTTCGCGAAATGCTTCGGTGGTGTTGACGCGCAAACCCGTCAAAGTAGCGAGCGGTTGGGCCGTCGCGACGGCGCGCGCGAGATCGCTCGAATAGATTGCCGTTATCGAGTCATTTTTTAGAGCTTCAGCGGTGGCGGTTGCTTGTCTGCGTCCGCGCAGTGAGAGAGGCGTCGCTGTGTGACCACCGAATCGTCGTTCAGCGTTTCCTTCCGATTGACCGTGACGAATGAGCAGGACGTACGTTGGTTGGGGCATTGAGCAACACAGAGTTACAACGACGAACCAGACGAATCACGCAACGACCGAAGCTTCCGGAGTCTCCGCGTCTGCTTTCAACTTCTCAGCCTGATAGTGCGCCGTGAGCGCTTCGATGAACGGGTCGAGGTAGCCCTCCATCACCAGGTCCAACTGATGAATCGTCAAACCGATGCGATGATCGGAAACGCGGTTCTCCTTAAAGTTGTACGTGCGGATCTTTTCCGAGCGATCGCCTGAGCCGACCATCGACCGACGCTCGGTCGCCTGGGCCTCGTGCTGTTTCTGTTCTTCGAGTTCCTGCAAACGGGCCCGCAGCACGCGCATCGCCTTCTCGCGGTTTTTGATCTGCGACTTTTCGTCCTGCATCGAAACGACGACGCCGGTCGGCAGGTGCGTCAGACGCACGGCGGAATAGGTGGTGTTCACAGATTGTCCACCCGGTCCCGACGAACAGAACGTATCGATGCGCAGGTCCTTCGCGTCGATCTTGACGTCGACCTCTTCCGCTTCGGGCAGCACGGCAACCGTTATCGCCGAGGTATGAATCCGTCCGCTGGCTTCGGTTTGCGGCACACGCTGCACGCGATGCACGCCCGATTCGTGTTTCAAACGCGAGTAAACCTTGTCGCCTTCGATCAGAACGATCGCTTCTTTCAGACCGCCGATGCCGGACTCAGACGCTTCCAATACTTCAAACTTCCAACGTTGCTTTTCAGCGTAACGCGAATACATCCGGACCATCTCGGCGGCAAACAGCGTCGCTTCGTCGCCACCTGTTCCGGCGCGGATTTCGAGAATCACGTTCTTCTCGTCGTTCGGGTCGGTGGGGATCAGCAAGAGTTTGAGTTCGCGGTCGGCATCGTCGAGTCGCGTTTGCAGCGTTTCGAGTTCGAGGCGCGCCATCTCACGCATCTCGTCGTCGTCAGAAGTATCAAACAACTCGCGCGCGCCCTCGAGTTCGGCCTTGAGACCTTTCCATTGTTGGTACTTCTGCACGACTTCGCCGAGCGTGCGATGTTGTTTCGCCGCTTTGCCGTACGCCGATGGATTCGAGAGCAACTCGGGCGACGAGAGCTGTTGCGTCAACTCCGCGTAACGATTTTCGATTTGTTCGAGTTTGTCTAACATACAAACCTCAAGCCCACGTTATGAAAGCGGCGCCGGTTGCGGTTCGCCCACGCGCGGTTCGAGTTTCAACGACTCCTTCAGCGCCTCGATCGCGACTTCCAGTTGCTGATCGTCAGGCTCCTTCGTCGTGATGTTCTGGAGCCACACACCAGGCCGCGTCATCACCTTGAAGAACCAACTGCTTTCTTTCTTCGCCGACAACCGGATGATCTCATACGAGAGACCAGCGACGACCGGCATCAACGCCAGGCGGATCAGGAAATTGAGCAACAACGAATCAAACTTGATCACCGAAAACAGCACGATCGCGACCAGCATCACCACCATCAGAAAACTCGTGCCGCAACGCGGATGCTGCCGCGGTTGCGGGCGCGCGTTGTCGACCGTCAGCGGCAGACCCGCTTCCCACGTGAAGACCGTCTTGTGTTCCGCGCCGTGGTATTGAAAGACGCGCTTGATGTCCTTCAGCAGCGAGAAACTGACGATCATGATCAGGAAGAATGTCATGCGGATCAGACCGTCGATCAGGTTGAAGCCGACTGACGGGCGCACCGGATGCAGATACGTTCTCACGCTTGTCCATGCGCCTGTGTACCAGGCGGGCTCGGCGGTTGGTTCCACAGCTCCCGGACTCGCAACAGAAGGCGCTGGCGCGGCGGTGCTGGTCGCTGCCGGTGGTCCGGAAGCCCAACCGGCGGCGATGAACAATGCGTTCGTCAGCAACAACGGCGCGGCGACGAACAGCAGCACGTTGAAGATCAGCGCGAAAATGATCGAACCCGCCGCGGCTGCCGTCGTGCCGCTCTTCAACTCGTCTTTCGACCTCTTCTTCGTCGGCACTGGAAACAAACCCGGCACCGCCCCGGTCAATCCAGCGAAATCGCCTTCGCCTTCGATCACCGCAGGGGAAAGTGCGACCTTCACTTCCGTCTCCTCAGCTTCCTCGGCTTCGGCGAAAGCGACGTTCGCGGAGTAGTTCAACGCCTTGATCCCCAGTCCCATTGACTGGATAAGCACCGCGCCGCCACGCAACACGGGCAGTTTCAGCAGCGGATACTTATCGCTCAACTTTGGCAGCGGCGCCGCTGTGTTGACGATCGATCCGTCCGCTTTACGCACGGCGATGGCGTAGGCATTGGGCGTTCGCATCATGACGCCCTCAATTACGGCCTGGCCGCCGACAATCAGATCTCGTTCCGGTGTGCTCATAGTTCGAAGTCCCAGATCAAACGCGAACTCAGCCGCGAAAACACTAACGCCGGCTGTGGTTGGGAGTCGCTCCTGTTTTGATGCAGGAGAAGCGACCGACCCGACGACGCCGGCGATTAAGAATTGTTGTTGCTAATGCTGGTTTCGGAAAACCATTGTAAAAACAAATAACTGGTTTACTGGGTGGTGGCCTCAGTTGCCGGTTTCTTGCCATAGCGCTTGTTGAACCGATCAACGCGTCCCGCGGTGTCGACCAGCTTCTGCTTACCCGTGAAGAACGGGTGGCAAGCGGAGCAGATTTCGACGTGCAGGTCGCCCTTTTTGGTTGAGCGAGTCTTGAAGGTCTCGCCGCAAGCGCAACTAACGGTGATTTCGACGTATTCCGGATGAATTCCTGGTTTCATTTCTTACTCTGTCTCCTGTCGAGGCCCGAGCCTCGTTAACAAACGAGATATGATAGGGTTCGCTGCGCGGACGCGTCAAGTTCATGAGCGATTCACAGATTTTACAGATAAGTGGCGCGTATGAAGAACGCTTGCTATAATCCGCGCGTCAGTCAGCTTTCTCTCATTAGCAGTAACACTGTGTGCGTTATTCCAGTGCGATTGTCGAACCTGTGTGGCTTGTATGCCATCAGGGCGATGATCACTGAAATCGCAGTGTAAGTGTAAACGCGCCACTGCCTATGTCGGAAGACACCAAACAGCCTGGCTCTGAGGGGCCTACTACGCCGGACGGAACGGTATCCGATTCGTCCGGGACGCCCTCCCCTTCCGCAATTCCACCAGCAGGTGAACTCGCAGGCGCTGACGCCGAAAAGGCGGCGATGGTCGAACAGGCCAAATCGCGCGTCGCGGCGGTCAAAGAATCGCTCGCTGCAGAGCCCGGCGCGCCTAAACCTCCGGTAAAAAAGAAAGAAGAAGGACCGAAACCAACCGACGCCGCCGATCATCCCCTCGTCAAACGACTGAAAGCGAAATTCGCAGACGCCATAGGCGATGCGTCGGAGTTTATCGGTCAACTTTCGGTGCACATCGCGCCGGAACGCATCGTCGAGGTCTGCGATTTCCTGAAACGCGACGAGAAGACGCCGTTTGATTATCTTTCCGACCTGACGTGCGTTCACTATCCCGACCGCGGCGACGCGCCGTTTGAAGTCGTCTACAACCTGTTTTCAATCTCGACCAACGAGCGCGTCCGACTAAAAGCGAAAACGAGCGAGAGCATCGATAGTGTGACCGGAGTTTGGCCCGCGGCGAACTGGCTCGAACGCGAAGTCTACGATCTGTTTGGAATTCGTTTCGCCAACCACCCGGATTTGCGACGGCTGTTGTTGCCGCCCGACTGGGAAGGTTATCCGTTGCGCAAAGATTTTCCGTTGGAGTTTGTCGAGAACGCGTGGACCGAACGACACCTGCCCGAGATGACCACAGTGCAAATGGAGCAACTGCATCAGCGACGCGCTTACGGTCTCGAGATTTTGTCAGTGCCGCAGGAACGAATGATGCGCGACATCTTTCGCGGCGGCAAAGAAGTGATGCCGAAAGATAAATGACGCCGAAAGAGATCGCCGCCCATTACGACGCCAAAGTCTTTGATTCGCCTGACGCGGCGACGAGCGCGGGTTTTGAATTAGGCGAGACTGCGGAACCGCGAAATGTTTGGAACAAGGCAAGTGCCGCCAGTGCGATCGTTTTGAAACTTGTGCAAAAGAAGGCGAGTGGCGAAGCGGAAGAAATCGGGCTGGTTATCGAGCCCTGGCGTGTGACCGGTTGTTATAAAGCCACGAACCACAGGGAATAGTTCGAATGCATCAGGTAGAAATCGCGACCACCCAGGAGACACTGCTCGACAGCCCAGAGATGGTGCTGAACATGGGCCCGCAACACCCGTCAACTCACGGCGTGCTGCGCGTCGTCCTGCGGCTCGACGGCGAAACCGTCATCGATCTCGACTGCGACATCGGTTACCTCCATCGCGGCATGGAGAAGATCGCCGAAAACCGCATGTACACGATGATCGCGCCTTACTGGGACCGCCTCGATTACATCGCCGCCGTCTCCAACGGTCTCGTGTGGGTCGAAACTGTCGAACAGATGATGGGACTCGACGTCCCGCCTCGCGCTCACTACCTGCGCACGATTCTGACCGAACTCAACCGCATCGCATCGCACCTGCTCTGGCTCGCCACCCACGCGCTCGACATCGGCGCGGTCACGGTCCTGCTGTGGGCGCTGCGCGAACGCGAAGAGATTCTCAAGATCTTTGAACGACAGTTTGGCGCGCGGCTGACCTGTCACGCCTGGCGCGTTGGCGGCATGCCTAATGACGCCTATGACGACTTCCACAAAGACGTCAAACAGTTCGTCAACAACTTCCCGACGCGTATCGACGAATACGAAACGGTCCTTTCCGAGAACCGCATCTGGTTGAGCCGCACCGTCGGCATCGGCATCATCTCCGCTGAAGACGCTATCGCCATTGGATTGTCAGGTCCGGCGCTGCGGGGTTCCGGCGTCGCCTGGGACGTGCGCAAATCAAGGCCGTACGCTGCCTACGCTGACATGGATTTCGACATTCCGCTCGGCGAGAACGGCGACACGTACGATCGATATCTCGTGCGACTCGAGGAGATGCGCCAATCACGACGCATCATCGATCAGGCGCTCGAGAAACTTCCCGACGGACCAGTCAACGCGAAGTTACCCAAGATCGTGAAGCCGCCAGTCGGCGATTACTACCATTCGATCGAAGGGCCAAAAGGCGAGATCGGTTGTTACCTCGTTTCCGACGGCACTGCGCAACCGTGGCGCGTCCGCGTGCGGCCGCCGTCATTCATCAATCTTCAGGCGTTGCGGCAGATGTGTATCGGACACCTCGTCGCCGACGTGGTCGCAATTATCGGAACGCTCGACATTGTTTTAGGAGAGATCGATCGCTGAAACCTCCATGTTGCTTCTGGCCCCGGTAGATGTACTGAACGATCTGCTGCTGAAGTTTTTCAGCGCTCAAACGATCAACTATTTCATTTGGCCGCTGATCCAGATCGGTCTGGTCGTTACGTTAGTAGCGTTGTGGGTCGCCTACGCGACTTACCTCGAGCGCAAGATCTCAGCGTTCATGCAGGCGCGGCTCGGCCCAATGCGCGTTGGACCGTGGGGACTGCTGCAACCGATCGCCGACGGTCTCAAGCTGTTAACCAAAGAAGACTTCATTCCCGAGAAAGCAGATCGCTGGATCTTTTTCTTCGCGCCATACATCGCCGTCGCTTCGGCGT
>Ga0111539_10003193_pt1 | contig 21691 bp, 17 predicted proteins | sample RhiMethybrSRZTD1_FD_79667 | JGI IMG/M metagenome (GOLD analysis project Ga0111539, IMG submission 79667) | Populus rhizosphere microbial communities from Tennessee, USA - Rhizosphere MetaG P. TD hybrid SRZTD1 (version 2) (version 2) | ecosystem: Host-associated > Plants > Roots > Rhizosphere >...
ACCGCTGGCGCCCGGACATCCTCCTGCTCGACGTCTCGATGCCCGGCATCACCGGCCTCGACGTGTGCCGGATCGTCCGGGCCGACCGCAGCCTCGCCCAGACGGCGATCCTCATGGTGTCGTCATGGGCGTTCGCCTCCGACTTCGAGGCAGGGCTCGCCGCCGGCGCCGACGGCTACCTGGTCAAGCCGTTCAGCAACGACGAGGTGCTCGAGAGGGCACAGGCCCTGCTCGACCGCCGGCGCCAACCGACGCCGGACGCGCCGGCCTGATCCGGGAGGATGGGGCGCATGGCACCTGCACGCTACGAGGACCTCGTCGCCGCGTACCGCGGTCGCGGCGAGCGGGCCTCGGGTACCGCGGAACGCATCGGCGGGACGGCCGGGCGGCTCGCCTACAACCCCTGCCTCATCGGGGACGTCCTCGCGGTCCGGATCGAGTCGCCCGACAGCTACTGGCGCGACCGGTCGTCGTGGGATCCGGAGGTCCGGTTCTTCGAGCGGTCCGCTGACGGCTGGGCCGAGATCCCCGGCGCGCCCGTGTTCCGCGCGGCGGAGGACCCGTTCGCCGCCTGGGTCACCGACCGCTCGGGCGCGCGTCAGCTGGTCTTCGGGACCGTCGGCCTGGACTACCGGCACGACCCGCCGGGCATCGTCAGCCGGTTCTACGCGGCGCCGGGTGTGCTGGACCTGGACCCCGACAAGCCGTTCATCGAGATCGCCGGGATGAAGGACATCCGGCTGCTGCAACTGCGCGACCGGGTAGCGGTGTGCGGGCGTCCGCAGGGCGGCGCGGCCGGGATCGGGCGGATCAGCCTCGTCCTGATCGACGACTACACGGACCTGTCCCCGGCCGTCCTGGACAAGGCGCACATCTTCGCCGACCAGCTGGCGCCCGAGACGAAGATCGGCTCGAACGCGCTCTACGACCTGGGCGACCGGATCGGCGTGCTCGGGCACATCGCCGTCGGCTCCGAGGGCTCCGAGCAGCGCTACGCCGCCGCGTGGTGGACGATCGACCCCGACGCGATGACGGCCACCACGCCCGAGGTCGTCGCCCTGCGCGAGGACTTCCCGCCCGGGCCGGCCAAGCTGCCGGTGCTCGCCGACGTGGTGTTCCCCGGGTCGCTGGAGTTCCTCGACGGTGGCCGCGCCCGCCTGTACTGCGGGCTGAGCGACGCGTCGATCGGCACGCTGGTGATGCCGTTCAGCTGATCCCGATGTGCGACCGGACGGTGCCTTCGGGATGCGCTCGCAGCCGGACTTTCCAGACCGGGCAGCCGCCGGATCAGCCGGACGGCGTCCGGGTCGACGCGAAAGAGGCCCGTGCGCCACGGCGCATCACGTAAATCACCGCGCCGAGCGCGATCACCGCGAGCCCAACCAGCACCGACGCGAGGGGCAGCGCCGCCGCCAGCACCACGCAGCCGACCAGCCCGACGATCGGGACGGCCCGGACCGGGCGGTTCTCGTCGGGCCGCAGCCGCAGCGCGGACGCGTTCGCGATCGCGTAGTACAGGAGCACGCCCACCGACGAGAACCCGATCGCGGCGCGCAGGTCGGCGGTCGCCGCCACGACGGCGACCACCAGGCCGACGGCCAGTTCGGCGCGGTGCGGCACCCGGTACCTGGGGTGCACCGCGTCCAGCGCGGCCGGCAGGTGCCGGTCGCGGGCCATCGCGAACGTCGTCCGCGACACGCCGAGGATCAGCGCGAGCAGCGACCCGAGCGCCGCGACGGCGGCGCCGGCGCGCACCACCGGGGCCAGCCAGCCGGCGCCGGCCGCCGCCACGAGGTCGGCCAGCGGCGCGCTGGCGGCGGCCAACCGGTCCGGGCCGAGCACGGCCAGCGCCGCGACGGCCACCGCGGCGTAGACGACGAACGCGATCAGCAGGGCCAGCGGGATCGCCCGGGGGATCGTGCGCGCGGGGTCGCGCACCTCCTCACCCAGCGTCGCGATCCGCGCGTAACCGGCGAACGCGAAGAAGATCAATCCGGCCGCCTGCAGCACGGCGAGCGGGCGGAACGGGTCGCCGCCCAGCACGTCGCTGAGATCGGCCGCCGGCGCACCGGCGGCCGCGACCACGACCGCTGCCAGCACCGCCAGCACGACAGCCACGATCACCCGGGTGGCGAGCACCGACTTGTGCACGCCGCGCCAGTTCAGCGCCGTCAACGCGAGCACCGCGGCGACCGCGACGGGCCGCTCGTAGCCGGGCGCGGCGTACGCGGCGAAGGTCAGGGCCATCGCGGCGCAGGACGCGGTCTTGCCGACCACGAACGCCCAGCCGGCCAGGTAGCCCCAGAACGGTCCGAGCCGCTCGCGGCCGTACACGTAGGTACCGCCCGACTCCGGATGTCGGGCCGCGAGCCGGGCCGACGACGTCGCATTGCAGTACGCCACGACGGCGGCGACCACGAGCCCCACCAGCAGCCAGCCGCCGGCCGCGCGGGCCGCCGGCGCGAACACCGCGAAGACCCCGGCGCCGATCATCGACCCGAGCCCGACGGTCACCGCGTCGGCCGTACCGAGGCGGCGCGCCAACTCGCCCCGTGCGCGCACGGGGCGAGTTTATGACCCGACTATGAGATGTGCGCGGCGTCGAGCGCCGCCTGCAGCGACTCGATGTAGCCCTCGCTGGTCACCGTCGCGCCCGACACCGTGTCGATGTTCGCGCCCTGCGCGGCGAGGGTGGCCTTGCGCAGGATGGGCAGCGCCCGCGCGTTGATCTCCTTGTCGCGCCGGTTGCCGGTCGGGTAGGTCGGCACCGCGACGTCGACGATCTTCCCGCCGGACACGGCGATCCGGACCTGCACCGGCCCCCACCGGGTCTCCGCGACCGAGCCGTCGTAGGTCTTCGTTCCCGGCGCAGTCGTCGCGCCGGCTTGCGCGGCGCCGCCGGACGCCGCGGTGTCCGCGGCCGGTGTCTCGGCGACGGTCGCCGGGCCGCTCGCGCCCATCGTGCTCGTCCGGTAGCTGAACAGCAGCACGAGCGCGGCGACCGTGGACACGATCCACAGGGCGATCCGCCGCGTACCGCTCACCCCGCTCACCCCGCTCACCCCGCTCACCAGGCGAACCGCTCGGTGTGCACCCGCTCGGCCGGCGCGCCCGCCGCGGCGAGCGCCGTGCGGACCGCGTCGGCCCAGCTGTCGGGGCCGCAGACGTAGACGGTGTGGCGCGCGATGTCCGGTGCGATCTGCCGGACGGCGCCGGCGTCCGCCAGATGCGACGCGTAGTGGGCCGGCAGCCAGGACGTCCGCTCCGCGCGCGGCCCGAGCAGGTGGATCAGCCGGACTCCGCGGGCGACGGCGAGCCTGTCGAGTTCGGCGCGGAAGGCCAGGTCGGCCTCGCTGCGGGCGCGGTACACGAGCGTGGCGGTCCCGGACCGGTACGGCAGGTCCCACAGCAGCGACAGCAGCGGCGTCACGCCCACCCCGCACGCGAACATCGTCACCGGTCCCCCGTCGTAGCGCTCACCGGTCAGGCGCCCGTACGGCCCCTCGATCAGCACCCGCGTCCCGGGGCGCAGCCGGGCCACCCGCGCGCTACCGTCGCCGAGGTCCTTGACGGTGACGCGCAACCGGCCGGCCGTCGGCGGTCCGGACAGGGAGTAGGGGTGGGCGCGCGACCACCCGGGCCCGTCGAGGAAGCGCCACAGCAGGAACTGGCCGGCCCGCACCGGCAACCGGTCGAGCCGGTGGCCGCGCAGGTACACCGACGTGACACCGGGGGCCTCCGGCACCACCGCCTCGACGACCAGGCGGTGCCGCAGGTTCCGCCACACCGGCAGCCCGATCCGCCACACCACCACGGCGCCGGCGCACCCGACGTAGAGCGTCCACCAGTACGCGCGCGCGACCGGCGAGTCGATGAAGTCGGCGCCGGTCCACAGCTGGTGCGGCAGCGCGAGCCCGACGCCGAGGTACGCGTACAGGTGCAGCAGGTGCCACGACTCGTAGCGCAGCCGCCGGCGGGCCGCCCGCACCGACGTCACCACGACGAGGGCGAGCAGCGCGAACGCCGCCGCCGCGAGCAGCATGCCAGCGTAGCTCACGACGAGGTCCCACGCCTGTGCGAACGGGTTGGCGCGCACCGTCCCGGCGTAGCCGAGCGTGATGAGCACGACGTGCGCGAGCAGCAGGTTGAACGAGGTGAACCCGGTGAAGCGGTGCCAGCGGGCGAGCCGGTCCTGCCCGAACGCCCGCTCCACCACCGGGATCCGGGCGAGCAGCAGCACCTGCAGCAGCATCAGATCGGCGGCCAGCAGGCCGCTCAGCCGGCCGATCGCGGTGACCGCCGGCAAGCCGCCCGACGCGGTCTCGCGCAGGCCGCCGTTGGAGGTCCACAGCGCCAGCACGACGAGCAGGCTCAGCCCGGCGGCGAACGAGCCGAGGCCGCCCCACCACGACGGCGTCGGCCGCGGCGGCGGGGCGGCGCGGGCCGGCACCGCGGCCCGGGGCGGCGATGAGGTCGTCACTGTCACGCTCAACAGCGTCGGCGGCGCGGGTAGCACCCCGCTTGGTGGTCGCTGTGCGCGCGCTGTGAATCAGCCGGGCCGGCCCGGCGCACGCCGTCCGGCGGGCGCCCGCCGGACGGCCCACACCAGCACGCTGACGACGGTCGACCCGATCGCCGTGCCCACGAACACCCCGATCGCCCCGACGACCCACAGGCCGGACTCGTCGCTGGTGGCGGCGCGCACCACCCAGGCGCCGGTGAACCCGACGGTCACGGCCGTGGCCACCAGCCACGGCGCGAACACCAGCGCGGCGACCGCGGCGACGACCACGAGGGTCAGCACGCAACCGATCACCTGCCACGCCTCGTACGGGCCGCTCTCGACGTGCGTGACCGGGTCCACCCGGTACTCGGTGTCCCACCCGAGCCAGCCCCAGTACGCGGCCACCGCGGCGGCGGCGATGCCGAGGGCTCCGACCGCCTTGCGTGCCGCGGTCATGACGGGTCCCCACTCCGTGGTGACCCGCCCTGACCGGGCGGGCTCTGCCTGCTGATGACCTCGCTTCGCTCGGTCATGACGGGTCCCCACTCCGTGGTGACCCGCCCTGACCGGGCGGGCTCTGCCTGCTGATGACCTCGCTTCGCTCGGTCATGACCACTGCTCGGCGGCGGTGTCGCACCACTCGACGAGGCGCCGCTCGCCGGCGGCCGCCGCGTGCTCGCGCGTGCGGGCGATCCGGGCCAGGCCGCCGTCCCTGTCGTCGAGCGGGCCGCACAGGGTGTCGGCGGCGAGCAGGTCGGCCCGCGTCGCACGGTCGAGGTCGCCGTCGCGGCGGAAGGCGGCCGCCGCCTCGTCGGCCAGCGCGACGACGCGCCGGGCGGAACCGTCCGGCCGGGTCTCCTCCGGCCAGTCCGTGAGCAGTTGCGCGGTCTGGAACAGCGTCTCCGGGCGTTCCTCGTCGCTCAGCGTGGCCGCCTCCTCGAAGAGGGCCAGCGCCGCGGGCCAGTCGACCCACGACCGCTGGACGTGCGTCCACGCCGCGGCCCGCGTCGCCCGCACCGCTGCCGCCGCGTCGCCGACGGCGCGCCACAACTCCGCCGCCCGCAGGTATGCCGACCCGGCCTCGGCAGCCATTCCGGCCTGCTCCAGCGCCTGACCGGCGTCGTGGGTCAGCGAGGCGTGTGGCACCTGGTCGGGCCAGTCCTTCACGAGGCCCGCGGCGTCGATGAACACCCGGGCCGCCTCGCGGTGCTCGCCCAGCGCGCGCAGGCAGCGGCCGTACTGGTGGCGCGCCTGCGCGAGGTCCTCGGCGCCCTGCTTCTCCAGATCGGGCAGGATCGACTCGAGGAGCGCCGCCGCCTCGGCCGGCCGCCCGTCGCGCTCGAAGGCGAACGCCGCCTGGCGGCGGGCCCGGTTCGCGGCCTCCGGATCGGACGCGTCGAGCAGGTCGGCGGCGATGAGCGCCTCGGCGGCGGCCGGGCCGTCCTCGCCGCCCAGCCGCAGGTGCGACTCGGCGAGCATGCCCGCGATGTCGGCGCGCGAGCCGGCATCGAGCAGGTCTCCGCCGACCTGCCGGGCGCGTACCAGGTGGGTCTGCGCCGTCGCCGGGTCGTCGCCGCCCAGCGCGATCCGGGCCCGGAGCAGCATCGCCTCGGCGGCCGGTGCGAACGCGCCCGCCTGGACGTACGACTCGATCGCGCGGTCCAGCAGCGCGGGCGCCGCGTCCACGTCTCCGGCGACGAGCGCCACCTGGGCCCGGTTCACCAGCGCGTCGGCCAGTTCGTACCGGGCGCCACCGCGTTCGGCGTCGGCGATCATCTCGGCCAGTTCGCGGTCGAGCGCGACGCGGGTGCCGGTTTCCGGCTCGTCGGCGGCCATCCAGCGGGTCAGCCGGGCGCGGGTCGCGCAGAAGCGCGCCGCCCACCGCAACCGCTCCGGGAACTCGTGCCCGGACGCGCGCAGAGCGGCGAGTTCCGCGACCGCCGCGTCCGGGTCGTGCGTCACGTGCTGGCCGCTCATCGCCTCGGCGAGCCCGGCCCGGGCCCGGTTCACCGCGGCCCGCGCCGGATCGCCGGCGGCGGCGAACATCTCGGCGACGTCGACGAAGCGCTCCACCGCCTCGTCCGGAGCGGAGCGCGCGGACTCGATGGCCCGGCTCTCCGCTATCCGCGCCACGACGGGCGCCGGGAGATCCGACTCCGATTCGGAGACGGCTGCCGCCACCCGTTCCCAGGCCCGCGCGGCCCGCGGGTCGCGCGCGTCGGCGAGCCGGGTCGCGTCGGCGATGAGCGTGTCCAGGGTCTGCGCCGGTTCGGTGTCCACAGTGGACCGTCGCACCGGGACGGTGAACGACGACGTCCTTACGCCCAGCGGCAGGCTGTCCAGCAGCGGCCGCGCGGCCAGCCGCTGGCGCGACCGGTCGCTGACCGACGTGGTGCCGTTGCGCCTGTCGAAGCGCTCGCCGATCGCGGCGACCTCGCGCTCCACCTGCGGCAGCAACGCGACGACAGTCGTGCTGGAGCCGGGCGGGATCGGCAGCTCGAGCGAGCCCTGTCCGACGTCGACGAGCCGCCGCAGCAGCACGGCGGCGCCCTCGTGCAGCCCGAGCCGGTTCGACGCGCCGTCGGCGGTTCCGAGCGCAAGCCGGCCGGCGTGCTCGGCCAGCATTTCCAGGCCGCGCGCCTCGTTGCCGGTCAGCGCCGCGAACTCGATGTGCTGGCCGACGGCGCGCAGCAGGTTCGCGTTGCCCCGAACCATCCGGTAGCCGCGCAGGTGGTTGGCGCGCGCGTCGTCCAGCCGGCCGAGCCGCACCAGCGGCAGCAGCGACTTCGCGAGGACGAGGTGCGGCTCCTCCAGGCACGTCAGCTCGCCGCGCAGCACCGGCGCCCAGGCGCGCAGGGCCTCGGCGTCGCGCCCGCACGCCTCGTGCCACTCCCCCTCGGCGTTCAGCTCGCACGCGTGGCAGTCGGACATCTCCGTACGCTCGGCTGTCGTCCACTCGTCGAAGTAGTGTGCGGCCTTCTCGTCGTCGCCCAGGTGGACGGCGAGGTGGTGGCGGTCGGCGTACACGGGGTGCATGCCGTGGCCGGCGATCCGGTACCGGCGCTCCATCTCGTCGAGCCAGTGCTGGACCGTCGCGAGCGGCACGTCCGGGTGCCAGATCATGCCTGTCGACGCCCACTTGAAGTGCCAGAACAGCCGGTACCGGGCGTAGTCGTTGAAATCCTCCGGCCGGTCGTCCCACATCTTCAGGACACGCGCGAACGGCACCAGCATGCGCTGGCTCTCGCCGCCGAAGTTGTAGGCCGTGATCTGCTCCTGCAGCGCCGCGATCAGCACCGGCCGGTCGCCCGTCTCGGCCGCCTCGTCGACGAGCCGCTCGGCGGTGGCGATGCGAGCCGGACCGTGCGGTTGGCGGTCCAGCTCGTTCAGCGCGCGCGTCAGTTCCGCAACCAACGTCACGGCCGCACCTCGCTCCGCGAGGTGCGGCCTTGCCGCCTATCCGCGAGCGGATAGGCGGCACTGAGCTCGATGGTGCCCTCGCTACGCCCGGTCACCGGCCGTCCTCCTCGTCCGTGCTGGCCTTGTGCGCGGCCCACGTCAGCAGGTCGCCGAACGCGCGGTTCATCAGCGCCGTCTCGGTGGGCCGCAGCGGGCGGTGGGTCATCAGCAGCGCCTGCCCGTACAGCGCCTCGACGGCGGTGCCGACGAGTTCCGGCTCGGGCAGGGCGGCCACCCGTCGCACCAACGGGCTGAGGTGGTTGAGCACGAGTTGCGCCCGCGGCGCCGTCGAGCGCAGGTTCGACAGGATCTCCGCCCACAACGGGTCGGCCTCCGCCTCGGTCTGCGCCCGCACCCGCTCGGTCTGCGCGTCGCGGCTGTCCAGGTAGAGCGCCGGCACCGACACCGGGTGGAAGGCGCGCAGCACCACGTCGCAGTCCATGGCGTCCAGGCGGCCCCGCGCCGCGGACAGGAAGGCCGACAGCGCCAGCTCCTGCGCGGTGTCGACCATGTCGAGGTGCGCGACCACGGTGTCGGCCGCGAGCGGGACGACGCTCGTGCCCGGCACCACCGACGGCAGCCGCTCGACGAGGTCGGCGTCGTAGGTGTAGCCACCGTTGACCACGCCCAGCCCCTGCGCCGACGCGATCGCGGCGACCTGGCGGAACTCCTCCACGGTGCGGGCCAGGTGCACGACGGGGTGCGCGCGGACGAACTCGGTGAGGCTGACCGGTCCGTCGGTGGTCTCGAACGGCAGCCAGGGCAGCATGATGCGCAGCAGCGCCTCGTCGTGGCAGGCGAGCGCCTTGACGCCGAGCTGGTGTACGGCGAGGAACCGGGCCAGCCGCGCCGGGTCGCCCGCGGCCAGTTCGGCGAGCCAGTCCCGGATCCGGTCGCCGAGGGCGTCGCGGATCGCGCCCAGCGTCTCGTCGTCGTAGAGCGCCTCGCGCGACGCGGTCGGCCGCACCGCCTCGGTGTCGACCACGCAGCGGGCGAAGAACGCCCAGTCGGGCAGCAGCCGTTCGGCCGACTCCGAAAGCAGCATCCCCTTGAGGTAGACGCGGTGCCCGCCGCGGTCGAGCGGGCTGGCCGGCACCGGGAGCACGTACGCGACGCCGTGCACGCCGGCCGCCGGCACATCGAGGTCGATGACGTCGAGGGCGGTGAAGCCGAGCGCCTGCTTGCCGTGGGCGATGAGCGCCTCGGCGCGCGCGTCCGGCGTCCGGTACCGGCGCTTCCACACGGGCGGGATCTGGTTGACGGTGGTGCTCGTCGCGCCGGCGTCCACCGTGACGTCGTAGGGCAGCAGCGCGCCGAACGCGCCGGCCAACTGGGTGACCCGCTCGGGCGTGAACCAGCGTTCCGCGCCGGGGCGGGCGCGCAGCGTCACGGTCGTGCCGGGCTCCTCCCGTGGCTGGTCCAACTCCGCGACGGTGTACGCGCCGTCCGAGGTGGCGCGCCACTCGACGGTCGGCGCGTCCCGGTGGGCCGCCGAGCGCGTGATCACCCGGATCTCGTCGGCCACCACGAAGCACGCCAGCAGGCCGATCCCGAACTGCCCCAGGAACTCCCGGCGGGCGGACTCGATGCCGGCGACCTCGTCGCGCTTGGTGCTGCTGCCGATCGTCGCCAGGAACTTGTGCACGTCGTCGGGGGTCAGGCCGATGCCCGGATCGTCGACGCGCAGCCCGTCGCCGTCGACGGTGACACGGACCCAGGCCGGCGCCGCGGGATCGAGCTGGCGCCGCGCGGTGATCGCGTCTATCGCGTTCTGCAGCAGCTCGCGCACGTAGACGCGCGGGCTGGAGTACAGGTGGTGCGACAGCAGGTCGACCAGACCGCGCAGGTTGACCTGGAATGTGTGCTGGGCCGGCTGGGTGGCCGGTGTCGTCGGTTGGGTTCGTTCGGGCACCCGGCCATGCTACGGATCGGCGGCCACCCTTACACGTCGGTAAATCGGGGTGCGCCCCGCTCGGACGGCAGCCGGGTGGCGCGGGCGAGGAAGCTGATCGCGTGGTACCAGCCGCACATCGCGATCAGGTCGAGCAACTCGGCGTCGGTGAAGTGTCGTTTCAGCTCGACCCAGAGGGCGTCATCGATGTCACTGTGGTCGTGCAGAGCGTCGACGGCGCGGATCAGCAGACGCTCGCGCCCATCGGTCCAGCACGTGTCGGTGGCGTCGCCGTGGGTGAGCGAGTGGATCTGCTCTTTGCCGAGGTCGACGCGCTCGGCGAAGGACACGACGTGGACGCCCCACTCGTACTCGGCGCCGCAGCGGGCGGTCGTGCGATCGATGACGATCTCCCGCTCCCGCATGCTGAGCGACAGCCGCTTGGACAGCTCGTACCCGCCCCACTCCCACATCGCCGTCGCCATCGGCAGGTTGCGGACGAACATCCGGAACAGCGCGATCGGCGGCACGCCGGCGGGCATCATCCGCTCCAGTTGCGCGCCGACCTCGGGCGCGTAGGGCGCTTCCAGTGGCAGGATCCGGCTCATCGCGTCGCCCTCCATGTTTCGTTTTTCAAAACGCCTACGATGGACGCTAGCGTTTCGAATACCGAAACATCAAGGGGGCGACGTCATGACCGCTGGCACATCGCCGCGCGAAGCGCCCCGCCCGGGCCGGCCGGTGCGCGGATCGACCACCGGGCGGCCGTTGATGGCCGCACTGGACCTGCTCGGCCGGCGGTGGGCGCTGCGGATCCTGTGGGAGCTGCGCGACGGCCCGGTCGGCGCCCGCGAGCTGCTGGCGCGGTGCGCCGGGCTGTCGTCGAGCGTGCTCTACGACCGGTTGCGGGAGCTGACGGCCGCGTCGGTCATCGCGCGCACGGGCGACGGCGCGTACGAGGTGACCCGGCTGGGGGCGGGGCTGGGCGCGGCGCTCGAACCGCTGGACGCGTGGGCGACGCGCTGGGCGTCGCAGCTGGATTCGTCATGAGGCGCTTGGGCTTGCGGGTGCTCCGGCGAACGCCAGCGCCTCGTCGGCGAGCGGTCGCCACGCCAGCGCCGACTCCGGGGCGAGCGCGAGCCACTCCTTCATCGGCGTGCCCTTGTTGGCGTCGAACCGGACGCCCTCCGCCGCGCCGACCAACTCGTCCACCCGCGCCTTCGGCAGCTTGACCACCAGCTGCCCGCGCACCAACATCGCGAAGATCTTGCGGCGGTAGCGCAGCGCGCGCGATCCGAACCCGCTGCCGGCGCCGCTTCCACTGCCGGGCGGCACGATGTCGGGCACGCCGGCGTACTCCGCGACGAGTTCCTCGAACCGCTCTTCGGGTGTCATAGCGCCAATCTAGACGACCCCGGGCACAACCTCTGACGCCTTGGTGTTGCTAAAAGCGGCGCCATAACAACACTTTGGCGTCAGAGGTTGCAGCCGGCCGGCGCCTCAGAACGGCCAGCCGCCGTTGCGGCCCGCCTCGATGAGCGGGATCATCCGGAACGTCGCGTCGGTGAGGCCGCCGAACTCGATCCGGTTCGGGGTGCCGGCGTCGAACGCGGTGCGGCCGTAGCCACCCAGGTTGAAGCCGTACAGCGGCGTCCCGCGCGGCACCACCGACGTCACGTTGCCCGTGCCGGACGCGGATCCGAACGTCTGCATGTCCGAGATGACGAACACGCGGGCGTGTCCACGCAGGGTCGCCGCGATCGAGTCGGCGATCCGGGTGCCGTGGCCGACCTTGCCTACCTGCTTGACGAACCGGTCGACCTCGCGGATCACCGACGCCCCGGGAGCGACCTCGTGACGGAAGACGCCATCGGCGAACCCGTACAGGTCGACCTTCTCGCCGCGCGCGGCGAGCGCCACACCGAACACGGCGGCCGCCTTGACCGGGCTCATCGTCGAGCGCTTCGAGAAGCCACCCGACGACATCGACGCCGACGTGTCCACGAGGATCAGCGAGCGTCCCGGCAGCGCCGGCAGGTTCGCCAGCGACAGCTGCAGCGCGCGGTCCAGCGCCGGACCCCACCGCAGCGACGGCGCCTGCTCGTACGCCGCGAGGAACCGGTACGGGAACTGCCGCGAGCGCGCAACCTCGTCGGGATCGGCGAGGCGTGCGGCGACCCGGTCCGCGACGTCGTCGGGCACTCCGGCGGCGTCGAAGTTGCGCAGGTTCCGCAGCAGCGCCATGTATCCCATCGTCGGGATGAGCGCCGCCCACGTCCGTCCCTTGTAGACACCACCCGACAGCGACAGCGCGTCCTCCCACGTCATACCGGCGCGCGAGAGCGCTTCGCTGTCGCGAAGCACCGCGACGTCGGCCGCCGCGGTCTGCCGCAGGGCCGCGTTCGCCGCCAGCTTGCGAAGCGACGCGGGAAGCTCGGCCCCGCGTCCGTGGCGCCGGTCGAGTGCGTGCTTGAACAGGTCGCCCTGCCGCGCGTCGGCCGGAACCGGGTGCACCAGATCGACGACGTCGCCGAACCGGAACCCGTGCGACGCGGTGTCGTACTTGAGCAGCGCCCGCTCGGTGTAGAGCCGGGTCACCGCGTCGGCGATGCCGCGCTTGACCGGCTTGGGAACCGACCGGCCGTACGTCGCCATCCAGTACGCCAGCGCCTCGCCGGGCTCGTCCGCCCGCTGCAGCACCGACGCCACGATCCGCCGTCCGCCCGGAAGGTCGGCCGACAGCATCGCGCGCGCGGCCTCCAGCGCTCCGACGAGCGACGCCGACCGCATGTTCGCACCGCCCCGCAGCCACGCGAGGAACCGCGCCGTCCAGTCCGGGTCGGCCACGGCGACCTCGCGAACGAGCGCGGCGTAGCGCTTGTCCCGGTCGCCGGCCTTCTCGTAGAACGTGTCCTCGCCGACGAAGTTCGCGACGGCCAGCAGGAAGAGAGCGCTCTTGGGGTCGTGCGCGTAGCCGTCGCCGCCCTCGAAAGTCGTGCCGGTCGGGTTCGTCTCGGCGGCGACCGGCCCACGGCCGAGGACGCGACGAATCGCCGCGACGTTGAACTTGCTCAAGGACATCGCCTCGCTCGTTGTTGGGGGTGCCCGAGATCAAGTCGGCCGCGGTAAGAGCTCTGCCAGTTGAGCTACAAGGGCGCGTGCCCTTGGCGGGACTCGAACCCGCAACCTCTCGATTAACAGTCGAAGTAACCGTGACCTTCGCACCGGGCATCCGGAGCTGAGAGTTCCTCCCGAGTTCACGGCGGCGCGCGGTGTGCCCATGCCATGTGGTGGGCAACGCCCCGTTGGTCGGGGCGCAAGGATTTGAACCTCGAAGTAACCGAACGCCTGCGCACCGGGAAGGTGCTGTTTACCTGTGAACGTCCACTGTGGATGGCAGTTGCGTACCCCCGGCTGGATTCGAACCAGCGGCTTCGACACTCGGAACGTCGCGCTCTTTCCCCTGAGCTACGAGGGCATGACCATGAGACTCACGTGGACCGTCGGGGAGTCGAACCCCGCACATCAGGCTTGCAAGGCGAGACTGTGCACCAGCACCCAGCCCATAAACACACACATACGTACCCTCGCCGGGACTCGAACCCGGACCGTCGGCGTCCTCAACACCGCGCCTCTGCCATTGGGCCACGAGGGCATAACAAGAGCGGACCGCGGGGATCGAACCCGCGTCTTCGGTTTGGAGGACCGACATGAGCACCAGCCTCACCAGATCCGCACAGTGATCGGTTCAGACCTCCTCTGCTGCGGTGTGGGCTGGCATTGCCCGCCCACACCCCGTACGGGGTTTGCAGCCGATGCGGGACTCGAACCCGCTTTCCCTGATCGAGAGTCAGGGGGCCTACCCATAGCCGAATCGGCCCTGTATCCACAACATGTCGAGATGCAGTCCGAGGCCCGAGAATCGAACTCGGTGTGTCCTGTTCCCAAAACAGGCGGGTCAACCAGCTCCCTCGCCCCGGAATGATGCCATCCACTGTGGAGTTCTCAACGTGCATGCGCCACCCGCACGCCGCGGTGGCTGTGCTCGAATACAACAAAAGAAACCGCCCCTGGCCGGAACTCCGGGGGCGGCGTCTGCGCTACACGCTGGATGCGTCTATACGCGACACCGGCCCGGGCTGGGCTCCATGAAGAACAGTGCGAAGGGCATGGCCACGAGACCGCGCGGCGCTCGCCGCTGCGGTTTCCGCGTGTGCCCCTGCCTCAACATGGTGATCCTTCCAGTGGTGATTTGCCGTCCTCTACGGTACGGCCGACCACCGGCAGAAGCAATGGTTTATTCGGTCATGGCACGATGTCGGCAAGTCCCGCATGCTCCTCGCGCAGAGCACGCTTGAGGATCTTGCCGCTCGGGTTCTTCGGGAGCGAGCCGGCGAACACGACGTACTTGGGCCGCTTGAACGCGGCGAGCCGCTCACTGGCGTGCGCGTTGACGGCGTCGACGGTCAGCGTCACGCCCTCCTTGGGCACGACGACGGCCGTCACCGCCTCGATCCAGTACGGGTGGCTGATACCGAACACGGCGACCTCGGCGACGCCGTCGAGCTCGTACAGCGCCTCCTCGACCTCGCGGCTGGCGACGTTCTCCCCGCCGCTCTTGATCATGTCCTTCTTGCGGTCGACGATCGTGAGGTAGCCGTCATCGCTGCGCACACCGAGATCGCCGGAGTGGAACCAGCCGCCCGCGAACGCCTCGGCCGTCTTCTCCTCGTCGTCGTAGTAGCCGAGTGTCGCATGTGGACTGCGGTGCACGATCTCGCCGATCTGCCCGGGCGGCACGGCGTTCCCAGCATCGTCGACGAGCATCGTCTCCACGTTGATGGCCGCCCGGCCGGCCGAGCCCGCGTGCGTCAACTGCTCGTGCGGGCGCAGGATCGTGGCCAGCGGCGCCATCTCCGTCTGCCCGTAGAAGTTCCACAGCCGCACGTCGGGCAGCCGCCGCTGCAGCTCGCGCAGCACCTCGACGGGCATCGGCGACGCGCCGTAGTAACCCTTGCGCAGGCTCGACAGGTCGGCGGAGTCGAAGCCGGGATGCCGCAGCAAGGAGATCCAGACCGTCGGTGGGCAGAACAGCTTGGTGACGCGCTCGCGCTCGATGGTGGCCAGCAGCGCGGCCGGATCGGGGCGCGGCAGGATGATGCTGGTGGCGCCGAGGTAGACGTCGACGGAGAAGAAGCAGTCGAGCTGCGCACAGTGGTACATCGGCAGCGAATGCGCCTCGACGTCGTCGGGTTCCATGCCGCCGTCGATGATGCAGCTGACGTACTGGCTGACGAGCGAGCGGCTGCTCAGCATCACACCCTTGGGCCGCGACTCGGTGCCGGACGTGTACATCAGGCGCAGCGGGTCGTCGTCGGCCACGGCGACGCCGGGATCGGTCACGTCGCCGTCGAGGAGCCACCCGTCGACGTCCTCCCAGCCGGCGACGGCCAGCCCGCCGGCGAGGCCGATCCAGCCGCGCAGCGCGTCGGGCCGGCCGGCCGTCTCCAGCGCCTTCTCGGCCGTCTCCACGAGAACGTCTTCGGCCACCATCGCCGTCGCGCCGCTGTGCCGCAGGATGTAGGCGACCTCGTCGGCCGTCAGCATGAAGTTCACCGGCACGAGCACCACGCCGAGGCGCGCGGTCGCGAACGCGAGCGCCCCGAACTGCCAGCAGTTGTGCGACAGCAACGCCAGCCTGTCGCCCTTCCCGAGCCCGCGCGCGGCGAGCGCGTTCGCGCACCGGTTCACCGCGGTGTCGAACTCCGCGTACGTCAGGCGGCGCGACCCGTCGACCACGGCGACCTTGGCCGGGTAGCGGCGCGCGGTGCGTCGCAACAGGTCCCCGATCGAGTGCTGGCGCGCGTGCGCGACGGCGGCGGAGATACTCGGCTGCGGGGACATGCGGGCCTCCCGTCGGACACAGCACGTGCACGAGCCGATTCTAGACCGCCAACCGGACCTCGGCGGCGGCCCATTTCCGTTCGTCGCCGGCCGGTTCGTAGCGCTCGATGCGCTGCGTGTCGCGCAGCATCGCGCGCAGCGCGGCCAGGTCCGGACCGACCACACCGGCGGTCCGCGCCTGCACGAGGACGTTGCCCAGCGCCGTCGCCTCGACCGGGCCGGCCAGCACCGGCAGGCCGCACGCGTCGGCGGTCAGCTGACACAGCAACGCGTTGCGCGCTCCCCCGCCGACGACGTGTACCGCGTCGACATGGTGGCCGGACAGCTCCTGCGCCAGCCGGACGGCCCGCCGGTGCGCCAGGGCCAGACTGTCCATGATGGAGCGTGTGACGGCCGCCGGAGTGGACGGCACCGGTTGCCCGGAGTCGGCGCAGATGCGCGCGATCCGCGCCGGCATGTCGCCCGGCGGCAGGAAGACCGGGTCGTCCGGGTCGACGACCGACGCGAACGCCGGCTCGCGCGCGGCCGCCGCCAGCACGTCGGCGAGCCCGACGCCGTCCCATCGGCGCATCGACTCCTGCAGCAGCCACAACCCCATCACGTTGCGCAGGTACCGGATCGTCCCGTCGACCCCGCCCTCGTTGGTGAAGTTGGCCGCGCGGCTGGCCGCGGTGAGCACCGGCGCGTCGAGTTCCACCCCGACCAGCGACCAGGTGCCGCACGAGATGTAGGCGAAGTGCCGACCACGGGCCGGCACGCCGACGACGGCCGACGCCGTGTCGTGCGACCCGACGGCCACCAGGTTGCCGATGTCCGGAAGGTCGGGCACCGGGCCGACCACCGTGCCCGGCTCGCGCAGCGGCGGGAACAGGCCCGGTGCCAGGCCGGCGTCGGTGATCAGATCGGTGGCCCAGCACCGCCGCCGCACGTCGAGCAGCTGGGTGGTGGACGCGTTGGTGATCTCCGTGCCTGCCGAGCCGGTGAGCCAGTAGCCGATCAGGTCGGGCAGCAGCAGCATCCGGCGCGCGACGGACATCTGCGGCGTTCCAAGAGCTGACACGAGTTGGAACAGCGTGTTGAACGGCTGCTGCTGCAGTCCCGTCGTCTCGTACAGGCGCTCGGCACCGAGCGCCGCCACCACCCGCTCCGGCACCCCGTCGGTGCGCGAGTCGCGGTAGTGCACCGGATTGCCGATCAACGCACCGGACCCGTCGAGCAGCCCGTGGTCGACGCCCCACGAGTCGACGCCGACGCTCGTCACCGGACCGGCCGCGCGCAGGCCGGCCACGATCTCCCGGAACAGCCCGAGGATGTCCCAGTGCAGGGTGCCGTTGACGCGGACCGGCTCGTTGGCGAACCGCCGCTGCTCGCTGAGGTCGAGCCGGCCGGGCGCAACCGAGCCCACCATCACCCGGCCGCTCGACGCGCCAAGGTCGACGGCCGCGAACGAGCTCATCGCAGGAACGCCGCGGCCACGCCGGCGTCGACGGGGATGTGCGTGCCCGTCGTGTGCGACAGGTCGCCGGCGGTCAGCGCGAACACGGCGTTCGCGACGTTCTCCGGCAGCACCTCCCGCTTCAACAGCGTCCGCGACGCGTAGAAGGCACCGAGTTCCGATTCCGGCACCCCGTACACGGCGGCCCGGCGCGCGCCCCAGCCGCCGGAGAAGATGCCCGAGCCGCGCACCACGCCGTCGGGGTTGATGCCGTTGACGCGCACGCCGTGCTCACCGAGTTCGGCGGCCAGCAGCCGCACCTGGTGCGCCTGATCGGCCTTCGCCGCGCCGTACGCGACGTTGTTCTGCCCGGCGAACACCGCGTTCTTGCTCGCGATGTAGACGATGTCGCCGCCCATCCCCTGCGGCACCAACACCCGCGCCGCCTCCCGGGAGACGAGGAACGAGCCGCGCGCCATCACCTGGTGCTGGACGTTCCAGTCCGCGATAGTCGTCTCCAGCAACGGTTTCGAGATGGACAGCCCGGCGTTGTTCACCACCAGGTCGAGCCCGCCGTAGGCGAGCACCGCGTCGCGCACCGCCGCGGCGACGGCCGCCTCGTCGGTCACGTCGACGGTCACCGGTACTGCCACGTCCTCGGATCCGATCTCCGCCGCGACCTTCGCGGCGGACCCTGCGTCGCGGTCGGCGACCACCACGCAGGCGCCCTCGGCCGCCAGCCGGCGCGCGATAGCCCGGCCGATCCCCGACCCGCCGCCGGTCACCAGCGCGATCCGCGTCGCGAGCGGCCGAGGCGCCGGCATTCGGCGCAGCTTCGCCTCCTCCAGCGCCCAGTACTCGATGCGGAACTTCTCCGCCTCACTGATCGGTTCGTAGGTGGACACCGACTCCGCGCCGCGCATCACGTTGATGGCGTTGACGTAGAACTCCCCCGCGATGCGGGCGGCCTGCTTCGTGGCACCGAAGCTGAACATGCCGACGCCCGGCACGAGCACGATCGCCGGGTCGGCGCCCCGCATCGGCGGGCTCTGCGGGGTGGCGTGCCGCTCGTAGTAGGCGCGGTAGTCGTCGCGGTAGGCGGCGTGCAGTTCGCGCAGCCGCTCGACGACCGCCTCCACGGAAGCGTCGGGAGCGGTGTCCAGCACCATCGGCCGCACCTTGGTGCGGAGGAAATGGTCCGGGCACGAGGTTCCGCGCGCGGCGAGCTCGCCGAGCCGCTCCCGGGAAACGAAGTCGAGGACGACGTCCGACGCGGTGTAGTGCCCCACCTGCGCGCGGTCGGTCGAGACGAGGCCGCGGATCACGGGGAACAGCGCGGCCGCCCGCTCGCGTCTGTCCACGTCGGACAGTGGCGGGGCGACGACCGCGCCGAACGGGTCCGGCTTGCCGTGCTCGGCAAGGTACCGCGCCGCCGTCTCGATGATCGAAAGCGAGTTGACTTCGCACTCCGCGCTCGTGGCGCCCCACGCGGTGATGCCGTGCCCGCCGAGGATCACGCCGATCGCGTCCGGGTGGTCGCGACGCACCGCCGCGATGTCGAGCCCCAGTTGGAATCCGGGCCGCCGCCACGGCACCCACACCACGCGGTCGCCGAAGATCGCCCGCGTCAGGGAAGGACCGTCGGCTGCCGTCGCGATCGCGATACCCGAGTCCGGGTGCAGGTGGTCGACGTGTGCGGCGTCGACCAGCCCGTGCATCGCGGTGTCGATCGACGGTGCCGCGCCGCCGCGTCCGAACAGGCAGTGGTCGAACGCCGCCACCATCTCGTCCTCGCGCTCGGCGCCGGGGTAGACGTCGACCAGCGAGCGCAGCCGGTCCAGCCGCAGCACGGCCAGGCCGGCCTCCGTCAGCGTGCCGAGGTCGCCACCGGATCCCTTGACCCACAACAGTTCCACCGGCCGGCCCGTCACCGGGTCGAGCTCCTCGCCGACGGCGGACGTGTTGCCGCCGGCGTAGTTGGTGTTGCGCGGGTCGGCGCCCAGCCGGTTGCTGCGGTCGAGCAGGTTCCGGACCTCGGGGTGGGTCATGACATCCTCACGACGATTGAGTGAAACGTTTCACAGCCGACCTCAGAACCGTAGCGACCACCCCGGCCGCGGGTCAAGGCTCTGATACGTTCCACCGCGTGGCGGCCAGCATCAAGGAGGTGGCCCGGCGGGCGGGCGTCTCGCTGGGCACTGTCAGCAACGTGCTGAACCGGCCCGACGCGGTGACCCCGGCCACCCGTCAGCGCGTCCTCGAGGCCATCGCCGAGCTTGGATACGTTCGCAACGACTCGGCGCGGCAGCTGCGCGCGGGGCGCAGCCGCACCGTCGCGATCGTCGTGCTCGACGTCTCGAACCCGTTCTTCACCGATGTCGTGGCCGGCGCGGAGAGCGTCGTGGAGGCCGGCGGCGGCATGCTCATCGTCTGCAACAGCGGCGAAGACCCGTCCCGCGAGCACCGGCACCTCGACATGCTCGAGGAGCAGCGGGTGCAGGGTCTGCTGATCACGCCGGTCTCCGACGGGCCGCAGCCGCGCCTCGAACGGTTCATCGAGCGCGGCATCCCGGTGGTGCTCGTCGACAGGGGCGCCGCGAGCACGAGCCGGTGCTCGGTCGCCGTCGACGACGTCCTGGGCGGCCGCCTCGCCGCCACGCACCTGCTGGACGCCGGGCACCGGCACCTCGCGTTCGTCGGCGGTCCGATGGCGATCCGGCAGGTGGCCGACCGGTACCACGGCGCCACCGACGCGCTCGCCGGCTCGGCCGCCGAGCTCACCCTGGTCCCGACGCCGCACCTCTCGATCGGCGGCGGCCGGGCGGCGGCCGCCGAGCTGGCCGCGCTGCCGCGCGAGAGCCGGCCGACCGCCGTCTTCTGCGCCAACGACCTGCTGGCGCTCGGCGTGCTGCAGGGCGCGATCAGCCGCGGCCTGCGGGTGCCCGACGACCTGGCGATCGTCGGCTACGACGACATCGAGTTCGCCGCCGCGGCCGCCGTGCCGCTCTCGTCGGTGCGCCAGCCGCGTGAGCTGCTCGGCCGGACCGCCGCCGAACTGCTGGCCGAGGAGGTCGCCGGCGACGGGACGACCCACGAGCACCGGCACGCCGTGTTCCAGCCGGACCTCATCGTGAGGCGCTCCAGCGAGCGCTGAACCTCGCGCCGATCTTGCAGTTGTGGTGCCACCTAAAGCTGGGCGAAACGCAGCATATCCTGGCACCACAACTGCAAGATCAACGTGATCATGCGCGGCGGCGCAGGGCGTCGCGATGCGCGCCCGCGCAGAAGTGCCCGCCCTCGCCGCGGATCACCGCCGCGCCCACCGACCCGTCCGCATCGACGGCGGCCGCGGCGTCGACGAGTTCGCGCGCCATCGCGACGGTGAGCGCGTTGCGGCGCTCCGGCGCGAGCAGCGAGATGACGGCGACGCCGTCGCGGACAGCCAGACCGATTTCTCCCACGCCGAACACCCAACCACAAGGTGAACCGCCGACGAATATCCCTCACCTGAGCGTCGCCACGATGGACACTGGCCGCATGGTGAAGACAGTGCGCCCCGAAAGCTACGGCGACGTGTTCTACGTCGGGCACTACTTCCGCGAGGGCGTGGCCGTCGTGATGGATCTGACCGCGCTGTCCAACGCCGACGCGGTGCCGCTCGTCGACTTCGCCGCCGGGCTCATCGTCGGCCGGGGCGGGTTCATGGAGCGGATCGCGACCAAGGTGTTCCTGTTGCGGCCGCCCGAAGCGGCGGATGTCCGCATCGGCCTGGAGCCCGCGCCCGCCTGACCGAACAGCGGATACTTCTACCCATCTGTCCGAAGTGGCTTCTCTTCCCGATTGAGTCCCATAAGGGACTATTTAGGTATGGGGGATTCACGACGAGCCATCAGGTACGTGGTCGCGGCCGCCGCCGTGGGCACTGCATTCGCGACAGCCGGCGCCGCATTCGCCACAACCACAAGCACCGCGACGACGGGAGCGCCGCAAACCGTTGCGCTGCGCTACTCCTTCGACGCGGTGACCGGCGGACCGGTTGACGAATCGGGTTTCGCGCACGCGCTGTCCACAGTGTCCAGCAACGGCGGAACGGTGCAGCCGATCGCCCACGGAACCGGGCACGGGTTGCAGTTTCCGGCCAGGTGCAGCGGCGCGAGCTGTCCGAAGGTGGTGCTGCAGACCGCCAGCGCCGACGACCTCAACCCCGGCAAGACACCGTTCCGGTACGGGGCAACGGTCCTGCTCGCCCACGACCAGACCTCCGCCGGCGAGAACGTGCTGCAGAAGGGCTACTCGGCCGCCGGCGGCCAGTACAAGCTCCAGATCGACGGCACCGCCGGCAGGCCGAGCTGCGTGCTGGTCGGCACCGGAAAGACCCGCATCCATCTGGCGCGAAGCGCCGTCACCGTGGCCGACGGCGCCTGGCACGCGGTCGAGTGCCGCCGGGAGGCCACGGCGCTGACCGTGTTCGTCGACGGCGTGCCGCAGGGCACGGCGA
>Ga0111539_10003195_pt1 | contig 21680 bp, 20 predicted proteins | sample RhiMethybrSRZTD1_FD_79667 | JGI IMG/M metagenome (GOLD analysis project Ga0111539, IMG submission 79667) | Populus rhizosphere microbial communities from Tennessee, USA - Rhizosphere MetaG P. TD hybrid SRZTD1 (version 2) (version 2) | ecosystem: Host-associated > Plants > Roots > Rhizosphere >...
AGCATCCAGGAGCTGAAGGGCGGCCAGGAGATGCCGGAGGGCGCGCGGGCCACTCTCAACCTCCGCCTCGACATGCGCCTGCCCCCCGACTACGTGACGGAGGTGCACCAGCGGCTCTCCCTCTACAAGCGCGTGAGCAGCGCCCGCGGCGTGGCCGAGGTGACGGCCCTGCGGGCGGAGGTGCGCGACCGCTACGGCGCGCCGCCGCGGGCGGTGGACGACCTCCTCCTCTGGGCCGAGCTGCGGGCGCGGTCCGAGGCCCTGGGCATCGCCCAGGTGGACCTCGTCGCGGGGACGCTGGTGGTGCGCTTCACAGCGCCGCCCGACCTGGCCACGGGCCCGCTGCCCGACGTCGTGCGGCAGTGGCGGGGGGCCACCGTCACCGCCTCCGGCCACCTCCGCCTTCCCCTGGCCCCGGGCCAGGCCGCCCTGCCCGCCCTGGCCCGGGCCCTGGAGGCCCTGGAGGAGCGCGTCCGGGGGCTGGCCGGGGCTGGCCTATAATGCGGCTTTGGGTCGGCATGCGATGCGAGCGCTGGCAAGTGGCGTCCTGCTGGCGGTGTTGTGTTCGGGCTGCCTGGCCCGGCCCACCGCGGATCCCGTGATCCTCGCCCTCGACGGCCAGGAGGCGCGGCGCAGCGACTTCGAGGCCTATCTGGCTGAGCTGGAGTCACATCAGGACACGTCCCTGGCACCGGGGGTGCGCGACGCGCTCCTGAACGAATGGCTGGAGCGGCGGGTGCTGGTGCTGGCCGCGCGCGGCCGGGGGCTGGTGAAGCCGGGCGCCACCGCGGCCGAGGAGCGGGCGGCGGTGGAGCAGTTCCTGGCCGCCGAGATGGCGTCGCGGGTGAAGGTGAGCGAAGCCGAGATCGCCGACTACGCGCGGGAGCATGCGCCGGAGCTGGGCCGCCCGGAAGAGGTCACCCTGCGCCAGATCCTGGTGCCCACCGCCAACGAGGCCCGCGACGTGCAGCGGCGCCTGCAGAAGGACCCCAAGTCGTTCGAGCTGCTGGCCCAGTCCGTGTCGCGGGGCCCCGAGGCGGGCAAGGGCGGGCTCATGGGCAGCTTCTCGGCCGGCCAGCTCCCGCCCGAGCTGGAGGCGGCCGCCTTCGCCCTCAAGCCGGGGGAGACGAGCGGCATCGTGGTCACGTCCCTGGGCCAGCACGTGCTGCGGCTCGAGGCCCGCAGCGCCGCCCGCCCGCTCTCGGCGGAGGAGACGCGCGACCGCGTGCGGACCCTCCTGCTGGAGAAGAAGTCGGCCCTCGCCCAGCGCGAGATCGTGGCGGGCCTCATGGCCCGCGCCAAGGTGAATCATGAAGCGGCGCAGTCGAGCGTTCAGAACCGTCCTTCCTAGCCTGGCCGTCCTGGCCCTGGCCCTGTCCGCGCCGGCCGAGGTGCTGGAGCGGGTCATCGTGTCCGTCAACGGCGGCATCGTGAGCCAGAGCGAGTTCGAGCAGCGGCAGATCGCGGCCGTGCAGGGCGCACGCATCGGGCCCGCCGAGATCGAGAAGTACCTGCGCGACAACAACTCGCGCATCCTGCAGGAGGCCATCGACGACCTGCTGCTGGTGCAGCGGGCGGGCGAGCTGGGCTTCAAGGTGCCGGCCTCCTACGTGGACGAGACCATCCAGGGCATCAAGAAGGACAACAACATCCCCAGCGACTCCGACCTGCAGGAGCAGCTGCGGCGCGAGGGCATGACCCTCTCCGACCTGCGCCGCAACATCGAGCGCCAGGTCGCGCGGCGCTGGGTGCTGCAGCGCGAGCTGGAGGGACGCACGGCCGTGACCGAAGACGAGGCCCGGGCCGACTACCAGAAGAACAAGGCCCAGTACGACAAGCCGGGCACGGTCACCCTGCGCGAGATCGTGATCAAGGGCGAAGGCGAGGCGGCCCGGGCCCGGGCCGAGCAGGTGTTGAAGCGCGCGCGCACGGGCGAAGACTTCGCGGCCCTGGCCCGGAGCACGTCCGAGGCGGCCAGCGCCGGCAACGGTGGCGAGCTGGGCCAGCTCAGCCACACCGACCTGGCCCCCGACCTGGCCCGGGTCGTGTTCGCGCTGCCCAAGGACGGCATCACCGAGCCCCTGCCGGTGGAGAAGGGCTTTCGCATCCTGAAGGTGGAGGACCGCAGCGAGGGGGGCCTGGTGCCCTTCGACCAGGTGAAGGCCGAGATCACCCGCCGGCTGACCCAGGAGAAGGCTTCGGGCGAATACGACCGCTACCTGGAGGGCCTGCGCAAGAGCGCCCTCATCGACCTCAAGGTGCGCGAGGTCCCGCTGCAGGTGACGGTGCCCACCGGCCCGCTGCTGGAGGCCCCCGACGTCTCGGGCGCCGGCGAGGCCGCCCCCGCCGCCGCGCCCGCCCCGGCCGCACCCGCACCCGCGGCTCCGGCCGGCGACGAGGAGTTCAGCACCACGCCCCAGGCCGCGCCGGAGCGGGTGGTCCCGCCCGCTGCACCCGGCAGCACCCAGCCCCAGCCCCAGCCCTCGCCCACCCCGCCCTCACCGTGAGCCGCTCCGCGCGGGCGGGCGATGGCTTCTTCGCCGCCGTGTACCAGGCGGTGCGTGCGATCCCGCGCGGGCGCGTGGCCACCTACGGCCAGGTGGCGCGCGCGCTGGGCCTGCCCCGCGGCGCGCGGGCGGTGGGCTGGGCCCTGCGCGTCCTGCCGGCCACGCTGGCCACGCGGGTGCCCTGGCACCGCGTGGTCTCGGCCGGAGGCCGCATCGCGCCCCGCGCCGGCCTGGGGCCGCTGCGCCAGCGCCAGCGGCTGCTGGCCGAAGGCGTACGCGTGCGCAAGGGGCAGGTGGACATGAAGCGCTACGGGATGCCGGCGTGAACACGGCCCCGGCCCAGGGCCGGCTGGAGGAGCAGAGCCTGCCCGAGGTCCTGCGCCTGCTGGTCCAGGGCAAGAAGACGGGCGTGCTGCGCCTCACGCGCAGCCGCATCAACAAGACCTTCTACCTCTCCGACGGCCGCCTCATCTTCGCCACCTCCAACGACCCCGACGAACGCCTGGGCGAGATGCTGCTGCGCAAGGGCCTCATCACCTACCGCACGCTGGAGGAGACGGTGCGGGCCATCCAGGCCGGCAAGCGCCAGGGCACCATCCTGGTGGAGAGCGGCGAGATCCGCTCCCGCGACCTGGTGGAGGGCGTCATCGAGCAGGTGCAGGAGATCATCTACCGCGCCTTCGACTGGGAGGAGGGCGAGTGGCGCTTCGAGGAAGGGGAGCTGCCCAGCCGAGAGGTGATCGTGCTGCGCATGTCCACCGGCGACCTGGTGCGCGAGGGCCTGCGCCGCGTCGAGCGCTGGACGCGCATCCGTGACGGCGTGGGCGGGCTGGCCCAGTGCTACACGCTCTCCGCCCGCGCCACCGGCCTCCTGGCCTCGCTCAGCCTGCGCCACGACGAGATGAGCCTGGTGGCCTCGCTGGACGGGCCCACGCCGCTGGAGGAGATCATCTCCGCCGCCCGCGCCGCCGACTTCGAGGTCTGCCGCGCGGTGTGGGGGCTGTGGGCGGCGGGCGTGCTCGACCGCGTGCCCCAGGACCAGGCGGACGGCGGCGTGCGCGACCTCACCCAGCCCCACGCCGAGCGGCTGGCCGGAGCCTCGGTGGGCCGCGAGATCGACCGCTTCAACCAGCTCCACCGCTTCCTGTTCGAGCTGGTGAGCTACGCCCTGCGCGAGCGGGCCACGGTGCTCTTCGAGCATGCCTTCCAGGCCGTGGGCCAGGAGCACGCGCCGCTCTTCGAGGGCGTGGCCGTGGACAGCAGCGGCGAGCTCGATCCCATCGCGCTGCGCCACAACGTGGTCACGCGCGAGGTGGCCCGCTACCTCCAGGGCCTCGACCGCCTGCTGGAGGTGGAGATGGACCTGGCCCGCCAGATGATGGGCGAAAAGAAGGCCGCCATCATCGCGGACGGCCTGCTCGAGCTGAAGCAGCGCCAGCTCGAAGGCAAGTAAGGCAACAACAACGGCGTTCTTGCCGTTGCTTGATCGCTTACACGATCGAGACGCGCGGCAAGGAGAAGCGCTCGCGCGCGCGCTGCAGGGTGAAGCGGGCCAGGGCGTCCGTGAGGGCGGCCTCGTCCACCTTGCCCCGGTGGCGCTCCACCGCGCGCTGGCCCTCCTCCTGCAGCTCCTGGCGCTCGGTGTCGTTCAGGGCCTGCAGGGCCGCGCGCGAGACGAGGTCGTCGATCTCGCGCAGCTTGGTGCGCAGGTAGCTCCAGTTGGGGCGGGCGGCCACGGCCAGCAGGTCCTGCACCTCGCGGATGGTGCGCAGGGGCGGGTCGAAGCCGGGCCGCGGCTGCACGCGCCCCAGCTGCTCGGCCAGCTGCTCCAGCAGCTCCCCCACCTCGCCCAGGGGCACACTTTCGGCCGCCGGGGCCGGGCGCAGCGCGGGCGCGGGGCCGGCCGCGGCCAGGGCCTCCACCCAGCGGCGGCAGTAGGCCAGGGAGGTGACGTCGGCCCCGCTCTCGAACGCGCGGTCCATGCCCACCAGCACCGTGGCCAGGGGCACGCCCCCCGTGCACCAGGCGCGGGCCAGGGCGAAGTCGCGCGGCGACAGGATGTGCTCCACGCCGCGGCGCGCGCGCAGGTGGTCCTCGATGGACTGCACGAACGACTCCAGCCCGGGGTCGGGCCCGCCGGGGGCGCCCTTGGCGGGCGGTCCTCCGCTCACCGCGGCACCACGTCGAACTGCTCCTGGTGCAGCAGCGGGTCGCCCTGCACCACGATGGGCTGGCCCACCATCTGGTTGAGCTGCTGCAGGAGCGTGGCCTCCTCGCCGTCGAGCGCGCGCGCCACCTCGGGGTTCACGCGCAGGAGGAGGGGCTCGCCCTGCAGGTCTTCGGCCAGCTTGCGCACCTCCTCGTAGATCTCGGTGCAGACCGTGGACACGGTCTTGATGAGGCCGCTGCCCGTGCAGTAGGGGCAGGGCTGGCAGAGCGTGCGCTCCAGCGACTGGCGCACGCGCTTGCGGGTCAGGATGGCCAGGCCGAACTCGTGCACGGAAAGCATCTTGGAGGGAGAGCGGTCCCGCTTCAGCTCCTGCTCCAGGGCCGCCATCACCTTCTGCCGGCTCTTGCGCTCCTCCATGTCGATGAAGTCGATGACCACGATGCCGCCCAGGTCGCGCAGGCGGATCTGGCGCACGATCTCGCGCACCGCCTCCAGGTTGGTCTTGAGGATCGTCTCCTCCAGGTCCTTCTTGCCCGTGTAGCGGCCGGTGTTCACGTCCACCGCCACCAGGGCCTCGGTCTGGTTGATCACGATGTAGCCGCCCGACTCCAGCCACACCTTGGGCTTGAGCGCGCGCTCGATCTCGGCCGCCACCCCGTGCTCCTCCAGGATGCCGGAGCCGCCGCCCTGGTGGTGGCGCACGCGGGGCAGCAGCTCGGGCGCCAGCTGGGTCACCAGCTCCACCGTGCGCTGGTACTCCTTCTGGTTGTCGATGCGGATCTGGGCGATGTCCTCGTTGAGCAGGTCGCGCAGCAGGCGCTGCACCAGGCTGGGCTCGCGGTGGAGCAGGGCCGGCGGGCGGTCGCGGGCCCCCCGCGCGCGCACCTCGTCCCAGGTGCGCGAGAGGTACAGGGCGTCGCGCTCCAGGTCCTCGCGCGGCTTGCCCAGGGAGACGGTGCGGGCGATGAGGCCGCCGCCGCCGCGCTGCGTGCGCAGCTCCTTGAGGATGCCCTTCAGGCGCCGCCGCTCGTCGTCCTCGATGATCTTGCGCGAGACGCCCACGTGTTCGACGGTGGGCATGAACACCAGGTAGCGTCCGGGCAGCGAGATGTGGGAGGTGATGCGGGCGCCCTTGGTGCCCAGCGGCTCCTTCACCACCTGCACCACCACCTCCTGGCCCTCCTTGAGCCGCTCCTCGATGGGCAGCTCGCGTTCGGCCTCCGCCCGCGCCGGCGGCGCCTCACCCTCCTCGGTGCTGGGCTCCTCGCCCAGCAGCTCGAGCACGTCCTCCACGTGCAGGAAGGCGTCGCGCTCGAGCCCGATGTCGACGAAGGCCGACTGCATCCCGGGCAGCACCCGGGTCACGCGCCCCTTGTAGATGTTCCCGACGTGCCCGCGGTGCGACTCCCGCTCGATGAACAGCTCGGCCACCAGGCCGTCTTCGAGCAGGGCTACGCGCGTCTCCTGGGACGTGGCGGAGACGATGAGCTCCTTGTTCATGCAAGATCCCTGTCATGTGGGGCAGCGCCTCCCGGACGCGGCCCGGCCCTGCCCGCACACGAGGCGGGCGGGGCGGGCGGAGGGACGGCTCCCCGAAAGCTGCTGGATGGGGGGTGGTGCCGAGCGGGGCTCGGCCCGATGGAGATGAAGACGGCCGCGCCTAGTTGGCGAAGCGGCGCATGCGGACATTGAAGATGAGGCCCAGGGCCAGCAGCGAGGAGAGCACGGAGGATCCTCCATAGCTCATGAGCGGGAGGGGCAGACCCTTGACCGGCACCAGGCCCGCCACCATGGCGACATTGTACACAACCTGGAAGGAGAGCCCGGCCGCCACGGCGGCGGCCAGGAACACCCCCACGCGGTCGCGGGCCAGCTGCGCGGTCTCGAAGCACCGCCAGAGGATGAAGAGGTACAGGCCCAGCACCAGCACCACGCCCAGGAAGCCGTTCTCCTCGGCCAGCACGGAAAAGACGAAGTCGGTATGGCGGGCCGGAAGGTAGCCGAGCTGGGCCTGGGTTCCGTGTTTGTACCCCTTGCCCATGAGGCCGCCCGAGCCCACCGCGATCTCGGACTGGATCTTCTGGTAACCCTTGCCCTTGGGGTCGAGGGTCGGATCGAGGAAGCTGTAGATGCGCGCCTTCTGGTAGTCCTTGAGGGCGAACACCCAGGCCAGGCTGCCCACCAGCACGCCCGCCAGCAGCAGCCCGAAGAGCGCCTTCATGCGCAGCCCGGCCAGGAAGGCCACCACCAGGAACATGGGCACCAGCGTGAAGGCGGTGCCCAGGTCGGGCTCGGCCGCGATGAGCGCGGCCATGAGGCCGATGGCCGCGCCGGGCACCAGGAGGTCGGTCAGGCCCAGGCTGTCCTTCTTGGAATCGGCGAAGAACTTGGCCAGGAAGAGGGCGGCCACCAGCTTGGCGAACTCGGAGGGCTGGACCTGCATGCCGCCGATCAGGAACCAGCGCTTGGTGCCGGCGATGCGGGGGGCGAAGGCCAGCACGGACCCCAGCACGCAGACCGTGGGCACGTACAGGAGATGGGCGCGGTCGACCAGGCGCCGGTAGTCGATGCCGGCCACCACCAGCAGGCCCAGGAGGCCGAGGCCCAGGCCCCAGAGCTGCTTCACGTAGATGCCGGCCAGGCGCGTGCTGAAGGTGGCGGAGACGATGGTGGCCACGCCGATGCCGGCCACCAGCAGGCAGGCCATCAGCAGGCCCCATTCGATGTTGTGCACCAGGCGGCGGTCGATGGCCATGGCTACTGCGCCGCCCGCAGCGCGGCCGGGGAGGGATCGGGCACCGGCTGCTCGGGGATGGCCATGCCGGGGCCGATGGTGCGCACGCCGTAGTAGCGGGCCAGGGCCCGCCCCACCACCGGCGCCGCCGACTGCCCGCCCTGCACTCCGTGCTCCACCAGCACCGCACCGGCCAGGGCCGGCTTGTCGCCCACGGCGGGCACGAAGAACATGAACCAGCCGTGCGGCTGGTAGGCGCGCAGGTTCTTGTCGCGCTCCAGGCGGGCGTGCGTGACCACCTGCGCGGAGCCGGTCTTGCCGGACACCGTGATGCCCTCCAGCTTGGCCCGCTGCCCGGTGCCCTCCTGCACCACCGCCGCCATGGCCTCGCGCAGCACCTGGATCACGTCCGGGCGCAGGCCCAGCGGCTTGGGCGGCGGGTAGGGCCGGGGCTTGCCGTCGATGGAGCGCATGAAGTGGGGCGTGACCAGCTTGCCTCCGTTGGCCACCACCGCCGCCACCCGGGCCAGCTGCACCGGGGTCACGGCCATGGCCTGGCCGATGGAGACGGACACCGTCTCGGCCGGGAACCAGCGGGCCTTGAGCACGCGCAACTTCCACTCCGGGTCCTGGAAGATGCCGGAGCTCTCGTGGGGAAGGTCGATGCCGGTGGGTGCGGCCAGGCCCAGCAGGTGGGCGTAGCGGCTCAGGCGCTCGATCTCCAGGCGGATGCCCACGTTGTAGAAGTACACGTTGCAGGAGAGGGCGATGGCCTGCTTGAGGTCCACCGTGCCGTGGCCCTCCGGCTTGTGGCAGCGGAAGATGGTGTTGTAGACGGCCAGGTACCCCGGACAGTGGAAGCGCGTGCCGGGCGTGATCACGCCCTCCTGCAGCGCGGCCAGGGCGTTCACCACCTTGAAGGTGCTGCCCGGCGGGTACATGCCCTGGATGGGCCGGTTGATGAGCGGCTTCTGCGGATCGCGCGTCAGCCCGTTCCACAGCGCGGGCTTGATGCCCAGCGAAAAGGCGTTGGGGTCGTAGGCCGGCAGCGAGAGGTAGGACATCACCTCCCCCGTCTCCGCGCCCAGCACCACCACGCTGCCGGCCTCGGTGCCCATGGCCTCCTCGAAGGCCCGCTGCAGCTCCATGTCCAGCGTGACCACCGCCGGCGGCCCGTCGATGGGAGGCTCGCGCTCGGCCTCCGCCACCTCCACGCCGCGGCTGTTGACCACGATGCGGCGCAGGCCGTCTTTGCCCATCAGCTCCTTGTTGTACTCGAGCTCGATCCCGGACTGCCCCACCATGGACCCCGGCTCCACGCCGGCGAAGGCCTCGCTCTCCAGCTGCTTGTCCGTGACCTCGCCCACGTGGCCCAGGCTGTGGGCGCCCGCCCCGGCCAGCGGGTAGGAGCGCAGCGGCACCACGTCCACCGTGGTCTCCGAGTGCTCCCAGCGGCGCGCCTCCACCTTGGCCACGTCCTCCTCGCTGGCGTCGGCCTTCACCACCAGCGAGCGGAAGCGCGGCCCCTTCTCGGCCAGCCGCTCCTGCACCTGCGCGGGGTCGAAGTCCATCAGGTCCGAGAGCTTCTCCAGGGCCTGGTAGAGGTCCTCGCGGTTCTCGCTGGTCACCACCACGTTGAAGGAGGAGCGGTTCTCGGCCAGGATGCGGCCGGCCCGGTCGAAGAGCGGGCCCCGCGGGGCCGGGATGGGCACCGTGCGCAGGCGGTTGCTCTCGGCCAGCTCGCGGTAGAAGCGCCCGCGCAGCACCTGCAGGTGCCAGAAGTAGCCGGCCAGCAGCACCATGGCCACGGCCAGCAGCGTCTGCACCACCATCAGCCGGCGCTGCAGCACGCGCAGGTCTTCGTAGATCCTCACGGGCGCCTCTTGCTGATGAGACGGCGCTCCAGCAGCTCGAAGAGCACCACGCCCAGCAGGGCGTTGATGGCCGCGCGCAGGGCCAGGCCGGAGACGGAGGGGCGGCCCACGGAGATGTCGAACAGGCCCCCCAGCACGCCCAGCAGCAGCACGTCCACCAGCACCGCCGCCACCAGCACCAGCATGCGCGGCCCGGCCTCGGTGAGCTGGAAGCGGGTGGCGGCCAGGCCCACCGCGAAGCCCACCAGCACCTTGGTCAGCCCGGACAGGCCGAGCACGTGCCCGCCGAAGAAGGAGTCCTGCACCCAGCCCGCCGCCCCCCCGGCCAGCATGCCATGGGTCTCGCCGAAGGACAGCCCGCAGTACACCAGCACCAGCAGGAAGGGGTCGAAGACGCGCGCGCCCGCCGGCAGCACCATGCTCAGCGCCGATTGCAGCAGCAGCGCGCCCGCGATGGCCAGCACGGTGAAGAAGACCCTCACTTGAGCTGCTCCACCACCGTCTCGTCCGGCGGCAGGCTGGTCACCACCAGCACCTCCTCCAGGGTGTCGAAGCGCGCGGAGGGCGTGACCAGGATCTCCTTGAAGAGGCCGGCCCCCGTCTTCACGAAGCGCACGCGGCCCAGCAGCAGGCCGGGGGGGAAGATGCGGTCCAGGCCCGAGGTCACCACCACGTCGCCCACCACCACGTCCGAGAGCATGGGCACGTATTTCATGACCAGGTCGCCGCCGGCGGTGGCGCTGGTGCGGGGCTGGCCGGAGACCACCCCCGAGATGCGGCTGCGCTCGATGCGGGCCCCGGCCCCGCTCTGCTGGTCGAGCAGGAGCTGCACGCGCGACGCGTGGGGGCCGCGGGCGATCACGCGCCCCACCACGCCCGTGGAGCTGAGCACGGGCGCGTCCAGGCGCACGCCCTCCTCGCTGCCGCTGTCCAGCGTGACCGTGCGGTACCAGGGCGTGCCGTCGCGGGACAACACGTGGGCCACCAGCGTGCGCACGGGCAGCACGTCGCGCACGGCCATGACCTCGCGCAGCCGGTGGGCCTCGGCCGCCTCCTGGCTCTTCTCCTGCAGCTGCAGCTCCAGCTCGCGCACGCGCTCGTCCAGGCGGCGGTTGTCGCGGCGCACGCCGCGCAGGTCGGCGTAGGAGGTCCAGACGGAGCCGATGCCGTGCAGCGCGCCGGAGAGGCCCGACTGCAGGGGGGCGAAGACGGAGAGGGCCCAGCGCTGGAAGAGCGAGGCCCCGTTCCCGCCGTCCACCTGGTTGCTGATGGCCACCAGGTGGGCGAGCACCAGCCCGGCCAGCAGCAGCCGGCTGCGGCGGGTCTCGACCCGGTTCATCGGTGTGGCCGTGGCGGCCTCCCGCTACTCGAGGCTGATCTTGCGCAGGAGGTCGAAGTCGGACAACATCTTGCCCGTCCCCAACACCACCGAGCAGAGCGGATCTTCGGCCACCGACACCGGCAGCGAGGTCTCCTCGCGCAGGAGCTTGTCCAGGTTCTTGAGCAGGCTGCCCCCGCCGGTGAGCACGATGCCGCGGTCCACGATGTCGGCCGAGAGCTCGGGCGGCGTGCGCTCCAGGGCCACGCGCACCGCGTTGACGATGATGCTGATGGGCTCGGCCAGGGCCTCGCGCACCTCGGAGTCGGTGATGGTCAGCGTCTTGGGGATGCCCTCGATCAGGTCGCGGCCCTTGATCTCCATGGTCACCGGCTCGTCCAGCGGGTAGGCGCTGCCGATCTCCACCTTGATCTGCTCGGCCGTGCGCTCGCCGATGAGCAGGTTGTACTTCTTCTTGATGTACTGGATGATCGCCTCGTCCATCTCGTTGCCGGCCACCCGCACCGACTTGCTGTACACGATGCCGGCCAGGGAGATGACGGCGATGTCGGTGGTGCCGCCCCCGATGTCCACCACCATGTTGCCCGAGGGCTCGGTGATGGGCAGCCCGGCCCCGATGGCGGCGGCCATGGCCTGGTCCACCAGGTAGACCTCCGAGGCCTTGGCCTTGAGGGCGGAGTCCTTCACCGCCCGCTTCTCCACCTGCGTCACCTCGGAGGGGATGCCGATGATGATGCGCGGCCGCACCATGGTGTTGCGGTTGTGGGCCTTGCGGATGAAGTGGCTGAGCATCTTCTCGGTGATCTCGAAGTCGGCGATCACGCCGTCTTTCATGGGCCGGATGGCCACGATGTTGCCGGGCGTGCGGCCCAGCATCTCCTTGGCGTCTTTGCCCACCGCCTCCACCTTCCCCGTCACCTTGTTCACGGCCACGATGGAGGGCTCGGAGACCACGATGCCCTTGTTCTTGGCGTAGACCAGCGTGTTGGCGGTGCCCAGGTCGATGGCCAGGTCGCTGGAGAGGAAGCTCAGGTTGGCGATGGAGCGCAGGTTCATGGGCTTGGAGAGCCTTTCTGGTTCGGAGTTCCGGAAGCTGGCGGAGCGGCCACGGGCGCGGCCTGTTTAGACTGCCACCTCGATGCCGTTCTTGTCTCGCTCCTTGACGCGGTACATGGCCTGATCGGCCTTCTGGATGAGGCCCTCGGGGGTCAGGCCGTGATCGGGATAGGCGGCGATGCCGAAGGAGGCCGAGATGCGGGCCTCCAGGCCCTGGCCGCGCAGGAAGCAGTGGCTGGCGATGGCCTTGCGGATGCGCTCGGCGATCACCAGGGCGCCGGGGGCCGGGGTCTCCGGCAGTACCACCACGAACTCGTCGCCGCCGTAGCGGGCCAGGATGTCCGACTCCCGCACGGCCTGGCCCAGGATCGTCCCCACCTCGGTCAGGGTGGCCGATCCGGCCAGGTGGCCGTGCTGGTCGTTGACGCTCTTGAAGCCGTCGAGGTCGAGGAAGATGACGGCCAGCGGGATGCCGTGGCGCTTGCAGCGCTTGATCTCGCGCGAGAGGTAGAGGTTCAGGTAGCGCGAGTTGAAGAGCTTGGTCAGGTCGTCGGTGATGGTGAGCTGCTCGGTGCGTTGGAAGAGGATGGCGTTTTCGATGGCGATGGCGCAGGGCTCCACCAGCGTGAGCAGGAGCTGCAGGTCGGCGGAGGTGAACTTGCCCCCCCGCCGGTTGATCACCTGCACCACGCCGATGGTGCGCCCGCGCGAGATGAGCGGGGCGCAGAGGATGGAGCGGGTCACGAAGTGCGTCTTCTCGTCGAAGCGGCGGGCGAAGCGCGGATCCCGCGAGGTGTCGTTCACGATGGTGGGCTTGCCGGTCTGGGCCACCCAGCCGGCGATGCCTTCGCCCACCTTCACGCGCAGGGTGGAGACGTCTTTGCCCTTTTCGCCCAGGGCCAGCTCGAAGGTGAGCTCCCCCTTCTCCTCGTCCAGCATCAGCATGGACCAGGCCTCGGAGGGGATGAGCTGCTGCACCTTCTGCATGATCAGCTCGATCACCTTGCGCGGCTCCAGGATGGAGTTGGCCGCCTTCACGATGTCGGTGAGGATGCCCAGGCGCTGGGTGGTGCGCTTGAGCTGCCGTCCCACCTCCTGGCGCCGCGTGCCCGCCGTCTCGCGGGCCCGCGCGGCCTCCAGGTGGGCCAGGACCTCGCGGGCCGGCGGGTCGCCCGCGCCCCAGGAGGCCAGGTGGAAGTCGAAGCCCAGCTTGGCCGAGCGCTTGAGCACCTTGGGGTCGCAGCGCAGGGACAGGCTGCCCAGCGGCTGCCGGGGCAGCGCGCGGCGCAGGACCTTGAGCGCGGGCGCGGGCCCGCTGCCCTCGATCTCCACCAGGGCGCCGGCGAAGCCGTCGGAGTCGAACTCCAGGGAGGCGGTGAGCGGGGGGAAGAAGGTGTAGACCAGCGAGCCGCCGGCCCCCTGCAGGTGGCGGCGCAGCGGAGCGCCCGCGAAGACGGCCACCTTTGCCATGCGCCTAGTCGCCCACCACCACCGGCCGCTTCTGCTCGTTCACGCCCCCGGCCAGCCCGGTGGCGCGCACGATGACCCACTGCCGGCCCGGCTTGTCGAGGGTGATGAACTCGTTGAACACGCCGTCCCCGGCCACGTCCACGCGCTGGCCGTTCACGGTGACCGTGGCCCCGGGTTCGGTGCGGCCCTTGATCTGCAGGATGTTGGTGCGCACTTCCAGCTCCTGGATCTGCAGCGGCGGCGGCGGCCCGCCCACGCTGCCGGGCCCGCCCTGGCGCACCACCGTGAAGCGCGCGAACTCGGAGAAGGCGCCCTCGGCGCCGTCCTTGTCGACCGCCGCCACCCGCCAGTAGTACTTGCCCGTGTCCAGGCCCTGCAGCTGCACCGAGTTGTCGTTGATGCCGGCCCGGTCGACGATGGGCCGGTTGAAGTAGGCGCTGTAGTCGAGCATCACGTGGTACGAGATCGCCCCCGGCACCGCCTTCCAGGCCAGCATGGTGGTGGCGCGGGTGGGATCGGGGTACGTGATCTCGGCCTGGTGCGGCGGGGCCAGCAGGCCCGGCACCGGCGGCAGCGTGCGCTTGGCCGAGGCCTTGCCGCTGGAGTCGACCTGCACCGACTCCGAGCTGCCCAGGGTGACCTTTTCGCCCGCCCGCGTCTCCACCTGGGTGGTGCCGCGGTACACGCGCACGTCGCTGTCGCCGCTGTCGGCCACGCGGATGCCGCCCTCGGTCTGCTCGCCGGCCGTGGTGCGCACGGTGGGCGTGGAGATCTCGGCCCCGCCGCCGGCGCTGGTGCGGCGCATGGTCTGGAAGTTCACCTCGCCGGAGGAGATGTGCCAGGCCACCTTGCGCTGGCGCGTGGTCGGGTCCTCCGAGGTCTCCTCGATGGTGATGAGGCTGTCCGGCCGCACGTGCACGATGGTGCCATCCACGAAGGAGATCTCGGCCGCGGAGCCGGCGCCCGTGCGCACCAGATCGCTCTTGCGCAGCACCATGTTGGCATCGGCCGGCACCCACTCGAAGGTGCCCACCGGCTTCACCTTCACGTTGCCCTCGATGCTGCGGAAGCGGGCGGCGGTGGAGTTGACCACGGGCGTGGTCGGTGGGGTGGCCGGCGCGGGCGGCGTGCGCGCATAGAAGAAGAAATACCCCGCCAGCGCGCCCACCAGAACGACACCTCCTACCACCAGGTAGACCGAACGGTAGGAGACGGTGAACCAGTCCAGCAGGTCGTCTTGGGAGCGTGGGGGTTTCTTGTCGCTCAAATGCAGTTAAGTTAGCGACTTAGCGCGAGCGAAATTATAGCCGAGCCCGTCCCCCCTGGCAATGGACACCGGGAGGGCCGAAGTTGCCCGTACTCCCCGGCCGCGGCTAGAATTCGGGTTTCCCGGCCCGCCCTTTGCGCGGGCCTTTCCGAGACGGAGACTCCGAGCTATGGCGCTGGGCTTCATGCGGCGCCACCGCGAGTGGCTGAAGTACATGCTGCTGGCGGTGGTCCTGGCCTTCATCCTCCTGTACATCCCCCTCTTCCAGAGCGGCCCCGCCGGCGGACCCGGAGAAGAGCTGGCCCGCGTGGGCGGCGAGACGGTGACCGTGGCCGAGTTCCAGCGCGCCCTCGACGAGCAGCGCGACATCATGCGCGAGCGCGGCATCGACCAGGCCATGCTGGAGCAGATGGGCGTGCGCGAGCAGGTGCTCAACAACCTCATCGACAGCAAGCTGGTGGTGCAGGAGGCCCGCCGCCTGGGCCTGGCCGTGGACGACGAGGCCGTGGCCGCGCAGATCCACCGCATGTACCTGTCGCGCAGCGGCGAGTTCGTGGGCGCGGAGGAGGTCCGCCGCCGCCTGGCCCTGCAGGGCAGCAACGAGGACACGCTGGCCGCCGAGGTGCGCGAGCGGCTGCTCATCCAGCGCCTGCAGGCCCTGGTCACGGACGGCGTCCACGTGAGCGACCAGGAGGCGGAGCAGGAGTTCCGCCGCCGCAACGAGAAGGTCAAGGTGGAGTACGTGGTGGTGGACGCCGCGCCCTTCGCGGCCCAGGCCACGGTGGACGAGGCCGAGGTCGCGGCCCGCTTCCAGGCGCGGCGCGAGAGCTACCGCGTGCCCGAGCGGCGCGTGATCGGCTACCTGATGATCGACGCCCTGGCCCTCTCCAAGGAGGCCAAGGTCACCGACGCCGAGATCAGCGCCTACTACCGCGACAACGAGCCGCAGTTCCAGCGGCCGGGAGAGGCCTGCGCCCGCCACATCCTGGTGAAGGTCAAGAGCTCGCCCGAAGCACCGGGCCATGCCGAAGACGAGGGCCGCGCGCTGGCCCAGAAGCTGCTCGACGAGGTGCGCGGCGGGGCCGACTTCGCGGAGGTGGCCAAGAAGTCGTCGGAGGACGGCGGCTCCGCGGCCAAGGGCGGCGACCTGGGCTGCTTCGGCCGCGGCAGCATGGTGCCCGAGTTCGAGCAGGCCGCCTACAGCCTGCCCCTGAACCAGGTCTCCGACCTGGTGAAGTCGCCCCACGGCTTTCACATCATCCAGGTGCTGTCGCGCCGCGAAGAGGGAGCGCAGCCCTTCAACGAAGTGAAGGAGGGCATCCGCTCCGTGCTGCTGCAGGGCAAGACGCGCGAGCTGGCCGAGGAGCGCTCGACGCACATCGCGGAGGCGCTGGCCAAGGGCGAGTCGCTGGAGAAGGCGGGCCAGCTCTACAAGCTGACCGTGCAGAAGAGCGCCCCTCTCTCCCGCGGCCAGCGCGTGCCGCCGCTGGAGTCGCCCGACCTGCAGGCCAAGGCTTTCAGCCTGCGCCGGGGCGAGAGCCATCCCGAGCCCTTCGGCTCCGCCCAGGGCTGGCTGTTCATCAGCGTGCTCGACGTGCAGGCCCCGCGCCTGCCCGAGCTGGCCGAGGTGAAGGACCGCGTGCGCGCCGACCTGCAGGACGAGAAGGCGCGCGCGCTGGCCAAGGCCAAGGCCGTGCAGCTGCGCGCGCAGGCCGAGGCCGGCGGCCTGGACAAGGCGGCCGCCGCGCTGGGCCTGCTGCGCAAGGAGACGCCCACCCCGGTGGGACGTGGCCAGTCGATGGGAGACCTGGGCTCCAACCAGGCCCTGGAGGAGGCGGCCTTCTCGCTGCCCGTGCAGGCCCTCTCCGAGGCCCTGCCCAGCCCCTCCGGCTACGCCGTGCTGCGCGTGCTGGAGAAGACGCCCTTCGACCCCGCCGCCTTCGCCGCCCAGAAGGCGGCGGTGGTGTCGGACCTGGAGCAGCAGCGGAAGCAGGACCTCTTCCAGGCCTACCTGGAGCGGGCCCGCGACCGCTTCCCGGTGGAGCGCCGCCCGGGGAGCCTGCGCCGGCTGAAGGGCTAGGGCCTTCCCGCCCGGCGGAGCTTTGTGATCAACTAGGCGGCATGCACGTCGAGCTGCGCAAGGCCGGTGACGTGGTGGTGGTCGACTTGAACGGCAAGCTCACCGCCGGCATGGGTGACCAGCTGCTGCGCGACACGCTGGTCCAGCTGCTGGCCGACCGCCACCGCAAGATCCTGGTCAACCTGTCCCAGGTCTCCTTCATCGACAGCGCCGGCGTGGGCGAGCTGGTGGCCGGCCTGCGCGCCGCCCAGCGGGAAGGATCCGCGCTCAAGATCCTCAACTCCAGCGAGCGCGTGAACTCCACGCTCTACCTGGCCCGCCTGCTGCCCATCTTCGAGGTCTACCAGGACGAGCGCGACGCGCTCCAGCACTTTCTTTAGGCTATGCGGGCTCGGAGTGAATCCGAGCCCGCCGCCGTGGGGGCTTGCCGGCGCTTCGCGCCTACGCCCCCACACCCCCAAGTAGGCTGGCTCTCTACTCCTCTTCTGGAGGAACGTCCACCTCGATGGGGTCGGCGGCGATGATGCGCAGCTCGACGGAGCACTCCGGGCAGCTCATCGTCTCGCCCACGTCGAGCTCGTAGCCGTCCAGCTCCAGGTCCGATTCGCACTCCGGGCAGCGGGCCATGTCCTACCTCCTTCGCGCGACCACGTAGAGGGCCAGGTCGCGCAGCGCGCGGGCCCGGGCCCCGAAAGGGCGCAGCGCCTCCTGGCTGGCCTGGGCCAGCTCGCGCGCCAGCTGCACTGCGCCGTCCACACCGGAGAAGGAGACGAAGGTCGTCTTCTTCAGGTCCTGGCCCACGTCTTTGCCGGCCTCGCCGCTCTGGCCCACGGCGTCGATGAGATCGTCCACGATCTGGAAGGCCAGGCCCAGGTTCTTGGCGTAGGCCTTCACGGCCGCGGTGTCCCCGGCGGACGCGCCGGCGGCCAGCGCGCCCATGGCCGCGGAGGCCACGAAGAGGGCGCCCGTCTTGCGGCTGTGGATGAACTCGAGGGTGGCGAAGTCGATGTCGCGATCGGTGGCCGAGAGGTCGCGGGCCTGGCCGGCGATCATGCCCGACTCGCCCACCGCCCCCGCCAGCTCGCGGGCCAGGGCCGCCCGCCCGGCCGCCTCCGGCCCCCCGCTCCACCCCTCGGCCAGCAGCTCGAAGGCGCGGTTCTGGAGCGCGAAGGCGGCCAGGATGGCGTTGGCCTCGCCGTGCACGCGATGGCAGGCCGGCCGCCCGCGGCGCAGCACGGCATCGTCCATGGAAGGCAGGTCGTCCAGGATGAGGCTGGCCGTGTGCACCAGCTCCACCGTGCAGGCCGCGGGCAGCACCACCCGCGCCTCCAGGCGGAAGAGGTCGGCCACCAGGAGCGTGAGCACCGGCCGCACGCGCTTGGCCGCGCCCAGCAGGCTGTGGGCCACGGCCGCGTCCACCTCGGGCACGCCCGGCCGCAGCAGCCCGGGCAACGCGGCCTCGACCGCCAGGCGCTTCTCCTCCAGCGCGGCTTCCAGGGAGGTGAAGTCGGCGGCCTCGTCCACCGGCGCTCGCTGCATCAGGGGGGAGCTTAGCCCCTGGCCCGCGCGCGCGGCAAACGCGGGCCGCGCCCGTGGCCGGCCGCTGGGCGGTGTTAGAATCGCGGCCCGCCCGCCCATGGACTACCGCGAAGCCGGTGTAGACATCGATGCCGCCGACGCGGCCAAGGCCCGCATCCGCACCCTGGCCCGCGGCACCTTCAATCCGGCCGTGCTCAGCGACATCGGCTCCTTCGGGGGCATGTTCCGGCCCGACTTCGCGCGCTACCGGGAGCCGGTGCTGGTGGCCTCCACCGACAGCGTGGGCACCAAGGTCAAGGTGGCCACGGCCGCCGGCCGCCACGGCGACGTGGGCTACGACATCGTGGCCCACTGCGTGAACGACATCCTGGTGCAGGGCGCGGTGCCGCTCTTCTTCCTCGACTACCTGGCCCTGGGCCGCATGGACGTGGAGCGGGTGGCCGAGATCGTGTCCGGGCTGGCCCGGGCCTGCAGCGAGCTGGGCTGCCCCCTGATCGGGGGCGAGACGGCGCAGATGCCCGACGTGTACGCGCCCGACGACTACGACCTGGCCGGCTTCATCGTGGGCGTGGTCGACCGCCCGCGCGCCCTCACCGGCGACCGCGTGCGCGCCGGCGACCACCTGCTGGGCCTGCCCTCCAGCGGCCTGCACACCAACGGCTACACGCTGGCCCGGCGCGTCCTGCTGGAGCACATGGAGCTCGACCTGCACGCGCCCATGCCCGAGCTGGGCACCAGCCTGGCCTCGGCCCTGCTGGCCCCGCACCGCAGCTACCTCTCCGCCCTGGAGCCGCTGCTGGAGCGGGACAAGATCGCCGCCCTGGCCCACATCACCGGTGGCGGCTTCGTGGGCAACGTGCCGCGCGTGCTGCCGCCCGGCCTGGGCGCGGTGGTCCACCTCTCGGCCTGGAATCCACCCCCGCTCTTCCGCCTCATCCAGCGCGGCGGCGACGTCAGCGAAGAGGAGATGTACCGCACCTTCAACATGGGCATCGGCATGGTGGTGGTGGTCTCGCCCTCCGACCTGCACGAGGTGGAACACTCGCTGGAGCGGCGCGGGGAGACCCCGGTGCTCATCGGCAGCGTGGTCCAGGGCGAGGGCGTGCGCCTCGAGTGAGCCGGGCGTGAAGAGAGCCGGGCGCGTGGGCGTCCTCATCAGCGGCCGGGGCAGCAACCTGCAGGCCCTCATCGACGCCCAGGCCGCGGGCACGCTGGGCGGCGCCATCGTGGTGGTGGTCTCCAACGTGGCCGGCGCCGCCGGGCTGGAGCGCGCGCACGCCGCCGGCATCCCCACCCACGTCCGCGAGCACCGCGGCCTTCCCCGCGCCGACCACGAGGCGCAGGTTCTGGAGCTGCTGCGCGCGGCCCGCGTGGACCTCGTCTGCCTGGCCGGCTACATGCGCCTGCTCTCGGCCGCCTTCGTGAACGACGCTCCCGGCCCCATCCTCAACGTGCACCCCTCGCTGCTGCCCGCCTTCCCCGGCCTCGAGGCCCAGCGCCAGGCCTGGGAGCACGGGGTGAAGGTGAGCGGGGCCACCGTGCACCTGGTGGACGCGGCCCTCGACGCCGGGCCCATCGTGCTGCAGGAGGCGGTGCCCGTGCGCGCGGGCGACAGCGCGGAGAGCCTGGCCGCGCGCATCCTGGAGGCCGAGCACCGCATCTTCCCGCGCGCGGTGCACATCGTGCTCGGGGGCCGCTACCGCGTGGAGGGCCGCCGGGTGCTGGCCCAGGAGGAAACATGAGCGCCGCCGCGGTGGCCGTGCAGATGGAGGAGCTCACCCGCGGCTGCGTGGACGTGGTCACGGCGCCCGAGCTCAAGGCCAAGCTGGAGACGGGGCGTCCGCTGACGGTCAAGGTGGGCTTCGACCCCACCGCGCCCGACATCCACCTCGGCCATACCGTGCTCATGCGCAAGATGAAGCACTTCCAGGACCACGGGCACCGCGTGGTGTTCGTGATCGGCGACTTCACGGGCATGATCGGGGACCCCACCGGCCGCTCCAAGACCCGGCCCCCCCTCTCGCGGGCCCAGATCGAGGCCAACGCGGAGACGTACAAGAAGCAGGCCTTCAAGATCCTCGATCCGGCGCGCACCGAGGTGCGCTTCAACAGCGAGTGGCTCACGCCCCTGGGCTCGGACGGCTGGGTCCGCCTCTCGGCCACCTACAACGTGGCCCGCATGCTGGAGCGGCGCGACTTCCGCCAGCGCTTCGACGCCGGCCAGCCCATCTCCCTGCACGAGTTCATGTACCCGCTGGCCCAGGCCTACGACTCGGTGGCCCTGGCCGCGGACGTGGAGCTGGGCGGCACCGACCAGCTCTTCAACCTGAACGTGGGCCGCGACATCATGCCCGCCTACGCGCTCCCCTCGCAGGTGGTGCTCACCACGCCGCTGCTGGAGGGCACCGACGGCGTGGAGAAGATGTCGAAGAGCCTGGGCAACTACATCGGCGTCACGGACGCCCCGGCCGACATGTACGCCAAGGTGCTCTCCATCTCCGACCTGCTCATGTGGCGCTACTACCTGCTGCTGACCGACCTGGGCGCGGCGGAGGTGGAGGCGCGGCGCGCGCAGGACCGGCCCATGGAGGCCAAGAAGGAGCTGGCCGCGCGCATCGTGTCCGACTTCCACGGCCCGCTGGCCGCGGAGGAGGCGGCGGGCGAATGGGCGCGCGTGCACCAGGCCGGCCAGCTGCCCAGCGACATGCCCGAAGTGGTGCTGGAGCAGGAGGAGGACGACGTGGCCCGCAAGCCCCACGAGCTGCTGGTGGCGGTGGGGCTGGCCCCGTCGAAGAGCGAGGCCGTGCGCCTGCTGCGGCAGGGCGCGGTGCGCGCCGACGGCGCGGCGCTCGACGGCGCGGCCACCGTGCACACCGAGGTGGGCCGCGGCCTCGTGCTCTCGGTGGGCCCCAAGCGCCACCGCCGCGTGGTGGTGCGGCGCGCGCAGAAGAAATAGTGAAGTCCGGACTTGACGCCCGAGGGCACATGCCCTAGATTAGGGGGCTCCGGCAGTTGGTGGTGGGCGGTCTGAAGCAACCCTCCGACGGAAAGCCAGGGACAGCGTTTCAGAAGGCGCTGGCGCGAAAGCGCGAAGAAGTGCTTGACACGGTCTCGTCACTTCGATATTCTGGTCGGGTTCCCCGGACGACGGGGTGGCTCTTTGAAAACTAGGTAGTGCGCAAACACGTTTCCGAGAGATTCGGCCTGCGGACCAATTTTTTTCTTCGGTAACGAAGGGGGCGCGCGGCGCTGCTTCGGCAGCTCGCGAGCTTCACGAGTTTAACTGGAGAGTTTGATCCTGGCTCAGAATCAACGCTGGCGGCGTGCCTAACACATGCAAGTCGAGCGCGAAAGGGAGCAATCCCAAGTAGAGCGGCGAACGGGTGAGTAACGCGTGGATAACCTGCCTTCGAGTGGGGAATAACCCCGGGAAACTGGGGCTAATACCGCATAACATTCCTTGCTCTTCCGAGTGGGGGATCAAAGCCGGGGACCGCAAGGCCTGGCGCTTGAAGAGGGGTCCGCGTCCGATTAGCTAGTTGGCGGGGTAACGGCCCACCAAGGCGACGATCGGTAGCCGGCCTGAGAGGGCGGACGGCCACACTGGGACTGAGACACGGCCCAGACTCCTACGGGAGGCAGCA
>Ga0111539_10003197_pt1 | contig 21674 bp, 19 predicted proteins | sample RhiMethybrSRZTD1_FD_79667 | JGI IMG/M metagenome (GOLD analysis project Ga0111539, IMG submission 79667) | Populus rhizosphere microbial communities from Tennessee, USA - Rhizosphere MetaG P. TD hybrid SRZTD1 (version 2) (version 2) | ecosystem: Host-associated > Plants > Roots > Rhizosphere >...
GCCGCTGGCCGGGCCGCTGTTGGCCCATCGGCGGACGCTGGCCGAACGGGGGGCGCATCCCTGGCTGGCCAGGCATTCCAGGCCGCGCCTGCTGTGGCGTCTGCGGGCGCACCGGCTGCGACGGGAGCGGGCGCGGTCCGCCGAGCATGCCTGGCGTCGTCGGCCGCGGCGGCGGCGGAAATCCTGGTCGAGCAGCGCCGGCGCCACCCGGGCGCGGTGCGCCGGGACGCGCCGTGGCACCTGGCGGCGCGGGACGTGCGCCTGCAGGCGGTTGCGCTGCCGGCGGCTGGACGATGCGAGGCTGCGACACCTGCGGCCGCTTCGCCGGCGCGAGCGGACGTGCCGGCTGCGGCGTTTTGCCTGGCTCTTCGATGCGAAGACGGATCGTCGGCGGCACGAACCGGCCCGCAGGTGCAGCGGGCGCGACAGCCGCCGGTTCGGCCGCCTGCGGTTCTGGTTCGGCAACCGGAGCCGGTTCTTCAACCGGCGGCGGCGCGGCGATCTGCGGCGGCTCCTCGACGACGGGTAGAACCTGCACCGGCGCCACCGGCTCGGCGACAACCTGTGCCGGCGCTGGCGGTTCGAGCTCGACGAGCGGAGTCTCCGGGACGATCGCCTCGTGAGGTGGCGGCGCCTCCGCGACCTCCGTGTGAGCGACAGCGGTCGCCGCTGGCTTGACGACTTTCACCAGACGCGGAGGTCCAAGAACAGGCGCCGTCGGCTTCGGTGGTTCGGCTTTCTTTGCGACGGGTGCCTTCTTCCCGCCCTTCGCCGGCACCGGGTGCTCCGCGAACATATCGCCGCCAGGCAGCGAGACGTTGCGCTGTCGCGCCACGCGTTCGACGAAGGAACGCGCGACCACCTCTTCGATCGTGCTCGACGCGCTCTTCAGCTCAATGCCGTGATCGCGCTTGAGCAGCGACAGCACTTCCTGGCTCGTGGTGCCGAGCAGTTCCGCGACCTTGTAAATCCGGACCGTTGCCAAATTAATTCCTTCGCCTTAACTCTTTTCCGTTTCCATCTCGGCGGCTTCGACGCCCGGTTCTTCTACTGCGTCGCCGCTGCCGCCCGGCTGCTCGGGCTGGGCGCTGATCGCCTCACCGGTTTCGTCGGTGTCGCCGCCGCCCGCTTGCTCGGGCTGGGCGCTGATCGCCTCCTCAGCTGGCGCCTCCTCCGCTAACGGCTCGTCGCCGCCGAGGGCACCGAACTGCTCTTCGACCTCGCGGCGCTTCTCTTCCTCGCTCTTGATGTCGATGCGCCAGCCGGTGAGCTTCGCCGCCAGCCTGACGTTCTGCCCCTTCTTGCCGATGGCCAGCGACAGCTGCTTGTCCTCGACGACGACTTCCATCACGCGCTCGGCGTCGTCGACGATAGTGACGCGCTGCACCTTGGCCGGGCTGAGGCCGTTCGTCACGAACACCACCGGGTCGTCGGACCACTCGACGATGTCGATCTTTTCGCCGCGCAGCTCGCGGATGATCGCCTGTACGCGCGTGCCCTTCATGCCGACGCACGCGCCGACCGGATCGACGTCGCGTTCCCGCGAGTAGACGGCGACCTTGGCGCGGTCGCCCGCCTCACGGACGGCGCCGCGAATCATCACGGTGCCGTCGTAAATCTCGGGGACTTCCTGCTCGAACAGCTTGATGAGGAGCGCCGGGTCCGTGCGCGACAGCACGATCTGGGGTCCCTTTGCACTTCGATTGACGCCTTTGATGACCGCGCGGATCCGTTCTCCGGGGGTGTAGCTTTCCGCGCGCGACTGCTCCTTGCGCGGCAGGACCGCCTCGACGCGGCCGATCTCCACGATCAGGTCGCCGTTCTCGAAGCGCTTGACCGTGCTGTTGATGACTTCGCCGACCCGGTCGTTGTACTCCGCGAAGATGTTCTCGCGCTCCGCTTCACGGACCTTCTGAAAGATGACCTGCTTGGCTGTCTGTGCCGCGATCCGCCCGAGCACGTCCGTTCGTTTCGGGAACTCGATCTCCATGTCGACTTCCGCCTCGTCGCCATAGAGTTCCTGCGCTTCCTGGAGCGAAATCTCGGTCGCTGGATCCGCGACTTCCTGCACGATGTGTTTCGTCGCGAACAGATCGACCTGTCCCGTTTCCTGGTTGAAACGGGTCTTCAGGTTCTCATTGGTCTTGTAGTACTTGCGCGACGCGGTCAGGACGGCGTCCTCGATCGCGGTGATGATGGTGTCGGGCTCGATGCCTTTTTCCTTGGCCAGTGCCTCGATCGTCTGCATCAACGGGTTTTGCATATATCCCTAGAACTCCACTTCGAGCCTGCCGCGCGTGATCAGCTGCAGTGGCAGCCGATGCATGCGCCCGTTGGGTGCTTCGAGCAGCACGTTGCCGTCCTCGAGCCCGCGCAGGCGCCCTTCGAACGCCTTCTGGTTGTCAACCGCCTCGCTGACCACCACCTTGGCCAGCCGACCGGTGAAGCGACGGTAGTCGTCCTCGCCGCGCAGCGGCCGGTTCAACCCCGGCGAGGAAACTTCCAGCGTGTAGGCAAAGGGGAGCGGGTCCTCAACGTCGAGAATCGTGCTCATCTCGCGGTTGACCTGCTCACAATCTTCTATGCTGACGCTGTCCTCCGCTGTCGCCGCCGGCCCCGGCCGATCGATGAACACGCGCACCACGTGGCCGGACGCCTCACGCCGGCTCTGAATCTCCCAGACCGTCAGCCCTCGCGATGCCGCGACACGTTCGGCTATTGCCCGAATCTGTTCCAGCGGCTGCATTCGCGACGCCGACCTCGAGCTCGGCCTCTGCCATTCGGCCGTCGGTTCAGGCGGCCGCATGTCGGCCAAAACAAAAAAAGTGGGCACGAGCCCACTAGGACTTTCTCCGCCTAGGTAACGCTCAAGTCTATCACGCAGACGAAGTTACCACCACGGCGTCATCGCGGCTGAGTTCGGCTGCATCGATCGGCCGTGCGAGCAGGTCGTAACCGCGACTTCCGACGATTTCGGCCTGGATGAACTGTCCGGGGGAAAGGCCGGCCGGATCACACTCGGTCAGGTAGACCAGCGGGTCAATGTCCGGTGCCTGGCCCTCCAGACGCCCGCGTAACACAAGGTCGTGCTCGGCCGCCGGCCCGTCCACGACGATACGAACCGTCTGCCCCAGGCGCCGTTTCTGGGCACGGTTGACGAGTCGTTGTTGCAGTTTCATCAAGCTGTTCCGACGTGTCGACTTTGTTCGGGCACCGACATCGTCGGCGAGCCCATGCGCAGACGTGCCTTCCTCGTGCGAGTAGGTGAACACGCCCACATGGTCGAATCCGATCGTCCGGACGAAACTCTCGAGCTCGGCGTAGTCGTCGCCTGTCTCTCCCGGAAAACCGACGATGAACGTTGTCCGCAGGCTGACGCCGGCTACGCGGGCGCGAATGCGGTCGAGAAGCTTCTCGTACGACGCGCGCGTTCCCGGGCGCTTCATCCGCTTCAGAACGGCATCCGATGCGTGCTGCAGCGGGAGGTCGATGTACTTGCAGACCTTCTCGCTTTCCGCCATCGCGTCCAGCACGTCGTCTCCGATCGTGGTCGGATACAGGTACAACATGCGGATCCACTCGAGGCCGTCGACGCGGTTCAACGCGCGCAGCAGTCGCGCCAGCGCGCCACGCTCGCCCCGGTCGATCCCGTAGAAGCTCGTATCCTGCGAGATGAGCAGCAGTTCTTTGACGCCTTGAGCGGCCAGCCTCTCGGCCTCGCGAACGATCGACTCGTGCGGTCGGCTTCGATAATTGCCGCGCAGCTTCGGAATGATGCAGAAGGCACACTTGTAATCACAGCCTTCCGCGATCTTCACGTAGGCGTAATGACGGGGAGTGGCAAGCAGCCGCGGCGTGTCGGCGTCGTAGATGTAGGTGGGGAGCACCGGCTGTCCCACCGGTATACCGTTCGTTCGCAGCACGGGAACAAACTGTCGTCGGGGCTGGCCGAGCGCGCTGACGATCTCAGGCACCTGACCGGTCCCCAGTACCGCATCTATCTCTGGAATCTCCGTCCGCAGCTCGTCCCGGTAGCGTTCGGCCAGACAGCCGGTGACAATCAGCCGGCGGCACGATCCGGCCTTCTTGTGCTCGGCCATTTCGAGGATAGTGTCGATCGACTCCTGCTTCGCCTTGTCGATGAACGCGCAGGTGTTGACGATGAGGACCTCGGCCTCGGCGGCATCGGCTGTGAGCTGGTGACCCTGCTGCTGGGCGAGCCCGAGCATCACCTCGGAGTCGACGAGGTTCTTCGGGCAGCCGAGGGACACCATTCCAATCTTCATGACAACTCCAAACGCCCGACTGCCAATCTCCAACGCCCGGGGCAAGAGCTGCCGTCCTGGGGAATCGGGAATTGGAAGTCGGGAGTTGAGATCTAGGATACAGGTACGGACATGCCGACCGCCGACCACGCCGACATCTCAGCGATCCTCAAAGGCGAACCTCCGATTGGAAGCCGCGTCACCGTCCGCGGGTGGGTGCGGACGCGCCGTGACTCGAAAGCGGGATTGTCCTTTGTCCACGTCCACGACGGCTCGTGCTTCGACCCGATCCAGGTGGTCGCGCCGGCACATCTGGGGAACTACCAGAGCGAGATTCTGAGGCTCACCTCGGGCTGCTCGGTGATTGCCAGCGGCACGTTGACGCAGAGTCAGGGCCAGGGTCAGGCGGTCGAGCTGCACGCAGACGCGATTGAGGTCGTCGGCTGGGTCGACGATCCTGAGCCCTACCCAATTCAGCCGAACAACACCTCGTTCGAGTACCTGCGCGAGGTCGCTCACCTGCGGCCGCGCACGAACACACTTGGCGCCATCGCGCGCGTCCGCCACTGTCTGAGTGCGGCCATCCACCGCTACTTCCACGACCATGGGTTCTTCTGGATTCACACGCCGATCATCACCGCCAGCGACGCGGAAGGTGCCGGCGAGATGTTCCGTGTGAGTACGCTCGACATCGCCAACCTTGACGCCGTCCCGCGCACCGCGGAAGGACGCACCGACTTCGGCCAGGATTTCTTCGGGAAGGAAGCGTTTCTGACCGTCAGTGGCCAGCTCAACGTCGAAACGTACTGCCTGGCCATGTCGAAGGTTTATACGTTCGGCCCGACCTTCCGCGCCGAAAACAGCAACACCAGTCGCCACCTCGCCGAGTTCTGGATGGTCGAGCCTGAAATTGCGTTCGCCGACCTCACAGCGAACGCCGATCTCGCGGAATCGTTCCTCAAGTCGATCCTCACCACACTGCTGAACGAGCGCGGCGACGACATGAAGTTTTTCGCCGATCGCATCGACAAGACATGCATCGCGCGCGTCGAGGCGTTCGTCGAATCGAGCTTCGAGCGCATGACCTACACGGACGTGATCGCCGTGCTGGAAAAAAGCGGGAAGAAGTTCGAGTTTCCCGTCGGCTGGGGGATGGATCTGCAGTCCGAGCACGAACGCTGGCTGACCGAAGACCACGTCAAGGCGCCGATTATCGTCATGAACTACCCGAAGGACATCAAAGCCTTCTACATGCGCATGAACGACGACGGGAAGACCGTGGCGGCGATGGATGTGCTGGCGCCGGGAATCGGCGAGATCATCGGCGGATCACAACGAGAGGAACGGCTCGACTATCTCGATCGCCGACTCGCGGAACTGGAACTCGATCCAAAGGCGTACTGGTGGTATCGCGATCTGCGGCGGTTCGGGACGGTGCCGCATGCCGGATTTGGCCTCGGGCTGGAGCGGGCGATCATCTACGCCACGGGCATGGCGAATATCCGCGATGTGATTCCGTTCCCGAGAACTCCAGGCCATGCGGCCTTCTAGAAAATCACCAAAGTCTTCTCGAGCCGCTCGCGCGCCTTCACCGATCGCCGCAGCACGTCAATCGGATCGCCGGTGTCGCCGACCTCCAGCATGAACAACCCGTCGTAGCCGATCTTCTGCGTGGACATCATCGCGGCCTCCCAGTCGATGCCGCCCGCGAACGGCACCAGATGATCGTCGCGCGTGCCGCTGTTGTCGTGCACGTGTGTCGTCCACAGGTGGCCCGAGAGCGCTTCGATCGCTTCGCCCAGATCACCCATCAGGTGTGCATGCCCGTAATCGAGACACACGCCGACGTCGGCTCCTTCGAGGTCCTCTTCGATCATCCGACTCAACGCCGCAGCGCTGGACAGCGGGTTCGGAATCACTTCGATGGCGACGCGCACGTTGACGGCGGCGGCCAGCGCGACAAGTTCCTCAACGCTGCGTTGCGCTGCATCGCGGCGATTGTCGGGACCGATCGCCTCGGCGGCCGGCACGCCGAGGTGCGTCACCAGAAACCGGAACGGCACGTGACGGGCGAGCGCGAGCGCGGCGTCCGCTTCGCCGATTGTCGCCTTTCGCCGCGCTTCGTCACCGGTAGCGTTCGACAGGGCGCCGACCCACTTGCCAAGACGAAGCGCTGCGAATGCCGGTGCGTGGACCGAGTGCAGTTCGAGGCTTGTGTCCGACAGCCATTCCGCCAGTTGGTCGCAGGCAGTCGCGTCGTGATAGTCGAAGTGCGCGCGCGTCGCGAACAACTCCACGGCGTCGAACCCGTGCGCGGCGATGTGGACCAGGTGTTCGCGGCTGAGCCGATGCTCGTGAAACAGGTGGGTCGAAACGCCGAACCGCCGCTCCGCCTTCGCGGCGTCGCCAGGGTCGCGCGTCAAGTCGCTCACGCCCTATTGTCGCAGTTCTTCCAGATGCGCGGCGAGCAGTTCGCGCAGGCGCCCGAATCGCGGATACCGCTCCAGGTTCTCACGCACGTAATTGAGCGTACGGGGAATGTATTGGATGTAGACCGGGTTCCCCCGTGAAATCGTCTGGAAGCCGAACGTCCCCAGTGCCTTCAGGTTCCGCTGCACCGCCATCAGATCGAACCGCCGGCGGAACTCCTCGTCATCTTCCGCGCGGGCAGGCGCCGCCGGGCCTCGTCGCAGGGCAAGGAAGAATGCAATGAGATCGTCCACCTCGTGTTCCGTCAAATCGACGTACGAATCGCGCAGCAGCGAAACGAGGTCGTAGGTGTCCGGTCCCATCCGCGCATCCTGGAAGTCGATGATGTACAGGTTGCCCCCGTGCAGCATCAGATTCCGGCTGTGATAGTCACGATGACAGAGCACGCGCGGCTCGGCGGCAAGCTCCTCGACGATGGCGGTGAATTCCTTCCGCAGCCCGTCACGGGCGCTGGCCGTCAGCATCGCACCGCGGTAGCCTTCGAGAAAATGCTTGGCAAAGAACTCCAGCTCCCACGTCAGTTTCTCGACGTCGAAGGCGATGCCGTAGGGCGGATAGTCTGACGACTCCATCTCCGCGCCACGCCGCTGCAGTGCTTCAACCAGCGCGACCGACTGCCGGTACAACGCCTTGTGTTCCGCCGGTGACGCGGCGCCGAGATGCGCCTGCAGCGTGACATCGCCGAGATCTTCGAGCGCGATGATGCCCAGCGCATCCGAATGCGCGAGGATCGCCGGCACCGGCACCGGAAACTGGCTGAGAAGACGAGCGACCTTCACGAACGGCATTGCCTCGAAGTCGATCTCGCCGGGATGAACCGCCAGCACTTGTGATTGGCCGTCGGGAACCAGGAGTCGGAAGTATCGACGGTCGGACGCGTCGCCGGTCAGCGGCACCACGCGCGCGTCGCCGAGGCCGTTGGCCACGACGAACCGATCGATCCGCTCCCGGATATCCACGCCGTCGTCTGTGCGTCGTTCCGACACCGTGCTCATTCCAGATCCCTTGCTCTTCAACCATGCCCCCCTTTGGCCCTATCGCCGTACCCCGGATCCCTGGACCGGCCCTCTGGCCCTCGTCCCTAGGCCTTCGGCATCATCCATCGAGCGAGCACACCGCCAGCCCGTTAACGATTCGCTCGCCCGGTGCGAGCTGACTATCGGGCACGCGCAGTGTCACTCCATGCCATGACGTGTCCGCCGGGACGACGACGCGATCCGCGACAACACACTCCTTGAGCATTGCGCCCGCCTCGACCACCACATCGTCCCAGAGCACCGAGCGCTCGACGCGTGCGTCGGCGGCAATCTGCACACGTGCGCCTGTCGGTGTACCACCATCACGCTCCGCGATGAGCAGCGCGGTACTCAAATAGTCGGCCGGTGTGCCGATGTCGAGAAACTCAGCGTTCGTCTGAAACACGCGGACCGCTCCTGGTCGCGCGTGGCACAGCGCAGGATAAAGCGTCCTGACCTCAAACGGTATATCGGCAGGAACCGAGGCGAACCCTTCAAGCTCAGCCACTTGCACGCCGATGAAATGAAACGAAGGCTGCGCCGCGCCGCGTGGCACGAACCCGGCAAAACGGCCGTCATCGTCGGCCGCAATGCCGCTGTACTTGTGCGGTTCGGTGTTCGGAATCACCGCCATCGTTACGAGCGCGTCGGATGCGCTGTGCTGGTCAATCAGTGCCGGGATGTGAACGTCCGTCAGCGTGTCGCCGTTGACGATGAGGGCGCGTGGCTGGGAGCCGTGCACCGTCGACTGCAGCAGCGGCACCGCACGACGCGGCCCGCCGGCCGAGCCGAGCACCGGCATTTCCCACGAATAGCGAACACGTACCCCGATGTCGCTGCCGTCGCCGATACCGCGCGTCAGCGTTTCGGGCAGGTAATGAAGATTCAACACCGCGTCGGTCACGCCTGCGCCCTGCAGCCAGCGGAGGATGCGCCGTGCCAGTGGTTCGCCGGCCAGCGGCAGGGCGCCTTTGGCACGCACGTACGAGAGCGGACGGAGTCTGGTGCCAAGACCCGCCGTCAGGACCAGGGCCGGAATCATCGCTGGGGCTTGTCCGCCGCAGCCCGTGGCGAAGATGGAAACAGCATGTGAGGTCCGGCAAGACCGGACTGCTCGCGACGATTTTGAAACAGGCGGTAGTAGGAATCGAGGATGAAGTCCGCGGGCGTGCGGCCGAGCGCCCTCGTCAACGACACGATCGCGTCCTCGCTGCCCTCGAGTTCGACGAACGTGCCAACGGGTGTTTCGTCGATGGCAATCACGACATCCGGAACTGAAAACTCCTCACGATATTTCTGATACCGGAACGTCGGCCGCAGCTCCAGCAGCGCCAGAACCTGCAGCAGTGCGCCGCCGCTTTCAACACGCGTTTCGTGCTCCTCGCGCACTTTCAATCGACCTGGCTGCACTGGCCCTTTCGCGGTGAGCGTGGTCGTTGCGCCGCTGCTCCAATGGTCGGTGCGCACGCGCACCAGACACCCTTTCTTGCGCAGCAGCTCGTCGGTTGTGTCGAAGAGCGAGTCGTCTTCGAGTCGCCGAGGACGCATCGGGACGGCGCCGGCGGCGGCGAGTGCGGCGCGCGCGGCGTCGGCAGTGGGGTAGGCGAGTTTGACTTCGCGTTCGAGCAAAAGAATCGGCCTCAGGCGCCCATCTTATCGCGGGCTCCTGAGGCCGAAGCGTCGACGTCTGTACGTTACCTACCGCTTGGTGACGGTCATGAACACTTCCTGACCGTTTTCAATCGCGCGCAGCGTTGCGGTGCCGCCCGAGGCGACGCGGTTCAACTCGCGCTGCGCATCCGCCGCGCTCGCGACTCGCGTGGAGCCCACGCGAACGATCACATGACCGGGCCGCAGTCCCGCTTCCCACGCCGGGCTACCCTGATCGACGTCGGTGACCACCGCGCCGCGCTGCCCGTCGTTCAGGCGCAGGCGGCGTGCCCAATCGGGCGTCACATCGTCGATCGTCATGCCGAAGCCCTTCGGGGTTTCCGACTGCTCGACGCTGCCGCTGGTGCGGTCACGGCGATTGCTGCCCTCGCTGTCGAGATTCAGCTCCTCGACGGTGACGTTGAGCGTCTTTTCCTGCTTGTCACGCAGCACCCGCAGCGGCACCGTCGTGCCGGGCTTCGTCTTTGTGACCTTCGATACGAGCTCGTCATTGTTGGCGACCGGCGTTCCGTTCCACTGGAGAATGACGTCGCCTGGTTCGAGACCGGCCTTCTCAGCCGGGCTGTCGTCTTCCACGGACCGCACCAGCGCACCGGTGCGATTCTTCAACCCAAGCGCGTCCAGCTGACTGCGCTGGATCTGCTGGACGACGACGCCAATGCGGCCGCGCACGATCTTGCCGCTGCGCAGCTGCGGCAGGACTTCGCGAATCGTGTTGCTTGGAATCGCGTAGCCGACGCCCATATTTCCCTGCGAGAAACCGGTCGTTGCAATGGCCGTGTTGACGCCGATCACTTCACCGCGCAGGTTGATGAGCGGTCCGCCGGAGTTGCCCGGGTTGATCGCCGCGTCGGTCTGCAGCACGTCGGCGTTGCGCCGATCCGCGACCGGCAGGCCGCCGGGCCGGTTTGCACTGATCACGCCGACGCTGACGCTGTGGGCAAGGCCGAACGGGTTGCCGATGGCCATGACCCAGTCGCCCGGCTGCATCTGCGACGAATCACCAAGCTTCGCGATCGGCAGCTCGTGATTTGGTTTCTCGGTCAGCTCGATCAGCGCGCTGTCGGTCAGCTGGTCGCGCCCGATGACCCGCGCCGGGTACTGATGGTCTTCGTCTTCGCCGTACAGCGAGACGAGAATCTTCGTCGCGCCTTCGACGACATGGTTGTTGGTGAGGATCAAACCTGATTTGTCGATGATGAAACCGGTGCCGCGCGCGCTGACCAGCTCATCGCGCGGCTGCTGACGGCGCGGCTGCTGCTGATTCTCACCTCTCGGGCTCCGCTGCTGCGGGCCGCTGCCCCCGCCGCCGAAGAACCGGTCGAAGAAGTCATCGGAGCCGCCGCCCCCGCCGCCGAAGAAGTCGTTGAGATCCGCCTGCTGCGGCTGCATCGAATCAGCGCGGATGTTGACCACGGCCGGCGTCACGTTCTTCGCCACCTCGCGGAACGTCGTCGCGGTGAGCGGCCCGGTAATCGGTGCGCTGTTCACCGGCGGCAGGTTCAGCGTCTGTGCCGAGCTCTGTGGAGCCAGATCCAGGCGCGAGGCCAGCACCATGCCGACCATGACGCTGGCCACGACAACGAGCAGAAGATAAAAGATCGTTGATTTGTTACGGTTCAACATTTGTTACCTCGTATCCGTTCAATCCCTTCACAGTAGCGTCACGAGTTCCGACTGGCGCTCGCCCGTCACCACCGCGTCCCGCTCGCCGCGATACACGTTGATCTCCGTGCGCACGCCGAAGGTGTCGAAGTAAAGTCCTGGTTCGATCGTGAAACCGGTGTGCGGCATGATTCGCCGCTCATCGTGTGTTTCGTAGTCGTCCAGATGGGTCCCATTACCATGGACGTTCTCGCCGAGGCTATGGCCGGTACGATGGAGCACATACTTGCCGAACCCTGCATCCTCGAGCACCTGCCGCGCCGTTCGATCGACCTCCCAGCCGCGTAAATCCTGTCCTGCCGCCGCCCGCTCCTGCACCAGCCGAACCGCCGCGTCGCGCGCCTTGACGATTGCGCCGAAGGCGGCGCTCTGCTCCGCCGATGCCTGCCGCGAAGTCACTCCCACCCAGGTGATATCGGCAAACACGGCGCCGGGCTGTGGCATCTTGCCCCACAAGTCGAGCAGGAGGACGTCGTCGCGGACAATCTCCAGATGGCGTTCAGCGGTTGGCAGGTAGTGCGGATTCCCGGCATTTCTTCCCATCGCCACAACCGGCGGAGCATCGCTGACGAGCCCTTCCTCTCGAAACCACTGAACCATCAGTTGTTGCAGATCGTATTCCGTCTGCCGGCGGCCGCCTGCAAGCGCTTGCGAGGCCTGCTCGAACGCCCTGTCCTTGATGCGGTACAGAGCCGCCGACGCCTGCCGGTGCTGGGCCAGCTGTTCCACGGACCAGGTGGCCTCGAACTGTTGGACGAGATCTCCGGACGAAACGATTTCAACGCCGCGCTTCCGGACCGCCTCAACCGTTCCCGCGTCCACCCGGGATATGTATGGAATGGCGCATTCAGGCGAGTATTCCATCGCTACGCGACGTGCCGGACCGAGCAGGGCGGTGAGACCCGTCTCGAGTTGTTGCCGGCCGGCGTAGACCGACTTGGTTCCGGGCAGATGATCGAGGTTTCCCCGTTCGATGGCGTGCACGAGCGCGCGGGGTTCGCCCGACGCCGGAATCAGGTAATACCAGCGGCGCGTCGTCATGTGCGCGCCGTTGGCCAGCCCGGTCAACTGCTGCGCGATCGGATTGGAGCCGTGAAAATCGTACAGGAGCCAGCCGTCAAGGCGCTCCCGGGTAAGGACGCGCTGAACCGCAGCCACATCCAACGGCATGACATCAGTATAAGAGGACCAGACATTGCAGGATGAGGCGTCGATGCAGCCGGCCGTGACCGACACCAGTTCCACGGGTTTGTCGGTGCGCGTTGCCGTCCCCCTGGCCTACGCGGGCTGGTGGATCACGGGCGCGATCCTGTGGCTGGTCGAACGACGGGATCGCCGCATCCGTTTCCACGCCGCACAGTCGGTGGCCGCATTCGGGACGATCGCCGTGCTGATTGCGGCGTTTGGCGCGCTGGCGCTCGCTTCGCTCTCGTTCCTGCCATCAGCGTTCACCCTCTTTGTCTGGGCGGCCGGTCTGACCTGGGTGGGTGGCGTGCTGATCTGGCTCGTCGCTATGTGGAAAGCGGCGGCCGGAGAAGCGTGGCGCATCCCGGTCGCCGCTGATCTCGCCGATCGAATGGTGTAGGGCTAGGAGTCCTTCGTCTCGGTAAACTTCGTCACCCGCTTCGGCTTTACCTTGCCATTGGCGTGTCCGAACAGATAGGCGTTCGTTTTCATGTCGGGGTTTCTCGGAACCCGTAACGTGAGTTCGACGATCTCCCCGGGCATCACGGGCTTGGGCGCGCGCGCCGTCTGCGATCCAGTGACCGGGTCGCCCTTCTGGTTGTACCAGAATTCGTCGATCTTGAGGCCCGCGATGGGGGCCTTCGACACGTTCTTCACCTTCAGTCTGGTCACGAGAATGTTCCCTTCCCATTTCGGCTGCGGTGGCAGGAACTCGACCGCTGCTTCTCCCTTGACCGGGGTGATGAACTTGGTGGGCGGCGCCTGTGCGGCACTCGCGGAGGCAAGAAGTAGCACGCCGACGACGGCGACGAGCGTCACTCTGTGACCCATCATGTAGGGGCCCTCCAGACCGCGCCCATTATAGGCGCGTTTACATTTCGCCGTTCCAGTCCTCAGGTTCGGGGTTGGCCGAGCGGAAGATCTCCAGGTGCCATTTGCCCCCGCCCCACGGCTCGATGACTTCCGTGGCGACGACGTCCACCAGAATCTCCGCGAACGTCCGTCCTTCCGGGTCGCCTTCGAGATGATAGGCCGCGTCGTCCCAGCCGAAGTTCGGATACAGGATCATCGACAGAAACAGGTCGTAGCCATCGTCGACGACGATGATCTGGCCGCACGGACGTTTGATGGTGGAGTGGTAAATCAGGTATTTCTCGGCGCTGTGCGCGCGGATGTACCGCTTCAGCGCGAACTCGCGGGCGACGATCTCCTCGACGGCGATCTTCTTTTCCCAGCAGTCGCGGCAGTAGCGCTCTTCGCCGCGCGGCTCGGACACTTCCTTCGCGCCGCACAGCGCGCACTTTGATTTCGCCACCGTCGCCTTGCGGGCCATTGCCGACATTATAAGTCGGCGGGTCCGCCTTGGTTCGTTCCCGGACTCGGCGGAACCCGCCCTACACGCGGTTGCAGGCGTGCTGCTAATGGATCGTTGTAGGGCGGGTTCCGCCGCGCACCGCGTTGCAGGGTGCTGCTAATGGATCGTTGTAGGGCGGGTTCCGCCGCGCACCGAATCCATCGCGGCGGACCCGCCGACTATCAGGCGCGAATCAATCCGAGCGTTTGACTCGCCGCGTAACCAGGGAGCACGCGGCTGATTCCGTCTTTCGTCAGCGCCAGGTGCGCGGTGACGATCTCGCTGAACACATCGCGGAAGTCGGTCGTGATGGCGAGGTCGCGCCCTTCGAAACGCTGATCCGCTTTCAATCCCGGCCACTTGCCATAGACGCGGCCGCCCTTCACGGGCCCGCCGACGATCAGCATCGCGTTGCCATGACCGTGGTCGGTGCCGCGGTTGCCGTTCTCCGCCGCGGCACGTCCGAACTCCGACATCGTCAGGATGACGGTGTCGGACATCCGTTCCCCGAGATCGGTCGCTAACGCCGCCAGGCCGCTGGCGAGATCGTCGAGACGCTGGGCAATCTGCCCCTGCGTGCTTCCTTCGTTGACGTGATGGTCCCAGTTGCTCGACTCGGCAAACGCGACCTCGAGGCCAATGTCCGCCTTGGCGACGCGGGCGATTTCCTGCAGCGCCTGTCCGAACGGTGACCGCGGGTAGTCCGCGGTCGGCCGGTATGGGGTGCCGATGGTCCGCAGCGTCCGCATCGCCTCGAACGCGTCCTTGGCCGTGCCCCGAAGCAGCGGGTTATCGGCCTGCTCGAACGCCTGTTCGAACGACCGCTGCGAGTCCATGCCGCCGCGGACGTCGAACGCATCAACGCCACCGAAGGCGAGCGACGGCGCGCGCCCCTGCATCGACCGCGGCATCTGCCGGGCGATGGCGATGCCACGCAGCGGGCTCGCATCGGAGCCCGACACCTGCAGGTAGCGGTTCAGCCAGCCGTCGCGCGTGCTCTTCACGCCTGGCGTGCCGCTCTCCATGTAGTCCTGGGCGTCGAAGTGCGACCGGGTTCGATCCGGCGATCCGCTCGCATGCACGATGGCGAGCGACTTGTTGTCCCAGAGTGGTTTCAGCGCACCCATCCGTGGATGCAGCCCGAAGAAGTCGTCGAGGGCGATCGCGCCGTCCGGCGAGCCAGGCCGTGGCACGCCAATCGTTGGCCGCAGCCGGTAGTACTCCGCCTCGCCATAGGGGACGATCATATTGAGGCCGTCCACCGCGCCGCGCTGGAAGATGGCGATCAGCAGGCGGCGGCGACCAGATGCCGCCGCCGCCGTACGCGCCAGGAACGACGGCGCAAAGCCGAGCGAGAGCATCGTCATCGCGCCGGACTTCAGGAAGAATCTGCGGCTGGTCATGACTAGTACCTCTGGAAGTCCGGGCCGCCGATTTGCGCCGCGCGCGTCGGCGTCAACTGCTGCGCGATGTTCATCCGCGTGACCAGGGCGCCAGCGGACACCCATGTGTCCGCGGTGTCGTCATATCCCGTCGGCGGCTGACACATATACGGCATCATTCCGAGTTGCTGGAGCGCGTTCAGCATCTGCCGCGGTTGTACCGACTCGCGGCCGGTGGCACGCACGCCGCTGACGACGAACACGAGGGGCGTCTTGACCTTGGCGTTTCGATTCTCGGTCGCGTAGAACTCGGGGGCGGTCACCAGCGTCCGCACGACTTCGCGCAGGTCCCCCTTCGTCGCCGTGAACGTCGCGGCGACTTTCGCGACGAGCGCCGGTGGCGGCTCGTCGTTGACGAAGCGGCGCACCAGCTTCGTGGCGATGTGTTTAGCCGTTGACGGGTGTTCGGCGACGATGTCCAGCACGCGCTCGCCGTCGTCGATGCCGCCGCCGGCGCGGATGATGTGGCCGAGCACCTTCTTCTCGCCGCGATCGTGGAGCGCCGGCATGAAACGGAAATCCCCGTTGCGCCCGTTGTCGAGCGTCCACCCCGTCAGCGCGCGCGCGACCTCGATGATGTCCTGCTGCGTGTAGCCGCCATCGACGCCGAGGGTATGGAGTTCCATCAGTTCGCGCGCGTAGTTTTCATTCAGCCCGTTGCGACGGGGTGCCTGCTGTGCCGGCGGCGGCATGTTGCTGCCGGCCCCGCCCCGTCGTCCGCGCAGACGGTTTGCCGCGCGCTGGACCTGCTCGGCCGCTTTCGGATCGGCGCTCAGCCAGTTGTCCAGGTAGAAGAGCATCGCCGGGCTCTTGGCCGTGGCGCCGAGCAGTTCGCGGAAACTGCCCCAGACGTGCGGCCGGATGGCTTCGCGTTCGTAGTCGGGGATGAAGCTCGAGGTGCGCCCCTTCCCGGCGAAGACGTTGAAGTGGTTGAACCAGAAGTCGACGAGCACTTCTTCGAGCTGCCGTTCGCTGAAGACGGCGCGCGTGACCTTCTGCGCGGCGAGCGCCTGCACCGACTGGCGTCCGTACTGGCGGACCTGCCGTTGCATCTGCATCCGCTCCTGTTCGGACGCGTTGCGCAGGGCGCGGCGATCAGTGACCTCAGGTTCCTGGGGGAGCGGCGTCAGCTTCGCCAGCGCGGCGCTGTCGTCGATCGATGAAGGGTTCAACTGTCGATCGAGCCAGCGGGCGAGACCGAGCTTCTGCACTTCTTCGACCTGGCCGGGGCGCGGACCAAAGGTCAGCCGGTTCAGCGCGTGTTCGATCGCACCGGTGTCATTGGGAATGTCCGCGGCGGCCAGCGGTGCACGGTTCTGCAGGCCCGCCAACGCAACGAGGACCGTCAGTAGAGCTATTGCCCGGCGAAAATCGGCTCTCAATTCGCATCCTCCCTTGAACGGGCCGACTGGCCACCTACAGCTTAGACGGGATAGAGGTTGTTCGGGGATATCCGGGGTTGTGAAGAAATTATGTCAACCGAAGTTCGCGCTAGCGGACCACCGTCTCCCTGACCGCCGGCAGATACATTCCGCGGACGTATTCCTTCACCATGCGGCGGGCGCTGAAGCGGGGGAGCACGGTACGAATCGACTGTTTCATGATCTGCAGCCAGCGCCGGGGGATTCCGTCGGCACCGCACTCGTAAAACGCCGGCACGAGTTCATTCTCGAGCAGGGCGTAGATTGCCTGCGCGTCGGCCCAGTCCTGCGCGCCGTGGTCGTTCGGGTCGGCCTGCCCTTCAATGAGCCATCCGTTCCCGCCGGTGAACCCCTCCGCCCACCAGCCGTCGCCGATCGACATGTGCGGCGTTCCGTTGATCGCCGCCTTCATCCCGCTCGTCCCGCTCGCCTCGAGCGGTTTGCGCGGGTTGTTCAGCCACACGTCGCAGCCCTGCACGAGGAAGTGGGCGACGTGCAGGTCGTAATCGTCGACGAAGCCGATGCGCCCGCCGAACTTCGGGTCGAGCGCACGTCGATAGATGTGCTGCAGATGATGCTTGCCACCGTCGTCTGCCGGGTGCGCCTTACCGGCGAACACGAGCTGCACGGCACGTCCAGGTGTCGTCAGGATGCGCGCCAGACGATCGGGATCGGAGAAGATCAGCTCGGGGCGTTTGTAACCGGTGAAGCGGCGCGCGAAGCCGATCGTCAGCGTGTTGCTGTCGAACATCGTGGCGGCGGCGGCGATGCGCGCGGTGGGAACCCCTTCGGTGGTGAAGCGGAGCCGCGCCCGTTCGCGGATGAAGTTGAACAGGAACGCGCGCAGCGCGTGCCTGGTCGCCCACAGCTCCTCGTCCGGGATCTGCAGCACGCGATCGGCGACATCGGGGTCATCGTGACGATCGAGCCAGTCCGTACCGAGATATTTTTCGAGCAGCGTCGCCATGTCCGACGCCATCCACGTCGGCACGTGGACGCCGTTGGTAATCGACTGGACCGGCAGATCGTCGGCAGACCGATCCGGCCAGATCGGTCGCCACATCTGCTTCGTCACCTCGCCGTGCAGCTTGCTGACGCCGTTGACGGCGCCGCTCGTCCGCAATGCCAGCGCCGTCATGTTGAACATCGGACCGCCGCCGTTGTCGTAGTGCCCGAGCGCGAGGAACTTCTCTCGGTAGCCGCCGAGGTCGCCCCACGCGCCGGCGAGGTGCGTTTCGACGAGGTGAAACGGGAACGCGTCGTGTCCGGCCGGAACCGGCGTATGCGTGGTGAACACCGTGGTGCGCCGGACCTCGTCGAGGGCCTCGTCAAAGCTCCACCCGGTTTCACAGAGGTCGCGGATGCGCTGCAGCACGACAAAGGCGGCGTGACCTTCATTGAGGTGATAGACGGCCGGCTGATGACCGATCGCTTTCAACACGCGCACGCCGCCGATGCCGAGGATGATTTCCTGCTGGATCCGCGTCTCGCGGTCGCCTCCGTAGAGGCGAGCCGACAGTTCGCGATCCCACGGCGCGTTTTCTTCGAGGTCGGTATCGAGCAGATACAGCTTCACGCGTCCAAGACGCACGCGCCACACCGCGGCCAGTACCGTGCGATTCCCCAGCGGGACGGCGGTGATCGCCGGCTTCCCCTCGTGCGTGATCGCCGGCTCGATCGCCGCTTCATGCCAGTTCAGTCGTTCGTAGATTTCCTGCTGCCACCCGTCGGGTGAGAGGCCCTGATGGAAATACCCCTGCGGGTACATGAAGCCGATGCCGATCAGCGGAACGCCCAGGTCGCTTGCTTCCTTGCAGTGATCGCCGGCGAGGACGCCAAGGCCACCGGCGTAAATGGGCAGCGACTGGTGAAGGGCGAATTCAGCAGAGAAGTAGGCGATCGATTTGCCGCGCAGCTCGGGACACTCGCGCTCGCACCAGGTGTGCTGGGCGGCGCGCGCGGCATCGAGGCGCGCGATGCTGCGGTCGTAGCTGGTCAGCCATTCCCCGTCGCCGGCGACTCGTTCGAGCGTCTCGCGCGGAACCAGTTGCAGCATGCGAACAGGGTTGTGGGCGGTCTGCCGCCACAGCGTGTAGTCGAGGCCGCGGAAGACGCGCCGCGCGTCGGTATTCCAGCTCCACCACAGGTCGTAGGCGAGCTCTTCGAGACGTTTGATGCGATCGGGTAATTGGATAGACATATAGGGAATGCACGGAACTCTGCATTCTGCATGGTGAGGACGTCAGGTCAAGAGACCTGGATCAAGGAACAGAACTTTGCCAGGTCGATGTTCCCGCCTGACACCACCGCGACGATTCGGCCTTTTGCCCGTCCACTCAGTGCCGCGGCCACGGCGCACGCGGCAGCGCCCTCGCAGATCACGCGAGCACGCTCGGCTACCAAACGCATGGCTTTCTGGATCTCCGTGAGCGGAACGACGATTGACCCGGTGACCAGGCGCGAGAGTAATGGCCACATTGTCGGCAGAACGGATTTCGTGCCGGCGCCGTCGACGAAGGTCGGCTCCCACGCATCGAAGGTGCTGGGCGCCCCTTTCCGCAGCGACACCGCCAGCGGCGAGGCTGTCTCAGGTTCAGCGGCAAAGATCTGGACGTCCGGTTTCAACGCGCGCACCGCCGACGCGACACCACTAATCAACCCACCGCCGCCGACGGATGCGACGACGGCGGTGAGATCGGGTAAATCCTCCACGATCTCCAGTCCCAGCGTTGCGTTGCCGGCAATGAACCGATCATCGTCAAACGGATGGACGAAATAGCCGCGCATCCGCGATGAGGAATGCGATTGCGCGGTCGCCCAGCACTCGTCATAAGTGACGGGTACGATTGACGCGCCCAACCGTCTGATTGCGTCGAGCTTTGCCTGTGGGGCCGTGTCCATCACCATCACGGAGCAGGAAACTCCGGCGTGGCGCGCTGCGAGCGCGACGCCTTGCGCGGCGTTACCAGCGCTGACGGTCCAGACGCCGTCGCGCAGTTGGTCGCGGCTCACCTGCCGCACCGTGTTCCACGCGCCGCGAATCTTGAACGAACCGATCGGCTGAAGCGTTTCGAGTTTGAGGAAGAGCTCCGATCCGTCGAGCCGAGAGGCGAGCGCGTCGGGCACGTCCAGACGGATGAGCGGTGTGCGAGTGACGACACCATAGACTGCGGCTGCCGCGGACCGAATGTCGCGGAGCGGAATTTCCCGCATGCGAAGCTCGCATCGTAGCAGGATCGTGTATGCTGACACAGCCCCATGGCTCGTAACGCCAGACCGACTGCTGCTAAACGTGAACGTGAGAAGGCGCTGCTCGAGCGGCGCCAGCAGAAGGCTGCGCGGCGGCAGGACGCGAAGGAAAAGAAGCACCAGGTGGGTGCGGCGGCTACCGGCGGCGAAGATCCCGACATCGCCCACATCAAGCTCGGCCCGCAACCCCTGGCCGACTGGCAGGTCGAAGAGAAGGAAGAATAAACTCTTCGCCTCGTTCGAACCGTTCGAATCGTTCAGCTTGTCGAACGACCCGAACGATCCGAACGAGTCGCGGTCCGAACGTTCAGTTCGCCGCGAAGCAGTAGAGCAAACCCGCTCCGCCGGTCCCGACCAGCGCCTGCTGACTGCAGCCAGCCGACTTGTGCGCGGCGTTCCACGAGGTATTCCCGCCGCCAGTCCGATCGACGTGGCCGAGCCACACGCCGGCGCCCTGCCCGCGCGCCGTGCCGGCGGGAGGATCCTGGTTGCTTGTGTAATTGCTGCAGGTGGTGTCCACCGTCTCGCTGGCACGCGCGCGGCCGAGCGAATCCGAACCGGTGATGATGTCGTGCTGGTTCGGCGTGTCGCCGACGCCGTTAATCGGCATGCCTGCTTCGCTCAGCGCATTCTGCTTGTTGATCTGATTGCGATCGCGTTCGATGTCGCCGTGCAAATCGGCAACGTTGTTGGCGATGAGCGCCCCACGTGCGTTGTGCCACGGCCCCGCGCCGATACGATCGCGTGCATTGACGGCCGGCTGCCCCCCCTGCGCCGTCGCGCTGAGATAGGCGCGCCATGTGCGTCCCTGCGGCGTCGGGATGTTCGCCGTCTTGGCTCGTTCCGCGCAATACGCATCGGCCCCGGCCAGACCGCCATAATTGGCACCATCGCCCTTGCCGACGCTGGTGACGAAGAACGACGTCGGGTTCTGTGCGCCGCCGCCGCCCCCGCGTCCGCCGCGGCCGCCCTGTCCTCCCGCCGGCGGCTGCTGTGCCGCCGGAGCCTGCGCCGGCGGCTGTGGCTGCTGTTGCGCCTGGGCGAACACCACCAGAGACCCAACCGCCACGAACCCGATCGCCGCTGTCACGTGCCTTAGTCTGTGCATCTGTGACCTCTCTTTGACGGAGATTTCGAACTGCCGGAATTACGACGGCCCGCGCCGGCTCGTTTCATCGGAGCGTATGATCGCCGCATGCGTACTCGATTTTCTACTGTTGTGCTTTTCCTATCCCTTTGGCTCATTGCCGCGGCATCGTTCGTTGCCGCGCAACAGCCAGCGGCGGCACCGCAGGCACCCGCAGCCACGGCGAAGCCGAATCCGCGCCAGCAACCAGGCGCGCCGATCACCGTTTTCGCTCCTGAACAGCACGACCTCTACGACGGTCATTTCGTGTTGTCGGCAAACCGCATCTACATGGTCGGCGGCCTGAACGATCCGGCCGGGTGGGACCACATGGACAACGCGGCGCGCAGCCTGCGGCCGGCGTCGGGCACGGCGGAGATCGACGTCGACGAGATCAAGAACACAGGCAAGTTCGAGGCGCGGCTGAAGATTCCCGAAGGCGATCTCGTCCTCGCCATCGACAAATTCAACGAGTTTGCACCGTGCCAGAACGGGGGCATCGTCGCCGCCCTGCACGAGCACGGCACCGACTCAGGGTGCGGCGACAACAACTGGCCGAAGACGTTCGTCTACCTTGCGGGATGGGGCTTCGGCCACGCGACGCTCAACGGCAAGCCGCTCTACGACAACTACGAGATGCATTTCATGGTCACGCAGGGGATTCGCGACCGGCAGACGCTGAAGGTGAATTATCCGCTGCCGAACAAGAAGGGCCCAGCCGGCGAGGTGAACCCGGCAACCCAGCAGATCGACTTCTACATCCGCAGCCCGCAGCAGAACCCGAAGAACA
>Ga0111539_10003198_pt1 | contig 21674 bp, 15 predicted proteins | sample RhiMethybrSRZTD1_FD_79667 | JGI IMG/M metagenome (GOLD analysis project Ga0111539, IMG submission 79667) | Populus rhizosphere microbial communities from Tennessee, USA - Rhizosphere MetaG P. TD hybrid SRZTD1 (version 2) (version 2) | ecosystem: Host-associated > Plants > Roots > Rhizosphere >...
ACCGCGGGCATGGCGAGAGCGAGAAGCTCTACGACCGCGAACTCTATGCCGCACCGCTGATGGCCGAGGACGCCCGCCGCCTGCTGGATCATCTCTCCATCCCGCGCGCCGACGTGATGGGTTACTCCATGGGCGCGCGCATCACCGCCTTCCTGGCGCTGGCGCATCCCGATCGCGTGCGCAGCGCCGTCTTCGGCGGTCTCGGCGGCAACATGATCCGACCGATGGCCGGAACGGGCCCGATCGCCCATGCCCTGGAGGCCAGCTCGATCGACGACGTGAAGAATGCGACTGCGCGCACGTTCCGCGCCTTCGCCGAGAGGACCGGCAGCGATCTGAAGGCGCTGGCGGCTTGCATCCGCGGCTCCCGAGACCCCATCACGCGCGAGATGGTGGCAGGCATCACCTGCCCCGTGCTGGTTGCGACCGGAACCGAGGATGTGATCGGCGGCGCCGCAGACGAACTGGCCGCGCTCATTCCGGGCGCGGAGGCGCTACCGATCCCCCGGCGCGATCACATGCTGGCGGTCGGCGATCGCGTCTACAAGGAGGGGGTGCTGGCGTTCCTGCAGCGCCGGCCATAGGGGCCGCCGGACGCATCCCCGAACGTCGGATCCAGGGATGGATCAAATCGGGCTGCGGCATGCTGTGGCCGGTGAGGCCAGTTCGATCTGAGCCGCCAAATCCCAAGGCGCGCGATAGCTCCCGCAGGCTGTCGGCGAGGGACCCAAAGGACAAACGCGGGGAATGTCGCGGGTCCCGCCGACCGCAAAATGCGGGAGCTACGTACGCATTACTCTTACGCTTACATACCCAGGGACGGGCACCTGAACGGTAGCTTTCTGCACAGCCCAAGTCACAACAATTTGGGGGGCTCCGGTTGGAATCTTGTGGATAAGTAGCTGGTAAATCCGGAGCGCCGAAGCGCGATTCGGGAAGTTTGGAGCGGGGCGCGCCCCCGTGCGAGATTGTCGGCATGACCGGTTTGTTCTTGAAATCGCTGCGCTTCACAGTGGCGGCAGTCGTTTCTGTCGCGTGGCTCGGCCTTGCTCCGGCGTGTGCGCAAACGCCTGTCGACCTCGAGCTGGTGCTGGCTGTCGACGTGTCCCTGTCGATGGACCTCGACGAGCAGCGGCTGCAGCGCGACGGCTACATCGCGGCCTTTCGCGACCCGGAGGTGCATAAGGCGATCCTGTCCGGTCCTCATGGCCGCATCGCCGTGACCTACATGGAATGGGCGGGGCCGCCCACCCAGCAGGTCGTCATCCCCTGGACGACGGTCGACACCGTCGAAGCCGCCAATGCTCTCGCCGACAAGCTGGAGAGACTACCAATATCGCGGGCGCGCATGACGTCCATCTCGGCCGCGCTGCAGTTCTCGGGCCGCCTGTTCGAAGTCAGCGGGGTCAAGGGCATCCGCCGCGTCATCGACGTCTCGGGAGACGGCCCCAACAATGCCGGCGATCCCGTCGTGCCGGTCCGGGACAGGCTCGTTGCCGAAGGCATTGTCATCAACGGGCTGCCCGTCATGCTCAAGCTGGCATCAGGCTTCTTCGATCTCGCCGACCTCGACCGCTACTATACGGACTGCGTCATCGGTGGCGCTGGAGCCTTCATGATCCCGATCAGGGAGCGCTCCGAGTTCCGGACGGCGACGCGGCGCAAGCTGCTCCTCGAGATCTCCAGGGCGGAGCCGCCGCCGCGCCTGATCCGCGTGCAGGCGCGCGCACCGGAGCAACAGAGCAACTGCCTGGTCGGCGAGGAGCAATGGCGCCGCTACATGGATGGCCGCTTCCCGAACTGAACGGGCCACACGTCCGGCAGGCGGGTCGCGATCCAGCGGGCAATCGCGGCGTTGACGGCGGCCGGCTGCTCCTGCGCCATCCAATGCCCGGACGGCACGACGACCTCGGTCAGGTCTGCGCAGTCGGCGCGCATGGGATCGGCGAGGCGCGATCGCATCGTCTCGCAGGTGTAGTCGTAGGCGCCATGCAGGAAAAGGACGGGCATGACGAGCTTGCCGCCCTCGCGCGCCTGCTTGGCGTACTCCAGATTGCACGTGTGATTCATGTACCAGGAGTCCGGCCCGAAGAAGCCGTTGGCCTGGAGGGAAGCGACATACTTCGCGAGGTCCTCATCGCTCAGCACGTCGCGATCGATCGGCAGAGGCGGGGCCTTGCCCACGCCGCCGAACCATCCGCCGTCCCGACGCACGCGCGCGGTGCGTGACGGCTTGCCCGCCGCATCCGGGTTGCCCTTGCGGAAGAGCGCCTTCACCGTGCTCGCGACATCGGCCTCGAAGGCGGTCCGCGCAGTCTCGAAGCTCTCCTCGTAGAAGAGCTGGTAGTCCCACTGCCCGGCGGGAAACTGATCCTCCGGATAGGTCGAGCGGTCGACCAGGGGAAGAAAGCTCGGCGGGCAGAAGCCCTTTGCCAAATAGGGCACGCAAAGATTGGCCGCGCCGAAGCACACTTCGGGATGGTGGCTCGCAAGACTCCACACAACGGGGCTGCCCCAGTCATGCCCGACCCAGACCGCCTTGCTGCGGCCGACTGCTCCCAGAAGCTCGATCATGTCGGCAACCGAGTGTTGGAGCGCATAGTCCTCGTGCCGGGTGTAGATGCTCGATCGTCCGTATCCGCGCATGTCCGGCGCCACGGCCCTGAAGCCGAGGGAGGCGAAGCATGGGAGCTGGTGGCGCCAGCTCACGGAAAGTTCCGGCCAGCCGTGCACGAACACGATCAGGGGCCCATCCTGCGGGCCGCAGGCGAGATAGAACGTTGTATGTCTGCTCGACTTGGCAACATGCTCGGTCACGGGAAACATCGACACTGGCGACCCTCCTGTTCGGAGCCATCGGCACGCGGAGAATCCCCCGAGGTAGCGCGTGGATCCGCAAACCCGCCGCAAATATAGCGCAAGGTGCGACTCGGGGTGGGGTGGTTAACGCAACCTTAAGAGCGCTGCTGCATCCTTCTCCCCCATGTGTCAGTCCCGCGTCTACCTCGCCCTCGCGCTGGTGCCGTTCGCGCTCGCTCTTTGGGCCTGCAGCAGTGCGCCCCAGTTCGCTGCCAAGGAGGAGCCCTGGCGCGCGGAGGAGGAGCGGGCCTGCCTCGCGTCCGGCACTGTGCGCGAGAGCAACTTCATCGCCGCGCGCACCTCCCTCGGCGGTCCAAGCGTCTGCGGAGCGATCCGCCCCTTCGCGGTCACGGCCGCCATGCACGGCTGGGTGCAGCTCAAGCCGCATGCGCTTCTACGCTGCCAGATGGTGCCGGCGATCGACCGCTGGGTCGAGAGGGTCGTGGTGCCGGCGGCACGCCATCATTTCGGCGCCGCAGTCGTCGAACTTAGGGTGGCCGCGTCCTACTCCTGCCGGCCCATGAACCACATCGACGGCGCGCGCCTCTCAGAGCACGGCCACGCCAACGCGCTCGACGTCGCCGGCTTCGTGCTCGCCGACGGTCGGACGATCGCGGTCAAGAGCGGGTGGCGGGGCCCCGTTGCTGAGCGGAGCTTCTTGCACGACGTGCACCGCGGCGCCTGCGGCGTCTTCACCACGGTGCTCGGCCCCGACTACGACGCCAATCACCACGACCACTTCCACCTCGACCTCGCCCGCCACGGCCGGGATGGCGACGGCCACATCTGCAAATAGCCGCAACGTCGCGCGGTACCCTCGCCCGCGTTTGCGCCCGCGGACGCCACACCGTTGCATGCCCGCCATACCGTGTCGGCTCGCGCTCGACAAATCGGGGCGCGCCACGTAGCGGTAGGCCATGGCTGAGGGGGCGGACAAGGGCAAAGCGCAGGCAGGGGCGGCACCGCCGCCCGCGCGGGCCATCGCCATCCTCGCGATTGCAGCTTTTGCCAGCGCCGCCAACCTGCGCATCTGCGACCCGCTGCTCCCACAGATCGCCGGCGAACTCGGCGTCACCGTCGGCACCGCGGCTTTGATGGTGACGGCCTTCGCCCTTGCCTACGGCCTGTCGCAAGTGGCAGTCGGGCCGCTCGGGGATGCCCGCGGCAAGCTGCTGATGGTGGTGCTGGGCTCGGTGTGGGCCGGTATCGCCAGCATCGCCTCGGCCGGCGCGCCGAGCATCGGACCGCTGACTGTTGCTCGCTTCGTCGCCGGCATCGGCGCCGCGGCCGTCGTCCCCGTCGCCCTGGCGTGGCTCGGCGACGTTGTCCCCTATGAGCGAAGACAGCCGGTGCTGGCGCGCTTCATCTCCGGGCAGATCCTCGGCATCGTGTTCGGCCAAGCGGCCGGCGGGCTGCTTGGCGAATTGATCGGCTGGCGCGGTGCGCTCGCCTTGCTGGGCCTGGTGCATATCGCGGCCGGCCTGCTCCTGTACGCGGAGATGCGCCGCTTGAAGGTAGGCGTGCCCGTTCCCGGCCGCGCCCGCTGGCGCCGGTCGGCAAAGCAGTCCTGGGTCATGCTGCAGGACCGCTGGGTACGCATCGTGCTGATCACGGTATTCATCGAAGGCCTCGCCATGTTCGGGGCCTTGGCCTACGTCGGCGCCGACCTGCACCAGCGCTTCGGGCTCAATCTCGGCACGGTGGGCGCACTGCTCGCGTCCTTCGGCGCGGGTGCGCTGGCCTATTCCTTCACCGCCGGCAGGATGGTGGCCCGGCTTGGGCAGCCCGGCCTCACCGCCTACGGCGCGATGGCGCTCGCCGGCGGCTACGTCGTGATCGCGCTCATGCCCTGGGCGTGGCTCGCCGCGCCCGCCATCGCCTTCGTCGGCCTCGGCTACTACATGATCCACAATACGCTGCAGACCAACGCTACGCAGATGGCCCCCGAGGCGCGCGGACTTGCCCTATCGATCTTCGCCTTCACCTTGTTCTGCGCGCAGTCGATCGGCGTCGCGCTCGCGGCACCGGTGATGGACTGGTTCGGCGGACGACCGATCTTTTTGATCGCAGCCGCCATCATCGTGGCCATCGCCTGCTGGTTCCGACGCGAGCTGCTGAAGAAGCCGGCCTGAGCCCGGCACGCCGCAGATACAGATTCTATACCCATCGGCGCTGCGCCGCAGGCGGTTATGGATCGTGGAGCCCGCTAAGGGCGCCAGCCGTTCGATGCCCGCGCTGCCGGCCGCCGAGACGCCCCCGGCCACCGGTACAGTTAGTGGACTGGAGGCTCGTCCGCACCGCGGAGGATAATGGGCGCTCTTCATCATTCATTTGCAGGAGCAAGGAGGAGAGAATGTCTAACCTCGATTCCGCGACACTTGGTGATCTGGGCTCCGCGCTCCCCCATCTGGCGGCCGAAGCGAAGACTCGCGCCCTCGAGTTCGAGAAAGCGCGCAAGCTCGCCCCGGATTTCGCCGACAAGCTCAAACGCGCCGGCGCGTTCAAAGTCCTGGTTCCGGGCGATGCCGGCGGGCTCGGGGGCTCGCTCGGACGATTGCTGGATATCGGCATGACGCTCGCAGAGGCCGACGCGTCGACGGGCTGGGTGACGACGCATGCCAACATCTGTGCGGGCTTGATCTACGCTTCGGCGGATCCCCGGCTCCGCGACGAATTCTTCTCCGACCCCGGCGCCTGCGCAGCCTGGAGCAATCTTCCGCGCCTGCAGATCGCAGAGCAGCCGGATGGCCTGCGCATCACAGGCAGCTGGAGCTTCGAGACGGGCTGCACGGCTGCCACGTTCGTGGGCGGCATGGTGAGCTTGCCCCCCGGCGCAGACGGCAAGCCTCGGGTCGTGGCCGTACTTGCCCCGGTCCGAGAGGCGGTGATCGAGGAAACGTGGGACCCTGTGGGCCTCGCGGGCACGGGGAGCCATGACGTGCACTTCCGCGATGTCTTCGTGCCCTGGCATCGCACCTTTGCCTGGCCTGCCGGCCGCCCACGCACGGGCTACCCGACCTCGGTATTCGTCGGCGGCGCCTGGTTCATCGCGATCTGCGCCGCTGCGACGCACCTGGGGCTGGCACGCCGCGCGCTCGACGAGGCGCGCAACGAGTTGCGCAACAAGAAGGAGCGCTTCACAGAGCGTCCCCTGCTCGAGAACCCGGCAACGCAGCGCAGCCTGGAGGCGGCAGAAGGGCTTTGGTTCGCCTGCCGCGCAGGACTGCGCGAAGCGCTGGACACGATCTGGCAAGCAGCCTTGCAAGGCGAGCCCGCCACGGCCGACATGCGCGTCAGCGCTCGCGTCGCCGCGGTCACGGCGACGCACCGGGGGGCGGAGATCGTCCGCGCCGCCTACGATATCGCCGGCGCGGGCGCCGTACGCCGCGCGGGCGTGCTGCAGCGACTCATGCGGGACGCGAGCTGCCTGACACATCACATTTCGGTAAATCAACACTCCTACGAGGTCACCGGGCGCGTGCGGTGTGGAATCGATCAAGCGAGCTTTCGCATCTGACGGTTCCGCCGTCGAGGCCAGACAACCCGCCCGTGCCCTATCCCATCCGCAGATGGGCCGCGTGTGTGCAGGGGCGGCGGTTTGCGCTAAGACTGCGACTCATGAGCTGGTCTGGGCCCGGCCGCGGCGGACGGCGCGGCTATCATCACGGCAACCTGCGCGAAGCGCTGATCAGCGCGGCGTTGGATCTCATTGCCCAGAAGGGAGCCGCGGGGTTCACGTTCGCCGAGGCGGCGCGCGCTGCCGGCGTGAGTCCGGCGGCGCCCTATCGCCACTTCCGCGACCGCGATGCGCTGATGGCCGACGTTGCCAAACGCGGCTTCGAGCGCTTCGAGCAGCGCCTCGCCGCCGCTTGGGATGACGGCCGCCCGAGCCCGCTCGCCGCGCTGGAGCGCATGGGCGGCGCCTACCTTGCATTCGCGCGCGAGGAGCCCGCCTATTTCTCCGCCATGTTCGAGTCGGGGCTGCCCATTGCGGAGCATCGCGACCTGCACGAGGCCGGCGACCGGGCGTTCGCGGTGTTGCGCCAGGCATGCGAGGCGATCGTCGCCGCGCTGCCGCGCGGCAAGCGCCCGCCCTCCATGATGGTGGCGCTGCACATATGGGCGTTGTCGCACGGAATCGCCAGCCTGTTCGCGCGCGGCGACGCCGCCCGTCGCAGCCTGCCCATGAGCCCCGAGGAGCTGCTGGAGGCAGCAACGCTCGTCTACCTGGAGGGCCTCGGCATCACTGCGAAAAAACAAGGCGGGGGCCCCGCGAACCCCTCCTGAGCCCGCCCGCGCTCGCGAGGCCCATCCCCGGTCCTGAGCTTGTCGAAGGGCTTCGACAACCTCAGCACGGGCCAGCAGGCCCGTAGGGCGCGAAGCGGAGCGGTTGCGCCGAAACACCCTCGGGAAGGTGCAACGCGGCTTGGCCCTTTGCGCCTTACTGCATCCGGCGCGCGCCCGCCTTGCGCTCCTGGTTGCGCTGCCAGTAGACGAGCGCCACCGTCACCAACGCCGTCAGGATCATGGTGGCGAGGATGTCCGGCCGCTTGATGAAGGCCAGCCAGAGATTGAGGCCCGCCTGAAGCGTGGTCTGCCGGCCGACCAGCAGACCGTTGCCGACGATGACGATGAGGAACACGCCGGCCGTCAGCGCAACCGCAATCGCGATCTGAAGAAGCCGCTTGAGAAGCCGAGGGACAGTCAGACCCTTGCCGGCCACAACGAGCATCGTGGTCTCGACCATAGTGTTGCACTCCCCTGCTGTATGGCTGGACGGTAGCCGAGCAGGAGTGGAACTTCCATGGCAGCGGGACACACTCTCACAAGCAAAAAGCCCCGGGATCGCCCCGGGGCTCGCATATTCCTGTAGGTGGATCGAGCGTCAGCGATCGCCCAACACAAACACGAAGGCTGCACAAGGCACGCGTTGCACCTGCGCGCCGCTCGACCCAACCTAGGGCAGCACCTCAAATCGAGCCGTTGATCCAGTCCTGCAGCTGCTTCTTCTGCGTCAGGGCGCCGACGCGCTCGGCAACCTTTTTGCCGCCCTTGAAGATCATGAGGGTCGGCATGGCCTGAATGGCGTATTTCTGAGTGACGCCCGGATTCTGGTCGACGTCGAGCTTGGCAACCTTCACCTTGCCGGTCATGTCGGCCGCCACCTGCTCGAGGGCCGGCGCCATCGCCTTGCAGGGCCCACACCACTCGGCGAAGAAGTCGACGAGCACCGGCTCGGGGGACTGCAGCACCACCTTGTCGAAGTCGGCATCCGACACGGCGAGCGTCGCTCCACTCGGCATTGGATCGGTCTCCTTGTGATGGCCCCGGCTGGCTGGCATTTGGGGGCGAGGCGGGAATCGTTGACCGGAACGTAGGGAGCACCCCCATGACCGTCAAGGTAGCCCCGGGTCCGTGCGCCACAGCCGGCTCTCGGCTTCATCCAGCATTTCCCGGGGTATCTCCATGATTCGCGGGCCATCCGTCCAAAGAATGGCAGCTCTGACATGCGCCCCCTTGAAAAGTCGGGCGATGGCCAGTCGGTAGGCCGCGAGTTGCAGCAGATAGGCTTCCGCAATCCCGGCAGGATCGGTGGGAGGCGGCCGGTTGGTCTTGTAGTCGACGATCAGCACGCCTTCCGCGGTCTGCACGAGGCGGTCGATCTGGCCGGCGAGCCGCAGAGCCGGCCCTTGCCCCGCCGGGTTCGGTATCTCAGCCGCGATCGACACCTCGGCCCTGGACGAGGGGCCGAACAGCGGCGCAAATGACGGATCCCGCAGCACGGACAGCGCCTCACTGACGATTTGCTCGCGCACCGGCGCCGGCAGCTGGGCGCCGCGCCCGGCGATGAAGGCTGCGGCAGCGGACGGCCAGCGCTGCACGGGCATTGCGGGAAGATGCTGGAGCAACGCATGCGTGAGCGTGCCGCGCAGGAAGCGATAGTCCTCGGCCAGCGCGGCAGGCGAAAGGATGGGCGGCTCCTCGCGCGAACCGGCCGGCGCGGCGACCGGCCGCCGCTCGACCGGATCGGCCTCGAGCGGAGCGAGCCGTGAAGGGGCGAGCGGCACCGCCAGCAGCGGCTCAGGAGGCGCGGGGCGCGCGGCCCAGTCGGGAAGACTGGTGGCGTCGCCGCCTTCGGCCGTCCGCATCGTCGAGGGCTCGGGCTTGGCCTGCTGGCCGCTCTCGAGCCGCCTGATGATGCGGCCCTCCGCATCGGTGGTCTCGGCCAGGCCGCCGTCGAGGCCCTGCTCGATGAGATCGTACCAGCAGCCGGCGGTGCGCCCTTTCGAACCCTCGAAGCCCGCGACGTACAAGCGGTCTCTCGCGCGCGTGAGCGCCACGTAGAGCAGGCGATTGCGCTCCTCGGCCTCGGCCTGTGCCACCGCGGCGCGGGCGGCGCGCACGACGTCGAGGTCAGCCGTTCCCTTCACCGGCCAGAGGATGGGCGGCGGCATGTGAGCGGGACGCTCCGCAACTTCCAGACGGAGCAGGCTGTTGGGCTGACGCCCGGACGCGGTCGAGCAGGTGTCCGGCAGGAAGACGATCGGCGCCTCCAGGCCCTTGGCGCCGTGGACAGTCATCACGCGCACCTCGTCCTGGCCCTGCTCCATGTCGCGCTTGACCACGCGCAACCCCTCGCGAAGCCAGCCCAGGAACCCCTGCAGCGAGGGTGCCACGCCATCATCGTAGGCGAGCGCCAGGTTGAGGAACTCGTCGACGGCGTCGGCCGCCTCGATGCCGAGCCGCGCCAGGATGCGAGGCCGCATGCCGTCCTTCTCGAGCAGGTCGGCAAAGAACTCGAAGGGCGGCACGGTCTCGGAGCGCGCCCGCCAGCGCTGCAATGTTTCGGCGACGCCGGCATAGCGCGGGCTTGTCTCTGCACGTGCGGCAAGCTCCCGCCAGAGCGAGCCCTCGCGGTCGGGAGCCAGCGCGAGCAGGTCGTCGTCGTCGAGGCCGAAGAGTGGCGATTTCAGCACGGCGGCCAGCGCCAGGTCGTCCTCGGGCAGCGTGAGAACATCGCCGAGCGCGATCAGATCCTGCACCGCGATCTGCTCGGTGAGCACCAGGCGGTCGGCACCCGCCACCTTGAGGCCGCGAGCCTTGAGTGCACTGATCATGGCCGGCGCGAACGGCATGCGCTTGCGCACGAGGATCAGGATATCGCCGGGCCGAATGGGGCGGTCCTGCGAGGCGAGCTTCTCGCCCGACTTGATCCAGCCGTGGACGGTGTCGGCGATACGCGCGGCCAGACGCACGACCGGGGAGGATGCACTCTTCTCCTCCAGCGGCGACCAGGGCTCCGTGCGCATCGGCGTGTCGGGCTTCTCGGTCGGCCAGATCTCGACGAGGCCGGCCTGGCCCACGCGATGGGCGATATGGGTGATCGGGGCCTCTGACGCAGTGAGGCCCGGCGTCCGCGACGGATCGGCAAAGATGCGGTCGGCCGCTGCCAGCAGCGGCTCGACGGTACGGAACGACAGGGTCAGCGGGACGCGGTGCCACGCGCTGCCCGCGCGTTGCGCGTCGAGAGCAAGCTCATTCCCCGTCTTCGCAAACATGCTGGGGGCAGCGCCCTGGAAGCCGTAGATCGACTGCTTCTCGTCGCCGACGGCGAACAGGGTGCGCACGCCCTCCCGGGCGCCCGCGCCCGAGAAGAATTCCCGGGCGAGCGCCCGGATCACGTCCCACTGCACGGGGCTCGTGTCCTGGGCCTCGTCGACGAGAATATGATCGAGGCCGCCGTCGAGTTTGAAGAGCACCCACTCAACCGCCACCGACGCGCCGAGCAGTCTTGCGGCGCTGGCGACGAGATCGTCGAAGTCGAGTGCGGCGCGCCGGGCCTTGGCGGCGCCGTAGCGCCGCAGCACGGCATCGCCGAGGCGCAGGAGCGCCATGGCCGCCTCGATCAGCGCCAGCTTGCAGCGCTCCTCGTTGAGCGCCCGCGCCTCGGTTTGCGCGCGCAGAAGGAGCGTGGGCACATCGGGATGGGCAGCGGCGACCGCTTTCGTCAGAAACGACTTTCGCAGCTCCCCTTTCTCCGTGAAGAAGATGCCGCGGAAGGCATCGATGCGCTGCACCGGACCGCCGGAGAGCGCCGCGCGCAGCCGTTCCGCCAGCTTCGTCTCGGTGGCGGAGGTCGAAGTCGACGCAACGCGCTCGATATGGCGCAACTCCGCATCCGACAGCAGCCCGGCAAACCTCGCCTCCACGTCGTCGCTGCGCGCGCCAGGGCTGAGCCCGATCGCCTTGCGGTAGACCGCCTCGACCTCGGCGAAAGCCCGCTTGCCACCATCCGCGGCAGTGGCGGCGTCGAACCAGGCCTTCTCGCGCAACGCCTCCTCGAGCAGAGCATCGATGCTGCCGTCGTTGGCGAACGTGGCGGCCGTATGCAAGGCGCAAGCAAGCGGCGTATCGGGTGCAGCGGCGCTCGCTTCCGCCAGCGTGGCGTCGGCCGCCTCCGCGAGCAGGGCGCGGCGCTCGTTATCATCGAGGATGGCAAAGCCCGGCGCGACGCCGGCCTCCAGCGGAAAGCGCTGCAGCAGGCGCTCGCAGAAGGCGTGGATCGTCTGCACCCGGAGGCCGCCGGGCGTCTCGATGGCGATGGCGAAGAGCTGCCGCGCACGCTCCATCTCCTCTGGCGCCGGCGCGCGCCCCAGCAGCTCGGCGAGCCTGCCGGTCAGCGCATCGTCCGGCGCGGTGACCCACTGCGCCAGGCGCGCGAACACCCGCTTCGACATCTCCGCAGCGGCGGCCTTGGTGTAGGTGAGGGCCAGGATGCGCTCGGGCGGCGTGCCGGCGAGCAGAATGCGCAGGAGGCGCATCGTGAGCACGTGCGTCTTGCCGGTGCCGGCGTTGGCGCTGACCCAGGCCGAGACGGCGGGATCGGCGGCCGTCGCCTGGCTGCGCTGCGTCTCCGCGAGCGGGCCGTCGGGTTTGGAGCGGCGGAAGAAGAGGTTCATCGCTCAGGCCTCCTCCACCGTCACCGCCGACCACTCTGCCACGCGGGCGAGGTGGGCGTAGTCGTCGTAGCGGTAGTTGAAGCGCGCGCGACGGAGCGCGCGATAGGGCGTCCTCTCGTCGTCAAAGGCGGCAATCAGGCGGGCGAGGCCTTCGTGCGCGATGCGGGCGAGCGTGGCGGCATCGTCGTTGAGCAGGCAGTCCTGGCCTGGCGGCTCGCCACCGGAAGCGGAGATGTAGCGCAGACCCTTCACGTGCGGTGCGGTGAGGCCGGTGAACCCGCCAGCCAGTGCGATGGCTGCCTCCAGCGGCAGCTGCGGCGCCTCGCCCTGTGCAGCCCGGCTCGCCAGCTGCTTGAGATTGGCGCCCGTCTTGTAGTCGGTGATGACGATTCCGTCGGCGCCGATGTCGATGCGGTCGGCGCGCGCCTTCAACGTGAAGGGGCCTGCGGGTCCGGCCAGCGCCACCTTGCCCTCCACCTCGCCGATGATGGTGCCCACGCCGGCGCGTCGGCCGGGCTCCGTCTCGGCGAACCAGGATGCAAAGCGGGCAAAGCGCGGTGTCCAGAAAGCGGCCACGCGCGGCGCGCCGGTCAGCTCCTCCAGACCCGCGCGCGCTAGCGCGATGAGCTCGGCGCGGATGTCGACCGGCAGGCGGTCGGGGAAGCGCTGGGCGAAACGGCCCAGCGCCTCGTGCACGATCTGCCCGCGCAACGCCGCATCGGGCAGGGAGCCGAGGACCGGCAGCGGATCGAGTCCGAGGATGCGCTGCGCGAAGACGGCGTAGGGGTTGGAGATCCAGCGCTCGATGGTGGTGACGCTGAGCTGGCGCGGTCGGAGCGCCAACGCGGGGCACGGCTCCGGCGCCTTCACGGGACGCGGCGGACCAGCAAGCGCGTTGCGCGCCCGCGCCCAGGCAAGCCAGTGACGATCGGGCTCCATCTTGCCCAACCCGGAGAGCAGCGCCTGCAAGCGCAACAGCCAGCGCGAAGGCACGGTCGGCACGCCCTCGATCTTGGCAGCGCGCGTCAGGTAGACTTGGCTGGCACCGAGCAGCGAGGCGAAGATGTGGGCGGCGTCGCCGATGCGCTCCTCCGGCGCCGGCATGCCGAGCGCCTGGCGCATCGGCCGGTTGAGCCACGGGCCGGGATCTGCGGCCTGCGGCCACGTGCCCTCGTTGAGCGAGCCCAGGATCACCACGTCGGGTTGCTGCAGGCGCGACTCGTAGGGCTCCAGGATGGCGATGCGCGGATGCGTGGCCGCGCGCGGCCGCACCGTCACCTCGGAGACGAGGCTGCGATAGAACTCGGGGTATTCGCCCGCCTCCATGCTCAGGACTTCGCTTGTGCGGTCGCGCAGGGCGGCAAGGAATTTGGAGGCCTCTTCGCCGGCGGGCGCGCGCCACAGCGCCTCGGCAACGGTATCCTCCGGCGTCGCGGCGATGGCGGAGGCCGCAGCGGCATGGGCTTCGGCGAGTGCGTGCAGGCCGGCGCTGGCATTTGCAGCGAACAGCACTTCTAGGTTGCGCAGCGCCTTGCGCAGAGCCGCGACGAGCGCGCGGGCTGCCTGCCAGTCGCCGCGCTCCAGGTCGTGCACGGCACGGTGGCGGCGTTTTCTGTTGCGCTGGTCATTCGCGGCACGCTCGAGGGCTGCCGCGATGCCCTCCAGTCCTTGCCCGAAGTAGGGCGCACGGAACGCGGCAAGCTCGAGCGCGGACCGGCCCTTGCGCAGGTCCTCCGCACTCATGCCGAGCCGGCAGTAGGGATGCTTCAGGAGCGCCATCACCGCCAGCGGAGAAAAACCGGTTGCCGCTGCCTCGATGACGAGATCGAGCAGCGCCCCGACGGGCGTCCTGGCGAGGGGCTGGCCGGCCGAGTCCTCCACGCGCAGGTCCCACGCTGCCAGGCGCGAGGCGACACGCCGCGCCAGCTGACGGTCGGGCGAGACCAGCGCGGCGGTGCGCCCCGGCGTCTCCGCCACCTCGCGCAGGATCAGCGCAACGGCCTCCGCCTCGTCCTCGGCCGTTGGCGCGTCCAGGACGCAGAGGCCAGCAAGGGCGGCTCCCCCCGCCCGCATGCGCGCGACGAAACCGTGCCAGCGCTCCGTCGTGCGCGCAGGCCGCATGGCCTCGCTCACCAAGGCCGACCGCGCGCTCTGCGCGGCGGTGGGTGGGGCACCCGGCAGCGGCATCACATCCTCGCGGCGCACGCCGAGCGCGGCCAGCAGCTTGCGCATGCCGAATTGCGGGTGCTCGGGATGGTCCGGCAGAATGGCGTCCCAGCTCTGCGCGTCCAGTCCCTGGTCGAGGCCCGGCAGGACGAGCGCGCCGTTGGGCAGGCCGATAACCGTTCTCACAAGCTCGGTGACGGCCGGCGCGCTGCTCATGACGCCCGCGACGATGACGGGAGCGGCCGGAGGCGTCTCGCGCCACCGGCGCGCCTGCTCCAGCAGCAGAGCCTTGTCGTGAGCCATCTTGGAAATGAGGCCGCGCTCCGCCAGATGCGCCGGCCAGAACTCGGTGACGATGCGCAGGAATGCGAGCGTCCGCTCCCAGTGCGCGGCGAACTCTTCCGGCACGAGCGTGCGGATGCGGGCCAGGTCCACATCCTCGATCTCCATGCCGTCCATCAGCCTGGCGAGCTCGCGCGCGAGCCGGGCGGCCTGCGCGGGTGTGTGGGCGGCGGCGCCATGACGACCGTCGAGATCGCCGTCCGCGCTGCTCGCCCGCTTCTCGGCCTCCGACCAGGCGATAACGAGCCTGGCGAGCGCCAGCAGACGGGCAAAGTCGGCGACAGCCGGCTTCAGCGCGCCCGAACCGTCGGTCGCGAGATCGCCGGTGGCCCCTGGGACCTCCAGCCCTTCCTCGCCCGATCCGATGATCGGCTTGACTTTCGGCAGCAGCACGGCCGCACCGCCCGAGGCCTTCAGGAAAGCCGCCTGCAGCGCACGCGTGGCGCGGCGCGTCGGCAGGAGCAAAGTGACATCGGCGAGCGCGAGCGGGTCCGGCCGCACGCCGCCGCGGACGGGAAGATCGCCCGCGATCAGCGCTTCCGCGAGCGCGGTCAGGAACGGGCGGCCGGTCGGCACCGTATAGATGCGGCTCATGCGATCCTCGGGCAATCCTGGAAATCCCGACCGACGCTACCCGCCGGTCAACCCACTCGCTGATCGCTCAGGCACTGCTCGGCGTCCGCCAGCGCTGCGGGCGTGCCGACGTGCATCCAAACGCCGTCCAAACGCAGTCCGTAGGCCCGGCCGGCAGCAATGGCGCGGGACCACACGACATTCATCGAAAAAGGACCGTCGGGGCTGCCGGCGAACAGGCGCGGATGCGCGACCGATACGCCGGTGAAGGCGAACGGCACGATCTCTTGTTCCGCTCGCCCGCGGCGGATGCGGCCATCGCTCTCCATGGCGAAGTCGCCCCGGCCCTGGTAGCCGTGGCTGGTCGAGGCGGGGGCCAGCAGCAGCAGGCAATCCATGCGTCCGCCGTCCCAGGCCGCAGCAAGGCACCCCAGGTTGGAGCCTACGCCCTCGATCCACACCGAATCCGAGTTGTGGATCAAAAATGGCTCGGCACCCAGATGGGGCAGGGCCCGCTTCACGCCGCCGCCTGTGTCGAGGAGGAGAGACCGCTCGTCGGAAATCTCGATGCGGGGGGCCGTGCGCGCGCGCAGATGCTGCTCGATCAGATCGGCCTTGTGATGCACGTTGACGATCGCGCGCTCGTAGCCGGCCTCGGCCAGGCGGTCGAGCACATGGTCGAGCAGCGCCTTGCCGGCAAGCGGGACGAGCGGCTTGGGCATGCCGTTGTCGGCGGACGACGCCATGCGCGTGCCGCGGCCGGCGGCCAACACCATTGCCGATTTCAGCGTCGCGGCCATCCGCCCCGTTCCTTGCTCCCTCAGCGCACGCCCGGCAGCTTGCCGGTCCGCAGCTCCGGTGGGAAGTGGCGGTCGTACCACGCCGCCAGCTCGACAAGTGCGGGCGCCCGCAGGTTTCGCACGAGATATCCCCAGGTCTGGGCAATCAGATGAAGGTATTGCGGCTTGCCGTCACGCACGAGCAGCCGCAGCCACAGCCCGAGCAGGCGCGTGTTGCGCTGCGCACCGAAGTCGGCGTAGGCGGCGGCATAGCTGTCGCGATCGAAACCCGGTTCCCGAGCCGACACCTCGGCGCAGTAGTAGACAAAGAGCTCGCGCTCCAGAGCCTCCGGCACGGTGATGCGCGCATCCTGCAGCAGGGAGACGAGATCGAAGGCCGCATGCTCGTTGAGCGCATCCTGGAAGTCGATGATGCCGACCCTGGCCGTCCCGCTGCGCCCAGGCAGCCAGATGAGGTTCGGCGAATGGTAGTCGCGCAGGAACCAGCCTCCGGGCAGCGCCAACAGGCGCTCGAGGACCGGCGCCCACAGCGCCATGAATTCCGCGCGCACACTTTCAGGTGCCGGACCACCCTTCACCGCCGGCCAGTGCCAGTCGAGTAGCAGCGCGATCTCGATCTCGAAGGCGGCACGGTCGCGCCGCGGCAAGGCGTAGCTCGTGCCGTCGGGAAGAGGCAGGGCCGGCGGCAACGGCACGCGACGCAGCGCAACCAGCACGTCGACTGCTGCGCGCCACAGCTCCGCCTGCGGCGTGCCGGCAGCGAGCTCCGCGCCAAACAAGCGGTCGCCCAGGTCCTCCACCAGCAGCAGCCCCTTGTCGAGGTTGGCTGCAGGCACCTCCGGCGCGCTGAGACCTGCGGCGCGCAGCGCCGCCGCGATGGCGACGTAGGAGCGCATGTCCTCCGACAGGCGGGCGATGCGAGTGTAGGCCTGGGCCTCCGGCGTGAGCGGCCCGTCGGACTGGCGCGGTGCATCCATCAGCAGAATTGTGCCGGTCTTGTTCGAGAGGCGCGCGTAGGTGCGCGTCGAGGCATCGCCCTGCAGGTAGGCGATGCGGGCCGACGCCCATGCGGGACGGTCTTCAAGGAACGCCAGGATCTCGCCGACGCGCTGCACCCTTGCGGCAGCCGCCCCATGCCCATGCAGGGTCACGCGGCGCAGGGTTGGCTCGGGCAGCTCCGCCAGCTCGATCTCGATGCGGTCCTCCGGCAGCAGGCCCGGCGCCTGCCGCGGCCATTCGACGATCGCTGCGCCGCTGGCGAGCGCTTCGTCGAAGCCCACCTCGCGTGCCTCGACGGCCGAGCCCAGGCGATAGAAATCGAAATGCGTCACAGCGAGACGCGGCGTCTCGTAGATCTGACTCAATGAGAAGGTGGGGCTCGGAACCTCGATGTCGGGATCGCCGGAGAGAGCGACGATCAACGCGCGCGCCAGCGTCGTCTTGCCGGCCCCGACCTCTCCGGCAAGGGCCACGACATCGCCCTTGCGCAGCTTGAGGGCCAGCAGCTCCGCGAGCCGGACGACGCCGGCTTCATCGAGGTCGCGCGAAAACACCGGGCTCATGCACTGGCGGCCTCGGGCGCCGGCTCGGGCCGCCTCATGCCGTCCTCGGGAAAACGCACGGTCACGCACGTGCCGCGCCCCGGCTCGGACTCCAGCGACATGGTTCCGCCGTGCAGCTCCACCAGGCTCTTGACGATCGACAGGCCAAGTCCGGCGCCCCGGTGCTTGGAGCCCTGGCTGCGGCTTTCGAAGCGTTCGAGCACGCGCTGCTGCTGATCCTTGGGAATGCCGACACCATTGTCCTCGACCGCGAAGGCCACCATGCCGCCCTCGCGCCACACCACGAGCGAGATGGTATCGGCAGGCTTCGAGAAGCCGATGGCGTTGGCGAGCAGATTGTAGAGCACCTGCCGGACCCGGGACTCGTCGGCGATGAATTCCACCGCATCGTCGGCAATGCGGATGTCGAGATTGAGGCGCGCCCGGGTGGCGCGGTCGCGCACCCCCAGCACGGCCGTGTCGACGATGTCGGCCACGCGGACCGGGGCCAGTTTGAGCTCCAGAGCGCCGGCATCGATAGTGGCGAGGTCGAGGATGTCGTTGATGATGGCAAGCAGCGTGCGCGAGGAGGCGGAGATGTCGTTCAGGTACTCGCGCTGCTTGCTGTTGAGCTCGCCGGTGCGCGGGCTCGCCAACAGCTCGCTGAAGCCGATGATGTTCGTCAGCGGTGTTCTCAATTCGTAGGACACGTGGCTGATGAACTGGCTCTTGAGACGGTCGGCAGCCACCAGTGCCTCGTTGCGCTCGATCAGGGTCTTCTCGTAGCGCTTGCTGTCGGTGACGTCCACGAAGGTGATGAGCGTGGCGCCGTCGGGGAGCGGAGCAATGGCAAAATCGATGACGCTCTGATCCGGACGCACCATCTGCCCGGCCACCGGCTGGCGGCGGTCGGAGATGCCGGTGACGGCCCGGCTGATGCGCGCCCAGGTAGCCATGTCGTCGTACAGGCTGCTGCAGAGTGCGATGATCTTGTCGATGTGCGGGCCTTCGTTCAGCGTGCTGCGGGGAAGTCGCCAGATCTGCAGCACGGCGGAATTGAACAGCTTGAGGCGGCCGTCCGTGGCGAACACGGCCACGCCTTCCTTCAGGCTGTCGAGCGTCTCGCGCTGCACGTTGATCAGGGCATTGTGCCGGATCTCGAGATCGATGCGGTGGGTCTCATCGTCGTAGAGATAGGTGAGCCCACCGTCGGGACGCTGGGCGGAGACCACGTGGATCGTGCGGCCGTCGAGCAGGTGCCAGAGGTCCTCGTACTCGGCGCCGGTCTTGTAGCCGGCGAGGATCTTGGCCTTCCAGTCGCGGTAGTTCACCACCTCGGGCAGCCGTGAGAGCTCCCTCAGGCGGTCGAGCAACTCGCCGTCGGTCGGCTTGGTGGCGAGCCAGTCGGCATCGATCTGCCAGAGCTTGCGGTAGGCCTCGTTGAAGAACGTGAGGCGCTGGTCGGGGCCGAAGATGGCGACGCCCGTCGCCACCCGGTCGAGCGTGCGCTCATAGGCGGCCACGTGCCGGACCAGCTCACCCTGCGCCGTCTCCAGCGCCGCCACGTCGATGGCTGCCCCGACGCTGGCGCCGTCGAGAGGAATGACGACCACGTCGTGCCCCTTGCGCGCGCCGCCGCTGATGATGTGCACGCGCTCCCGGTAGGGGCTGCCCTTGGCCAGCGCGGCCCCGACCGTCTCGCGCTGGCGGGTCTCCAGCAGCTCGATCTGGCGCTCGCGCACCTCGGCCTCGCTCCCGGCCTCGACAGCTTTCACGTAGGCCTCGTTGACCCACTGGATGCGCCCTTCCGCGTCGCGCAGCCAGGCCGGCATGGGCAGCGCGTTGAGAAGGGTGCGGCCGGCCACCGTGTCGCGCACGAGCTGGCGATGCTGGTCGAGGATGCGGGAGAGCTCGCGCTTGCGTCCGGCGGCCTCGCGCAGGCGCAGGATCGCCCGGCCGCCGGCCGCCCGCCCGTCCGCCTCGACATGGCCGCCGGCCTTGGTCTTGAGCAGCGAGGTGAAGGGCCGGCCATCCAGGAACAGGGCATCGAGCCTGGCCTTGAGCTCTTGCGAGGAGGCTGGATCGAGCCATTGGCCAAAGCGCAACAATTCCGCATTGGGCCGCGGCAGGCCGGCAATACCCGTCAGCGTGTGCGCCATCAGGCGCACGCCCTGGCCCTGCTCCCAGAACACCAGCACCTGCGGCTCGGCGTTGATGATGGCCTCTGCGGTCAGCAGGCTCTTGCGCAGCTCGGCGACCTCCTGCGCCCTGGCGTCGGCCGGGCCACCCCGCGCGCGCAACATCCGGTAGACGGTCGCCACCGCAAGCAACGCTGCACCCGATGCCAGCGAAATGAGCAGCACGGAGTGCGCCGACGCCGACAGCGGAAGGGTGCCGCCGTCGACCACCGCAACCAGCAGGGTCGCCACGACAAGGACGCTCGCCAGAAGGAGCAGGGCCATCGTGCCCCGCGACCTGCTGGCGCTGCCTCTGTCGTCGCTGGCGCCTGCCCGCAACATTGCTGCTGACAGCCCTCGATCCTTGGGCCGACACGGGAACGGGCTTACGCGCGACTGGAAGCCTCGGTCAGGAGGGCCGCGGTTAACGAATCGTTAACGAGTATGCGCAGGGCGGGCGCGCGTGGCCATAGCCCACGGGGCACAGCGCCGGCCCCACCGAAATGCAACCGCGAGCCGCTTGCGCGGCCCGCGGTTGTGATCTGCGTAGCTTCGCCCTGGCCTACCTCAGGTAGGGGCAGAGCCGCTTCTCACCGGAATAGGTCGTATAGAGGCCGGTCCGCCATTCGAACGAGCGGAAGTTCTGCGCGCAAATGGCCCTCGGGTCGCCCGAATAGTTCGACGGGTAGTAGTAGGGCCCCTCATACTCATCGTCGTCGTAGTAGTAGCCAGGCCTTGGGCGGTAGGCCTCGCTGGCGATGATGCTGCCGATGACGACGCCGGCACCCAGTCCGACCCAGGGGGCCGCACCCCAGCCTCTGCGGTAGGGTCGGTAGTATCCACCGCGGCGCCCGCCCCACTGGGCCTGCGTGAGGAGGCTGGCCGTATCTGCCTTGGCAGCGACAGCGGCTGCCGGCGTGGCGGGTGCTGCCTGCGCTGGGAGGACGGCGCAGGCGACGGCCAACGCCCCCGCGCACAACAGCTTCCATGTGATGGACATGAGGATTTCCCTTGCTTCGACCTTGTTTTCTTTGCGCACTCGCGATTCGGATCCTGCCCCCGCCCCGGCAATGTCTCGGGGCGCACCTCCGACCCGCGCTGACAACGCTGCAAACGTGAACGTTCCGTCGATCGACAGGTTCCGGTATCACCGGACCATGGGGAAGGTAGGATCGAGCCGTGGCGCGGGTGCCACTTTCCATGCGGCATCGCATCCGCGCACGCGCGGTTGATGTACCTCGCCGCGCATGGTATGCGCGGGCCTGAGAATGGTGCCGGCAGCATCGGCTTGCGGGCTCCTTGCTGTTGGCCGGTCCGGGCGCCGCAGGGCCCCACGATGCCGGCTGGCGTTCATTTTGTCCCCGTGGGGCGGGAGCTTACGTGTCCAGCGACGATCCCATGATGGCGAGCATGGCGGGGCGCTATGCCGCCGCGTTGTTCGATCTTGCCAAGGAACAGCGCCAGCTCGAGCAGGTCGAGCGTGACCTGACGACCTTGCAGGGCATGCTCGATGCCAGTGGCGACCTTCAACGCCTTGTGCGTAGCCCCGTCATCTCGGCCGAGGATCAGGAGAGGGGCTTGGCCGCCTTGCTGGAGAAGGCAGGGATCAGTGGCCTGACGGCGAACTTCGTCCGGCTCATTGCCCGCAACCGGCGCCTGTTCGCTGTTGCCGACATGCTCAAGAACTTCCGCGCACTGCTTGCCCGCGAGCGTGGCGAAGTGAGCGCGGATGTCACTTCCGCGCATGCGCTGACGAGCGAACAGATGCAGCTTCTGTCGGATACCCTGCGCACCTCGATCGGCAAGAACGTGCGCATCCATACCCGGGTCGACCCGGGCGTGCTCGGCGGCCTGATCGTCAAGGTCGGCAGCAAGATGATCGACAGCTCGCTGCGCACGAAGCTCAACAACCTCAAAGTCGTCATGAAAGGTATCGGCTGATGGACATTCGCGCCTCAGAGATCTCGGCGATCCTGAAAGAGCAGATCAAGAACTTCGGCAAGGAGGCCGAGGTTTCGGAGATCGGCCAGGTGCTGTCGGTCGGCGACGGTATTGCCCGCGTCTACGGCCTCGACAAGGTGCAGGCCAGCGAGATGGTGGAGTTCCCCGGCGGCATCCGCGGCATGGCGCTGAACCTCGAGACCGACAACGTCGGCATCGTGATTTTCGGCGACGACCGCAGCATCAAGGAAGGCGACACCGTCAAGCGCACCGGCGCCATCGTCGAGGTGCCGGTCGGCAAGGGGCTGCTCGGCC
>Ga0111539_10003200_pt1 | contig 21665 bp, 18 predicted proteins | sample RhiMethybrSRZTD1_FD_79667 | JGI IMG/M metagenome (GOLD analysis project Ga0111539, IMG submission 79667) | Populus rhizosphere microbial communities from Tennessee, USA - Rhizosphere MetaG P. TD hybrid SRZTD1 (version 2) (version 2) | ecosystem: Host-associated > Plants > Roots > Rhizosphere >...
GGCGCAGCAGCGGTCGCCGCTCAGATTCCCGGTGTCTCGAGGCGAACTGTGTACCGCAGCGCGCCGGTAATGGATGCGCGCGAGGACCTGCAGTGGAGACGAGAGACACCGGGAAGCTGAGCACAAGGCGAGCCGCTGCCGCGCTGAGGAACGCATCGCGAGACCGAGAGGCCAACCTCCGACTCATCATCGAAGGTGCGTCTCATCGTGCAGGACGAGGCCAAGCGAGCATGCCGCCGGTGAGGAAGAGCCCGGCAATCGAAAGAAGCGCGCCGATGCGAAAGGCGGAAGGCTCGTAGCGCATTTCGACGAGATGCGAGCCGGGCTGCAGGACAATTCCTCGAACGACTCCCCACACTCGAAGGATCTCTTGCGGATTGCCGTCGACTTTCGCCTTCCATCCTGAATTCCAAGAATCCGCCACGACGAAGATTGCGGGACGGAGGGAATTGGCGCGCACGACGATCTCGCGATCGTTGTCCACGAGCGTTTGTACGGTACCGGCGGAGGTCGCACTCTCCGTGGGACGGAGCTCGCCGGTTCCGATCCAGATCGCTTCGCGATGGGGATTGAATGCGCCGCGCTGCAAGATCTCGTTCATCTCTGCGGCGCCCACCCCTCGTCCCTCGGCCACGAGGGAAAAGCGCGGGCATGCTTCGTTGTTGCGGAACAGATGGAAGCCGTGCACCGGAAGGCTCGACCATCCGCCGGCGGAGAAGGAGTCCGCGCTCACTGCGGCGCGGATCGCAAGCGCATCGAGAAGAGGATGCTCCATGGACTGCGGCAGAACCGGCTCGACGATTCGCCGTCCCATCCAGATGCCCGAGCTGAAGAGTTTTTCGCCGAGCGCCGTTTCGAGAACCCGCCCCAGCGTGGTGTCGGCGAGCGCGTTGTATCCCTGCACATCGGGCAGCCCGTAGGGAACGTTGGTCGACGGCGGAAGAACGTTCGACACCGGAGTTCCTCGAGTGGCGGGATCGCGGCCGTAGCGAATGAAACGCCCGCCTCCCTCGCCTTCGTCGAGAACGTCGGCGAGCATGGCCAGCGATTCATGCGGCGCGAACACGCTTTCGGGACGGCGATCGCCGCGATGCGGCGCGGCGAGAAACGACAACTGAATCGCCGCCAGCACCCAAGGCGCCGTCGAAGCAATGCGCGCCGAAGGAAGAGCCAACGCGATCCCGGTCGCGATGGCAAAGAGCGAGGCGACCCGCGTGCGATGGACGACATGTTCGAAAAGGAGAGGATCGAGCCGGAGCGTCGTGCCCTCGCGCCAAGGCGCACCCAGGAGGCGCGGCAACTCCGGTCCCGCGAAGGAGACGGCAATCGCGCCGGCGATCGAAAGCGCAATCACGATCATTCCGAAGATGCGCCGCGCGCGCAGAGTGCCGGGCCGCGCGACGAGATCCTGCGCAGCGAATGCCGCCAACACCGCTTGCGCGAAGACGACGAAAAAGCCGAAGCGGTCGATGCGCGAGAAGCGAAAACCGGGAAGAACTTCATACACGAGATGGGCCAGCGGAGATCCAAACGCAATCAATGCGGAGAGCAAGAGCAAGAGCGTGAACGCAATCGCTCTCTGGCGCGTTCCCTTCGAAACGATGCCCCACAAAGCGAGAACAAAGACCGGCGTTCCCGCGAAGATCGAGCTGGCTTGATGGCGGAAGTAGAAGCTGTCGCCGCGCGGGAAGAGACCGCCCCAACTGTCCTCGGTCACCGGCGAGCCGAAGAATCCGTCGACGGCGAAGCGAATGATTTCCACCGGATGGAATGCGCCGGAAACGATGGTCGAATACGGAAGATCGGCGCGCGCGCTCGCCTTCGCCAATTGCGCGGTCGGCAGGAGCTGCGCCGCGGCCAAGAGAAGGGCGACGCACACCGCGGCCAGCGCAGCCGACACGCTGCGCATGGTGCGCGCCCGCAGGATTCCCGCGGTCGCCAACACGAGCGCGCCCGTGTACGCCGCATGCACCGCGGTTTGCGGCTGCCCCGCAAGAAACACGAGCGCGGCACAGATTCCCAATATTGCCGCGCTGTAAGCATCGGGACGCTCGCGAAGGTCGAGAACGGCGGCCAGCATCCAGGGGACCCAGGATGCAGAGGCGAGAAACGTCGGCAGTCCGAAGTTTTGAAAGAAGTATCCGTTCAGAGCGAACGCGCAGCCCGCGAGCGCACAGATCGGTGCGCCGATGCCCAAGCGACGGAGCAGCGCGTGAAGACCGAGCCCTCCCCACGCCGCATGAAAGAAGAGGAATGCCCCCATCTGCCACTTCGGATCGAAGGGCATGAGGACCCAGTTCGGCGGATAGAACACTCCGGCCTGCACGTCGGCGAGAAAAGGAGACCCCGCAAACGTGTTCGGATTCCACAACGGAAGAACGCGCTCGTTCCAGGCATCGTGAAGAATTGCGCGCCGCGGATAGTACGAGAGATTGCAATCCGGATTGAAGGAAGGCGCCGCCTTCTCGGCGGCGGTGGCATCTTCGCTCCACGGAAGCCAGCGCATCATGTTGGCGGTCATCGCCACCCGATTCCCGAACAACACCGGCGCGAAGAACGCCGCCGCGAATGCAATCACGGCCAAAGGACCGATCCACGAACGCAACCGCTCACTCCACGGATCAGCGCGCTCCGGCATCGGCCGTCTCCCAGGGGCGGACTTCGAGAGCCCGCCTTCGACAATCCTCCGCTTTCGCTGCATTTCCCAGGGCTTCCGACGCGCGCACGCAACCGGTCAATGCCGCGAAGGAGTTGGGATCTTGAGCCAGCGCGCGATCGAAGAGCTCCGCCGCTTCGCGAACCGCTTGAGTCTGCGCTTCCACCGATGGGCTCGCGACGGCTCGCGTCATTGCAACGCGCCCGCGCAGAAACAAGGTCCAAGGATCTTCCGCCCAGCGAGGCTCTTCCAGAATTCGCAGCGCTTGATCCCAGTTTCCCAACGCTTCCTCGACCCCCGCCTGCATCCAAGCAAGCCGTTTCGCTCCCGGTAGAGGAAGAACGCGCAGCGCACCGAAGGCGCGCGCCACACCTGCGTGCCGCGGCCCGGGCATCAGATACAGCCCGCCCAGAACGGGAATCACGGCGACCCACAGCGCCAACGCCAAGGCTGCCCACGGAATTCCCCGGATCATGCGGCGGATGTCTTCCCCGAACACGACTCCCGCGACGGCGAGCGTCAAGATCGGAGCGAGCGGCGCATGCATGCGCGAGTGTCCATAGGCCATCGCATGCACGGCGATGGTGGTTACCGTCCACGTGATCGCGAGAGAACGAAACGGACTGCGCCGCAATGCGGCGAGTGCCGCCGGCCCGCCCACCAATGGAACACCCGCGGTGATCCACGTGAGCGCCGTAATCATCGCGGCCCAAACGGGAGGCGTGTTCCCATACCAATCGCGCAAGAGATGGCGGGGCAAGAAGAAATCCGGCGACCAGAATGCGGCGATCTTCTTGGGCACTCGCAGGAGAAATTGATGCGGATGGCGTTGGATTTCGGCGAACGCCTCACGGCGAAACCACGTGTCTCCGCCGGGACCGTCCGGATCGCGAATTCCTTCTTGGGCCATGCGCCAGCGAACTTCTTCGCGCCAACCGTCGCCCGGCAAAAAGCGGCGCAATGGCCCCACGAATTCGGTGCCGTTTTCCAAGGGAAGACCCAAACACCACATGCTCGGCAGATCGCCTGGAATTCGCGGATTGTTTCCGCTCCAAAGATTGAATCCCGAATTCGTGTCGACGAGAACGAATCGTCCGGCGCGCGCCGAAGCGTGGATCGAATACGGCAGCACGAGGAGCGCCCAGCCGGCAAACAGCGCGGCGGCCAACCACGCACGCGAGCGCAGCGGACCGTGCCGCGCCAAGAGCCAAACGCACGATGCCGCCATCCATGCCGCGCCAACGGATCGCGTGAGCGTGGCCGCGCCCAAGAAAACTCCCGCCGTGGCGGCGGGGAGCACGGCGCTGCGCCCATCGCTTCTCGCTTCGCTCGCGAGCAATCTCTCGAACGCGACGAGCACGAGCGCTCCATAGATCGATTCCGACCAGAGCAAATGGGAAAAGGCGACGTCGGTGGGATAGAACGCGGTGAAGGCTCCGGCGGCGAACCCGGTGCGCTCGTTCCACAAACGCCGCCCGAGGCGATACACGAGAATCGTCGTGCCGATCGAGATCAAGGACTGCAGCAATCGCACGCCCAAGAATCTCCCGCCGGCGAGCGTCCATCCCCACGCGATGAAGGTCTGGTATCCCGGCGCGCGCCACAGCACGGGCTCTTCGTGCTTTTGGGCGATCGCTTTGCCGAAGGCGGCGTATTCGGTTTCGTCGTAGCGCGGCTCGATGTTGGCGAGCGCCAAGGCAAGACCGATCTTCAGCGCCGCGGAGAGAAGAAGAACGCGCCGGAACGCGGGGCTCACGCGAGGCCCCGGATCAAATGCGTCCCCGGACGTGGATGTCCGTCCACATGCTGGCCACCTCGCGAAGCGTGTGGAAGATGTGGCTCGCGCGCACCGTGGATTGGCCGGCGGTGCGCGGATAGTGGCGCACTCCGATTTCCGTGATGCGCATCTTCAGCTTCGTCGCCTTGGCCAAGACTTCCGTGTCGACGAAGAATTTCTTCGACTCGATGTGAATCCGGTCGAAGATCTCGCGTCGAAAAAGTTTGAACGCGCAATCGACGTCGCGCACGCGAATCTGGAACAGGACTCGCACGAGCAAGTTGTAGCCCCAGGAGAGAACGAGCCGCGTCAAGGGATCGAATCGATAGATGCGAAAGCCGCAGACGATGTCGTAATCGTCGATCGACGCCAGGAGGTTTTTCACTTCGCGCACGTCGAATTGATTGTCCGCGTCGGTGTAGAACACGAGCGGCATGCGCGCCGAAGTGAATCCGGTGCGCAGCGCTTGCGCATAGCCGCGGTTTTGCCCGTGGGAGTGCACCACGAGCTTCGGCAGCTCCGCTTGCAGCCGGGCGGCGATTTCGCGGGTGCGATCGCGGCTGCCGTCGTCGATCACCAGAATCTCGTAATCGTCGAAGCGAAGATCGCGCAGCACACTGTCGACGCTGCGCGTCTGCCGCTCGATGTTCTCTTCTTCATTGTAGGCGGGGAGAACGACGGAGATCCGGCGCCCGATTCCCGCCGCCGGAACCTCAGCCAATGTAGCCGATTCCTTTCAGTCGAGCGCGGATCTCGGCCATCTCGTCCGGGGTCAGGTCTCCGCCGCGCGAGATTCCGTCTCCACCCGCCGCCTCCACGATCCGCACCGCGCGCGCCTGCATCTCCTCCTCCGTGAACGCTTCCTCCAGAACGCGCCCGTCGAAATCCGACGGAACTCCCTCACCGAAATAGTGAAGGATGGTCGGCGCCACGTCGAGCAGCCTTGCATCACGAACCTGCGTTCCCTCGCGCACGCCTGGCCCTCGAAAGAAGAAGATTCCATCCATGCGATGATCACCGGAATTCCCGTAGGCCGCGTCGACGAAGCGATTCGAGGTGAAATCGACGGTGCCCAACGCCTTGTTGCGCATATCGGCCGGAAGGAAGGTCAGGTCCGGAGCCCGATCGAGATACGGCCCCGAATACAGTTCTTCGGCGCGATAGATCTCCCCAATGAGCGGTCCGGTTCCGGCGGGATCGCGAAGCTCGCGCAGCGCCTGGATCACTTCGTCGAGCACGGCGTCCGCTTCCGCACCCGGCTCCACGATGCCGTAGGGCTCGCGCCCGCGCCGGTTCAAGAAGAGCTGGCCGTAATTCCCCTTCGAGTACACGCGCGTGCGCGACCAATCCACATCATTCAGCGAGAGAAACACGCGATTGACGCGCTGCAGCCATTTCGAGCGTGTGCCCACTCCGGAAGCAAGCCGCAAGCGCGCGAAGCCCAAGTGCATCGAGAGGCGATATCCAAAGGCGGGAGTGATGCCCATCTCGAAGAGCGAGCGACGCACGAACGTTCCCCAGTTGCGTCCCAAGCGCAAGAAGCCTTGCTCGAGCAGCCACACGTTGAACACGAGGAAGCGATGAATCGGACCGAAGCCGTGATCGGACAAGACCACAACAGCGGCGTCGGGCGCGGCCGCGATCCATTCCCCCACCGCGGCATCGACGCGCTTCCAATACTCGACGCAGCGCGGGCCGTGAATCGCCGCTTCGGCGGATTCGTGCATCGGATGGCGCGAATCGAGAATGTGCCACAGCTCGTGACCGAAGCGATCGGTGCCCCACACGTGCAGCATCGCGAAATCCCAGTCCTTGTTTTTCAGAAGCCAGAGATAGGATTTGCGATTCGCTTCCAAGACGCGTTCGAGCTCGTCGAGCACGAGGTGCGCGTTCCCCTTGCGATAGACCTCGACGTGATAGAGCTGGTAGGGGCCGGTGGCGCGCTCGATTTCTTCCAAGAGCTCGCGCGGGAACGTGAAGCGCCGGTCGCCCATCGGCGTCAGGAAATCGCCGATGAGGCAGCCGTTCACCGCCGAAGGCGGATACGTCACCGGCACACCGGCGATGAGCACGCGTTTCCCCGCATCACCCAAGATGTCCCAGATCGTCCGTCCGTCGCGCAGGCGCGAGTTCACCGGGATTTCCTCGAAGCTTCCCGGATCGCGCATGAAGAATTCGAACACGCCGTGTTTGCCGGGATTCTTTCCGGTCATGAACGAGCACCAGGCGGGTGCGGTGACCGGAGGAACAATCGAGCGCAGGCGGCCCGAAGCGCCTTCGCGGCGCAGCTTGGCCAAAGACGGCATCGAGCCGTCCTCGATCCAAGGTTGAATTAGATCGAGGGTGGCGCCGTCGAGCGCAATGACGAGGACGCGGCGCCCCACGACATCATTCCGGCTGGAGGTAGACGGGACTCGACCAGGCGATGCCGCCGTTTTCATCGATCCCGCGCAGAAAGACCCAGGTGGGTGCATTCACCGCCGCAGTCTCCGCGGTGAGCTCGACGACGTCGCGGTCTTTTCCTTGCGGGGTGAGCGATGCGAGCGGTCCTTCCGGTGCAACGATGTCGACCTTGATCCAATTCGTGGTCGAGCCGAGAGAACCGTACACCTTCGCCTTGTGCCCCTTCTTGACTGTCAATTCGGAGCCCATCATTTGTCCGTCCACGGTGAATTCCAAAAGATAGCGAAGGCCGGTCGTGGCGTAGCAGCGGCGCGCGCGCAGCGCTTCCAAGATGGAAGCGCGGGTCAATTCTTTCGACAAGACGGCCGTCAATCCCGCGGGCCACTTCCCTTCGCCGCCGGCCGGACCGCGCGGATTGCCGGGCATGGCAATGCGCGAATCGCTCGTTGCGATGAAGCCGGGCTTCCATCCTTGGGCGAGCAAATCGGCGACGAAGAATCCCGGAGTTTCTTTCGACGAGGCGCGCGCGGATCCGGGTCCTTCGAAGATGCCCAGGGCGGAATAGATCTCGACGAGCTCCTCTCCCGCGGTACCGATTCCCGAAGGACGCGCAGCCGGCGACTTCTCGGATCCGGACGGATGCGGAACGATCAACACGGAGCCGGCCGGAATTGCCTTGCGCAGTTTTTCCGGCGTATCGATTCCGGACGCGTGCGTGGGCACCGAGGTCACCGGCTGAGGAAAGAGCGCAACGCGGCCGCCGTATTGGTCGTCGGTCCATTCGAATCCGGGAAGCGAAACGAAGCGCCCCGGCTGATTGAATTCCTCCAACAGCGGATTCACCTCGAGATAGGCCTTCTCATCCAGCGCCTTCTCCTTGCCTCGTTCGGAATCGGTGAGCGCAACGAAGTCCAAGAGTGCGACGTTGCGTGCATACCAAAAGTAAATCGCCGGTGCGCGCTCGCCGGTGCTCAAGTCGCTCGTACCGTGCAGATCCCCCCAGTAAATGTTGTATTGCGTGGAATCCACCACCACGAACGGATTCGCCATCGCTTGGATCGTGTCCTTCGGCACCGTTCCGCGAAGGCGCTGCACGCCCGTTTCTCCGAAGGAGACGCCCTTCATCTCGTAATAGCCTTCCTGCTGCGGCTCGAGCACCGGCTCCGGCGGGAATTTCGTTTCCTCGGACGATGCATCAATCCGAAATCCCCCTTCGAAGTCGTAATCGGGCAGGCCGACGTGCGTGACCACGCGCAGGCGCACGGGGATTCCTTCGTTTCTCTTGATCACCGAGGGCACGACGATGTGCAGGTACGATCCCGATTCCTCGATCGGGACGCCGCCTTCTTCCTTCGCCGGCGGCTTCCCTTCTTCGCCGCCGCGCTTGCCGCACCCGCCGACCCCAACCACCAATAGGAGGAAAGCCAGTGCACCGGAGCGCACCATCGTCCTGCGAAACGACATCGACAATCCTTTCCGGCTCGAGCCAGTCATTCGGGAACTGAAAGACGAGAAAGATCGGCGATCGCCTGGATCCGGTCGACGATGCGGCCCAAGAGGCGAAGGCGATTCTTGCGCACCGCTTCGTCCTCGACCAGCACCATCACCGAATCGAAGAAGGCATCGATCGGGGCGCGAAGCTTGGCGAGCTGCGCCAACGCATCTTCATAGCGGCGCGCGCGGGCGGCGTTCTCCACTTCGCGGCCCACCTCCCCAAGCGCGGCGTACAGATCCTTCTCCTTCGGCTCGACCAGAAGATCGGCCGAGGGCTCCCCGGAAGCAGAGTCTTTTTTGAGGATGTTCTTGGCGCGCTTGAAACCGGCGGCCAGCGCCTCGAACTCGGCGCGCCGTGCCGAGCGCGCGAGAGAAAGTGCGCGCACGCGGGCGCGCGCATCCAGGGGATTGGCGCCCGAAGAAGCGAGCACCGCCGCGACGACGTCGGGCTCGATTCCCTCCTCGATGAAAATCCCCGCCAATCGATCCTCGACGAACGCGGAAGCTTCGGCCGCGACTGCATTGCGATCGACAATGAGATCTCCATAGAGAGCAGTGGCCCGCTCGATCCAATCGCGCGTGGAGAGGTCCCATTCGCGATCCAAGAGAATCCGCAGAACTCCCAAGGCACCGCGGCGCAGTGCGAAAGGATCTTTCGATCCGGTCGGCTTCAATCCGGCGGCCCAAACTCCCGCGAGAGTGTCGAGGCGGTCGGCAATTGCCAGGACCGAGCCGGCGTCGGATTGGGGAAGCTCGTCGCCGGCGAAGCGCGGCAGGTATTGCTCGAGGATCGCCTGGGCGACCTCGTCCTTCTCGCCGTTGCGCCGGGCGTACTCGCGCCCCATCACTCCCTGCAGCGCGGCGAATTGCTTTCCATCTTTGATCATCTCGGTGACGAGATCGGCTTTCGCCAAGAGGGCCGCGCGATCCGCGGTGGCGCGCGCTTCGGGTGCGATTCGTGCAGCCAGCTCGGCGGCGAGCGTTCCCGTGCGGCGCGACTTGTCGAGGACGGTGCCGAATCCTTCCAGCCAGACGATGCTGGCCAATCGCGGAACCTTCTCCTCCAGCGTCGTCTTCAAATCCTCTTTCCAGTAAAAGCGCGCGTCGTCCAGCCGGGCGCGCAGCACGCGCTGGTTTCCCTCGCGCACCTGCGCCGCGCTTTCCGGCGCGGAATTCGCCACGCAAAGGAAGCGCGGCAGAAGGCGGCCGCTCGCGTCGCGCAGCGCGAAGTATCGCTGGTGATCGCGCATTGCGGTGACGATCACCGGCGCGGGAAGCTCGAGGAATTCTTCGTCGAAGGTGCTTTCGATGACCGAAGGAGTTTCGACGAGATAGGAAACTTCTTCGACGAGCTCGGGATCGCGCACCAAGACTCCGCGCGCACGCGCGGCCGCTTCTTCGAGCTGCGTTTCGATGAGACTCGCGCGATCCGCGGCGCGAAGCACGATCTGGCCGCGCGCCAATGCGCTCTCGTAATCCTGTGCGGCCTCAACGACGAATGGTCCGCGCGCCAGAATGCGATGTCCGTTCGTGAGGCGCCCGGTGCTGACACCTTCAATCTCGAACGGGATGATCTCGTCTCCGAAAAGTGCCAGAAGCCAGCGGATCGGACGCGCGAAGCGCGCGCGCGACGGACCCCACCTCATCGTCTTGGGAAATGCCAGACGCAGCGTGATGGCGGGCAAGGCCTCCGCTAAGAGCTCGATGGTTTCGCGCCCCTTCATGAGCACGGTGGCGCCGGCGTACGGCCCGCGCTCGGTTTCGATCTTGCGCAGCGCTGCGGGCTCGAGCCCTTTCCCCTTGGCGAATCCGACCGCGGCTTTCGTCGGAGCGCCGGATTCATCGAACGCGGCTTTCCAAGGAGGGCCGAGCGCCTCCACCGATCGATCTTCCTGGCGGACGGGAATGGCGCGCGCCATGAGGACCAGGCGGCGCGGCGTAGCCTCCACTTCCACGGATTCCGCGGAGATCTCGTTCTCGGCGAGAAGCTTTTTGAATTCTTCGCGAAGCTGGCGGACGGCGGGAGGAAGATAGCCTGCCGGGATTTCCTCCACGCCGATCTCGTAGATCAGATCGCGTTTCACGACGCACCGCCGTTGTGGGCCCCGCCGTTGTCCGCGCCACCGGCGCGACGCCGGCCGCCTTCCCTCTCCTTGAGCTTCGCTTCGCGGTCGAGATAACGCTTCACGAACCAGCACGACGGAATGATTTCGAGCTTCTTCGAGCGCGCAAACGCGACGGCTTCCTTGACCAGTGCATGCCCGACTCCCCGCCCGCGGACCGCGGGGTCCACAAACGTGCTCTTCATGTCGATGGTCTCTTCTCCCGCGCGCGTGTAGAGGAGATAGGACTCCCGATCTTCCACCACGGTCCAGAACCGGCCGTTCGCCGGATCGTGCCGGATGACCGGCTTCATGTCGTGGCCAGCTTCGCGGCGCGCACCGCAAGCCCGCGCACGCGCGCGATGTACGCAGCGCGCTCCGTCACGCTGATGGCGCCGCGCGCATCCAACACGTTGAACACGTGCGAGCACTTGAGAACGAAGTCGTACGCGGGATGCAGGAGTTGCTTGTCCAAAAGGCGCTTCGCTTCCGATTCAAAATCGTTGAAGAGACGAAAGTGCAGATCGACGTTCGCTTCCTCGAAATTGTAGCGGGAGAAATCCCTCTCGAAGCCGAGCCGCACGTCTCCCCAGAGATACTCGTCGTTCCAGCGGATCTTGGTGATGTGGTCGACGCCTTGCACGTACATGGCGATGCGCTCGAGCCCGTAGGTGAGCTCTACCGAGATCGGATCCAGCTCGATTCCCCCGATTTGCTGGAAGTACGTGTACTGCGTGATCTCCATTCCATCCAACCAAACTTCCCAGCCAAGACCGGCAGCTCCCAAGGTGGGCGACTCCCAATCGTCTTCCACGAAGCGCACGTCGTGCTTTTCCAGCGGGATGCCGAGATCGCGGAGACTCTCCAGATAGATGTCGAGGATGTTGGCCGGCGCCGGCTTCAAGATGACCTGGTACTGGTGGAATTCCTGAACCCGGTTCGGGTTTTCGCCGTAGCGCCCATCTTTGGGACGCCGCGATGGCTCCACGTAAGCGACGCGCCAGGGATCGGGGCCGAGAGCGCGAAGGAACGTGTTCGGATTGAACGTGCCCGCACCGACTTCGGTGTTTACCGGCTGGGTGATGACGCAGCCCTGCGCCGACCAGTAGCGCTCGAGACGAAGAATGATTTCCTGGAGCGTGAGCATCCGTACTCCGGCGCGGGGGATCCTCGCTCGAGGAAATTCTTTGGGACTCGGCGCGAGGGACCGCGGAGTCTAGCAGAAGGGTGAAAGGAACGCCCGTGCGCACGAGGCGCACGGGCGTCGTTCAAGCCGCGATTACTCGCAGCAGCAGCCCGTCGGGCACTGCACCGGGCACGGTGCGCAGGTGCAGTCGCCACCCGCGTTCATGGCCGGGGATGCGAATGCCACCGCACTGCAGGCCACGGTCACCGCGGTCAGCAGCGCAAGAGCGATTGCCTTCATGATGGTTCTCCATTCTTTCGAAGTGATTTCGTGATCAAGCGAACGAAAGAAGTGGAAGAACCTCGGGAGGGGGTGGCGCCGGCGGGAGGAGAATCGAGAACCAGGCACCCTCGATTTCCGGAAGGCCCGGCATGACGATTTCGACGCGATGGATTTCGGGAGCCACGACCGGTAGCCCGATCCCACAAAGACAACAAACACAACGCTGGCAATCGGACGGCGCGGGAGCAGGTTTGGCACAGGAAGAACAGGATGAGGTCATCGGGCAATCCTGCTGCGACCCGCAGGGGGAAGCGGCTTCGATGGAGCAGCATCCGCTTCGCGTGAAGCTTTCCCCGATCCCGATTCCGCGGGGAATCGGCGGCATCGCCCCGAGAACGAAGGCGGAAAAAAGAATGAGAGCGCGCATCGCTCCGGGGATCATGCCACTCCAACCCGCCTGGCCTCGCTCGGTTTCCGCAGCGCGGCGATTTCCGATCATCGGGAAGCTCCGGCTGCGGGTTTCGATGCGCCCAGCTTCGCCAAGGCCGGTCGAACGAGGACACCTACCCGATGCTCGTCGACTTGCAGGGCCTTTTCGTACTGTGCCCGCGCTTCCGGAATCCTGCCCTCGATGCTGTACCGGTCCCCACGCAAGACGTAGATGAACCCGTTGTCGGGCTCCATGCGGGTGGCGGTCTGAAGCGCGTCTTCCATCTCGGAGAATCGTCTCATTCCCAGATAGGTCTGCGCAAGTTGGAGCGCCATTCCGGGAATGGGATTGATCCTCAAGCACTCTTGAAGTGCTTGGACCGCCTCTTCGGGGCGATCGGCCTCGATGCAAAGTTGAGCGAGAAGGCCGGCCGCATCGGGATATCCGGGACATTCGCGAACCGCTTCGCGCGCGTCGTGAAGCGCTTCTTCGATGCGCCGTTCCCGCTGCAGCCGATGCGCGGAGCCCAAGAGCCGGCTCGATCGCATCATCGCCTTGGGATCGGGAAGTGATTCCGACTCGACCCCGCCGGCTGTTTGCACATAGCCCAACGATCGCAAACGCTCCGCTTCCTCCGCGGTCATCTCACTCTTCGCAGCTTCACCGGCCTCGGGCCAATGTTTGCGCAGCTCGTTGAGCTGCACGGCAAGTTGCTCGCCTGGGCCGGATTTCTCCGCAATCAAGTTGTTCGCTTCCGCGGAATCGGACTTCAAGTCGTAGTACTCCGGCTCCGGCGCTTGAATGTATTTGTCGCGTTGGCGGCGCAATCCGTAGAGCGGGCTGCAGCGCGCGGCGTGAAACGGCATCTTCGTTTCGATGTACACCGCACGATCGGGATCGGCGGACTCGCGAATCAGGCTTTGCCCATCCATCGGCGTCCCGAGCGGCAGGCCCAAGAGATCTTCGAGCGTGGGACGCAAGTCGGCGAGGCTCACCACGCGATTGTTCACCGAATGCGCACCGTGAAAGAGCTTGGGGCAGGAAAGAAGGAAGGCAACGCGCATCGTGCTTTGATACACGAAGAGACCGTGCGTCGATTCGCCGTGCTCGCCCAGCCCTTCACCGTGATCGGACACGAGCGCGATCAAGGTGCGCTCGCGCAGCTTCTTTCGGTCCAACGCATCGAAGAGCCGGCCCAGCTCCTGATCGATGTAAGCAATCTCGGCGTCGTATCCGCGATCGGCGAAGCGCGCGAGGTTTCCCAAAGGCGACTGGTAGGGAACGTGCGCATCGAAATAGTGCGCCCATACGAAGAAGGGACGCTCGCTTTCCTTGCGCTGGTCGAGCCACGCGATCGCCGCATCGGTGACCGCGCCCGCCGATCTCTGATTGAAGTCGAAGTTCGAAGGTTGAAATCCTTGCGCGTCGACTTCGAAGTCGTACGCATCGAATCCCTGGCTCAAGCCGTAGCGGCGGTCGAGCACGAAACAGCCGACGAATGCCGCCGTCTCGTAGCCTTGATCGCGCAAGCGTTCAGCCAGGGTGACCTGATCCTCGGCCAGCCGGAACAAACCGTTGTCGCGCACGCCGTGATGGGGCGGATAGAGCCCGGTCATCATGGTTGCGTGCGAGGGAAGCGTGAGCGGAGCCGGCGCCGTCGCGTCGTCGAAGCGCACACCTTGTTTCACCAGCGCATCGATGTGCGGGATCTCGGCCGCTGCGTATCCGTAGGTGCCGAGATGATCGGGCCGGACCGTGTCCAACGTGATGAGGATGAGATTGAATCCCTTCGCATCCCCGGACTGCACCCAGCTCGAAAGATCGCCCGACTTCGGTCCCGAAGAGTCCCGGCGCGAACAGGCCAGAGCTCCCAACAGCACAAGCAGGGCACAAAGGAGCACAATCGCGAGACAAGGCTTCTGCTTGGTGAGAGAACGAGAGACGAGGCGCTGCAACACTTGGATACCGAGGGGCTGGGACGGAATTGCACGATCGAAGATCAAGGATCTTAACGTTCGCAGCGTGGTTCAGGGAAATGGGATTGCCGTAATGAATTGCGTTCCACCGCGCTCCATGGGCGGCCGCGGCCGTGTGCCGCCCCCGCCACCACCTTCGCCGACGAAGACGGAGGAAAAGGCTCCCGATCCTTCGCCGCCGGACGATGAGTAAGAAGCTCCCTTATCCTCCTCCCTGGAGTTCGGAGGATCTGCCAAAGGCGAAGCCAGCAGGCGGCCGAGACCTCTTGCACTTGGGGCACGGAGTGATGAATGGAGGCTTTGATGCCAAGAATCGAGCGGGCAATCGTTTTCTTCCTTTTCGTGTTTTCGGCGTCGACCGCGAAATCCAGTCCCAACATTTCCCCGCTCACGCATATTTCCGGTCCCGACGGCCAAATGAGGATTCTGGTGCCGCTGCCTCTTCACGGCGCCTGCGATGTTCCCTGGTGCGAAAGGTACGACTGCACCGGAGGCTGCGTCGCCAAATGGCCGCTTCTTTCCGATTACCAGCTTGAAATCCAATTCGACGGCGAGAAGGCCTCGCGCAGGATCGAGTTGGCCGTCTATCCGGTGACGAGCTACTGGAAGCCGGACTCCGTTTCTTGGAACTATCCTTGGGCCACGCCCGGCGGCGATCTTTTTCTTCCTCGAGAAAGAGAGAAGCCCAAGATTCTGGCGCAGGGAAAAACGAAAGGATGGGTGAAGTTCGACGTGAAGGACGAGGTGCGCGAAGCTTCGCGAGAGGGACTCCGCATCTATGGGTTTGCCATCACCACGCCCATTCCACCCTCAATGAGTGAACCCGAGTCAGGTCTTCTTCCTCAGGAGGTCGGTGCTATGGGTAAGTTGAAGTCCGCCCTCTTCCGCATTGGCTTTGATGCGAACATCGAACCGATTCGCTTCGACGTTCTTGTCCCGCCCTCCTCGAACTAATTCTTCGCGCGGCAGAGCGGGATCTTCGCGTTCACGACAGTGTTCAGGGAGACACATTGCGCCGTGCGATCTCGCCTTAGCTGTAGAGGCTCGCGGTCGGACGGCCGGTGTGCCATCATTGTGGCGGAGGTGATTCGCCGTGAGCGTCGGGAGCACTCTTCGGGCGTTCTTCTTCTCTTCTCTCTTCTTTGCCTCTCCGGCAACAGCCTCAGAGATCGAAGTCGAGTCCGATCCCCCCTCCTTCATTGCCGGCCCCGATGGCCAAATGAGAATCCTGATCGCACTTCCGTTCATGGGAAGTTGCGATGTTCTGTGGTGCCTCGACCCCGAGTGTACCGGGGGCTGTACCGCGGAATGGCCGTTTCTCACTGAGTATTGCCTCGAAATCGAGTTGGACGGGAAGAGGGCCTCGCGAACGATCGAGCTGGCTGCGTTCCCGGTCACGAGTTACTGGGACCCCCGCGCGGTGACGTGGGACACCTGGAATGAGGAATACTTCTGGAATACGCCTGGAGGCGATCTCTTCTACCCGGCCAAAACGAGAAACTACGAAATCCTACCAAGTGGAAAAAAGAAAAAGGTGTTGGAGTTTTCGCTTGAGGATGCGATACGCGAAGCCTCCCGTGAGGGGCTCACGGTTTACGGTTTTGCGCTGACCGCACCGATTCCCCGCGAGGATTTCGAGAGTGACGCGGGACTGAGTCCTCAGGAAATTGGCGCTCTCGGGAAGTTGAAGTCGATTCACTTCCGCTTGGGGTTGGATCTCGCTCGGATGGCTCCGCCGCCACCGCCTCCTCTGTTCGACCCTTGTCCGGTTGTGATCGACGCTTATCCACCCCCTATCTGCGTGGTTCTGCCGCCTTCCGATTGGAAGGATAAAGACCGTCACGTCCCAGGTGGGAAGCCGACTTACCTGCCTCCGCACCCACCTCCGCCACCGCCTCCGCCTCCCCCGCCTCCTCCTCCGCCGCGAACGCCGGTCGCGGAGACGAAAGCGCCGGATCCGCCACCACCTCCACCTCCGACGCGGACGTCCATCGCTCCGCCGGATCCGCCACCGAATCCGCCCAAGCCCATCGAAAGAGAGGCCCCGGATCCGCCTGCCGCAGTCGAAAAGGAGGAGCCGCCTCCGGCCGAGAAGAAACAGCCGGCGAAAGAATCATCGGATGATGAGGGAACCCCGGCCCAAGATTCCCGCGCGGCGGCTGCCAATCGTTAGGTGGCTACCGGTCCGTAAGGGGTTTCGCCTCCACCGCCGCCACGGAGTCCTTCTTCTCGATGCGCCTTCCGAATGTCGCCGTCATTTCCGAAAGGCGCTGCAGCGCGCCATCCATAGCGGGGCCGTGGACCATTCGCCATTCCCAATTGCGGCCGTCACGCCCCGGCGTGTTCATGCGCGCCTCGCTTCCCAGGCCGAGAACGTCTTGCATCGGAACGATCGCCGTTTCCGCAACCGACATCAAGAGCACGCGAATGAGATCCCAATGGATCTCGCGCCCGTCGGTTCCCACGTAGCGCAAAACGCGGTCGCGTTCCCGCGCGACTTCTTCCGCGGTTCGCGTCGAGCTGGCCGGACCGCCATGAAACCAACCAACTGTCGTGTCGTTGTCATGGGTACCGGTGTACGCAACACAGCGCCGCTCGAAATTGTGCGGAGCATGCAACGCCTCGCGGGGTTTCTCGGTGAATCCGAATTGTAAAACGCGCATTCCCGGGAATCCGAGCGCATCGCGCAGCGCATGCACTTCATCGGTGATCTCTCCCAAATCTTCGGCCACGATCGGCAGCTTGCCCAAGGCGGCAACCAGCGCATCGAACAAAGCACGCCCCGGTCCTTTCACCCAACGTCCGGGAATCGCCGTCTTTTCATGCGCCGGAATTTCCCAATAGGCTTCGAAGCCGCGGAAGTGATCGACCCTCACGAAATCTGCAAAGCGGAGCGCGTGCCTCATTCGTTCGATCCACCAGTCAAAGCCGCGAGCTCCCAGCTCGTCCCACTTGAAGAGCGGGTTTCCCCAGAGTTGGCCGTTGGCGCTGAAGTAATCCGGGGGAACGCCGGCCACGACCCGCGGGCGCCCGCTCTCCTCCAGATTGAAGATCTCCCGCCGCGCCCACACGTCGGCGCTGTCGTGCGCCACGAAAATGGGAACGTCGCCCAGAATGCGGATGCCGAGCTCCTTCGCCCGCGCGCGCACCTTTCCCCACTGCTCGAAGAAGAAGAATTGCTCGTGTTCGACGAAGCGAATCGCATTGGCGAGCTCGGTGCGCGCACGTTCGAGTGCTTCCTTCCGGCGCAGCGCCAGATCTTCCGGCCATTCCACCCACGATCGTCCCTGCTGCGAGGTGCGAATGGCCGAGTACAGCGCGTAATCGTCGAGCCATGGCCGTTGTTCCTCGCGAAAGCGATCGAAACGTTCCCGACGTTGCGCGGCCTCGGCGCCTTCCCCGCGCGAGAAATGCCCGTGCGCGACCTGCAGCATCTTCTCCCGTGCCGCCATGACCGCCGGATAGTCCACCCGGCCGGAAGTCCCCACCGATTCCGCGCGTTCCTTCTCTTCCGTCGGCAGCAACCCCTCGTCATGAAGAACGTGGGGAGAAATGAGCAGCGGATTTCCCGCAAAGGCGGACGTGCTCTGGTAGGGAGAGTTGCCGTATCCGGTGGGACCCAACGGCAGGATCTGCCAAATCGATTGCCCGGCCGCGGCGATGCGATCGAGAAAGCAGTGGGCTTCGGGACCGAGATCTCCGATTCCGCCGGGCCCGGGCAGGGATGTGGGGTGAAGCAGGATCCCGGACGCTCGAACATCCTTGGCCACGCTCAAGGGCCCCTTCTGCACCGCCGCTTCCGGATCACACGCCAGCTTTCTCATCGCCGGCCGCATCTGCCGCGAGTGCGCTTTGCCGTCCCATGATATCCTGCATCCATGGCGGTGACCGTCGAAACTCTTCTCTCGTATTTCGACGAATCGAGATTCATTCCCGTTTTGCGGAGCACCACGAAAGCCGGCGCTCTTCGCGAAATCATCGACGCGCTCTCCGAAGATTCGGAGATTCGCCATCCCGACATCCTGCGCGAAGCATTGGAATCGCGCGAGAAGTTGGGCTCGACGGGAATCGGCAAGGAAGTTGCGATCCCTCACGGCCGAACGGTCTCCGTTCCCCGGCTGAAAGTGTTGGTCGCCCGATCGAAGAAGGGGATCCCCTGGGGAGCGGCCGATCAGAAACCCGTGAAGCTCCTTTTCGTGGTCGTGGCCCCGCCCCTCGAAAAGACGAACGAGTACCTGCCTCTCTTGGGAATGCTGGTCGCCGCCATGCAGGAGAAACAACATCGCGATCGCGTGTTGAAAGCGAAAACGTTCGCCGATGCAAAAGCGGCGCTGGAGGAGGCGCTTCGTGGATGAGAGCGTTCTGAAGCTGGCCGCACTTCAGGACATCGATTTGATGATTCGCGATCGAAAGAAGGAAGAAGACCTCGGCTTTTCGACGCAGGGCTTAGCCACGCTCGAGGAAGCACGCGAGAAGCTCGCCTCCGAAATCGATGCGCGCATGCTGCGTCTCTACGAGCGTCTTTCCGCCCGCTTCGACCGCGCGGTGGTCCCCGTGATTGCCCACCGCTGCCTTGGCTGCTCCATCTCGGTGCCGACGTCGAAGCGCGTGACCGGTGAAGAGCGCAAATCGCCTTTGATCACCTGCGAAAGCTGCGGCCGGATTCTCTTTTTCATATGAGCCGGTTCGATCCCTTCGAATCGAAGATGCGCGCCGAGAAGCTTCACCAAACCGTGATCGATACGTTCCGCCGCTCCTACGAACGGTTGGCCGAGGGGGAGACCGGGCTTCTGGGCCGATCTCAAATCGAGCCGATTCGCGATCTCCCCTCTGCCGACGAGCTTCACTCCTACCCACCGGCCGGTGTTGCCGCCTTGGAGAAAACGGCCGTTCTCAAGTTGAACGGCGGCCTCGGGACGAGCATGGGGATGACGCGCGCGAAATCGCTCCTGCCCGCCAAGAATGGAATGACCTTCCTCGAAATCTCCGCGCGCCAAGTCTTGCGGCTTCGCGAAACGCACGGGGTGAAGGTCCCTTTGATCCTCATGAACAGCTTCCGGACCCGGCGAGACTCTCTTGCCGTTCTCGACGGCTTCCCCGATCTCTCTGCAGGATTTCCCGCCGATTTCCTCCAGAACAAAGTCCCCAAAGTGCGCGCCGACGATCTCACTCCGGTCGAATGGCAGCGGGCTCCGGAGCACGAGTGGTGTCCCCCCGGACATGGGGATCTTTATCCCGCGCTTCAATCGTCCGGGCTTTTGGCGGAGCTCTTGCAGCGCGGCATCGAGTACATGTTCGTTTCGAATTCGGACAATTTGGGTGCGATGCTCGATCTTTCCATTTTGGGATGGTTTGCGCAGGAACGGATTCCGTTTCTCATGGAAGCGACGGATCGCACCGAATCCGACAGGAAGGGCGGACACTTGGCGCGGCGAATTCAAGACGGCCGCCTCGTGCTTCGCGAAGTGGCGCAGTGTCCTGACGACGAAATGGACCTTTTTCAAGACATCACACTCTTTCGCTACTTCAACACGAACACGCTTTGGTTGAATTTGCCGGCGCTGAATTCGGCTCTCGCCTCGAATGACGGCGTGCTCGATCTCGCGTTGATTCGCAACGTGAAGACGGTGGATCCGGCGGATTCTTCTTCTCCGAAAGTGATCCAGCTCGAGACGGCCATGGGCGCGGCGATTTCCACATTCGGAGGGGCGCGCGCTCTTCGCGTTCCGCGCGAACGATTCATTCCTGTGAAAACGACTGCGGATCTTTTGGCGCTCTGGTCCGATCTCTACGGATTGGATGAAGATTTCCGGCTTACGATTGCGCCGGAACGCCGACCCGGCGATCTCCCGATCGAGCTCGATCCTCGCTTCTATGCGCGCATCGATCAGCTCGAGACGCGCTTCCCGCGCGGAGCACCTTCGCTCCGCAAATGCACGCGCCTTTCCGTTCGCGGCGACGTGGTTTTCGGCGAAGGCGTGGAGTGCCAGGGAGAAGTTCGCCTCGTTCACGAAGGAAAGGAGCCGCTCCACATTCCGGACGGCCAGGTACTTTCCTGAGCGGATCTGCGTCTCGCACGGTCTCTCACGCGGATTCTTCTTTGCACGCGGGATCCTCTCTTCTTTGGCTGGCGGCTGGAATCGGTGCCTGGGGACTCTCGCGCGTCTTTGCGAAATTCCCGGAAACGACGGAAGCGGTCTACGGGCGTGCCGGCCCGGCGATCGCGCGCGCGCTCTCGCTCGTGACGGGCGCCGTCCCGTTCTCGGTCGCGGAAGCGCTGGTGTTCGTCTATGTCGCCGTGCGGATCTTTCAGATTGTGCGCGGCCTGGTGCGTGCGGTGCGAAGGCGGCAGTCCTGGGGCCGTACGATCGGGGCAGGCCTTCTCATTGCGGCCCGCGACACCGGAATCATTCTGACTGGCTTCTATGTTCTCTGGGGATGGAACTATGCACGCCCACCGGTGGAAGAGCGCTTGCACTTGCCGCCGGCCGCAGAGGAAACCGACGTCGCATTCGTCGCTTCGCTCTCGCAGGATTTTCTCGAACAGGCGAATGCCTCGTATCGCGCGATTCATGGAAACGACGATGCCGGTGCACCAACGCAATTACCGGAGCATTGGTCGGAAGTCGATGAGTTCGTCGAAGAAGGTTGGCGGGAGTTGGCAAAAAACCCCCGCATCCATTCCCAGTTCGATCGAAATCTGGATGCACGCCGCGGTCCCGGCAAGCGACTCTTGGCCGGCGAGCTTCTTTCGCATCTCGGCCTCTCAGGCTTTTACTTTCCATTCACCGGCGAAGCGAACGTAAACGGCGGCGTCCCGGCAGTGGCCATGCCACAAGTGTTGGCGCACGAGAAGGCGCATCAACGGGGCTTTGGTCCCGAAGACGAAGCAAATTTCCTAGGCTTCCTCGCGGCCGCCTCCTCCCGCGACCCTCACGCCCAATATTCTGCGTTCGTTTTCGCGCATCGCCAGCTCCTGCGCGTGTTGCTCTCACTCGATCGCGCTCGTGGCGAAGAGCTCATGAAGCTGCGCCTTCCCGGTGTGCAGCGCGACATCACCGACTTGAATTTGTATTGGCGCAAGTACGAGGGGCGGGCCAGCGAAGTCTCCGAAAAGCTCAATGACGCCTACCTCAAATCCAATCGCGTCGAAGGCGGCGTGGCCAGCTACGGCAAGAGCGTCGAGCTGCTCTTGCGCTACGCTGCCGCGGAGAAGTCTCAGTAGCCCGCAACCGAACGAGAGGCCGCCTTCTGAGCCGTCAGGCCTCTCGGCGAATGGCGCTCCTCGGCGCTCAAGAAATCTTTTTCGGTCTGTATCGGCGGTTCAGTGAACCGCCGAGGAAATTGTTCGCGCCTGCGGTGCACTGATTTCGCCGAGAGGCCTGACCGGCTCTTTGGGGCGGGCATCGAATGTACGCC
>Ga0111539_10003202_pt1 | contig 21659 bp, 19 predicted proteins | sample RhiMethybrSRZTD1_FD_79667 | JGI IMG/M metagenome (GOLD analysis project Ga0111539, IMG submission 79667) | Populus rhizosphere microbial communities from Tennessee, USA - Rhizosphere MetaG P. TD hybrid SRZTD1 (version 2) (version 2) | ecosystem: Host-associated > Plants > Roots > Rhizosphere >...
ATGGTTCTGCGAAAGCTGCGCAATTACACCTTAGCCGCCTGAATGCTGCCGAGCTTGGACCTGACAAGATTCGTGTGAACGTGATCAATCCAGATGCTGTCATCGCGGACAGTAAGATATGGGCCGGCGCTTGGGCAGAGGGGAGAGCGAAAGCTTACGGTGTAAAGGTGGAAGAACTTCCTGCGTTCTACGCAAAGCGTACGCTGTTAAATGAAATCATCTTGCCAACAGATATAGCTAATGCGTGCTATGCATTGGTTGGAGGACTGCTCAATAAATCTACTGGCAACGTGATAAATGTAGATGGTGGTATAGCTGCGGGCTTTGTGCGATAGCTGATGGTAGTACCGTAAACAAGGGTCGTACTTCGTAACACCATGCGTGCGTGTTCAGGGCTAAAGATGATCATCACTGTTGTGAGGAAAAAAGATGAACCATGGCACACCGGTAAACAAGACGCAGGACTCGCTGAATGCATTAGTCAGGATTCACTATGTAGGCGTTGACCAATGCAAAAGAAGTAATTAACCCTGCGCGATCACAATCCGATGTTGTCACGCTAAGCGTCTATTATATGTTACTAGATCCGCAAATCCTGTTAATTTTTGGTCCAGATACTGATGTTTTCCGCATCCTCGCCTCCCGCTCCATTAAAATCACCACCGATATATATTTTGCCGTTAAACACTTCCATGGCATTGACCTTTCCAGAAACTCCTTCGTCCATGATTCCCCAGCGTTGACCATCCCACTGCAGAATACTATTCGCCTGGCTTGCTACCACGTTCTTAAAATCGCCTCCAACATACAGGATGTCATTGATCACCGACAAGTCCTTAATGATATTACCCCCTACATGCGTAAAGGCCCTTCCAAAATCGCTGAATTCCGCACCGTTCCATGTGATAAGCTCCGATACTTCGCTATTGTTTAACAAAAACTCGCCCGAAATGTAAAGAAGATCCTTAAAGACAGCCATGTCTTTGACTATGCCCGTCTTTTTAAGTTCTAACGCATTTAGCGACCCTAAGGCCGACCAGTTATTGCCATCATACGCGGCGATATTGCGAATATTCTTACCATCGACAATAGTAAAATAACCTCCGGCATATAACTTTTGTTTATAGACCTGCAGTTCTCTGACGGACCCCTCTTCAATTGATCCTACCGCCGACCATGCTGCGCCATTCCACCGGGCAATGTTAGACACATTGACATTCCCTGCCTTTGTGAATTCTCCGCCGACATACAATGCGTCGTTATATATCGCTAAAGCGTTGCCGAAAGGATCATCTCCCCCGGTAAGCCCGCCATCCACTGCTTTCCAGGCAGCTCCGTCCCATCGCGCAATATTCTTTGCCGCAATGCATCCGATTTCATCAAACAAACCCGTGACGTACAGTTCACCTTTATAAGCTATCATGTCATATATGCTGCCTTCTTCCAAGCCACAACCCAATGCTTTCCAGATCGTCCCATTAAAGCAAGCGATTTTTTTTGCTTCAATCCCTCCAATTTCCGTGAACTCACAGGTAGCGCACAATTGCCCTAGGGCAAGGGCAAATTCACGTATGCCGACATTAGTCCCCGGAAATAGATTTTCGTAGTTACCTTCAATCTTGATCACATCATAAGCAGCCACGGTTACTGTATCCAGTGCTATTTCTGACGCGCTTGAGATGGTCAATTCGATTTTATACTTGCCTTGTGAATCCGGTGTGAACTTCGGCTTTTCACTGTCGCCGCTTTCTAATAGGGCATTACTGACCGCCGGTTTAAGAATAAATTTCCAAGAAAACTCAAATGGGTTGCCCTTGGAATCGCTTGAACCGCTTCCATCCAACGTTACGGCTTTACCTACAAGCACACTCAAATCAGCCCCGGCTGAGGCATCTAACTGAGAATTTTCTTCTTCACCATCGCTGCATGAACCAATAATTCCCACGGATAAAATAAAATACCACGGGAACAGTTTTTTGGAGTACGTGGTCACTTTCATCGCTGCGTTATTTATTTAAGGAATGTACGGAATCTGTCAGAATAAAGTATCACTCGCATCTCAAATGCAGATAGATATGTAAAGTTAGTCGGGGCTTCTCCCGTTGAATGGTTGAACTGATTTGATTAGACAACTGTCGAATCAATAACTCTTAAATAAATCTCATCCCGGTCTCATGAAAGCGTTCGGCAAGGCTCTGCTTCTTAATCGTTACATTATATCTTTGTTTTAGTGATATACAATGATCCTCCTGACTAATCGTCGCGTTGTCGATCTCTTTGGAAGCCCATTTTTTGAGTTTGAGAATTTATTTAAGATTCAAACCGATGTTTTCAGCGACGTTGTGAATGCGCAATTAATCCTGCGATGATAAGGAATTGCGCGGATATGTACGTGCTCATTATAAGCAAGCCAGCAGAAGGAAACGGATGTAGAAATTTATTGATCGCCAAAATTGAATCAGAAATCATAAAGAATAGAGCTCCTGCAAACACGAACCCAAAGCTTTTGCTGTTTGTACGACCCAGCCGGAACAAGCCGTTCAGTACCATAACCACAAGTATCGACGCGTATATTATTACAGGGAATTTTAAGACGCCGAGCATTGGATACAGAATTACAACGAGGCCGGTACCCGCAAGAACTATCGGAAAGGCTGCCCGAAGCTTCTGAATGCCCTGAAGAGCATTTGCTTCTTCGCGATTTTGATGTTGACGATAAGCAACAATGTAAAAAATATGCGAGATGAGGAAACATACCAACCCGATCATGAAATAAATAGGATCAATCGAATCGAACATTAATGCTGTATCACCCGCTAATGAGAACACTATCGCCAACAGCACTACTAATGAACGATCTTCTCCTGCAGAAGAAAGATAGTAGACACCCAACGTGACCATTATCAACGGCTTGCATACAAGGTGAAGTTGCTCAATCCCGGCTATAATCGACAGTAGCTCGCCAATTGCTGCTATAAAGAATAATATCAAAGCAATGCGTTTCATGCAGTTAGACGTTCGGATACCCGGCGTTTGAATAACAAATATAGAACAGCGAGTCCGGCAAGTGTTGCGCAAATACTAAACACAATGATGAAGCGGCCCGAATCATTGCCGTAAATCGTCCCAGATAGAAGTGCGCCTAATCCGATACCAAGTTCCATGAAGATGTAAACCGAAGCCACTCCTCTCCCTCTGAACTTGGGATCACTAAGGTCGGTCGCCCAGGCTATTAGCGTTGGAGAGAGTGTTCCATTCGCCAGCCCATATAACGTGAAGCCGATGATCAATTGCAGTGATGTTTGAGCGAACCCTGCTACCAGCATTGACAAGCCCACAAAAAACGAGCAAACCAAAATAACAGGTTGTCTTCCATACCGGTCCGACGCCTTACCTCCGATGAGGCGTATAAACAACGAAGCGATCGTCATATAAGTGAGAACCAATCCTTTATTCTTAATTCCAACAAACTCACCAAAGTCAGGAACAAGTGTTATCGCGGTGCCGTAAGAAAAACCAATGAGCACCATAACCACACACGGCGCAATTACACGGGGCTCGAAGAGATCCTCCTTGCCGACCTTCAACAGACCGAAACCGTATTTATGCTTTTCATTCAAAGTCTCCTTGATACCCGTTAATATCAAGACGGAGATTAGTCCAAAGGCGGACGAACAATAAAAGACCGCTTCAAGACCGAAGCTATATCCCAACGCGCCTCCTAATGCCGGACCGCCTGCCATTCCCAACGATCCAAACGTTCCAAATAATCCCATTGCTTCACCCCTACGCTCTGCTGGAATCACATCTGAAAGATATGCCGCTGTTCCGGTTGGAGTGAATCCCGTTGAAAATCCATGGATCAGGCGTAGTAACAGAAATCCAGCAACACCAGAAACCAACGGATACACCAGACTACATCCAAAACATACGATAGATCCAACCATGATCACAGGTACGCGGCCGATCTTATCCGTCAGCTTACCGCTGAACGGACGTGAAAACATTGCAGTTAATGTAAAAAGGGAAATGATTAGTCCTTTGTATTCCGCTCCGCCGAGGTTCGTAAGGTATCCCGGCAACTCCGGTATCAACATATTAAAGCTGGCAAAAAATAACAACGAACTTGTACAGAGCAGCCAGAATTGAGAGGAATAGATCTTTGTGTTAACCAATCGTCGAAAATTTTCAGTCGCTACCTGCCGATCAGTACCTGTTCAAGGTCGGCAGCCAAGTCGGGGTTTGTGGGGTGTTTTGCATTTAAATCTACGAAGTTTCCATCCCTGTCTATTAAAACATAGTGTGGAATTTGGCGTACTTCAAATATTTTCAACAAATCCGCATCCGCTCCAACTCTGTAGTTCCTTATCCCGCTTGTTCTTAATTCAAATGAATCCAGGACAGTATTCCAGCCTTCGTGGCTTTCATCAATAGAAACAAATACAAATGACAGCTTTGACCCGTAACGAGTTGCCAGCTCCTTCGCCGACATCAGTTCGTTTACGCAGGGACCACACTTCGATGACCACAAGGCGACGTATACTGGATGACCTCGTTGTTTATTCAACATCTCGAAAAACTTAAGCTCGCCTTGTTTTGCCGATACATACCTGCTCCGTTCAATGGTGTTGAACTCCATGTATTGTTCATTGAGGGATTGTAACGTTTGCAGGTCTTTCAATATTGATGGCCTTAGGGGAATGGCGGTGAGTGCATTATAGTTGTTCCAAAAGTCGGCGTTATATTCAATGGCAGCAAGTTCATCGCGGCCGGGTTCATCACCTTTGAACTTTGGAAAGTTGTCAAGTTTAGTTTCACCGGTCATAAGTTCCACAACGTATGTATGCCCGAATTTCTCCTCTGTGTTGAATGTATAGCCCTCTTTCCTGGAGTACTGATGGTAATACTTTCCATTGTACTTCCGATAAATGGTTACTGATGTCGTTCTTTCAGCTGAAGTCTCCTGGTTGAATTCAGATCTGATAATCGCATATCCTTTCGTCGTGATATACAGCACGCCATCCTGGGAGTATCTGAAGGGTGCACCAGAAGGCAGTTTAATGCTGTCCTTTTTTAATTTATATCGAACCTTGAAAACCTCTTCTCCATCAAAATAGGTCCTTCCATCCAGCGCGAGATCATACAGCTTTGCACTTTTTCGAAGCACGCTTACTTCAAAAGGCCTGACAATATTAAAGGAGCCAAAACTCGCCTTCGTCTGATACGACACGGGATCACTTCCCAAAACAGCATACAAACCAAACGGTCGATGAGTGTCTTTGATTCTTGTATTATCAAAGCTTCGTCTCAATTGGGTCACCCGAACTTCTTCTTTTTGCCCAGGGACTCCTTGTTGTATTTTGTAGCCTTTTGTTTTGTACTGCTCAACTGCGGCTTCGATCAAACGACCATAAACTGAATCTTCAATACAGTAATGCCTATAGAAGTGACGGTAAAGAAAAGGTTTTGTGTTGTAATTCTTTTTTATGCTCGCAAAGGCTTTTTCGAGGATCTTTCTGGGATGATTCGCTAATACTGTCACTTCGTCCAACTCTACAACAGCAGGCTCCAACCTGACTAACAGAAAGGACGGTGGATCCTCGATTACAAACGTTTTGAATCCGATACAGGATATCTTTAATACGACGTGGGATGGACCCTGCGTTGGCGCGATCTTCAATTGGAAATATCCCTGTGGGTCAGCGGCTGATCCATGGGGTGAATCGTTTACAGTTACAGACGCATACGCTACAGGGATCGCTTTGTCAGCAGAAACTATTCGTCCCTGGATAATCCGTGTGCTATCTTGTGCCTGAGCAACGAAAGCAGTGATATGGATAATTGCAATTAGCCTCCACAAGAAACCAATCCTTAAAGTTGCCGACAACGACGACGATTGCTCCCGCACTTTGGTTAAATCTAATTCTGTGGTTGTTCCTGTGCCCCTAACAAGTATGCTTTTATAAAGTCATCAAGATCTCCGTCCAACACATTTTGTGCGTCGTGGCGTTCTACTCCTGTACGTGCATCCTTTACGAGCTTGTATGGATGAAGCACATAGTTCCTGATCTGAGACCCAAACTCGATCTTCATTTTGCCGGCTTCAATCTTGTCGCGCTCTGCATGCCGTTTTTCCATCTCACGTTGATACAACTTCGATTTCAACATCTGCATTGCACGCTCGCGGTTCGCGTGTTGTGAGCGTTCAACCTGGCAGACGATAACGATACCAGTAGGCTTGTGCGTCAACTGTACTTTTGTTTCTACTTTGTTAACATTCTGTCCGCCGGCGCCACCTGACCTTGACGTCTGTATTTCGATATCGGCAGCATTAATCTCTATTTCAATGGAGTCGTCGACTTTCGGATAAACAAATATCGACGCAAACGACGTATGTCGTCGTTGATTAGAATCAAACGGAGAGATCCGCACCAATCGATGTACACCAATCTCCGATTTCAGTTTTCCGTATGCGAAAGCTCCTTCTATTTCAAGCGTTGCCGACTTGATTCCTGCAACGTCACCGGATTGATAATCTATCTGTGAAACTTTGTAGTCGTTCTTCTCACCCCACATGATGTACATACGGTTGAGCATATCGGCCCAGTCCTGGCTTTCCGTACCCCCAGCACCAGGGTTAATTTCAATAACCGCGCCCAACTGGTCTTCCTCCTTGCTGAGCATTTTTTTGAATTCAAGTTCCTCAACCGCTTTAGCGGCCCGATCGTATTCGCGGTCAAGCTCTTCCTCTCCCACATCGCCGGCCTCATGAAATTCATTTAAGACGTCAAGATCCTCCACCTGCTTGGTGATCTTCTCGAATGCGTCTGTCCAAATTTTCTTGCCGCGGATATTTTTCAGGATCGCTTCTGCTTCTTTCGGTTTATTCCAAAAGTCAGCTTGCTGCGTGATTAACTCTTCATCTTTTACTTCAAGGCTCTTACGATCGTAGTCAAAGATACCCCCTCAAGGCACTAACGCGAGCCTTCAAATCTTTCAATTGATCTGTTGTCATGGTGAAAACTAATTTGGGGCAAAAGTAACTATTTCCAGGAAACTAATTCCTAATAAGTGGGGGCTCAAAACTGTTCAATTCCGGCACATAAAAAGGCGATCCTTTTTCAACGGTGAGTAACCTGTATTTGCCACCCAGTCGCTGTGACTTCTTCTTTATGAGCATGAGTGGAAGGCCGGCACCAACAAGAATTGCTGAGGTCGTGGCAACGTTTTCATCGATAGTTGGTTCCTCACCGTGAACTATAACTTCGTTGAATTGGTCGATCAGGAAATATCCAACACCTCCAATAACCAGGAATGTACCGAACCTGTTACCGAAGCTTGAATGTTTGAAGTATATTCTGTCAATCTTATGAAACGGGATAATATCTTTATGTGCCAACACGGCTGTGTCATAAAGGTTATTGACATAACTAGGCATGACTGTCTTCGATCCTTTCAGCCGATAATTGAAGTCATCGCCGTAGTTGAGTCGCAACAATACTTTTTCTCTTTTAAGCAGGACCAACTGTTTCTGGCTATATAACCTACCGACCGATAAGAAGAGTATCAATAAGAGCAGATAAACTGAACGTCTTTTCACACGACCTTTATTTCAGTTAAATATAAAGAATAAAAGCCCGAAGTGTTTCAACTAATACACGAGTTCATTCCACTATCAGATTTCTGGTTTCAGGTTTCAAGTTGGTCCTTCTCAGCCTTGAACCTGAAACCTGAAACTTGAAACTTGAAACAAGGCCTAAGCCTTTAGTATCCAATTGAACGTGTCTTTTTTTGTCCCGCGTTTTATTCCATCCAACTCAACGTATACCTTATCCGCAAACCCCTGCTTGTTGGCCGGAGGTAACTGATAGTCTTTCCCGTCGTATCCAATAAATTCTATTCGTGCGATCGTGGCCGCTGTTCCTACACCAAAAGCTTCTTTCACATTGCCTTTCTCCAAGTTGTCTACCAGCTCCCTCACCGCGACCTTTCTTTCCTCAACCTTCATTCCCCAATGGCGGGCGATGGTGAGAACACTGTCTCGCGTTACACCAGCAAGGATCGAATCGCTAAGAGCTGGCGTTACTAAAGTATCTCCAAACACAAACATGACATTCATAGTGCCAGACTCTTCAATGTACTCGTGTTTTTTGCCATCGGTCCAGATGAGTTGATGATAACCTTTTTCCTGCGCTACTTTTGACGGATATATTGCACCCGCATAATTACCTGCCGCTTTTGCATATCCGGTTCCACCTTCAACGGCACGGGTATACTTCGTTTCGATCTTGACTTTCAGCGGTTGTGAGTAATAAGCTCCCGACGGCGATGCAATAATCATAAAAGTAAAATCAACCGAAGGGCGGATACCGATATATTCATCGGCTGAAAAAAGAAAGGGTCGCATGTACAAGGAACTCCCTTCATCCGCAGGAACCCACTTGCGATCAAGATCAATCAAAGTGGTCATTCCCTCCATAAAAACTTCTTCCGGTACGGCTGCCAATGCCATTCTTTCGGCAGAAATATTCAACCTCTTCAAATTGTCAAGGGGTCTGAAGACCAGTACGTCATCGTTTTGACCGCGATGCGCCTTAAGTCCTTCGAAGATAGCCTGCCCATAGTGAATCGCGGGACTCGCCGGACTAATCGGCATATGTCCATAGGGTATAATCCGAAGATTCTGCCACCCTCCGCCTCTGAAATCAGCCACGAACATGTGATCTGTGAACGTCCGGCCAAACAGTAGCTCTTTAAAATTTACCCGCTGAAGCCTTGATTCCCGAACGCGTTCGATCTTGATCTTTGCTGTGCCAACCATGATTAATGAGTTTTACGGCCCCAAGATAGACCTAATTTTTAAAGAAGGCTAACAGTTGTTAGCAAATGTCACATTCGAGGTTTCCAGGGCGTTTCTTCTACTTTCAACTCGTGCGTCATTTTGCGGCTTAGCACAAATAGATAATCTGACAGCCGATTGAGGTATTTAATGACCAGCGGATCTACGGCTTCGTGACTGTTTAAGGAGATGCATATTCGTTCTGCTCGTCGGCATACGGTTCGAGTCACATGGCAATGAGAGACTGAGACATGGCCGCCGGGCAAGACAAACGAGCGCATAGGTGGAAGATCACTTTCCATCTCATCAATCTTCGCCTCGAGGAAAGTAATATCGTCTTCATTCAGATGTGGGATTTTGACACTGGTATTCCCAGGTTCCGTAGCAAGAATAGAACCGATGGTAAATAGTCGATCCTGGATCTCTATAAGCTCGTCTTTTCGTTTGTGATTTATTTCTTGATCGCGCACAAGACCCACAAAACTATTGAGCTCATCTACAGTTCCATAGGTTTCAATTCGCAGGTCAGCTTTTGAAACCCGCTTTCCTCCAAAAAGTGCGGTCGTACCCTTATCTCCCGTCTTTGTATAGATCTTCATTCTTGCTCCGTTGTGCATTCAAGTTAGGAGATGCACGAAGCAATTACAAAAAAACTGATCAGACAGGATAGAAGTTAGCTTTGTACCGGGGCCGGCTGACGCGTAACGTTATCGTTCTTGTGGTCCCATTCGATAAGTCCGTCGCGGAGTCGAACAATACGATGTGCATAGTGCGCGATATCATCTTCGTGTGTTACCATGATAATAGTATTACCCTGATCATGAAGTTCCTGAAACAGGTTCATGATATCGTAGGAAGTCTTTGAGTCGAGGTTACCGGTTGGCTCATCCGCCAGAATGATAGAAGGTTTGTTTACGAGCGCACGGGCAATGGCTACACGCTGACGCTGTCCGCCGGAGAGTTCATTCGGTTTGTGATGGTACCGGTCCGCAAGTCTTACATTTTCCAGAGCCCCCATCGCCATTTCATCACGATCCGATTTACTGTATCCCGCATATATTAATGGAAGGGCGACGTTGTCAAGCGCCGATGCCCGTGGAAGCAGGTTAAATGTTTGAAAGACAAAGCCGATTTCCTTATTCCGTACTTCAGCGAGTTCGTTTTCAGTCATGTCGCTGACAAGATGATTGTTAAGTTTGTACGTGCCGGTCGTTGGAGAATCCAGACACCCTACGATGTTCATTAACGTCGATTTCCCTGAACCCGATGGTCCCATAAACGCCACATACTCGCCCTTATCTATAGTAATTGAAATATCCTGAAGGGCATTCACTATGTTAGTGCCCATCTTATACACCTTGGAGATATGGTGTGTCTCAATTATTTTCATTCTCTATTGGTTTACAATCCCAGGTTATAATTACAAGATGGCTGCAAAATTTAGAAAGTTTGCCATTAATTATACTCCCCCTGGGGGATTTGGTTGCACGGACATATGGCCGCTTGTATAATTTCAAGAGCAAATTGGCTAATTCCAGACCGCAGGGAGGTATAGAGGTATAGAGGTATAATGGAGTATTAAGGGGATTCTCTATACCCTATACCTCTATACCTTTATAACTCCTCTAGACCTCTATACCCCTAGACCTCTAGACCCTCCCCCCTGACAAATGTTACACACTGCCTGATCACCTGATCATCTTTCAGAATCCGCGTGTGTCCAAGACCGCTGGTTTTAATGAGGCGTGCCGTGGGATACAACGTTACCAGGTGCTCAGCCTGCTTCACGTGGACTTCTTTGTCCTTTTCATCGTGTATTAACAGCAGGTCTACCGGTCGTGGCAAATGCTTCACAAAATAAGATGCTGTAAATTCATCAAACGATCTGCCTTGAGTCTTCAGTACGTAGTCTCTGAAATACTTTGCTGTCGAGCCTGATCCATTGATTGCAGTCAGGTAAGTATTAATTATCTCGTCACCGATCGTTGGACTCGCTATGTTAACCAGCTTTGAGACAGGCAAACCATTTTTTGCTGAAAATAACGTGGCCGCCCCGCCAAATGAATGCGCGATGATAGCAACGGGCTCACCAATCTGTTTGTATATTTCATTGAGTGCTTCTTCGAATTCGAGTAACGAAGTGGTCGTCCCCTCAGAATTTCCATGAGCAGGCCCATCGAATCCAACCACTTTAAAACCGGCCGCATTGAACGGCTTTACAAAACGCCGGAACTGAGTTGCCCTTCCGCCCCATCCATGGACAAAAAGAACAGGCTTTCCCTTTCCCCAAGAATAGCATTGAACGCGTTTTCCATTTGCCTGAATTACAAATTTCTCAGCAAAAGTCTCAGCCTTCTTTTCCTTGTCTGGAACAGGATATCGAAGGGGAGTAAAAAAGAGCTTTACAAAATAACGGTGAGCTAAGGATGGAGCTATCGTTTCAACCTTAGGATATACCCAGCGTATTATCTTGAGCAGAGGTGGTGTATTATCCTTCTTCACAATTGCAGGTCGTTACCGGATAGAAAATGTGAACGTATTCGTTTTGTAGTTAAATGTCTCAAGGTCATAAACACGTTCTGCGAAAATAACCTTGTTTGACCCGTCCACCAGCACCACCGTCGAACACCGTGAACCGTAATTCGGTGTTTTGATAAACATCGACGACAATGCGCGCTCCCTTTCAAGAGGTAATCCCGTATCTGGCAATTGATCGTCATCAGCGACATGATCATCGTAAAGGATCTCAAATATTCTCTCGGGATCAATGTCATTGTTTTGAAGTGCTGGAGCAATTTTCTGTTTGCCAATCAGAACTTTGGGCCACGGACTTTCAAGCAGGTGATTGCTTATGCCATAAAGCCCGGGCACAAATTTCGTGATTCCATTTCTGTAGTTCGAATAATACCAGAGCTCTTCAGGATTTCCAACAATAAGATTAAACCCATTGTATTTCTTACCGTCGCTCTCAACGGATTGCATGTAAGCTTCTCCCGTTCTTGACGATATGAGATAATCGGAAACAAGCTGACCCCGTGACGGCGCATTGGGATTGATATTCTTCAGATCCCTGTAATTTGTAAGCATGCTGATCTTCCCCGACTTTGTCATGCCCAACCATGTTCCTCCTGCTTCAAGATCCCGCCCCGCGAGAATTTGAGGATGATCACTCCAATAATTTGCTGTAGCAGTTTTGCGATTATAAAATTCATCCCGGTTAGCCGCGACGACAAGTTTGTACTTCGGATGATGTTGAAATGAAATAAAGATCAGACACATGTCGAACGTGGTATAAAATTCCGTTACCGCAATCTTTGTGAAGTCACATTTACCGCAGAGAACGAAACTATATGGATAAGTCTAATCCTCCTCAAACAGTTCAAGCTGCTGTGGAAGCAAGGTAAAAGATTTTCTGTGAAATGGACTTATTCCCCATTGGCGAATGCCATCACGGTGCGCTTCGGTAGGATAACCGACATTGGTTTCCCAACTATAAACAGGGAACTGGCATGCTAGTTTAACCATCAGGTCATCGCGATAAGTCTTTGCCAGAATGGATGCAGCAGCGATAGACAAGAATCTCCCATCACCTTTAATAATGCATTCATAACGAACATCGGAATAAGGTTTGAATCTGTTACCATCAATAAGCAACAATTGCGGTCGTGTTTGAAGCTTATCCAACGCAAGATGCATCGCTTTAAAAGACGCGTTAAGAATGTTGATCTTATCGATCTCTTCATGATCAACTTCAGCCACTGCCCATTCGAGCGCATCACGGAGAATATCCACTCTCAATTCTTCACGCTCTTCCTTTGTTAGCTGCTTCGAATCATTTAGCTTTTTGTGCTTATACCGCTTTGGAAATATAACTGCCGCTGCAACTACAGGCCCAGCCAAACATCCACGACCGGCCTCATCACATCCGGCCTCAATCAGATCTTTCGTAAAGGACGATCGCAGCATGAGCACAAACTTAAGCCCGAAATGATTTCCACCAAAAGAAATTCAATAGCTTTGAGTTCTGTGGATAATCTAATCAGCAAAACATCCGAGAACCGACTGCATCAACACATTAACGACCAATAACTTTCGATAGCATGGCTCAAGAAGAGATAAAGAATCCCTGGACAACACTTTCCGGCGAAGATAAATATGAAAACCGATGGATAAAAGTGACCGAATACCAGGTGATTAATCCTGGTGGCGGAAGAGGAATCTATGGAAAGATCCATTTTAAAGGGAAAGGAATCGGGATCATACCCGTCGATACTGAAGGCAATACATGGCTTGTGGGTCAGTACCGTTATACTTTAAACGAGTTTCATTGGGAAATACCTGAAGGCGGAGCGCCATTGGATGAAGATCCACTCACTGCAGCAAAGCGCGAGTTAAAAGAAGAGACTGGACTGACGGCAAACAAGTGGACCCGGCTATTGCGGATGAATACTTCCAACTCAGTGACGGACGAAGAATGTATTATCTTTCTTGCAGAGGACTTGCAAGAAGGTGAGAGTGAGCTTGAAGATACCGAAGCCGATCTAAAAGTTCGAAAGGTACCTTTGAAAGACGCGCTGGATATGGTGGTTCGTGGCGAGATCGCTGACAGCATGAGCATGATGGGATTGTTGATGTTGGGGAGAATGAAAGGGTTGTAACAATGAGCAATGAGCAGTGAGCAATGAGCAATGAATGAGGAATGAAGAATGAACTGCAGGCATTATTCTGTGTCCTCTGTGCCTGCCCCGGTGCTCCTCGGCGGTGCGTTCCTTTGTGTTCTCTGTGCTAAAAAGTCTGGGCATGCCCTGGGCGGTGAGCAATGATGTTAAATGACCATAAAGAATCACATACGAGAAAACTTTCACCTTGCCTATCCGGTAATGCTCAGCAATCTTGGCCATGTGATGATGGGCGTAGCCGACAGTGTGATGGTTGGTCATGTTAGTGCTACATCACTCGCTGCAGCCGGTCTTGCAAATGTGGTGTTCAACGTCCTGATGCTTTTTGGTATCGGCGTTTCCTATGCAATTACGCCGTTGGTTGCTACGGCTGACGGCGCAGGTAACAAGCGTGACATCATTGAAACACTGCGACACGGACTCGTAATCAACATCGCTAACAGTGTTATACTTGCAGCCATAGTTTATACCTGCCGAGGTCTGCTTCACTATATCGACCAGCCACCGGAAGTAGTCACCCTTTCTATCCCTTATTTGCGTATTGTTACTTTTTCTCTTATTCCGATGCTGATCTTTCAAACCTTCAAACAATTCGCGGAAGGCTTGTCAAATACTCGCATCGCGATGATCATCATTATTGTAAGCAACTTATTGAACATAGGCTTGAACTATATCATGATTTATGGCCACGCAGGATTTCCGGCAATGGGATTGAATGGCGCGGGATACGCAACTTTCTGCTCGCGGATCTTTATGGCTTTGACTTTCGCAGGGTATATTTATTATGCTCCACGGTTCCGACAATTCAGGGGAGGATTCTCCATCGGCAAATACTCATCTCATCTTTTTAACAAGATGCTTCACCTCGGTGTACCCAGCGGAGTCCAGTTTATCTTCGAAGTGGCAGCCTTTGATTTTTCCCTTGTAATGATGGGATGGATTGGAACGACGACGCAGGCTGCACATCAGATCGCAATCAATCTCGCGACAATAAGTTATATGACTACTGCAGGGCTTGCGGCGGCAGCAACAATCAGGGTAAGTTACTTTCTGGGAAAAAAAGACTTCGGCAATCTTAGAACAGCAGCCTATACGTTGCTCTTAATGGCACTGGTATTTATGAGTGCGTGGGCTCTCTTGTTTGTTGTTGGACGACAATGGCTCCCTGGCCTATACGTCGAAAACGGCGACGTGATGGGAATAGCTTCAGGTTTATTGATCATTGCTGGTCTATTTCAACTTTCAGATGGTACGCAAGTCGTCTGCGTGGCCGCTCTTCGTGGTCTTCAAGATGTAAAGGTTCCTTCACTTTTCATTTTTGTCTCCTATTGGATCATTGGACTACCGTTGGGATACTGGCTGTCGTTTAAGAGTGGCTATGGCCCACAGGGAGTGTGGCTTGGTTTGCTAATTGGCCTTACCTTGACCGCCCTTGCAATGTTTATAAGATTTCGGAGCCTGGCAGCAAGACTGGTGTAATCGTTTTTAGTTTATAGATTTATAGAACAAAAGGAATAATCCAATCCACTCCATGACAGAAGCTGCTAAGCCGGTAACTCAATCACAGACCACGATTACCGAACTCATGATCCCCTCCTACGCGAACTTTGGCGGAAAAATTCACGGAGGCATTTTGCTTTCACTAATGGACAAAGTCGCTTACGCATGTGCAAGCAAACATGCGGGAGCCTATTGCGTGACTGTATCTGTCGACCGGGTTGAATTCATGAAACCGGTGGAAGTTGGTGAGCTAGTATCCCTTCATGCATCTGTGAATTACGTGGGACGTTCGTCGATGATCGTCGGAATACGCGTCGAAGCACAGCAGGTTAAGACGGGGACGATACGCCATACCAATTCCTGTTACTTTACAATGGTTGCAAAAGACGACGAGGACAATCCATCAGAAGTTCCAAAGTTGATATTGCAAAAGCCTGAAGAGGTAAAGCGATTCATCGAAGCAATGCGTATGAAGGAAATAAAAGTCAAAGTAAAAGAAGAATTGAACGATGCGAAGTCAAGCATTGAAGTCAGTCGTGCTGCTGAAATCCTCAAAAACGAAAGATGTATCATTGCCAACACGCTTCAACCTTAATCGAAAAAAATGAAGTACTCATTAATACTAGTCCTGTGTTCAATTCAGCTTTCTTTAGCGCAATATCCAACCATACTCAGCCAACGCGACCAGGCACGGGTTATAGATGACGTTCTGGATGATCGGTTAAAAAATCTGTTACCGTCTCTGATGCGAAGAGAGGGATTCGACATGTGGGTTATTATAAGCCGTGAGTACAATGAAGATCCAGTGATAAAAACGATGTTACCCTCGACGTGGCTTGCGGCGAGAAGGACCACTATGCTTGTAGCGTACGATGCTGGAGCCGGAAAAGAAATGGAATATCTGGCCGTTTCACGCTACGATGTTGGGAAGACATTTAAGCGGGCGTGGGATCCGGAACACCAACCTGACCAATGGGCGCAGCTTGCGCGAATTATCTCCGAGAGGAATCCTAAAAAGGTTGGAATAAACAAAGCGGAACACTACGGGCATGCCGATGGTCTAACTGCCAACGACTATGAGCAGCTGGTAAAAGCAATGGGTACAAAACTTCAGGGAAAACTGGCTTCAGCAGAACGTCTTGCGGTCGCGTGGCTTGAAACTCGCAGTGAAAAGGAAATGGCACTCTACCCTCAAATATGCCGTATCGCTCACGAGATTATCAAAGAAGGGTTTTCGGAAAAAGTTATTCAGCCAGGTGTAACGACAACCGACGATGTTACATGGTGGTATCGTGAAAAGATAAAAGAATTGAAGCTGGATACGTGGTTTCATACCTCCGTCTCTATTCAACGAAATGAATCAGACGTGATCTTCACAAAGCGCCCGCAGCCTGTCGTCATCATGCCGGGAGATCTTCTTCACGTAGATTTCGGCATTACCTACCTTCGCTTGAACACAGACACCCAACAACATGCTTACGTGTTGAGACCGGGTGAAACTGATGCCCCCGAATATCTAAAGACGGCATTGCAAGCAGGAAACAAGTTGCAGGATATTCTTACCGATAATTTTCAAATGGGAAAGACGGGTAATCAAATACTGGCAGATTCCCGGAAGCTTGCGATTGAAAAAGGATTGACTCCTTCAATTTATACTCACCCGATCGGTTATCACGGTCACGCTGCAGGAACTACGATAGGACAATGGGATATGCAAAACGGAGTACCGGATACAGGTGATTATCCGCTTCATAAGAATACTGCGTACTCTATTGAATTGAACGTGACGACTCAAATTCCGGAGTGGAAAAAAGAAATACAAATTAAGCTGGAAGAGGATGGATTCTTTGACGATGCGGGTAAGTTCCGTTATATCGATGGCCGTCAAACACAACTGATCTTGATACCGAAAATGTAAAATGAGATAATCCTCCTGACCAGCTATTCTGGAAGACTGAAAACAAGGACTTTAGACTGGCCTCCAAGCATTCTGGTGTATACACTTTGTAATACGTTTGTTTTCTACCGAAGTCACCAAATCCCTAAATCACTAGGTAAACATTGTTACCTTTGAGCGATGAAAATTCTAAAAGCATTACACACCGGCTATGGAGTTGTTGTCTTTGCAGTTATTTTCCTTGTTTTATTTCCATTCTTCCTGATCCCAATGTTTTTTCCCGGGCAGTTTTGGGTGACGGGTGTACTTAATAGGTTGTGGGCGAGACTGCTTTTTATTTTTATTGGTATGCCATTTAAGGTGGAAATCCGTGGCAAACTTGATCGGCGAAAGCAATACATATTTTCCTCCAACCATTTTTCTTACCTCGATATCCCAACGCTTGGACTCGTACCTCACAACACAATTTTTGTAGGCAAGACCGGAATAGAAAACATTCCACTATTCGGATATATGTACGGCAAGCTTCACATTACGGTCGACAGGTCAAAGCTAAAAAGCCGTTATACGTCCCTTAAAAGATCGCTTGGAGCTATTGATGAAGGAAAGAGTCTCGTCATTTTTCCAGAAGGTGGTATTATCACCCTAAAGGAGCCCATAATGGGCCGATTCAAGGATGGCGCATTCCGAATTGCGATAGAAAAACAAATCGCCATCGTGCCTGTTACCATTCCGTATAATTGGATAATTTTGCCTCCGGATCAGTTTCTGTTACGCTGGCATCCGCTAAAGGTGATCGTCCATGAGCCACTGGAAACGAAGGATCTCACCATTAATGACATCGATACCCTAAAACAGAGATTGTTCACCATAATTGAAGAAGAACTGAATACGCAGTTGAAGAATGAAAATCGATCGCGCTCTACTGGACAAAATAGCACACCTCTCCAGGCTGGAATTTGATGGAAAGGATGCGGAAAAGATGATGAAGGACATGACTGCTATCGTCGATTGGGTCGAGAAGCTTAAGGAAGTTAATACCGATGGAATTGAGCCGCTCACCACGATGAGTTATGAAGTAAATGTTCTACGCGAAGATGAAGTGAAAGAGCATCTCAGCCATGATCGGGCCCTGAAAAATGCGCCGAAGAAAGATTCCGACTATTTCCGCGTGCCGAAGGTTCTTGAGTAGGTACCTCGCTACCTAGGTACCTAGGTAGCCAATAAAATCCCCTGTTTGCGTTAAACAACAAAAGCACTAGGTTTGGCAGCCGGAGTTGCAGTGTATTCAAACTCCGTTAGCTTTTCGATCTAATCAAGGTCACTATATGGGTGTATTATCTTTCTGGAAAAGTTGGCTGAAAGACTATCGTTGGATATGGTATTTGTGTGCAGTAGTTTTTGTTTTTTCCATTTCCTTTTTATGGTATTCTTACTTCCGCGGCGCAGACGGAGTAATCAATTGGGTTAAGCTTCAGGAACAAAAAGTAATTGAAACCACACTCCATAGTTTTCAGCTCGGTCCCTTCAATCTTAGTGTTCCTGCCGATAGTTACGCGATACTAGAATATTTTCACGGCAGTGATATTGAGCCCAACACGACCGCCTCTTACCTGTTTCTGGCCGTCCTTACTTTTGCTGCAGTGATCATCCTAGCCGTTATCACTACCCTTGAAAAGTTCTGGTATTTTGTCGGTATGGCATTGTTCCTGTTGTTCATTGTCAGCCTCCGGCTGGAAGTGATCGGCATCTTTGGTTTGTACAACAAAATTCCGGTTGTTATAGTGATTTTGCTTTACACCGCAACAAGCTTCTATTTCGCCCGGATAAAAAGCACCTACCCTTTTATAAAACGACTCCTTGTTTTCGGAGTACTTACCTTACTATTGGTAGTCGTTATTGCTCTTTTTGCCGGCGTACAATATCCGTTTTATCACCTGACACTTACAGGCTACACGCCTGGACTTATCGTCAGTGTGATTTTTATCATGACAGTTGCTCACGAGATCCTTGCATCATTTATCTACATCGTCAGCCAGGGCTCTTCTAAAAGCATTCAACACTTTGGTTTGATCAGCATCATCTACATGAGTAACGTGATCATTACTTGCTTTCACGAGATCGGTATTATTGATTGGAACTTCCTTTATATCAACCCGTACCTGTTACTCACGATCTCTGCCATATTGGGTATATGGGGATTCAGGCAGCGGGAAATGTTATATGACAACATTGTTAGCTATGCTCCCTTCGGCGGATATTTCTTCCTTGCTATTGGCGCCATCTGTTTCGCTACAACGGGATCGCTGCTGGGCAATGCCAATGATCCCGGTCTAAGGATCATTCGCGATTTGATCCTTTTCAGCCATACCGGTTATGGTATTATCTTCCTAACCTACATCTTTTCCAATTTTATACTTATGATGGCCCGTAACCTTCCGGTGTACAAAGTGCTGTACAACCCTAACCGGATGCCATACTTTACATACAGATTCGCTGGCGTGATCGCAGTGCTTGGCTTCGTGTTTTATATGAATTGGCATGACTATGTTTTTAACGGGACTGCAGCCTTCTACAATTACGCCGGAGATATGCACACGCTCCTGGGCAACTCAGAGAATGCGGAGAACTTTTATAAGCAGGCACAAAGTCAGGGCTTCCAGAATAACAGGGCCAACTACGCTATGGCTATCTCAAAATCATCGAGGTTTAGCATGGAAGCCGCACATGAAGACTACAGCCAGGCAAATGCAAAACGGCCAACTCCATATTCTTTGACGAATGCGGGAAATATTTATTTGTGGGAAGGTGATGTCTTTAGAGCAATAAAAGAATATAAACACGCATATAACGTGTTAAATGGCTCGAGTGTGATCGATAACAATTTGGGATTTGCTTATACAAAGGTACATGACCTGGATTCCGCATTGTTATATCTGAACCGGGCGCGTAACGATTCTTACACAAAAACTTCAGCAGAAACGAATTTTTTTGCTTTGGCAGCGCTGGAGCTTATTCCAATTAAGATTGATTCGGTATTAAAGCTTTTTGAAACTAGTGCGACATCCGTTCTCGGAAATGCACTCGCGTTGTCCACTCTCCAGCGTCAGGAAATTAAGGCTGAAGTAAATCCTCTCGCTAACAAAAAGCTCAACCTGTATTCAGCAACTCTTTTGAATAATTACTGTATCAAGTATGCAACGACGCTCGATACAAGCTTTGTTAGTGAAGCATTCAAGATCGCATCGGACTCACTCAATGCTGATTATAGTGAAGCGATCAAAGCATCACTTGCGTTTGCATATTACTTTCAGGGCAATGTCACGAAGGCATTGGAGGTCTTGGCGGAACTTGCATACGTGAGCCAGGAATACCAGGGAAAGTTCAACTATCTTATGGGTCTTTGGGCCCTTGAGCAGGAAAATCCGGAACTGGCATCAAGTTATTTTACCCACGCTACAACAGCGAAATATAAAGAGGCAACCTTCTACAATGCCATCGCTCTTTCTGAAGCGCATGATACGGCTGAAGCGTTAATCGCATGGGATAGTGTATCGTCGGGCAATAATCCGGAACAATTGGCTATTGCCCTGCAAATGAAAAAGATCCTGACGATTCCTGCCTCAAATGCTGCAGCATTGAATGATGCTGAAAAGTATCAGTTTTGTCGTTACAGGATGAGTCCAAGAGACTCACTTACTTTTAATCGCCTGATCCAGACATTTGATAATACGAATTACAAAGCTCAGGCTCTTTTGGATTTCAGCAAGAAGTGTTACGACGCAAATCAATCAACCGCAGCCATCAAATTTTTCAATCGTATTTCCGGATTGGAGTTAACAGACGAAAGATTGTATAACGACGTGAGGCATTTCGAACTCTTAATGCTTGCATCGCGAAGGGATCTAAGTAATCTTGCCCGACAGATAAACAAGGGTATTACTTTTGACAGGTCGCGTTCCCTTGAGAAATCCTTTTACACCGCACTAATCGCCGAGTCAGGTGGCGATACACTGACAGCAAAGAAGAACTATGAAATACTTGCGCGTTATAATCCATATCTGGAAGACGGCGTCATTGCTGCGGCCGAATTTTATCGGAAACAAAAGAACTCTGGTCTGAGGGCTTATAATATTCTGGCGGAGGCGATTCAAATAAATGACAATTCGTTACGACTGCTCAGAGCTTACGCCGCTGAAGCTGCGAGGTCGGGCTTTGATGACTATGCGGCCAGCGCCACGATTCGGATTCATGAATTAGAACAGGAACTTCGTTAAAATAGTTAAGCCAGGTGTGTGCTCTTTGGCTGGTTTCGTGCGAGTTGTTAATAGTTAATAGTTAGGCCGAGCAACTGCGAAGCTGATAGGTCGCCTGTTCGCCCGCGAAGTTAAGGAGTGACAGATAAACTGTATGCTAAGGCACGCAAGTGGATTAACTATTAACTGTTAACAACAACCACTGCGCCTTTTTATGCCCGCGCATGCGGAATAACCTTAACGGTTGGTTTCGTGCTGTTGTTAATGGTTAATGGTTAGGCCGAGCATGTGCTAAGCTGATAGGTCGCCTGTTCGCACGCGCCGTTAAGGAGTGACAGATAAACTGTATGCCAAGGCACGCAAGTAGATTTACTATTAACTGTTAACAACAACCACTGCGCCTTTTTATGCCCGCGCATGCGGAATAACCTTAACGGCTGGTTTCGTGCGAGTTGTTAATAGTTAATAGTTAGGCCGAGCAAGTGCGA
>Ga0111539_10003205_pt1 | contig 21649 bp, 22 predicted proteins | sample RhiMethybrSRZTD1_FD_79667 | JGI IMG/M metagenome (GOLD analysis project Ga0111539, IMG submission 79667) | Populus rhizosphere microbial communities from Tennessee, USA - Rhizosphere MetaG P. TD hybrid SRZTD1 (version 2) (version 2) | ecosystem: Host-associated > Plants > Roots > Rhizosphere >...
TCGGCATGAACGTGCTGGTCTGGTCCCGCGAGGCTTCGCGCGCAAAGGCCGCCGCCGACGGCTACTCTGTGGCTCAGAGCAAGGAGGCCTTCTTTGAGGAGTGCGACGTTCTTTCTCTGCACATGCGATTGGTGGAGGCCACGCGCGGGCTGGTGACAGCCACCGACCTGTCCCGCATGAAGCCCACAGCGCTGCTCGTGAATACCAGCCGTGCGCCGCTCATCGCGCCGGGCGCACTCGTCGGTGCACTACGTTCGGGGCGGCCCGGCATGGCCGCGGTGGACGTGTTTGAAGACGAGCCAATGGTGGACCCGCATCATCCCCTACTGGCGATGGACAATGCGGTCTGCACGCCGCACATCGGTTACGTCACACACGAGGAATACGAACTTCAATTCTCCGAGATCTTCGATCAGATCACGGCGTATTGTGCTGGTGCGCCGATCAATGTGGTGAATCCCGAAGTGTTGGCCCGCAGCTAAGCCGGTTCCCTTGTCGGACGCACGCTCTCACTCTTGCCCGCCGGCGGACACCGGGCGCCAAAAGAGAAATGACCTACGTAGAGTCGCAGTCAGGTACAGGGCCAAAGTCCCAAAATCCATTCGTTGGTCAATGGAAGGCCAACGTGCTGGAAACCGTCGCAAAGAAGGACGGTCAGGTGGTGGGTCGGGGCATGTACGAGGTTTCAAGAGACGCGAACACCCTCACCGTGTCTGGCGACGACATGCTGATTGTCTTTGATCGGTTCAGCTAGTCGCCGAGAACGCAGCTAGAACGATGACGCTCGGACTCCCGCACGGACAGAATTATTTGGTTCCGCGCGAATGGCGCAGGCTGGCCGGACTTCATCCGGTTCCGCGACCTGCTCTTGGCAGATCACGCGTTGGCGATGGAGTACGAAGCGCTCAAGCTACTAGTTGGGCCGAAACCGAACCAAGCCATGGCTGAACGAGTGACCCTCGTTCCGTACGATCCGGACTGGCCGCGTCGATTTGAACAGGAACGGGTTGTTCTGGCGACGATCTTCGCAGGACGTAAAGCGACGATCGAGCACGTTGGCAGTACTGCAGTTCCCGATCTCGGGGCAAAGCCCGTCATCGACGTGATGATCGGCCTGTCGCAGTTGGCCGACGCCGAGAACTGTATCGCGGCTCTCGAAGCCGCGGGCTACGAATACGTCCAGAAGTACGAAACGCAACTGCCCCACCGGCTCGAATTCCTGCTTCTGAATTCTGAATTCTAAGTTCTTACTTATGCAGTTCACTTCACTCCCGAGCCGTCCAGTCGAACATCACCGTGATGCTGGCCGATGTCGGATCGTCCACGAGCGCATTCACCACCACCCGCTGACCGTCGGCTGAGATGTCATAGGGATAGGCGTCGAGCCGGGCCGTCGCGCGCGCCCGCAGCGTGAAGAGCGGCCGAGGTTGGCCAACATCCAGCCGATCGCCCACCCCCTGCACCTCGACGGCCATGAGCTGATTGTTTGGCGCAAGATAGAGAATCTCTCGACCACCTCTCGTCCATCTACCCCACCCTCCACCGCCCGCCGACACGAGACGCTTCGCCCCGCGTTGCGGAAAGCGGTCGATGTAGACCTCGAACTTTCCAGTCTCATTGGATGTGTAGATGAACCAGCCGCCGGCAGGCGCGAAACGCCCCTGCGTCTCCAGAAACGGGGAATCGAGCAGCGCGCGCGCCTGCGGATCGCTGGTCGGTGAGGCGACCCACAGATCGCTGCGGGCGATCGCGCGCCCGCCGCCGATGTACATGATGAAGCGGTCGTCGCGCGACCAATCTGCGGCGAATCGTCCGAGCCCGAGCGTGTCGACCGCGAGCGGCCGCGGATTGGAGAGGCCGCTCACCTCTTTCACGTAAAGGTCCACGGATCCGTTGCGCATGGCGCTGAACAGCACGCGCGCGCCATCCGGCGACCAGACCGGCGCGAATTCGTCGGCGGCGTCGAACGTGAAGCGCTCACCACGCCCGCTTTGCACGTCGTACAGCCAGAGATCCTGGTTTGAGAACGCCGGGTTGGCGACGCTGACGACAAGGCGCGTACCGTCCGCGGAGAGCGCCACGTCGCCGTAGTCCGCCGGCGGGGTGCCCGCCGCCGCAATCTGTCTGCCGGTTCGGTCGAACCACACGAGCTGCGATGCGATCGCCGACGCCGACTGATAGGCGAGCACACCGCTGTCGGACACGCTGAACGCTCCCGTCACACCGGTCGCGCCGGTATTGGTCTCCTTGACCTGCTCGACCACGGCGTACGGAGCGCCGACGGCTTCCAACCGTTCGGTGTCGAACGGCTGCGCCATCAACGTTCCGTTTCGCAGGAACAGTAGGCGGCCGTTGGCAAATCGAGCGTAGGTGACTCCGGGAAGCAGCAGGACCGGGGCGGCTCCGTCCAGGGAGCCGAGAAAGATTCCGCGTGGATCGTTGGCGCCGTTCCGCGTGCCGATGCTGAAATACAGAAAGTGACGATGGTCGGGGAGGAAGGACGGGTACGAGTGGTGAATCTCGCCGCCCGCCTTATCGAGTGTCGTGACGGGCGTGGCGTTTCCGCCAGACGCCGGCACGCGGTAGAGCGCCGAGGAAGCGGCCGGCGTAAAGAGGATCACGCCTTCGCGGCTCCAGGCGCTGGTCCGGAAGGCGGTGGCGGAGACGGTCATCGACTCTCCTCCCGCCGCGCGGATCCGCTTGAGTTTGCCAGCGGCGATGAATCCGATGTGCTCGGAATCTGGAGACCAGAACGGGAACGACGCTTCGTCGGTGTCGGGTAACGGCCTGAAGGCGGAAGAGTCGAGGTCCCTCAACCACAGCTTCACTCGACCGGAATCGTCGGTTGCGACAATGGCCAGACGCCGGCCATCGGGTGAGACGGCGAATTTCAACTCGGCGGCCCGGGCCTGCGGATCCACGCCGCCCAGATGCAGACCTCCGGGAAGGACGACGGAGGCGACGACCGTGCGATTCGTCGTCGACGGAGAGACGCGAGCAAACCAGATCGCTGCCCCGCCGGCTGCCGCGATCCCGAACCCCGCAAGCGCCAGGAGGAGCCACGCAGAAGGTCGGCGCGGAGTAGGGTCAATCGACGCAGTCGCCGGCCTGACGGTGTCGCTAACCGGCTGATTCAAGGCTTCGTCTATCGCGAGACGTGCGTCCGCGATGTCGCGCAGGCGGCGCTTCGGATCCTTGTCGAGGCAATGGCGCAGGAGCGATCGGATGGCCGGCGGCGTATCAGGCCGCAGGCACGTCCAATCGGGATCGCGTTCGAGCACTGCCGCGAGGTTGTCCGACGCCGTGGCGCCTCCGAATGGCCGTCGGCCGGAGAGCAGCTCGTACAGGACACACCCGAACGCCCAGATGTCGGTACGCTTGTCGATCGCGAGTCCGCGCGCCTGCTCCGGGCTCATGTACGCCGGTGTGCCCAGGATCATGCCGGGATGCGTTCCCGCGGCGTCGCCCGCACCAGCATGGCCAAGGCTCTTCGCGATGCCGAAGTCGAGAATCTTCACCTGCCCGCCGCTCGTGAGCGCAATGTTGCTCGGCTTCAGGTCGCGGTGGATGATGCCCTTCTCGTGGGCGGCGTCGAGACCATCCGCGATCTGCCGGGCCACAGTGAGAATCGCCGTCAGCGGAAGCGTCGCGGCCGCAGCGTCTGCAATCTGCTGGGCGAGCGTCTGGCTTTCCACGAGCTCCATCACCAGCGCCGGCGTGCCGCCGGCGTCTTCCAGCCCGTACACCTGCGCGATGTGGGGATGATTGAGCGAGGCGAGTATCCGGGCTTCACGTTCGAAGCGGGCGCGCCGATCGGGATCGCGAGCGACCGCCTCGGGCAGCACTTTGATCGCCACCTCCCGATGCAGCCGCGAATCGTACGCCCGATAGACCTCGCCCATGCCGCCGGCGCCGAGCACGTCGATGATGTCGTACTGGCCGATGCGGTTCGGCCGTGCGGGCGCGTCGAGCGCGGGGGGCGCGAGGGACATGCCCGGCGCCTCGAAGATCTGCTGCAGCGACTCGCCCCGGGCATCGGCCGCCAGCAGCACTTCAACCTCGCGATGGAGCTCGGGATCGGCCGACGCGAGTGCGGCGAGCTGGCGCGCCTGTTCCGCGGGATCGAGATCGACGATCCCCCAGAACGCCTCCTTCAGTTCAGACCAGCGCTTCACGTCGATCTCCCGTCCTCGGGGGACGACGTGCGCAGGTCGGCCGCCAGCCACGCATGCGCGAAGCGGAGTTCGCGCTTGACCGTTGCGAGCGACACGCCCAGCGCTTCGGCGGTCTCTTCGAGCGTCAGTCCTCCGAAGTAGCGCTGTTCCACAATCTCGCCTTGTCGTGGATCGATCGCCTCGAGCCGCGTCAGCGCCTCGTCCAGATCGGCGAGCGCTTCGGCCTGAGGTTCCGACACCAACAGCCCTTCATCGAATTCGACGCGGGGTTCGCCGCTGCCTCGCTTCGCGGCGCAGCGGGCCCGCGCCTGATCGACGAGCAGCCGCCGCATCACGCGCGACGCCATTGACAGGAAGTGCCCGCGATCCCGAAACCGGGCCTGGCGAACGTCGATCAGCTTGAGGTATGCGTCATGAACGAGCGCCGTGGTGTTCAGGGTCCCATGTTCGCGCCGCAGGCGGTGATGTGCCAGGCGGCGAAGTTCCTCGTACATCAATGGAACAAGGCGATTCAGGGCATCGGGGTCCCCATCGCTCCACCGGCGGAGCAACTGGGTGACCTCCGGGTGTGACGAGGAAGAGGGGTTCACAGCTCCCAAACTCGAGTTGCAAAAGCCTAGCACGCCGGCCGGCCCCGGCGGTTTGACGGAGGCCGCTGCATCACGCCATGAAAAAGGTGACAAACCGAGTGGAACGGTTATCCTTTTCTACTGGAGGACAGACACGTGCGACCGACCCGAGGCATCGTCGTTGCGGCGGGGCTGCTGCTGATCGTAGCGGGCAGCCGCTCGGGTGGTGTGCGCGCCCAGGATCAGGCCGCCAACCCCAAATTCGAAGTCGCGTCGGTGAAGCAGAATCGAACCGGCGCCAATACGGTGATGCTCGGGGGCGGCCCAGGCGGCCGGTACAACGCCTCGAACGTCCCGCTGCGCCTTCTCATCCGCAGTGCCTATCAGATCCAGGACTCGCAGCTCGTCGGCGGACCCGACTGGATCAATACAGACCGCTTCGACATCGTCGCCAAGGCGGAAACCGAACCGCCACCCACGCCTCCGGGCCAGGTCGGACCGATGCAGCTGATGGTGCGGGCGCTGCTGGCCGACCGGTTCAAGCTGGTGGTGCATCGCGAAATGCGCGAGATGCCGATCTTTGCGCTGGTGCTCGCGCGCGAAGACAAGCGGCTCGGACCACAGCTCAAGGTCTCGAGTGTGGATTGCAGTCCGGCGGGCCGCAGAGGTCTTCCTCCGGCGGCACCTCCCGGACCCAACGAGCGCCCGCCATGCGGCATGCGGATGGCGCCGGGCTCGATCCTGTCGGGCGGCACCGCTCTCTCACAGCTCGCCACCACACTCTCGAATTCCGTCGGCCGGACGGTCGTCGACAAAACCGGACTCACAGACCGCTTCGACATCGATCTCAAGTGGACGCCCGACGGGATGGCCGCTGGCGGCGGTCTCGGGATTCCCGGCGGAGCGCCCCCGCCCCCGCCGGCAGACACCAGCGGCCCCTCGATCTACGCTGCGCTTCAGGAACAACTCGGCCTCAAGCTCGAATCGCAGCGCGGTCCTGTCGAAGTGCTCGTGATCGACAGCGTCGAGCATCCGACCGAGAACTGAGCGCCCTCCTTCATCTTCCGTCGCCGGCACCTCCTAGGCCCGAGCGGTTTGCGGCCGATTCGTCGCCGTGAGCCGTTCGCCCCGCCATTTACGCCGAAAGGGACGGAGGTAATTTATGAAACGCTCAATCGCCGCTGCGAGTCTTCTCGCCATTGTGTGTGCCGGCTGCACTCAATCGACCTCGCCCACTGGCCCGACCGCCGTCCCCGGGGGAAGCCTGTCGCTTTCCGCTCAACCGACGCCCTTCAAAGGCCAGCTGGAGGGGACGGCTACGGTCACGCCGCTCACACCGCCCATGGCGTCGGTCGTCATCACGGCGTCCGGAAACGCCACCAAGCTCGGTGAGTTCACTCTCCAAGTACCGCACCTGGTCAACTTCGCGACGAGAATCGGGACCGGAACCTATACCTTCACGGCGGCCAACGGAGACACGCTCACCGCCAATTTCACCGGGCAAGCGCAGGGGACCCCGCCGAACATTTCGATCGTCGAGCACGCCACCATCACCGGAGGCACCGGCCGGTTCGAGGGCGCGACCGGGAGCTTCACCGCCGAGCGGTTGTTCAATCAGGCCACGGGCGTCACGACCGGTTCGTTTGACGGCGTGATATCCCGCGGCGGCGCCTGAGTCGGTCGCCCTCACAATTTGGCGTGTACCGCGGAGCCCGCAGCAGTTTCCCAGATGTTTCTCTGCGTGCTCCGCGACCTCTGCGGTGATCGTCGTAGGAATGCCCTACCCGGCGCACCTGGCCCACCTGCCTCGGACCATGGATAATCACGCTGGTCACAACCGAGGAGGGAATAGATGCAGCGACAATTCCTCATCGTCAGCCTCTGCGCACTCCTCGGGCAATCCTGCACGAAACCAGTTGAAGCTCCGGCCGGAACGGCTACGGCGCCCGCCGTAAGCAAGAGTCTCGCGGTAGGCGACATGACTTGGCAGGATATCGATGCGCTCGACCGCGACAAGACGCTGTTCCTCCTGGTCGTAGGCATGCTCGAAGAGCACGGTCCGCATCTGCCGATCGCCGCCGACACAATCGGCGTGGAGCACGAAGCAGGAAGGGTTGCGGAACGCCTGAGACAGTCGCTGCCCGACTGGAGGGTGGTGATGATGCCGATGGTCCACTACGGGTCGTCAGGGGTCAATCAAGTCGGCGACGTGGCGGTCCATCCTGGAACTTACGCCGTTCGGCAGTCCACGCTGCGATCGCTCGTGGCGGACATCGGCGGGCAAATCGCGCAGAACCGCTTCAAGCGGATCTTCGTCATGACCGGTCATGGCGCCCCGACTCACCATGCCGCGATCAACCAGGCGTGCGATTTTGTGAGCGAGGTCTTCGGCGCCACCATGCTGAATATCTCCGCGCTGTTCAGCGCGGATGCTGCCATCCAGGCGCGAGGCGAAGCCATAACGGCCAAGCATTTCTCGCCGGCCGATTTGTCTTCATTTGGCAGCGACCCGCATGCCGGTGTGAGTGAGACGTCCGGTGTACTTGCCATTCGCCCCGACCTTGTTCGCCCCAACTACCGCAGCCTGCCGAGCCAAACCGTCGAGAGTCGCGAACAAATGCGGGAGACTGCTTCGAAACCCGGGTGGCCCGGTTATTTTTCGTCGCCGGCCAGAGCCGACGCCGCCTACGGCCGTGACGTCGAGACGTGGTGGTCGGAGGGGATGGCCGATCTCATCCTCGAGTCCGTGCGCGGCCAGAACTTGCGCAGCCGCCCTCGATGGCCGGAACCCATTCAGAACGATCCCGCCTACGCGACGATCCTCCAGTCGGCGCTGACGCCGGAATCTGAATTCGAGGCGAAGTTGGAGCGTTGGCTTGCAGCCCAGAAGCACCAGTAAGTTGCCCTGCCAACTGCTCAATTGCTACCTTACGCCGTGCCCCATCAGCTTCGCACCGGTCTGACGCCAACGGCCATGAACCGGGCCGTGACGACACTCGCGGGTGCGTTCGCGAACGATCCGTTGTTCACCTGGATCTTCCCGGATCCACAACAGCGTGCCGAGTCCCTTCGCCTGATGAACCTGGTGCCGCTTCGCTTCGGTGTCCGATACGGACATGTCACTGAAGCCAACGACGGGATGGCGGTGGCGATGTGGATGCCGCCCGGGCGGGGGATGACGGCGGCGGGGATGATCCGGTGCGGGGTGCTTGCCGTGCCGTTCCGTATCGGGCTCCCGGCATTCGGCAAGTTCTTGGGCGCCAATGCGGTGATGGGGAAGCTCCACAAGAAGTACGTGCCCGAACCGCATTGGTACCTTCTGATCGTCGGTGTCGATCCCGACTTGCAGGGGCGCGGTCTTGGCACGGCGTTGGTCAAGGAAGGCCTGACGCGGGCCGACGAGGCGCACTGCCCGTGTTATCTGGAGACGAGCGATGAACGAAACCTGGCCTTTTACGAGCGCCTGGGTTTCAAGGTCGTCGGAAGCGCACCGCTTGGCAACGGTGGGCCGCCCGGATGGGCGATGCGGCGCGAGCAATCCTGACCGCCACCTACGATCGAATCGGTGCCGATTACAGGCACACTCGAAAGGAGGATCCGCGGCTGGCCCGCCTGATCGCGCGCGAGCTTCGGGGTGCCGGAGCTGCTTGAAGAGGACGAACTCGACGTCGGATATCGGCTTGTCGTCGGCCGTCCAACAAGTCGAAGAGCAACCCGCAGCCCTTAGCCCTCTAGCCCTCTAGCCCTGAGCCCTATCGCGATCCCCCAGCCCTGCCTGCCCTGCCGGCCCCGCCTGGCCCGCCTGGCCTCTTGTGCGCGTCGCGGCCCGGTGGTAGTTTGAGGCCGGGCGTGCAGGGCGCCTCCCGTCCGCGGACAGGACCGAGTCCACCTGAGCAAGCTTGATCGACGTTCGGAGAAATCGCCGAACCTCCTTTGCCCGACGCCAGCGGACCACGGGCTCATTCAAGGAGGCTCGTATGCCTGTCCGCCGCCTGCCTGTCCGGCCCGACCTGGAACAGCTTCATCGCCAAGCCAAAGAACTTCTTCGCGACATTCACGCCGGCAATGCGGATGCGATCGCCGAATTGCGCGAGCACCATCCCGAATCGATCGACCCCTCTACCGCGAAGTTGGCCGACGCGCAGCTCGTGCTCGCACGGAGCTACCACGCCTCCAGCTGGACGAGGCTCGTCCACGCGGTCCGGCTCGCGGACGCGATCTGGCGCGATGACCTCGAGACAGTCCGCGCGCTCATCTCGGGCAATTCAGCGCTGATCCATGAGGATGTGCTGATTCGCACCGACAGCAACTGGGGCCCACCGATGACGTTCGCGGCGAACCTTGGCCGCGACGGCATCATCCGTCTCCTTCACGCCCACGGCGCCAAGGATCTCCAGCACGCAGCCGGACGGGCCGCGCTGCAGGGCAAGCCCGACACGGTGCGCCTTATTTACGAGCTCGCAGGGCGTCCCAACCTCGAGAACTTATCGCTCGCCGGTCCTGCGTACACGCTGAGCGTAGAAGGCACTGCGGTGCTATTCGCGCTCGGCGTTCGAAGCTTTGACACGAACACGATGGAGCACCTCCTCGGAACCGACAGCCGCAACCCGGCCGCCAAGCACCGCATCCTCGAGATGTACATAGAACATGGTTTCGAGCCTCCCGACACACCGGTCATGGCGCTCCATCGCGGGCGCCTCGACCTGCTCGAAGCGCACCTCGCGCGCGACCCGGATCTGATCACCCGCACGTTCGACATCGCCGACGTGTTTCCGCTCGCCCCCGCCTCCTGGCGGGAGCCGTACACCGCTCAGGGGACTCCGGTGCACGGCACGACGCTCCTCCACATCGCCGCCTACTTCGACGAGGTGGAGATCGGGCAGTGGTTGCTGAACCGGGGCATGGATCCGAACGTGAGGGGCGCGATCGACGCCGAAGGCTTCGGCGGCTACACGGCGCTCTTCTCGACGGTGGTCTCCCAGCGCAACTTCTGGGTGAATTACGGCAAGGGACAGCCGGACGAAGCGCGCTTCACGCGCCTCCTGCTGGATCGGGGCGCCGATCCGAACGTCCGGGCCTCCCTCCGGGCCCGTCTCGAGGAGGGACACGGGGGCGGACCGCTTCGCGAGTACCGCGACGTGACGCCGCTCGGTTGGGGCGACCGGTTCGACGCGAAGATCTTCGTGAGCAAGGAGTCGCTGCGGCTGATCGAGGGGCGGGGCGGCGGTCGGTAGGCAGTGGCAGGACGAGTGGGCTCATGAAGGGCTAAGGGGTTGGAAGATCGCCAAGGGCTGAGGGCTTGGAGGATCGCGAAGGGCCAAGGGCTTGAACGTCCCCACCCGCCCGCGAGCGGTCCATCCTCAGCCTTTCCTCCAGAGGCAGTTTCGAATCACTTAATCGTCTTCGAAGTCCTACTTGAGCAGGAAGATGTGCGCCGGTTCTTGCAGGCTTCTCCGCTGTACGGCGAGGAGGATCTCATGCGAGTACCCGAGCAGAAAGAAAGCGATCTGGCGACAGCGAGTCAGAAAGCGAAGGCAAAAACGGCAAGACTGCGGCTCCTGAAGGAACGCAACGAGAACTATTTAGCGGAGCAAAGGGATGAACATGAAGCCGACGAGGAGCTCACCAAAGAGCTTAGAGTATCCGCTGGCGAGTAGCGATCGCCGCTTCTACCTCTGCCAGGCGCACCGACAATTGAATCAGCTTTCTTGTTGGAGCTGGAGATGACCGCCAAGGAGTTCTTGGACATATCCACCAAGCTCTTCACCGACATGAAAATCTGGATTATCGAGGCCGCCAAGGATGATGCCCTGTCTGCTTCGGATCTGGCGATCCTCGACGCGTCGATGAAGATTGTCGAGCGGGTAACGCTGAAGGAAGCTGAATCGAAGCCTGAGCAGGCAAATCTAGACATGTACCCTTCTGAACAGGGCGGCGCTTAGCGATTCGATGTAGCGTCGGCCACGAATCCGCCCGGCGGCGAGGAGGCGAAGGTGAGCGACCTGCGGTATCCCAACGAAAGCAGAGAGTATCGCGATGCGCGCGAGTTACTGCTGAAGGACGAACAGGAGCTTATCGACAAAGTGAAATCTGTGGCTGCAAGACGCCGGAATCTCCCTCCCGGTGGGCAGTTAAAAGAGGACTACGTCTTCCAATGGGCGAACGATGGGAAGGTCGGCCAGCGCGTGAAGTTCTCCGAGCTGTTTGCCGACAAGCACACGCTGCTGCTCTACTCATTCATGTTCGGTCCGAACTGGGACAAGCCCTGTCCGTCCTGTACGTCGCTGGTTGATGGGTTCGATCGAAGCTCGTATCAGGTCACGCGACACGCCGCGTTTGTCGCGATTGCCAAAGCCCCGGCCGCTCGAATCAATGCATGGGCGAAGGAACGAGGGTGGTCGCAGATTGCGCTGGTTTCCGGATCAGACTCTCCCTATCAGGCCGATTACAAATGCCAGGGAGACTCGGATGACATGCAGTTCCCAGTGATGCATGTCTTTCGGAAGCAGGATGGAAAGATCGTTCATTTCTGGGGAACTGAAACGATGTCGAATCACGTGGATACGGTGTGGCCGTATTGGAATCTCATGGACTTTACGCCAGAGGGCCGGCCAGACATCCCCACGCCGCCGCAACAGTTCAGATCCGAGTTCCTCGAAAAACACTATCTGAATAACGAGTCGTAGCTTCCGCGGGCGGACCTCGTGAAGTCCGGCTACAGCCGGACACTACGTACAAGTGGAAGCCGCTCCACCTCTTATTCAGCCGCGGGGCAGCAACTCGATCGAGCGTGGGACGTGAGTAACAGCGGGGTCGGTTGGTTCGCAACACGTTACAGCAGGCGCCAGCCAGCACGACAGCTGAGCTGGCGAGGCTGGCACAGCGTTTGGACCTAGCCCAACGCGGAGGGTGTGACACGGCCAAAGGATCTGTCGCGACTGCCCCCATTGGTACGGCCGGGAAGGCCGAGCCAGACCTCAAGAACCCCGCGTTCTACATCAACCGCGAGCTGAGCTGGCTGGAATTCAATGCTCGTGTGTTGGCGCAGACACGCGACAGCTCGCACCCGCTTCTTGAGCGGGTGAAGTTTCTGGCCATTTCAGCGAACAACCTGGATGAATTCCACATGGTTGGCCTCGCCCGGCTCTTGCGACAACGCCGCGCCGGGGTGGCGACGGTTTCGTCAGATGGCCTCGACCTCGAAGAGCAGATCGATGTGGTGCGGCGGGCCAGCCGCGAGATGCTGGATGACTTTGGAACGTGCTGGGGCGAACTTCGCGCGCTTCTTGCTGACGAGGGGATCGACTTCCTGGATCGATCCGACTACACGCCGCCCATTCACGTCTTTCTTAAGCAACACTTCAATGCCAATATCTGCCCGGTGCTCACGCCGCAGGCGTTCGATCGAGGGCATCCATTTCCATACGTTTCCAACCGCAGCAAGAACCTGGCAGTTGTTGTCCGCCATCGGCACCGAACCAAGTTTGCGCGGCTCCAGTTGCCGGAGACCCTCCCTCGATTCGTCGAGCTTCCGCGGACGCTGACGCCTGGCCGGCGGACGTTCGTATTCCTCGAAGATCTCGTGCGTGACAATCTTCAGGATCTCTTTCCTGGCGTCGACATCAATAGTGCTCACTTCTTTCGGGTCATTCGTGACACGGAACTGATCATCCGAGATTCCGAGTCCGACGACCTGCTCGAGTCGGTTGACCAAAGTCTGCGGCATGCCCGCCACGCAGCTGTTTCACTATTAGAGGTCGAGGACGAGACGCCAAGGCGCGTCCTCGATATCCTGGAAGAGAACTTTGAGATTGAGGCGGAGGATGTCGTCCATCGCTCTTCAGAGCGGCTCGGCTTCAGCGATTGGGGTGCGCTCGTCCGGATCCGCCGGCGACAATTGAAAGACTCGCCGATCGTGCCGAGGACGGTGTGGCGGCGCCCCGATGCTGACCTGTTCGAGCAGCTGAAGTACCAGGACTGTCTGGTGCATCACCCGTTCGATTCCTTCCAATCCGTCGAGACATTCATCGAAACGGCGGTTCGCGATTCGAACGTCGTGGCGATCAAGCTGACGCTCTATCGGATCGGAAACCACTCACCGTTGGTTGACCTCCTGATTGAAGCGGCGGAAGCCGGAAAACAGGTCGCCGTGCTGGTCGAGCTGAAGGCGCGGTTCGATGAGCGAAGCAACATGGCGTGGGCCGCTCGCTTGGAGGAGGCCGGCGTCCATGTCGCCTATGGGCTCGTTAATCTGAAGACCCACTGCAAGGTGTGTCTGGTCGTTCGTCAAACCCCGAATGGCGTCGAGCGGTACGCCCACATTGCAACCGGCAACTACAATCCGATCACCGCGCAGATGTACACCGATCTTGGCCTGTTTACGTCCGACCCCAAGCTCGTAGCCGACCTGTCCGAGTTGTTCAATTACCTGACCGGCTATTCGAACCAGGTGGAGTATCGCGAGCTGATCGTGGCGCCACTCGATCTTCGAAGGAGGCTGCGAGTGCTGCTCGAGCGCGAGGCCGCGAATGCACGGGACGGGCGGACCGGCCACGTGATCATCAAGGTCAACGGCCTCTCCGATCCAGGTATTATTCGCGACCTCTATGGAGCATCACGCGCAGGCGTACGGATAGAACTGATCGTCCGCGGTATCTGTTGCCTGCGACCGCAGATGCCTGAGATCAGCGAGACCATTACGGTGCGTTCAATTGTCGGACGCTACCTCGAGCACTCGCGCGTCTTCTACTTTGAAAACGACGGCGATCCGGAGGTCTATCTTGGCAGTGCCGATCTGCTGGAGCGAAATCTGAATCGGCGCGTCGAGACGCTCTGCCCGGTGCGGGACAAGACCTTGGCGAACTATCTCCAAGAGACGGTCCTGGGCGCGTACCTGCGCGATTCGGTCCGTGCCTGGGCGCTTCAATCCGACGGCAGCTATGAACGGGTCCCGCGTAGTGGGAAGGGTTTCAGCGCGCAGGAGTATCTGGTGAGTCACGTAGCCCCGTGCGGTTCGGAGCACGAATAGCTTTCTACTTCTCCCGGTTCTCGCTTCTCGGTTCTCACTTCTCAGTTCTCGTTCTCAGTTCTTAGTTCTCGGCCGGGCGCTCAGCGCGGTCGACCACGAGAATGTCCACGGGCGCCTGCTGCGACTCCAGCTTGAGCCCAAGCTGTTCCTGCAACGCGGTGAAGATCGATGGGATGGTCGCGTCAATCGGTCACCCGGTCGCGCCTGGCTGCGGCTGGTCGGCGTTCGAGGGGTCCCCGGACTTGTTCGGCTTGACCGACGCGACTTCGAAGACCCGACACTGGGCGCGTGCCCGGGGCGCGGTGAGCAAGCCGAGGGCCTGCGCGGCGATAGCGCCGACTCCAACAATCGCTCTCATCGTGCTCAACTCACCCTCCATCTCCTCCTTCTATTACGCAACCGGCGGCAACAAGTGGACAACCGGACGCGGCAAACGCCTGCCCCGACACAGAGCCTTCGTTGGTTTGCCAGCATAGTCGTCGTGTCAGAATCACCTCATGGTGAGGAACCCGATGCAGGCGATGTTCGGCGTGCGAGCGCTCGTGGTTCTCGCATGTCTCCTGATGCAGCCTGTTCCCGGCTGGGCGCAGGTCGATCAGCAACGAGCCGCGGCCTACTTCAAGGAGGCGCAGGCGCTCTGCGAGAAGGAGAGCGCGCAGCTCTGGGCGGTATCGCTCTGCGGTCCCATGGTGATTGCCGATGCGGCGACGCAGACGCTCGCAACCAACGAGCCGCCGCCTGCGGGGCCCCGACCGCCGATGCTCGGGTTCGTCAATGCGCCGATTGAGTGGGGAGGCGTGCAATGGTCCGCCTACGTGTGGTCGTTGATCCCAGCCGACGATGCCCAGGCGCGCGGCCGGTTGCTGGTGCACGAGATGCATCATCGCGTGCAGCCGGTGCTCGGTCAGATGCTCACGGGCGAGCCGAATGATCATCTCGACACGAAAGACGGTCGCTACTGGCTCCAGCTCGAGTGGCGCGCATTGGCCGCAGCGCTCGGCTCGTCGGGCGAGCCGCGTACGTCGGCGATTCGCGATGCGCTGACGTTTCGATCGACGCGTCGGCTGCTGTTCCCCGGAACCGCCAATAACGAGCGCATCGACGAACTCCGGGAAGGGCTGGCGCAGTACACCGGAACGGTGGTGGCCGCTCCGTCGACTGCCGCCGCGGTCACCGACGCGATCAAGCAACTGGCGGATGCCGAACGCGCCCCGACGTTCGTGCGTACCTTCGCGTATCCGTCGGGTACGGCCTATGGACTTCTGCTCGATGTCTTTGATCCGGGATGGAACCGCCGGATGGACCCCGATCCAGATCTGGGCTGGACCCTGAGGGCGGCGGCCGAGATTGATGCGCCCGCGAATGCGGAAATCGCCGCGAGCCGCTATGGCGGACCAGCACTCCGGCTCGCGGAAGAGAAGCGCCACGAGGAGCAGCAGGCGCGAGTCGCCGAATTGCGTCGGCGTTTCGTCGATGGGCCGATGCTTCTCGTGCCCCGAAGCCGCGGCGCGATGATCAACACCACGTGGGTCACACCGATTCCCGGCGAGGGAACCGTCTTCTTCGAGTATCGCGTCACAGGCGAATGGGGACGGCTGGAGTCGAAGGGCGGCCTGCTCGAGTCGGCCGACGGTCTCACTCTGAAATTGTCCGCACCCTTCCGCACCGAGGGTCCGATGCTTTCAGGTGATGGCTGGACGGTTGTCCTGACATCCGGCTGGGTCGCGCGTCCTGGTGTTCGAGCCGGCGATTTTCAGATCGTTCGCGCAGACAGATAGCGTCCGGACGCGGGAGTTACAGCCCGTCTCATAGGATGCTACGGCGTCAGCCGTTTACTGCATCTTCAGCTGTGTAATCGTGTCGATGGTGATCGTGCTGCCGTGCACGTTGCCGGTGACGCTCACCTTGTGGCCGACATGCGCGTCGACCTTCTTCTTCGAGGCGGCGTCGAACTTGAGAATCTTGTTGTCCTCGGTGACGAACACCGCCTCGGAGCCCTGCTTGAGACAATCCTTCACGCAGCTCTCGAAAGCCGCGGGCTTGATCCACTCGGCCGCCTTGCCGGCCTTCGCGCCAGACAGTGCGCATTTCTCGTCGGAAATGTAGCCGACAATGGCGCCAGCGCCTTGCAGGCGGGCACCGATCATCGCGAAGCCGAACACGGCGACCAGCATCACGTTCTTCATGCGCACCTCCTTGGTCTTTCAGTCGAACGGCCTACACGTTAGCAGAACCCGCCGTCGTGAAACCAGAGGGTGGGCGGCGGTCGCGAACCCTCGGCTCTCCACCAGCGACAGTTGTGTGGGCGGTCGCAGGGCTCTCAGTCGAAAGCGAGGGAGCTTCGTGTTTTCGTGCTTTCGTGGCTGTGCGTGAAGCCGTCCGTTTCGTGTTTTCGAGTTTTCGTGGCGGACGCTACGGAACCCAGCCAGCCAGCTTCGATGCCTGTCGAATCCAACTCGCCAGGAGCTTCTCGTCGATCTGGTCGTCCTCGTGGATGTCGAGGTAGCGCACTTCCTTGTGCTTGGACTCGCCTGGGGGCAGAGGCAGCAAGGACGTGCCGCGGAAGAACGCCACTTTGACGTACTTCGTGAAGCAATGAAGGTTGAGGAACCAGCCCTGGCCCTCGATGCCATAGAAGGGCGAGTTCCACTTGACCGCCTTGCGCACGTCCGGGACAGTGCGCGCGATGAGCGTGTCGAGGCGGCGCCCGACGTCGCGTTTCCAACCCGGCATGGCCGCGATGTAGGCCTGCACCGGCGCGTCGCCATCGGCCATCGCGATCTGGGGGTTGCCGCCGGCGAGGAGGACCGGCTTCGCGCCGGATGTTTTCATGTTCTTGCCCGGCTTTTTCATCCTCGTTCAACCCTCGATGGCCGACAGATCGAGCCGACCGAGCCGCTCTGGATCCGCCAGGATGTCCATCTCCACGACTTTGCCGCCCGCAATCGTGAAGCCGATCACGGAAAGCAGACGCCCGTCCGGCAGGCGCGACACCACGCCGATGTTGCCGTTCACCAGCACCACCTGACTGGACAACCCGAGCTTCGAGAACGCCGCGGCCTGTGCCACAACCGCCTGAGCCCCGCGCACGAGGCGCGACATGCCCTTGGCCGCTCCGCCATCGGCGCGCAGCACAATCTCCGGATCGAGGACGGCGACCAGCGCTTCGAAATCGCCGTCCTGAACGGCCGCGAGAAACGCGTCGACGACGCGACGCTGCTTCCGAAGGTCGGCGTCTGAGGTCGGCGCCTGACCCTGGACACGGCGGCGCGCGCGGCTCGCGAGCTGGCGCGTTGCGACGACCGAACGATCCACGATCGGCGCGATCTCCTCGAAGGTCATCCCGAACACATCGTGGAGCACGAACGCCAGCCGTTCTGCCGGCTCCAGCTTCTCGAGGACGACGAGCAGCGCCAGACCGACGGAGTCGGCGAGCATGGCGTCGGCCTCGGGCCCTGCGTTCCGACGACTGATCGAGCTGATGATCGGATCCGGCACGTGGACATCACGCTCGCCATGTTCGGCATGTTCATCAAAAGGATCCTCCCGGCGCGACGCTCGCGTGCGCAGCATGTCCAAGCACACCCGCGCCACCACCGTCGTCAACCATCCCCGCAGGTTGTCGATACCGCTGACGTCCGTGCGGCTCAATCGGATCCAGGCTTCCTGGGACGCGTCCTCCGCCTCGCTGACCGATCCGAGCATGCGATACGCGACCGCCCGCACGTGCGGCCGGTGCTCTTCGAATTGCTCAGCAAGCTGCTCAGGTGTGGGCATCGTCACAGTCCTCCACGCGGTCCGCTATTCTACTGACGGACGAGACGTCGCTGATGTGACGGAAGAGGAACGGCCTCCGACTTGCTTCGATCAATCTCTGTCATTTAGGAGGAAAACACCATGGCGCAAACGGCAACATCTCGCGAAACTCAACCACACGCCTTCGTCACGAGCGTGCACGGCATCCGCTATCAGGTGAGCGACGTCGAGCGCTCAGTCGCGTTTTACACGCAGTACCTGGGATTCAGACTGGTACATCAACAGCTTCCCGCCTTTGCGAGCGTCTCTCTCGGCGACGCGCAGATGCTGCTGAGCGGTCCTGAAGCATCTGGTTCGAGGCCGATGCCGAACGGCCAACAGCAGACGCCGGGCGGCTGGAATCGCGTGGTGTTGAAAGTGACCGATCTGCCCGGCTGCATCGCCGAATTAAAGAAGGCGGGACTTCACTTTCGCAACGGGATGGAAACCGGTCCCGGCGGCCGCCAAATCCAAATCGAGGATCCGGACGGGAATCCGATCGAGTTGTTCGAACCCGCCGGCAGCCGCACCACGTGAGAAGTCCGACCCACGAACCGCCGCGGCCAACCCGACCGATCACAGATCCTGCACGTGCAGGACGCGACCTGTAGGCCCGACCTTCGGGTCGGGCGACGAACGTCACACTCCTCTATCGCGAACCGTCATACGTGATAGAAGGAGCTTCCACCGATGAACATCCTCTTGTGGGTCCCCCAGCTCGCGCTTGCATTTCTAGCCCTCGCCGGCGGTGCATACAAGATCCTCGCGTACGAGGAGCTCGCCAAGATCCCGGCGAATGCCGCGCTCGGGCGAGGCGGGTGGGCCGCGCTCGGCGTGTTCGAGATCTTGTGCGCCGTCCTGCTGGTCGTCCCGGCCGTCGCGAAGTGGATGCCGGCGCTGACGCCGCTCGCCGCCGCCGCGCTCGCGCTGGAAAGCCTCGCCCTCGCCGGGCTGTACGCGCGGTATTCGCTCGAACTCACCGCCACCAACCCGCTGGTCTGGGCCGCCATGATGGGGCTGATGGCGATCTCCGTGGCCTACGGGCGATACGCGCTCACGCCGATGGCCTGACGTCGAAGTCTCAGCGGAGCGCCGAACCTGTCGATTCGGCAAACACGCAGCTCGGCGTGGCAAAACGCATCGCCGGCAACTTCGGTCAGTGCCATAGGCTCGGGCCGAAGTCGGCCGCTCGCGTCGTGGCCGGCTCCGCGTTTTGTCCGCTGACGCAGCCACGCCGCCTGCTAACGTTTGCCGGATCGACAGGTCCGGCGATCAGCACGGACACGAGCGGATCGGATCGATGAGAACCATTTGTCCGTGGCCTTCTTGTTCCTCGGTGACCTCCGTGGTAAAGCTTTTGATTGGTTGAGAGATTGGCATGCGCCGAATCATCGCCTTCGATCACGTCAGCGCTGACGGCTACTTTGCCACTGAAGACGGCACACTCGACTGGGTCGTACCGGACGAAGAGCTCACCCAGATCAACCTCCGGAACATGGCTGAGGCTGACACGCTCCTGTTCGGCCGCCGCACCTACGAGATGTTCGAGTCGTTTTGGCCGAATGCGACCAAGGATCCTCGCGGCGCCGAAGATCCTCATGCGAAGGGACGTCGTGCCGAATCGACTCAGCAGGTTGGAGACTGGATCAACAACGCGACCAAGATCGTATTCTCGAGAACGCGCAAGGCCGTCAGCTGGCAGGGCTCCCGGATCGTTCACGAGTTCTCTGCAGTGGAAGTTGACGCGCTGAAACGCGCGACCGGCAAGAACATGCTCGTGCTCGGGAGCGGCGAGCTCACCCGGCTGATGGCGCGGCATGGATTGATCGACGAGTATCAGTTCGGAGTTGTCCCGGTCATCCTCGGCAACGGACGAAAACTGTTTGCCGATCTGGACGGCCCACACAAACTGTCGCTGGTAGAGAGCCGAGGGTTTCCGACCGGAACCGTGTTGCTGCGATACAGTCCCGCCAACTCGCGCTCTTAGAAAAAGAGGCAGTCCGGCGACTGAGGCCGGAGTTCTCAGCAGAACACCGGACCTGTCGATCCAGCAAACACGCAGTTCGGCGTGGCAAAACGCGTCGCCGGCAACATTGGTCACTGCCATGGGCTCGGGCCGAAGTCGGCCGCTCGCATCGTGGCCGGCTCTGCGTTTTGTCCGCTGACGCAGTCACGCCGCCTGCTAACGTTTGCCGGATCGACAGGCCCGGTGTTCCGCCGACTGCCAGCGCTTAGCCTCAGCCCTCTAGCCCTTGACGATTCCCTCAGCCCTCAGCCCTTCGCGATCCCGCCAGCCCTTAGCCCTTCGCGATCTCTCAGTTCTCACTTCTCAGTTCTCAGTTCTCAGTTCGAGTTCTCAGTTCGAGTTCGCAGTTCGCAGTTCGCAGTTCGCGTTCCTAGCCCTGAGCCCTTCGTGATCCCCCAGCCCTCAGCCCTTTGTGATCCCGCCAGCCCAGAGCCCTCACTTTCGTTTTTCAGTTCCTGTAAGGGTCGTCCAAGGACTAAGGACGGACCAAGAACCAAGAACGGCCAAAGGACCAAGAACGAAGGACCAAGGACGACGGGTTCTCACCCAAGCCTGCCTTTACAGGCCACCAGAACAAATGACATCGTGTCCCCGCGTGATTCCACTGCAGCGAGCCATCGTACTGATTGCGTTGGCGATCGGCGTGTGGCTCGCCGGGGATGTTGCCGCGCAGGCACCGGTTCTGGCCGTGCCGCCCGCCGCGGAAGCGTCGCCGACCTTCGACGCCGAGCGCGCGACGGAGGCGTACCTCGCGAGTGTGCCGGCCGACCAGCGGGCGCGAGCCGACGCCTACGTCGAAGGCGGCTACTGGCTGCAGCTCTGGAATCAGCTCGTCGGCGTGCTTGCGTGCTGGCTGCTGCTCGCCCGCGGCTGGTCCGCACGCATGAGAGAACTTGGCCGCCGGGTCACGACACGCCGCCCGCTCCAGACGGCGATCTACTGGGTCCAATTCATTCTCTACCTGACCATCGTCAGCTTTCCGCTGACCGTCTACAGCGGCTTCTACCGCGAGCACCAGTACTCCCTGGCGACGCAAACCTTCTGGCCCTGGATGGGCGAACAACTCACTTCCCTCGGCCTCGCACTCGTTCTCGGCGCCGTCGGGATCAGCATCCTGTACGCGATCCTTCGTCGCGTCGGCCGCGCCTGGTGGCTCTGGGCGGCCGGTGTTGTCGTCGTGTTCCAGTTGTTTGGCGCGCTGATCGCGCCGGTCTTCATCGCTCCGCTCTTCAACACCTACACGACGCTCGCCGACGCGCGTATCCGCGATCCGATTCTCAGCATGGCGCGCGCCAACGGGATCGGCGTCGATGCGGTCTATGTGGTCGACGAGTCGCGCCAGACGACGAGGGTGAGCGCGAACGTGAGCGGCCTGTTCGGCACCATGCGGATCAGCCTCAACGACAACCTTCTGCGGCGAGCGACGCTGGAAGAAATTGAGATGGTGATGGGCCACGAGATGGGCCACTACGTGCTCAACCACGTGTTCAAGAACCTGTTCGAGGTCTCGTTGCTCATCGTGATCGGGCTCGGCCTGATCGCTCGAGTATTTGAGCGGCTGAGACAGCGCAAGCCGCTGTGGGGCATTGAATCGAGCGCCGATATCGCCGGCCTTCCGCTCCTCATGTCGCTGCTGAGCGTTTACCTGTTCATCGCAACACCGATCACCAACACCATCACTCGCACCAGCGAGTACGAGGCCGACATCTTCGGGCTCAACGCCTCTCGCCAGCCGGATGGATTTGCGAATGTGGCCCTCAAGCTCGGCGAGTACCGCAAGCTTTCGCCGGGTCCGATCGAGGAAGTCATCTTCTTCGATCATCCGAGCGGCCGCACCCGCATCCTCGCGGCCATGCGTTGGAAGGCTGAGAATCCCAATTTACAATTGAGAATTAGGAATTAGGAATTCGCGACGAATTCTCAATTTCGAATTTCCAATTGTAAATTTCCCGCCTGCCCTGCTGATGTCGCCTAGCACCAGAAGACGAGGATGCCAACGTATCCCTGAAGCAGATGGGTACTCGCAAGAAGAACAAGAAGAAACAGCAGCAATTCA
>Ga0111539_10003206_pt1 | contig 21640 bp, 16 predicted proteins | sample RhiMethybrSRZTD1_FD_79667 | JGI IMG/M metagenome (GOLD analysis project Ga0111539, IMG submission 79667) | Populus rhizosphere microbial communities from Tennessee, USA - Rhizosphere MetaG P. TD hybrid SRZTD1 (version 2) (version 2) | ecosystem: Host-associated > Plants > Roots > Rhizosphere >...
CTGGTTCAGCTGGCCCATGACCGCGCCCTGGAACTCCTCGGGGAACTGCACCTCGACGCGCATGATCGGCTCGAGGATGGTCGGCTTCGCCGCCATGTACGCCTCGCGGAAGCCCATGAGCGCCGCGGTGCGGAACGCGATTTCCGACGAGTCGACCGGGTGCGAAGCACCGTCGTTGATCACGCACTTCACGCCGACGATCTGGAAACCGATGAGCGGCCCCTTCTTCATCGCCTCGCGGAAGCCCTTGTCGCAAGCCGGGATGAACTCGCGCGGAATCGCCCCGCCCGTGATGTCGTCCTCGAACTCGTAGCCGGTCGGGTGCTCGGCGGGCAGCGGCTCGATGTAGCCCGCCACCTTGCCGTATTGGCCGGAGCCGCCGGTCTGCTTCTTGTGCGTGTAGCTGAACTCCGAGTGCAGTCCGATCGCCTCGCGGTACGCGACCTGCGGCTTTCCCGCGATCACCTCGCAGGCGTATTCGCGCTTCATGCGCTCGATGTAGATCTCGAGGTGCAGCTCGCCCATGCCCCTGATGATGGTCTGCGCCGACTCCTCGTCGCGGTGGACGCGGAAGGTCGGATCCTCCTTGGTGAAGCGGTTCAGGGCCTTCGAAAACTGGGCCGCGTTGGTCTTGTCCTTGGGGGCAACGGCCAGCGAGATGACGGCCTCGGGCACGTGCATCGAGGTCATCGTGTAGTTGATGGACTCGTCGGTGAACGTGTCGCCCGACGAGCACTCGACGCCGAACAGCGCGACGATGTCGCCCGCGGTCGTGGTCTCGATGTCGTTCATCTCGTTCGAGTGCATGCGCACGAGACGCGGGACCTTGACGCGCTTGCGGTTGTTGGAGTTGTTGACGATGAAGTCGCCCTTCGCGAGCGACCCCTGGTAGATGCGCATGTACGTCAGCTGCCCGTAGCGCCCGTCCTCGAGCTTGAACGCGAGACCCACGAACGGCTTCTTCGGATCGGACTCGAGGATGACCTTCTCCTCCTTCTTGTCCTGATCCAGCGCGACGTTGGTGACCTCCTTCGGATTCGGGAGGTACATGTTCACGCCGTCGAGCATCAGCTGGACGCCCTTGTTCTTGTAAGCCGAGCCGATGAACACCGGCGTCATCTTGAGCGAGATGGTCACGCGACGAATCGCGGCATGGAGCTCTTCGATGGTCGGCTCCTGTTCGGCCAGGAACTTGTCGGCGATGGCGTCGTCGTGATCGGCGATCGACGCGATCATGTCGTGGCGCGCGGTCTTGACCTCCTCGAGCCGGTCAGCCGGGATCTCCTCCTCGCGGATGTCCTCACCGTTGTCGCCGTCGAAGTAATAGGCCTTCTGCTTGATGAGATCGATGATCCCCTCGAAGTTCGCCTCCTCACCGATCGGCAGCTGGATGGTGATGGTGTTGTGGCGCAGCTTCTCCTTGAGCTGGTTGGTGACGCGGGCCGGGTCGGCGCCCGCGCGATCCAGCTTGTTGATGAACGCGAGCCGCGGGACGTTGTAGCGCCGCATCTGGCGATCGACGGTGTACGACTGCGACTGCACGCCCGAGGTGCCGCACAGCACCAGCACGGCGCCGTCGAGCACGCGCAGCGCGCGCTCCACCTCGATGGTGAAGTCGACGTGGCCGGGCGTGTCGATCAGGTTGATGACGTGGCCGTTCCATTCGCAGTAGGTCGCCGCCGACTGGATGGTGATGCCCTTCTCGCGTTCGAGATCCATCGAGTCCATCTTGGCGCCCACGCCGGACTTGCCGCGGACCTCCTCGATCCGGTGAATCTTGCCGGTGTAGAAGAGGATGCGCTCCGACAGGGTCGTCTTGCCCGAGTCGATGTGCGCGGAGATGCCGATGTTGCGAACTTTTTCGAGTGCGATGGAGGCCATGGCTGCTTGTCGTCCTTCAGGTGGAAAGGCGCGGTAGTTTAATGAACTTTCGCTCTTTTGCTAGTCGCTCCGCGCCGAAGGCGCGGCGTGCGACTACTTTTCTTGATAGTAGCCGCAATCCCGCGCTACGCGCGGGAGCGGCTAGTCAAAGCGCCCAGATGGGATGCTGCGCGTCTACCGGCGGTTACGTGACGGCTATTTGACGGCGACCAGCTCGACGTCGAACACCAGGGTCGCGTTGGGCGGGATCGGGCCGCCGCCGCGGGCGCCATAGGCGAGCTCCGGCGGAATGGTGAGCTTGCGCTTGCCGCCCACGCGCATCCCCTCGATGCCGATGTCCCAGCCCTTGATCACCTTGCCGGAGCCCAGCAGGAAGTCGATCGGCGCGCCGGCGTCGTACGAGCTGTCGAACTTGGTCCCGTCCGGGAACCGGCCCGCGTAGTGCGCCGACACAACCTTTCCGGACGTCGCGGTCGCGCCGCTCCCGACCTTCAGCTCCTCGATCGTGACCCCACCCAGGGTCCGCGCCGCCGGCTTGCGGCCGCATCCGGCCGCTCCGACCGCGATCGCCGCGACGGCGCCGATCATGGCGACGACGGCGAGCAACCTGGGGCGCCGGCCCGACATCGGCGGAGACGATAACACGGCGCGATGCGCGTGGAGCGCAGCGCGGCTTCGCCGCGCGGAGCTCATCGCGGGAGGTTCGGTACCGAGCGGGACATCGCAGCGCAAGCTGCGATGCCGGGAGGTCGCGCTTCTTACCCTCCCAGGGTTCTGAGGGTAATAAAGCGAGAGGCCGGGAGCGTCTTGGCGCCCTCGGCCTCTGCCCCCGTGCTTTCGCACGGGTTACCCCATCGACCGGCCCGCCCGCCGCGGTCCACCGGCCCCGTTCCCACCTCTCAACGTAGTCACGGCCATCACCGTCGCAACCGTCGCAACCGGGTAATCGAAGCTGCGCACCAGCAGCTCGTCGACGGGACCTCGACCGTGGCCGACGGAGTTGATGGCGCGCCGGGCCGGAACGCGATCGATGCGCTCGAACCCACGGTACAGCTCGCGCGTCGTCGCGCAGTCCGAGTTCGACAGCAGTGCAGGCACCTTGCGCGTACCCAGCGCGCGCAGCACGGTCGCCAGACGCTCCTGATCCGACGCGCCGAAGTCGCGCGCGGCGTAGGCCGTGAACGACGACGTCGCCGACAGCGGCACGTAGGGAGGATCGAGGTAGACGAAGTCGCCGCGGCCGACGTTCCGCAGGGTGTGCGCGAAGTCTTCACATTCGATCTTCACTTTTCGCAGCGCGGCGGCAGCGGCCCGCAGCTTCGGTTCGTCGCAGATCACGGGCCGGCTGTAGCTGCCGAACGGCACGTTGAACTGGCCGCTGCTGTTCACCCGGTAGAGGCCGTTGTAGCCGCAGCGATTCAGGTAGATGAGGCGCGCCGCGCGCGCCGTCGGCGACAGCTTGGCCGGATCGCGGCGGCGCACACGGTAATACAGCACGCGATCGTTGCGGTGCTTGCGCAGCTCGGCGACCACGCCGTCGACGTCGTCGCGAACCGCCTGATAGCAGTTGACCAACTCCGGGTTGGCGTCGGCGAGCACGGCACGGCGAAAGCGGCCACGGGCCGCCAGCCGAAAGAACACGGCGGCCCCGCCCAGAAACGGCTCGAAGTAGGTGTCGATACGCTCGGGTACGAGCGCCTCGATGTGCGCCAGCAGCTGGCGTTTGCCGCCCGCCCACTTCAGGAACGGTGCCACCACCATGCTCGATTCCCTCGTATGTGAATCGCGCACATGAGGCAAGGGGAAACTGACCACGGGCCCGTGCGGCATTTTTACCGGCTTTTTATGCTGTTTTTTGTTTCGCGCGACGATCTTTGTCTTTAGAGTCTGCACCCGAATTCGCGGTCGCACGTTTGCCGCCGCATCGAAGACAGGAACAAAGGAGATCGAAAATGGCGAAGGTTCTGACGAAGTCGCAGATCATCCAGGCAATCGCTGACGCCCACAAGGACAAGCTTGCGCGCAAGGACGTCGCGCGCGTCCTCGAGTCGCTGGCCACCACCGGCTACAAGGAGCTGAAGAAGAACGGGCTCTTCGTGCTGCCCGGGTTCGCGAAGTTCGTCGTCATCAAGAAGCCCGCCACCAAGGAGCGGCAGGGGATCAACCCGTTCACCAAGGAGCCGATGACCTTCAAGGCGAAGCCGGCCCGCAAGGTGCTCAAGGCCCGCCCGGTCAAGGCCGCCAAGGACGCTCTCTAAGAACCTTTCTCCTCCTCTCCCTGCCTTTCACTGCGGCGGGGAGAGGGTCTCTTCGAATCTGGTAGGGTGGGCGGCGATGGTGCGGCTGAACCGCATTTACACCAAGGCCGGCGACGGCGGCGATACGCGGCTCGTCGGCGGGCAGAAGGTCCGTAAGGACGCCCTGCGCATAGAGGCGTACGGGACCGTCGACGAGCTCTCCGCCTGCATCGGCATCGCGCGTACGGCGCTCCTGGCGCCCGACGCGCCCGCCGGAGCCGACGCGCTGGCCGCCGTGCTGACCCGCGTTCAGAACGAGCTCTTCAACCTGGGCAGCGACCTCGCGACACTGCCCGCCGATCGCCACCCGAAGCAGCCGGTGATCGAGGCGCGCCACGTGACCGCGCTGGAACACGAGATCGACGGCTGGAACGAGGCGCTGCCGGAGCTGCGCAGCTTCGTGCTGCCAGGTGGTGGCATTGTCGGCGCGTACCTTCACCTCGCGCGCACCGTCTGCCGGCGCGCCGAGCGCCATGTCGTCCGTCTCCGCGACGCCGAGCCGATCGGCGAACATTCACTCGCCTACGTCAACCGGCTGTCGGACGCGCTGTTCGTCATGAGCCGCCACGCCGCGCGCCTATACGGCGAGGCCGAGCCGCTCTGGGAACCCGAAAAGACCTAGTCGCGCCGCTCCGCGCCTCGCGCGACCGCGACTAGAACTCGAGCGCGACGCCGGCATTCAAGTCGACGTGGAACGTGAACTTCCCGAACCCGAGCAGCGCGTTCGTCCCGAACGTCAGGGCGAACGTCGGACTCACGTTGTACATGATGCCCGCGCCCACGCCCGCGAACACCGGCCCCGACGGAACCGTGTCGACGCAGGTCTGGTCGCGCTGCGGGCCGCAGAACGGCTGCGACTCGAACGTGGCCACGTGGCGGATGGTGCCGACCCCGAGGTTGCCCGCGAAGTAGGGCCGCAGATCCCCATCGCCGAAGAAGTAGGTCGCGCGCGCGAACCCGGCGAAGGCGTAGCTCCCGCCGGGGCAGATGTTGTCGGGCCCACAGCCCCGGTCGTTGGGGTTCGCCAGGTCCGAGTGGTAGTCGGTGACGCCGCTGATCAGCTGAAAGCGCAGCTGCACCGACAGCAGCAGCTCGGGGGTGACGTAGTAGCCGACCTCGGGCGTGAGGTGGAGCAGCCGAGACAGCTCGAAGCCGGCCGGGCTGACCACGTTGTTCGTTGCGTTCACCTCACCCTTGCCTGTCGTCCACCCGGCGCCGCCGCCCACTGCCAGGCCGAAGAACAGACTCGGCGATTCGTCCGCCTCGACGGGCTTCTTCACCGTCTTCTTCTTCACGACCGGGACCAGCGGTTGCCCGTTCGCGTTCAGCATCGAGATCTTGAGCGTCTTGTTGGCGGAGCCCTTCGCCGCGACCGGCGTTTCGCCGTCGCCCAGCGCCTCGATGAAGTAGTCGACCACGCCGCCCATCGTGGCGGAGGCCGGGATCTCGGCGGTGTAGCCGCCGCTGACGGCCGGGTCCTCCTTCATCTCGCGCTCGGCGAAATCGTCGGCGCCGTCGGCGCTGAACGACAACACGACCTTCTTCGCGCCCAGGCTGGGATCGACGTTCACCTTGATGGGGATCGGGTTCCCCTGCCGCGATTCCCTGACCGGCTCGTGGTCGATACCTTCGCCCGGCTTCAGGTCCGGCTTCTTCGGTGTGGCCGCGGCTTCCTTCTGCTGGGTGACCGCCTCGTCGTAGACCTCCTGCACCTCCGGAGTGGCCAGGATCTTGTCCAGCTTGATGTCCGCCTGGATCTCGAGCGCCTTGCGGAACTGCTTGATCGCCTCGTCCTTCTGCTTGAAGCCCGTGAACGTCACGATGCCGAGGTGGACATAGGTGCGCGCGGTGACCGGGTGGTTCTCGAGGCCCGACTGGCTGCAGATCTCGATCGCGTTCTTGAGCAGCTTGCGCGACTCTTCGAAGTTCAGGTTCTGGTACTCGTCGACCGCTTTCTTGTTGAGCTTGGTGACCTTCTCGACAGCCGCCGAGTCCTCGGCCTCGGCGCGCGCCGTGGTTGAGGTCGCCAGCGCCACCAGCGCCAGCGCTGTCAGGCAAACGAGCAGACGGGTCGCTTTCGAGCGGGGCATGGAAGGCGGCGTGGCGGAGGAATTTCGCAAGCGCTGGGCGGTCTTGGCGACGGGTCGCGCCACTGTATCACGGCCTTGGAGAAATCTCGCGGGCCGGGGGGGACACCCGGGGCACAATCGCAAAGCCAGCCGTATAATGTCGCTATGATGTCCAAATCCAGGCTGGTTCCGTGGCTGGGGTTCGGGGTCACGCTGGTCGCGGCTGCCCTGTTGTGGCACGGGGGCCCGTCCCGGATGCCGACCGACAAGACTTTGGCCCCCGCCGACGCGGCGTTGGCCGTTGCGGCCGGGGCGGACTCAACCCGCCTGATCGTCGATTTCCGCGACGACGTCTCGGCGGAAACGCTGGCGAACAACGGCTTGACCGAGATCCCGATCAGCGACTACTCGCGGACGGATCGCATGTACCGCGTCGAGTTCTCGAGCGCGGCCGAGGCCGCGGCGGCGCTGGCCAGGCTCTCCCACGATCCCAGCGTCGAGAACGCCGACTACGAATCTTTCGCAGCGATTCCCCCGGGCGAGGACGCCCAGGAGCTCGCCGCTCCGCTCGACGGCGGAGGCATGGAGGCCGAGTGCGGGGCGGGCGCCCCGGGCAGCAGCTTCCCCAATGACGCCTGCTACAAGTACCAGTGGCACATGCGCCAGCTGGGCATGCCCGACGCGTGGAAGCGGGGCAACGGCAAGGGCGTCATCGTGGCGGTCATCGACACGGGCGTCAGCAAGGTGGCGGACCTCGCCGAGACGAAGTTCGTGCCCGGCTACAACTTCATCGCCAACAACGACAACGCCGAAGATGACCATGGCCATGGCACCCACGTCGCGGGCACGATCGCGCAGTCGACCAACAACAAGGTGGGCGTCGCCGGCGTCGCGTACGGCGCCACCATCATGCCGATCAAGGTGCTGAGCGCGGGCGGCTCCGGCTCGGTCGCCGGAATCACCCAGGGCATTCGCTGGGCGGCCGACCACGGCGCCCACGTCATCAACATGAGCCTCGGGGGCCCGACGCGAATGGGCAGCATGGGCGCCGCCGTGAAATACGCGCGCGACAAGGGCGTCGTCATCGTCGCGGCGGCGGGCAACGACGGGCGCGGCCGTGTCGGCTACCCCGCCGGCTACCCGGGTGTGGTCGCGGTGGCGGCCACGCAGTTCGACGAGAGCACGACCTTCTATTCGAACTGGGGCAAGGAGATCGACGTCGCCGCGCCGGGCGGGAACACCCGCGTCGACCAGGACGGCGACGGCAAGCCCGATGGTGTCCTGCAACAGACCATCCTCAAGGGTCAGGTCGGTCGCGCGGACTATCAGTGGTTCATGGGGACGTCGATGGCGTCGCCGCACACGGCGGGCGTCGCCGCGCTGATCATGGGCGCGGGCGTCCGCAAACCCGACGCTGTCGAGGAGATCCTGCTCGGCACCGCGCGCAAGCCCAAGTCGGGCGACCAGGCGGGCGGGCGCGTGGACGACCACTACGGCGCCGGCATCGTCGATGCGTCGGCGGCGCTGAAGAAGACGCGTGACGGCCGCGGCGCGGGCGAGCTCGGGCTGGCGGGCGCGGTCGCGCTACTCGGCATGACGCTGATGCGGCGGCGCGGGATCGCGGTCGAACGCCTCGGGCCGGGCTTCGCCGTCGCGTTGCTCGCGGGATCGTCCGGTCTGTTCTTCCTGCCCGGCCTGCTGCCGCAGTCCTGGACACACGTGCACGCCGTTGGCGCGGCGGTCTCGGGCGGCTTCGCCGACACGCTGACCGGCGCGATGGGCTCCAACCCGCTGGTCTACAGCGCCATCGCGCCGCTGGCCCTCACCGTGCTCCTCTACGGGGTGCGCAAGCTGCGGCCGGCGCTGGCCGGATTCGGCTTCGGCGTGGCGGGCGCGCTGCTGTTCGCGGCGGTGAGCGGCACCGTCGACGTCCGCTACGTGCCCGGCTTCCTCGACCCGATCTGGCTCACCGTCCACGCTGGCGTCGCCGCCCTGTTCGCGACGGCCGTCATCCGCAAAGCGTAGGCTCACCCCCACCCTCTCCCGCAAGCGGCAGAGGGAGGCGTGCTAGCTGCCGCGCTTGAGCTCGGTCAGGACGGCCTTGGCGACAGCCTTGAGCGTGTCGAACACACCGGCGCCGCTGGTCGCGCACGCCTCGAACTCGGGAACCTTGGTCGGGTTCAGGACCGGTCGGAGCTGCTCCATGGGCGCGGCGTTGGGAAGGTCGCGCTTGTTGTACTGGATGACGTAGGGGAGCTTGTCCAGATCGTAGCCCTGCTCGGTCAGGTTCAGGCGCAGGTTCTCCAGCGACTCGATGTTCGCCTCCATGCGCTCGATCTGGGAGTCAGCGACGAACACGACGCCGTCGACGCCCTTCAAGATCAGCTTGCGGCTGGCGTCGTAGAACACCTGCCCGGGGACGGTGTAGAGGTGAAACCGTGTCTTGAAGCCGCGGATTTCGCCCAGTGACAGCGGGAGGAAGTCGAAGAACAGCGTCCGCTCGGTCTCGGTCGCGAGCGAGATCATCTTCCCCTTCGCGTCGGGACTGGTCTTTGCGTAGATGTAGTGCAGGTTGGTGGTCTTCCCGCACAGGCCGGGGCCGTAATAGACCAACTTGCAGTTGATCTCGCGCGACGAGTAATTGATGAAGCTCATCGGGGGTGGCCCAGCCACTCCAGCGTCGGCATCGTCGGCCCGTCAGTCATTGAACAGGTTATCGATGTCGCTGTCGGTGATCTCGGTGAGGATCGAGGGTTGGCTCTTGGCGGCCGCCTTCTTCGCGACCTGATCGAAGAGCCGCACCATCTCGTCCGAGGACTTTTTCACGCGGAGGCGCACCAGGCCGAGCGACGAACGTTCGTCGAACAGCACCACCAGGATGGCGCGGCCACCGACCAGCGTGATGTGAACGTGGGTCTTCTCCCCCTCGTGGAACTGACTGGTGAAGTCCTTCTCGCGCAGGATCTTCGAGATACCGCCGGTCGCGGCGACGTTCCCCGCGGTCAATGACGACAGGGACGTCACGTCCAGTTCATCGACGTCGCCCGCATCGGCGATCGGCTGTCCATCGCGGCCAATCAGCAGCACCGCCTTGGCGTTCGCGTCCCGAGCGAGCCGCGCGCAGACCATCGACATCTGCTGCTGTTCCTCGGGGAACATCACATCGGGGCCGGTCATCGAGCTCCTCGCCTAGTCGACATCATGCTCCCAGGGAGTTCACAAATATCACTCGCCCCCGGGGGTTTCAAGCACCGTGCTAACCACGCCCGTCGGTGAACTGCCCGAATCCACCTACATTTCGCGGCGACCGTCGATGGCGCGCGCAAGGGTCACCTGGTCCGCGTACTCCAGCTCGCCGCCGATCGGCACGCCGGTGGCGATCCGGGTGGCGCGGACGCCGAGCGGGCGGAGCAGCTTCGACAGGTAGACCGCCGTCGCCTCCCCTTCGACGCTGGGACTGGTCGCAAGGATCGCCTCCCGGATTGCCTGATCGCCGGCCGACCCGTCGGCGCTCCCGGCGCAGCGGGCGACCAGCTCGGTGACACGCAAATCGTCGGGGCCGATGCCGTCCAGCGGGGACAACACGCCATGGAGGACGTGGTAGCGGCCCCGGTACCCGCCGGTCCGCTCGATGGCGACCACGTCCTGCGGCTGCGCCACCACGCAGACGATCCCGGCGTCGCGGCGGGCGTCCCGGCAGACCGCGCACGGATCGGCCTCGGTCAGGTCGCAACAGACCGAACAGAACCGGATCTTCTGTTTGACCTCGGCGATCGCCGCGGCCAGCGCCGCCGCGTCTTCGGGCGAGGCGCGCAGGATGTGAAACGCCAGGCGCGCCGCCGTCTTCTCGCCGATACCAGGAAGCTTGCCGAGCTGCTGCACGAGCCGCGCGATGGGCGACGCGAACATTCGTCAGCCTCCGAACAACCCGGGAGGCAGCGGCATCCCGCCCGTGGCGCGCGACAGGTCGGCCTCGGCCAGCTCGCGCGCACGCGTCAGGGCGATGTTGATGGCGCCCACCGCCAGGTCCTCGACCATCTTCTTGTCGCCGGCGATCGACGCGTCGATGGTCAGCGACAGGACCTCGCCGCGGCCGTTCACCGTGCAGCGACAGAGGCCGCCGCCGGTTTCGCCCTCCACGGTCTTTTGGGCGAGCTCTTCCCGAACCCGCGCCACCTCGCTCTGGATGCGCTGGGCGGTCTCGAGCAGGCCTTTCAGGTCCGGGATCGACATGGCTACGGGGTCTTGATCTCCTTGAGGGCGGCGCCGAACACATCCTGCGCACGCCGGATGACGGGATGCTGGCGGGCCTCCGCTTCGCGGTTCTGGCGATCGGCGTTGACGGCGTCGGCCTCCGTGCCGGCCTCCGAGCGCAACACCGCGGCGGCCGCGGCGCCGACCGAAAACGAGACCTTCACCTGACGCCCCATGGTCGCGGACGTCACCTGCTCGATCTCCGCGCGCGCTTTCTCCGCCCGATCGGCTTCTAGCCTGCTGGCGAACGCCAGCGTGACCTCGCTCGAAGACAGCGACACCACCTCGGCGTGCGCGAGCAGCGACGCCAGCCTTGGCCCCCTCGCCTCGAAGGCCGTCATCACCCGCCGCCACGACTCGGCGGTCGAACCTCCGGGATCCGGGCCGGGAGGTGGAGGTGATGGTGATGGTGATGGTGATGGTCGTGATGGCGCCGGTGCCGGCTCGGCGGCGGGCGCAGCCCAGCTACGCTGCCCCGACGGCGCCTTGGGCCGGCCGCCGGTGCCGGACGGGGCGGGCGGCGTGGTCGGCGCAGGCGCGCTGGGCGCGCGGGGAGCGCCGCGAAGCCTCGCCTCCAGCTCGTCCAGCCGCTGCAGCAGATCGCCCAGGGGCACCATCGGCTCCGCCGCGCAAATATCGAGCGCCGCCATCTCGAACAGCAGCCGCGGCGTCGGCAGGCGCGACGCCTCATCGACCGCACGCGCCCAGCGATCGAACAGCACCGGAAACAGCCCCGGCGCCGCGCGGGCCGCGAGGGCGCGCGCCTCCTCGATCTCCTCCGGGGTCGCGTCGACCAGATCGGCGACGTCGACCTTCCCACTGCCGCTCACCCGGGCGATCACCTCCAGGTCGCGCAGGAATCCCAGGAATGATCGCCCCAGCTCGCCAAAGTCGACCCCGCGATCGGCGGCGCGCGCCACCAGGCGCAGCGCCGTCCCCGCGTCGCGATCCAGCGCGGCCCCGGCCAGTTCGAGGAGCAACCGCCGATCCGCGACGCCAAGCACGTCCGCGGTCACCTCGGCGGTCAACGTCTCGGGCGCGACGTAGGCGATCGCCTGGTCGAGCAGCGACAGCGCGTCGCGCACCGACCCCGCCGCCTGCCGCGCGATCAGCCGCACCGCGTCCGGCGCGGCCTTGATCTTTTCCGCGCGCAAGATGCCGTCCAGGTGCTCCGCCAGCCGCACCGTCGAGATCAGCTTGAAGTCGAAGCGCTGGCAGCGCGAAAGAATGGTGACGGGAATCTTGTGCACCTCGGTCGTCGCGAACACGAACACGACGTGTGGCGGCGGTTCTTCCAAGGTCTTGAGCAGCGCATTGAACGAATGCGCCGACAACATGTGAACCTCGTCGATGATGTAGACCTTGCGTCGCGCGCGCGCCGGCAAGTAGCGCACCCCCTCGAGGATCGACTTGGTCTCCTCGACCTTGGTGTTCGATGCGGCGTCGATCTCGATGACGTCGACGGACCGGCCGCCCGCGATCTCCTGGCAGAGGTCGCACACCCCACATGGATCGGCGGTCGGGCCCTTCTCGCACGACAGAGCCTTGGCGAGGATGCGCGCCGCGCTCGTCTTGCCGACGCCGCGCGCCCCCGTGAACAAGAACGCGTGATGCACCCGGTTCTGCGCGATGGCGTTCGACAGCGTCCGCGCCACATGTTCCTGGCCGACCAGCTCCGAAAAGCGCTGCGGCCGGTACTTGCGCGCCAGGACCAGGTACGACATCCAACCCAATCTACTTCGAACCGCTGCATTGGCCCACCCCGTTCTCGTGCCTCGACGGTGAGCGGACTCGGCCGCGGCGCCTGACTTGTCCCGCTGTCCTCGGTGGTTAGCCTTCCCGGCGGGCACCACGATGCGACTCGACAAGCTCACCATCAAAGCACAGGAAGCGTTGCAGGCGGCCCACGAGCTCGCCGCCAGCCGCGCCCACCAGGAGCTCACGCCCGAGCACCTGCTTGCCGCGCTGCTCGATCAGCCAGACGGGATCGCGGGCGCCATCCTCCGCAAGCTCGGCGTCGATCCAGGAGGCGTGCGCCAGTCGGTGGCCGAAGCGCTGGATGCGCAGCCCCAGGTGAGCGGCGCCAGCGCCGATATCTACCTCGGGCGGCGGCTCAATGACCTGGTCGACCAGGCGACCCGCCAATCAAAGGAGTTCAAGGACGAATACGTCTCCAGCGAGCACCTTTTGCTCGCCCTCTTGAGCAAGGACTTCGGCGCGGCCAGCCAGGCCCTCAAGGACGCCGGTGTGCGCAGGGACGCGCTGATGAAGGCGCTCGCCGAGGTGCGCGGGACGCAGCGCGTGACCGATCCCGGGGCCGAGGGAAAATACCAGGCGCTGGCGAAGTACACGCGTGATCTCACCGAGCTGGCCCGCACGGGCAAGCTCGATCCGGTGATTGGCCGCGACGAGGAGGTCCGTCGCTCGATGCAGGTGCTGTCGCGCCGGACCAAAAACAACCCGGTCCTGATTGGCGACCCCGGCGTCGGCAAGACCGCGATCGTCGAAGGGATCGGACAGCGCATCGCGGCGGGAGACGTGCCCGAATCGTTGAAGGACAAGAAGATCCTGGCGCTCGACCTGGGCGCCCTGATCGCGGGCAGCAAGTACCGCGGCGAGTTCGAGGACCGCCTCAAGAGCGTCCTCAAGGAGGTCGAGGCGGCTGCGGGCGGCATCATCCTGTTCATCGACGAGCTGCACACGCTGGTCGGAGCGGGCGGCGCCGAGGGCGCCGTCGACGCAGCCAACATGCTCAAACCCGCTCTCGCGCGCGGCGATCTGCGGTGCATCGGCGCGACGACGCTCGACGAGTACCGCAAGCACGTGGAGAAGGACAAGGCGCTGGAGCGCCGCTTCCAGCCCGTGTTCGTGGGCGAGCCGTCGGTCGAGGACACGGTCGCGATCCTGCGCGGCCTCAAGGAGCGTTACGAGGTTCACCACGGTATCCGCATCCGTGACGCCGCGCTGGTCGCGGCGGCGCGGCTGTCGGACCGTTACATTTCGGGCCGCCAGCTTCCCGACAAGGCGATCGACCTCGTCGACGAGGCGGCGAGCCGGCTCAAGATGCAGATCGACTCCCGGCCCGATCCGATCGATCAGCTCGAGCGGCGGCTGACGTCGCTGGCGATCGAGGAACAGGCGCTGGGCAAGGAGAAGGACGAAGCGTCCGCCAAGCGGCTGGCGCAGGTGGCCGCCGAGATCGCGGAGCTGCGCGAGCGCGTGGACCAGATGAAGACCGTCTGGCAGCACGAGAAGCAGGTGATCGGCGAGCTGCGCAAGCTGAAGGAAGAAGCGGAGTCCGCCAAGACCGAGGCGGAGTTGGCGCAGCGGCGCGGCGACCTCACTCGCGCCGCCGAGCTGCGCTTCGGACGCAGCCCCGAGCTGGAGAAGCGCGCGGCCGCGAAGGCCGCCGAGCTCAAGGAGCTGCAAGAGCACGGCTCGTTCCTGCGCGAGGAGGTGACCGAAGAGGATGTCGCCGCCGTGGTGTCGAAATGGACCGGCATCCCCGTCGACAAGATGCTGGAGGGCGAGCAGGCGAAGCTGCTGCACATGGAGGAGCGGCTGCACGCGCGCGTGATCGGCCAGGAAGAAGCGGTCGGCGCGGTCGCCAACGCGGTCCGGCGCGCGCGCGCGGGGCTATCCGACCCCAACCGCCCGATCGGCTCGTTCCTGTTCCTGGGACCGACCGGCGTCGGCAAGACGGAGCTGGCGCGTTCGCTCGCCGACTTTCTGTTCGACGACGAGACGCACATCGTCCGCATCGACATGTCCGAATACATGGAGAAGCACGCGGTGTCGCGCCTGATCGGCGCGCCGCCTGGATACGTCGGCTACGACCAGGGCGGCCAGCTCACCGAGGCGGTGCGCCGGCGCCCCTACTCGGTCGTTCTGTTCGACGAGATCGAAAAGGCGCACCCCGACGTGTTCAACGCGCTGCTGCAGCTGCTGGACGACGGCCGCCTCACAGATGGGCAGGGACGTACTGTCGACTTCCGCAACACAGTCGTGATCATGACGTCGAACGTCGGCAGCCAGTTCCTCGAGGACTGGACCGACCTTGGCGCGCGCGAGAAGGTGATGGCGGAGCTGCGGCGCTCGTTCCGGCCCGAGTTCCTCAACCGGATCGACGACATCGTGTTCTTCCATCGGCTGGGGCGCAACGAGATCGACAGCATCGTCAATCTCCAGTTCGCCCGACTGCGCAAGCTGCTGCGCGACCGCGACCTCGAAATCGAGCTATCGCCCGAGGCACGCACCTGGCTGGGCGATCGCGGCTACGATCCGCAATACGGCGCGCGTCCGCTCAAGCGCGCCCTGATGCGATACGTCCAGGACCCGCTGGCGAAGCGCCTGCTGAACGGCGAGTTCCACCCCGGCGACACCATCGTGATCGGTCCGCCCGCGGCGGACGGCGCAGACGCACTGACCATGGAGCGCAAGCCGGAGCGGCGGGTCGCCGCCGTGTCATGATGACCAAGACCCGCGATGAAAGATCTGTATAAGACGCTGGGCGTCGCGGAAGGCGCCACCGAGGCCGCGATCAAGAAGGCCTACCGCAAGCTGGCCAAGGAATACCACCCGGACGTCACCGGCGACGACAAGAAGAAGACCGAGCGCTTCAAGGAGATCAACGAGGCGTATGCAGTCCTCGGCGACACCGAGAAGCGCAAGGAATACGATCGCCTCAAGCACGCCCCGGTGCGCCCCGACGGCATGCCCGAAGGCTTCGACGCCGAAGCGTTCGCGCGCACGTTCGGCGGCCGCGCGTCGGCGGGCGGCGTCGAGTTCAGGGGCGACTTCGACGTGGCGGACGTCTTTTCGAGTCTGTTCGGCGGCGGCGCCGGCGGCGGACGCGCCACCCAATCGTGGGGCCGGGCGCGCCCGCGACAAAGTCGTGGCGCGGACGCGATCGGCCAGCTTCCGGTTTCGTTCGCCGAGGCCGCGCTCGGAACCAAGCGGACGATTCGGACGGCCAACGGCGGCACGGTGGAGATCTCGGTCCCGTCCGGCGTCGAGAACGGCGGACGTCTGCGGATCCCCGGCAAGGGGGCGGACGCGCCCGCCCCGGGCGGCGTGCCCGGCGATCTGTATCTGGACCTGGACGTTCGGCCCGACCCGCACCTTCGTCGGGCCGGCGACGATATCGAGCTCGACTTGCCGGTGACGATCACCGAAGCCGTGCTCGGCGCCAAGGTCGAGGTCCCGACCGTAGAAGGCCGGGTGACCTTGACCATCCCGCCCGGAACGTCGAGCGGCGGCAAGCTGCGGCTGCGCGGCCGCGGCATCAAACGACCCGACGGCACGCGCGGCGATCAGATAGTCCGCGTCGAAATCGTGGCGCCGAAGATCAAACCGGACGACGCGGAGACGCGTAAGCTGTTCGAACAGATAGCGGCGCGTACCGCACAGGACCCGGTGCGACGATTTTGATATACCTTTCTCGACCGACCGGCATCATAAAGGGCACGAATGAGCACTGAAAACCAAAAGACGCTCCCGCTGTTGTCGTTGCGCAACCTCGTGCTGTTCCCGGGCGCGGTCATGCCGGTCGAGATCGGCCGGGCCAGCTCGCTGCGCCTCATCGAGGCGCTGGGGGGCAAGGGCGCGCGTGTGCTGGTCGGCACCCAGAAGGACGCCGACATCGAAGAGCCGGCCGGCGCCGACCTCTATACGATCTGCGTCGAAGGTGAAGTCGTCCGCATCGTGAAGGCGGCCGAGAACCGCGTGACGGCGGTGCTGCGCGGCATGGAACGCCGCCGCGTCGTCGGCTTCACGCAGGAGAAGCCCTACCTCGTCGCCACCTACGAGCCGCTGGTCGAGATTCGCAAGGACCCCATCGAGATCGACGGCCTCGGCATGGCGGTGTACGACGTCGCGAAGCAGCTCATCGCGATCTCACCCGATATCCCGGACGAGACGGCGCAGGTGCTCGACCAGAACAAGGACCCGGACCGGCTCGGCGACATCGTCGCGGCGACAGTCGACCTGTCGCCTGACGAGCGCGCGTCGCTGCTCGTGGAGAGCGACGTCGCAGAGCGGCTGCGGCGGCTGCTCGTGCTGCTGCAGCGCAAGGTGGAGCTGATCAAGGTCAAGCAGAAGATCGACCTGCAGGTCCGCGAGGAGTTTTCGAAGCACCAGCGCGAGGCGGTCCTCCGCCAGAAGCTGAAGGCGATTCAAGACGAGCTTGGCGAAGGCGAAGACGCGAGCGACCTCGATGCCTTCGACGAGAAGATCAAGGCGTCCGAGATGCCGGCCGACGTCGAGAAGACGGCGCGCAAGCAACTCGAGCGCCTCAAGCAGATGGCGCAGTCTTCGGCCGAATATACGGTCCAGCGAACGTATCTCGAGTGGCTGGTAGAGCTGCCCTGGTCGAAGCGGACCGAAGATCGGCTGGACCTCGATCAGGCGCGCGAGATCCTCGACGCCGATCACTACGACCTCAAGAAGGTCAAGAAGCGCATCCTCGAGTACCTGGCCGTCCGCAAGCTCGCGCCGGGAAAGAAGGGTCCGATCCTTTGCCTGGTCGGCCCGCCCGGCGTCGGGAAGACGTCGCTGGGCAAATCGATCGCGCGCTCGCTCGGCCGCGAGTTCATCCGCGTTTCGCTGGGCGGCGTGCGCGACGAGGCCGAAGTCCGCGGCCACCGCCGCACGTACATCGGCGCGCTGCCCGGACGTGTCATCCAGGGCATGCGCCGGGTGGGCACCCGCAATCCGGTGTTCATGCTCGACGAGATCGACAAGCTGGGCGCCGATTTCCGGGGCGACCCGTCCGCAGCGTTGCTGGAGGTCCTGGACCCCGAACAGAACTCGACGTTCTCGGACCACTATCTCGAGGTCAACTTCGACCTGTCCGACGTCATCTTCATCGCGACGGCGAACATGCTGGATCCGATCCCACCGGCGCTGCTCGATCGCATGGAGGTGCTCGAGATCCCGGGCTACACGCGCGAGGAGAAGCTGGAGATCGCCAAGCGCCACCTGGTGCCGAAGCAGATCGCCGAGCACGGCCTCGACGACGAGAAGATCCGGTTCTCGGACGAAACGCTCACCACCCTCATCGAGCAGTACACGCGCGAGGCAGGCGTTCGTAATCTCGAGCGCGAAGCTTCCAGCGTCATCCGCGGCATCGCCGTCAAGGTGGCGGAGAACCTCGCCTACGATCCGAACCTGACGCCCGAGGCGATCGCCGACATCCTGGGGCCGCAGAAGTTCTACTCGGAAGCGGCGGAGCGCACGGAGATCCCGGGCGTGGCCACCGGGCTCGCCTGGATGCCGACCGGCGGCGACATTCTGTTCATCGAGGCATCCGCCATGACGGGCAAGGGCAGCCTGATCCTCACGGGCCAGCTGGGCGACGTCATGAAGGAATCGGCGCGCGCGGCCCTGTCGTGGGTGCGGACGCACGTCGAGGACCTCTCGATCGCGATCGACTTCGAGAAAACGGACATCCACCTGCACGTGCCGCAGGGCGCGGTGTCCAAGGACGGTCCCTCCGCGGGCGTCTCGATCACGGTTGCCCTGGTGTCGTTGCTTACGGGCAGGCGCGTGCGCGGGGATGTCGCGATGACCGGCGAGATCACGCTGCGCGGCACGGTGCTGCCGGTCGGCGGCATCAAGGAGAAGGTCCTGGCCGCGCACCGGGCGGGCATCAAGCGCGTCGTCCTCCCAGAGCGGAATCGGAAGGACATCGTGGATATCCCCGAGACGATCCGCCAGGAGCTGGAGCTGGTCTTCGTCAAGAAGATCGACGAGGTCCTGGAGTTCACGCTGGAGACGGTGCCCGTCGTGGTTCCGGGTCCTGACGCGCCAGGCAGCGGCTCCGAAGTGACCGCCCGAGCGTAACGACCAGACAGCGTCTTCAACGCGCCGCGGAGGCGATTTCCAACGCGGCGCGAAAAGGGATATACTGCTGGGCGTGCGCCCCCTTACTCGTTTCGCCCTCGTGGTTGTGGTAGCAGTCTGTGCGTGTGAATCCGGAGGCGGCACCCCGCCCCCAGCGGCCCCCGCCGCCCAGGCCCCGCCAGCACCACCGGCGGCCCCCAAGACGCTGTTCGAACGACTCGGCGGCAAACCCGCGATAGAAGCGGTCGTCGACGAATTCCTGCAACGCGTCGCCGCCGACAAGCGCATCAACGGGCGTTTCTTCAATACGGACCTGGCACGCCTGCGCGGCCTGCTGGTCGAGTTCGTCTGCTCGGCGACCGGGGGACCCTGCCAGTACACGGGCCGCGACATGAAGTCGGCCCACGCCGGCTTCCAGCTCGTCGAGGAGGAGTTCACCGCGCTGGTCGAGGATCTCGTGGGCGCGCTCGACAAGTTCAACGTCCCCAAGAAGGAAAAGGACGAAATCCTGGGGGCGCTGGGCCCACTCGCGAAGGACATCGTAAACCCGCCGTCCGCCGAGGCCGCGCAACATGACGATGGCCTGGCCAAGAAGGCGACGGCAAAGGCCGGAGAGCTGCGTACCGCCGGCAAGGGTGACGCGGCGGATCTGCTGGAGATCGCCGTCGCGGCCCGCGTGCGCGGTCAGCGTTCGTACGCCGAACAGCTCTACAGCGCCGCGGAGCGGCTGGCGCCGGCGGGCGCGTTCACCGGGCTGGATCCGCTGTTCCGCGCGGGAGCGCCGGAGCGAATCACGACCGCCCTCAAGACGATGCCCAAGGACACACCCGCCCAGCCCAAGGACGCGGTCGGCGGCTCGGATGACCAAGACGGGACGGAACAGAAGCCGAAGAACGGCTCCCTCGCCGGGGCGATGAAGGTCGATGGCGCGTCCGGCCCCGTGCTGGGTGTCATCGCGCTCGAGCCCGCGGGCGGAAAGTGGAAGAAGCGCACGGCGAAGCAGCGGACCATCGAGCAACGCGAGCGGCAGTTCGCGCCCCGCATGCTCGCCATCTCCGCCGGGTCGACGGTGTCGTTCCCGAACTTCGACCCCATCTTTCACAACGTGTTCTCGACGTCGCCTGCGCGCGCCTTCGACCTCGGCATCTACAAGAACGGCGAATCGCGCGACGTGACGTTCGCCAAGGAGGGCCTGATCCGTCTCGGGTGCAACCTGCACGCGAACATGGCCGCCCACGTCGTCGTCGTCGCAGCCCCCCACTACGTCGTCACCGACGCGAGCGGCGGCTTCAAGTTCCGCAGCCTGCCGCCCGGCAAATACAAGCTGAAGGCGTGGGCCGAGGATCAGGGCGAGCCGGTCACGCAGACCGTCGAGATCAAGTCGGGCGAGAACACCGTGAACGTGCAGATTCCCCGAGGCGCGTCCGTGATACCCGCCATGGACAAATTCGGGGTTCCTCGTGGAAAGGCGCCTTAGCGCAGCGCTGGCTGCAGTCGGACTGCTCGCCGCGCTCGCGCTTTTTCTGCTGGGCCAAAAGTCGCCCGACGATGTGCGGACGGCGGCCGCCGATCTGGACGGGCTGATTCGCGAGACCACCGCAGGCGTGCAGGCGCGCGCCGACACGTTGGCGCAGCTGCCACGCCTGGGATGGGCGGTGGCGACCGACGAAGACACGATGCGCGACCTGACCACCGACGAGCTGGCGTTCCGTCCCCACCCGGGCGAGCACATCGAGATCACCCAGATGCGGCGGGGCGGCGGCGAACCCCGGCGCCTGCTGCGCCTGCCGGTGGAGAGCGAGCTTGCGCTGCCGGTCATCCCCGGGACGCACGTCATCGTCCAGGGCACGGAGATCCACGTCGTCACGGTCGTCAGCGTCGAGCCGCGCCAGCACGCCGACGAGCTGGTCGGCATTCTCGCAGTCGCCAAGCAGCTGGACCCGTCGCCGATCGCGCAGCGGCTGGCCGCACGCGGAATCAACGCCGAGCTGCGGACGATACGCGGTTCGATCACGCTCGTCGGCAGTCGGCTGTCCTCGGTCGAGGTGAAGGTGCCGCTCGCCGGCCCCGCCGCCGAGGGCGCCGCGCTGGTCGCCGCGAACGTCGGACAGGCGCGGTGGCCCCGCTGGCTGTCGCCGGCGGTCCTGGCCGCATCGCTGCTGGCAGCGCTGCTGCTCTGGCGGCGCGGCGGTAGCCCGCAGCCCCGGCACGAGATGGCGTTTGGTCCCTTCCCGACGGCGGCGCAGGCTCAGCCGCCCGCCGCCCCGGTTCCGCATCCGGAGCCGCCACGCGCCGACCTGGAGATTACCGCCCAGCCCGTCGACGTGGAGAACACGGACCAGACCGACCCGGAAAAGACCGGTGAATGGGTGGGGGGGCCCCAGGCAGCCACGCCCGCAATCGGAAATCCGGTCATGCCAGAAGGCGCCGCCCCGGAAGAGCAAATGGATCACGCCCGTTCCGGACGCGTCGAGATCTCGCTGGTCCGCTCGGGTTCGGTGTCGCTGTCGCCGCGTCCGCCCGGGCTACCACCGCCGTCCATCGATCCGAAGGCCGCGATCGATTCGAGGACCGAAGAGTGGCGAGGCCTGTTCGCGGAGTTCGTGAAGCTCCGGCGGACGACCGGCGAGCCGATCGAGGGCCTGGATGCCGCCCACTTCGTCGCGACGCTGCGGGCAAAGCGGGCCGAGATCATGAGGCAGATCCCGGTCAAGGACGTGCGCTTCAAGCTCGCCTTCCAAAACGGCAAGGCAGCCATCCGCTACATGACGGTCACCTAGTCGCTCCGCGCTGGCAGGCGTGGCGTGCAGCTATTGGACGACGTTGAACGTCGCGAAATACGCGTAGGAGTTGTTGCCGGCGCCCGCTTCGAAACACCAGCCGCCGTTGCGTGCCGCGGGAAGCGTCCCGCCGCTGCCCATCGCGCAGTCGAACGACGTGCCGTTGACGGTGAACGTCCGCGGAGCGACGAAGTTACCGCACACCATCGCCCCCATGCGACCGTCGACCTCGTGACAGGTCACGGCGGTTCCGAGATCGCCCGAGTTCATGTTGGGTGGTACCTGCACCGGGCTGCTGCACATGCCCGCGCATGGCCCCGTCCCACCGCCGCCGGTCATGCCGGCGGCGCCCGTCGAGCCGCCACGGCCAGCCGAGCCCGTCGTACCGCCGCGCCCCGCGGTTCCGGTCGTGCCGCCACGGCCGGCCGTCCCCGTCGTGCCGCCGCGCCCTGCGGTTCCGGTCGTGCCGCCACGGCCGGCCGTCCCCGTCGTGCCGCCGCGCCCTGCGGTTCCGGTC
>Ga0111539_10003208_pt1 | contig 21639 bp, 20 predicted proteins | sample RhiMethybrSRZTD1_FD_79667 | JGI IMG/M metagenome (GOLD analysis project Ga0111539, IMG submission 79667) | Populus rhizosphere microbial communities from Tennessee, USA - Rhizosphere MetaG P. TD hybrid SRZTD1 (version 2) (version 2) | ecosystem: Host-associated > Plants > Roots > Rhizosphere >...
CGCCGACTGGCGACGTGCGATCTCCTCTGCCCGCTGCAGCAGCTCGTCGACCTCGAGCGGCCGTCCGAGCGGCGCCGCTTCGCTGATCAGGAAATGGTTCAGGTCATTCAACGACTCCGCGCGCGCCAGCTGCCGAATGGCATTGTCGCGTTCCTCGCGCGCGACGCGTGCCTGGTAAAGCGTCGCGACGACACCCGCGACGGTTGCCAGTAGCGCCAGCCCCGCGAGTGCGACGCCGGCCCGATTCCGCCGGACGAATTTCCGTGCCCGGTACGTTGCCGAATCCGGGCGCGCGGCGATGGGATCGTGACGCAGGTAACGTCGCAGGTCCTCCGCAAGCGAGGCGACCGACGGATATCGCTCCGCGGGATCCTTCTTCATCGCCTTGGCGACGATGGTCTCCAGGTCCCCGCTCAACATCGCTTTCAGCCGCTCCACTGTCGTGCCGCGCGCTCCGGCGATCGCCTCGGATGCGCCGGCTTGCGAGCTTGCGGCGATGACATCGACCATGTGTCGCGGCACCGTGTCGACCACGGCCTTCACGAGGTCGAGGGGTGCATGAACCGGCACCGTAACCGGGTGGCGGCCGCTCAGCAGTTCGTAGAGCATCACGCCGAGCGCATAGATGTCGGTTGCCGTCGAGACGGGCGCGCCTGTGACCTGCTCGGGTGCCGCGTATTCGGGCGTGAGTGCCCATCCGCCGACCCGCGTCAGCCGAGTCTCAGCCGCATCCGGATCGTGCCCATCGAGCAGCTTGGCGATCCCGAAGTCGAGCAGCTTGACCTGCGCGTCTTTCGTCACCAGCACGTTCGACGGCTTGAGGTCGCGATGCACGATGAGTCGCGCATGCGCATCGGCGACCGCCGCGAGCACATCGAAAAAGAGCCGGAGGCGCTCATCGATTCCGAGCTGGTGCGCGTCGCAATAGCGGTCGATCGGCTCGCCATCGACGTGCTCGATCACGAGATACGGTTGGCCGCTCGATGTCACGCCCGCATCGATCAGCCGCGCGATGTTTGGATGCGACAGTTGCGCCAGGAGGCCGCCTTCGCGGCGGAAGCGCTCCTCGCCGCCGCTCCCGACGAGCGCCGGGTTCAGGAACTTGACGGCGACCGACCGCCGGAAAAGCCCGTCGACACGCTCGGCTAGCCACACGCTGCCCATGCCGCCGCGCCCGATTTCCGATACGAGGGAGTACGTTCCGAGCAACTGACCCGACTGCAGGGATTCCATCATCGGGTGCGTGGGCGGCCGCTCGAGGAATCCTTCGGCCGCGGCCGCGTCGTGCGCGGCGAGCATCGCCACGAGCTCGGGAATGATTGCGCCGTCGGTTTGCCAGAGCGCCTCGAGGTAGGAGCTGCGGGCGGAAACCGGCAGTTCCAGGATTTGTGCGAGAAGCGGGCTGACCCGCCGCCACGTCTCTGGATCAACTCCCGCCATGGACGTTACGCAGTGAGCCCGGGCCGCAGGCTGCGGTGCAGGTAGGCCCGCGCCTTCTCCCAGTCGCGCTGCACGGTGCGCTCCGAGACGCCACGCAATGCGGCAATTTCAGGCACCGAGAATCCGCAGAAGAACTTGAGGTCGACGAGCTCGGAGAGCGCCGGTTCGCTCGCGGCGAGCTCATCCAGGATGTCGCCGAGCCGCACCAGCGAACTGTCATCCACCGCGGATTGCTCCGCGACGTCGGTTTTCAGGGACGTGATGTCATGACCTCCGCCGCGCTTGGCGGCCGAGCGGCTGCGCGCATGGTCGATGATGAGCCCGCGCATCACGCGCGACGCGTAGCCCATGAATCGCGCACGATCCGGGAATGTGAGCTCGCGCCGCCCGGCCATGTCGAGATACGCCTCGTGGAGCAGCGTCGTCGGGCTGAACGTGCCGGGCCCGCTGCGCCGCGCAAGTTCGCGACGGGCAAGCCGATGCAATTCGTCGTAGAGCGACGTAAATAGCGCGTCGCGGTTTGCGGCGCTTGCCGGCGGGGCAGGTTCCACTTCAGATGACATACGAGGCTTTGACGAAGCGTCCCTGATATCCATCGCCGCGCCGCCCGGAAATGCGGCTCAAGAATACGCCGAGTGGCGGTTTTCGGTCGCGGAATCCGATCTTCCCTGTAAGACGGGATCAAACCTCAGGGGCAGGGGGTCGACTATGTCCAATCTCACTCGCGCCGCTCGCATGGCAGCGGCAATCGTCGTCGCCTTGCTGGCGGCACCCGCAACTGCCCAGCTCACCGACCAGACCCAGACGCCGAATGCCGAGCATGCGGGCATCTTCAAGTCGCTCGAGCAGGAGATCGGAAACGGGGTCGGCAATGTCATGACCCCGGGCTCTTCCGCATACATCATCGCGCGCGATCCGGCGCGGGCGATACGGCGCGGTCGCCAGCTCTTTCAGCGGAAGTTCACGCTGGCCCAGGGCTTCGGGCCGCGCACGCTCGACGGCATCGGCGACATCCAGGCGATGGGCGCCATCGGCGCCGGGCTCATTGAGAGCTGCGCCGGATGCCATGGCCGGCCGCGGGGTGCCGCCGGCTTCGGCGGGGACGTTGCAACGCGCCCGGACAGCCGCGACGCGCCGCACCTGTTCGGGCTCGGCTTGCAGGAGATGATCGCCGACGAGATCACGGCGGACCTCCGGGCGCAGCGCTCACAGGCGATCGAGCAGGCAAGAGCCCAGGGACGCCCTGTCTCGCGAAACCTGGTCAGCAGGAACATCGCGTACGGGTCGATTCGCGCCAATCAGGATGGCACGGTCGACACGGCCGGGGTCCGCGGAGTCGATCGTGACCTTCGCGTGAAACCGTTCTTCGCACATGGGGGCACGACGTCGATCCGCGAATTCGTTGTGGGTGCGCTCAATGACGAGATGGGCCTGCAGGCGTTCGATCCGCTGCTCCTGCAGGCGGCCGCCGGCGCACGGATCTCGACGCCGACCGGCATGGTGCTCGACGGGTCGCAGGACCTGGTCAAGACCGGCATCGCGCAGTCGGAGGCCGACGACCCCGACCATGACGGCGTCAAAAACGAAATTCCCGCCGCCCTCGTCGATTACCTGGAATTCTATCTCTTCAACTACTTCAAGCCCGGCACGTACCGGCAGACAGCGGCCACCGATACCGGACGCCAGCTCATGACGAAAATTGGGTGCACCAGCTGCCACGTCCCCGACGCCGCGATCACCCGCGACCGCCGCATTGCGGACGTCGAAACCGGATACGACCGCACGTTCGGGCTCTTCAATGCCCTATTCGCGAATGCGACGCTGCAGGTTTCCGAGGACGACGACGGTTCGGGGCTGCCAACGATCAAGCGGCCGCTTGGCAAGCCGTTTGTCGTGCACAACTTCTTCGCGGACATGAAGCGCCACGACCTCGGGCCGAAATTTCACGAGCGCAATTACGACGGCACGCTGACGACCGAATTCATGACGGAGCCACTCTGGGGGGTCGGATCGTCGCCGCCCTACGGCCATGACGGCCGCAGCATCAACCTGCGCGAAGTCATACTGCGCCATGGTGGCGAGGCGCTCGCCTCGCGCAATGCGTTTGCGAAGCTCTCGGAATCACAGAGATCGGCGATCATCGGTTTCCTCGACTCACTCGTGCTCTTCCCGCCTGACGACACGGCGTCGAACCTCGACCCGGGTGACACCGCAGCGAGCGGATATCCGCAGCGCGGGCATGGCAGCATCCGGCTGCAGGTGTTGTTCAACGACCCGACGGAACCCGAGTAGCATCCGGCGCGGGCCGCGCGAGCGACCTCGGCGACCCAAGGGTGCGTGGCGGACGATTCTCCCGTGGCGATGCGCCTGCCGCCGACAGACTGGACAGCGCGGCGCAGCGGATTGTGCCCGTAGCCATGCGCTCGAGTACGACGTCCTGGCTGGCAGGTGCTGCCGCAGTTGCGCTCTGCGCCTGCGGCGGCGGCGCCAAGCTTCGAGTGGAAGACGGGACCGGGCCTGATCCGAAACTCCCGCCCCCCGAGAAGTCGCTCATACCGTTGGTCAACATCGCGCCCGCAGTCGGCTGGCAGGATGGCGGCCGTCCTGTCGCTGCCGAGGGACTTCGCGTCGCCGCCTTTGCCGACGGCCTTGAGCATCCGCGCTGGCTTTACGTGCTGCCGAACGGCGACGTGCTGGTCGCGGAGACGGCTGCGCCGGAACGCCCCGAGGAAGGCAGGGGCGTGAAGGGCTTCTTCATGAAAAAGGCGATGAAGGACGCCGGCTCGGCGGTCCCCAGCGCAAACCGCATCACGCTGCTGCGCGATACCGACGGCGACGGCGTCGCGGACCGGCGCTCGGTCCTGCTCGCCAACCTGAACTCGCCATTCGGCATGGACCTCGTCGGTAGCCAGCTCTACGTGGCGAACACCGACGCGCTGATGCGCTTCCCGTATCGCGACGGCGAGACGTCGATCTCCGCGCCGGGCGCCAGGGTTGCCGACCTGCCGGGCGGCGCGCGCAATCATCATTGGACCAAGAACGTCATCGCGAGCCGCGACGGATCGAAGCTGTACGTCACCGTCGGCTCCAACAGCAATGTCGCCGAAAACGGCATGGAGGAGGAAGCAGAGCGGGCCGCCATCCTCGAGGTGGACGCGAAGACCGGCGCGCACGAGGTTTTCGCGTCGGGGCTGCGGAACCCCAATGGGCTTGCGTGGGAGCCCGAGACCGGCAAGCTCTGGACCGTCGTCAACGAGCGCGACGAGCTAGGCAGCGACCTCGTGCCCGACTACCTGACGTCGGTCCGGCGCGGCGGCTTTTATGGCTGGCCGTACAGCTACTACGGCCAGCACGTCGACGAGCGCGTGCAACCGCCGCGACCCGACCTCGTGGCGCACGCGATCAAGCCGGACTACGCGCTCGGTCCGCACACGGCCTCGCTCGGACTCACGCTTTCCGATGGCGCACGCCTGCCGGACCGCTTTCGCAGCGGCATGTTCGTCGGCCAGCACGGCTCCTGGAACCGCAAGCCCCTGTCCGGCTACCGCGTGATCTTCGTTCCGTTCCAGGGCGGCCGGCCCGACGGCGCGCCGCTCGATGTGCTGACAGGATTCGTGGACGACGACGGCAACGCGCGCGGACGGCCGGTCGGCGTCGTCGTCGACAAGTCGGGAGGGCTGCTCGTCGCAGACGACGTCGGAAACATCATCTGGAGAGTGACGGCATCGGACACGGGTCGCCGCGCAGCAAACAGTCGATAAGGAGGCCGCGCATGTTCAACTACGCCGTGATCTTGATCGCACTCGGAGCCGCCGTCGGGCTTTACATGGCCGTCCGGCACTTTCGCGGTCACACGCCGCCGCGCGGTGCGGTCGCCGCGCTCCATGGCCTGCTGGCAGTATCCGGCGTTGTCGTTCTGCTGCTGGCGACCCGCGACGCGGGCATGCGCGGCGCACTTTGCTGGGCACTCGGACTGTTCGGGATCGCTGCGCTGGGCGGGCTGTACCTGGCCGTTCATCACATGGACCAGAAGAGGCTGCCGAGCCCGGTCATCGTCGTGCATGCGCTGGTCGCGGTCGTCGCCTTCCTGATCGTGCTGACCGCGGTCTACCTCACGCCGTAATCGCGCCTTCCCCTTTCCGGCTGGCATATAGTGCCGCCCGGGAGGGGCCATGACGAAAGCGCTGAGAATCCTGGCGGTTGCGCTGCTCGCGATCGTCGCGTTCGGCATTCTCGCCTATGGCGTCGCCTGGGGCATCGCGAAGTCGCGCTACGAAAAGCAGTGGGTCGCCCACGACGCGGATTTTCCGATTCCCTTCCCGCTGACCGAGGCCGAGCTCGCGGCGTTGCGCGCGGACAGCATCGCCGCCGGCGCGCCCGCGGACGATCCCCTCGTCGGTATGGACTTGAAGGCCGTCGCGCTCGCGCGCGCAATCGACCGTGGCGAGCAGCTCGTGAAGTCGCGCGTGGGATGCAATGGCTGCCACGGCGCCGACTTCGGCGGCGCCGTGCTCGTCGATGCGTTGCCGGTCGGTCGCTGGTCAGCGCCCAACATCACGACCGGCAAGGGCAGCGTGACGCTGACCTACACCGCCTCCGACTGGGACCACGCAGTCCGGCACGGGCTGCGCCAGGGGGGACGCACCTCGAGCATGCCGGCCGTCGAGTTCACGAACCTCTCGGACCGGGAACTCTCCGACATCGTCGCGTTCATCCGGAGCCAGCCGCCGGTGGACCGCGAGGTGCCGAAGATGCGCTACGGCCCGGTGTTCGCATTCGTCTTCGCGTCCGCGCCTGACTACGTGGTCGCATACAGCATCGACCACCAGAAAGCGCATGCCCGCGAGCCGCCACCAGCGACGCCGACGGCCGCGTTCGGCGAGCATCTGGTGCAGGTGTGCCGCGGCTGCCACGGGCCGGGGCTATCGGGTGGCAAGATCCAGGGCGACCCCAACATGCCCATCGTCGCCAACCTGACACCCGATGAGAGCGGATTGAAGGCCTGGAGCGAGTCGGATTTCATCCGCGCGATCCGCGAAGGCAAGCGGCCGGACGGATCGGCGATCTCCGAGTACATGCCTTGGAAGGCGTATGGGCAGATGAGCGACGACGAGCTGAAGGCGATCTTCGCCTACCTGCGGACGGTTCCGGCGAAACCGAAGGGCAATCGCTGATCAGCGCTAACGGTGCCAGGCGCCGCTGTATGCAAGCCTGATGAGCAGGTCATTGTTCCAGCCGAGGATCGAGTCGCCTGCCGGGGAGTGCGGATAAATGTCGAGGTTATACTCGTGGGCCTCGACGGAGACGACGAGCTCGCTGCCCTCGGCCCTCACACGGCGGCCAAGGTTGAAGTGAAACTCGGCGCGGTATTCGGTCTCGAGCCAATCGCCTTCGTCCCACCACTGCTGCGCGGCGCCCGCGAGCCGGGCCGTGCCGCCCAGCCTGACCGCGAAGAACCCACCGAGTGACTCGGCCGCCATCGTCTGCCGGAGGCCCGTGCGGTCGAATCCGCGGAGCTTCGGTGCGTCGTCGTCGATCTCCTGGAAGAAATAGCCGATGCCACCCTCGAGCGACGCTTCGACCGAGTCGCCGTCGTACCCGACCACGATCGCCGGGAGGGCCTTGATTTGCCGTTCGATCGAACTCACGGTGTTCATCCGCGTATTGAGGTCGACTGTCCATCCGGCGTACGCGCCGTCGTCCGAATTCCAGAATCGGCCGTCCGACCCCATGTGCAGCATCCACCAGATCGGTATGTGATCCGGGTCCAGGTGATCCTTGTCGCGGTCCACGAAGAGATCAAAGGAACCAGAGTAGTGGCGCCCCGCGTCGGTTCGCTTGTCGAAGGACACGCCGCCATTGATGCCGAAAGTGTCGGAGCTCACGTCCGGCACGCGAGAGTCATGAAGGCCCATGGCGTAACGCCAGTCCGCGGTTTCCGTCCTGCCGGTCGCCGGCAGGAGCTGGAGGATGGCAGACGCCGCTGTCGCGATTGATAGGATTGGCGTTCGACGCAGCGGGCACATCGCGCGGCAAGCCTTCAGGCGAGCGCGTCGATGGCATTGCGCATCGCGGCAATATGCTCCGGCGCGGTACCGCAGCACCCGCCGATCACGCTGACGCCGAGCCCGACCATGCGCCGCGCATAGCCCGCCATGACCTCCGGCGTGCCGCCGTAAGTGATGCGGTCGTCCTTCCAGCGCGGCATGCCCGCGTTCGACTTCGCCATCAGCATGACGCCGGCAGGCCTGGCGATCGACATTTCCGACATGACGCGCTCGATCTCCGCCGGACCGTTGCCGCAATTGGCGCCGACCACACGTACGCCCCATCCGGCGATCGTCGCGAGCGCCGTGACCGGCTTGACGCCCATCATCGTCCGGAAATTCGTGTCGAAGCTCATGGTGACGACGGCAGGGAGGCCCGCGTCCCGCACGCCCTCGACCGCAGCTTGGGCTTCATCGAGCGCGCTCATTGTCTCGATCAGCGCGAAATCGACTCCGCCCGATTTCAGCGCCCTGGCCTGCTCGGCAAACGACTCGCGCGCCCCGTCCATCGTGAGCGCGCCGAGCGGCTCCATGAGCTCGCCGGTCGGGCCGACCGAGCCCGCGACGAGCCTGTCGCCCGCCGCCTCGCGCGCGAGCCGCGCGCCGGACTCGTTGAGCTCGGCGACGCGGTCCTGGAGCTCGTCGAGCTTCAGGCGGTTGCGCGTGCCGCCGAAGGTATTGGTCGAGATGAAGTCACTGCCGGCGTCAACGTAGCCACGATGAATTCTAAGCACAACATCGGGCCGCTTGACGTTCCACTGCTCGGGTGCACCGACGGTGAGGCCGGCCTGATGGAGCATGGTGCCCATCGCGCCGTCGCCGAGGACGACCTTCCGGAGCTCGAGCAGCTCACCCAGCCGGTCCACGCGCGGCCCTCTCAAGATCCACGGCCCGCCAAAGGTACCACGAGGCCGTCGTCCGATATGGCGCCCAGCGCTCGCCGATCTTCGCGAGCGCCTTCGGCTTCGGGAGCAGGCGCTTGTCGTAGGCAATCTTGTAACCAAGGCGGATGCCGTAGTCGTCGACCGGCAACACGTCCGGCCGGCCGAGCGTGAACATCAGGAACATCTCCACCGTCCAGCGCCCGACGCCCCGCGCCTCGATCAGCCGTGCGATGATCGCCGCGTCTTTCATCCGCGCGAGCGCGCGGCGCGGCGGGATCGTGCCGTCTAGCGTGCGCGCCGCAATGTCCTTGAGCGCGGCGGTCTTCGCGCGCGAAAAGCCGCAGCTGCGCAGTGCCGCGTCCGGCGTCTCGGCGAGGCGGGACGGTTCCGGACAACAGTCGGTTCCGTAAAGTGCGTAGAAGCGGCCCAGGATGGTCCTCGCCGCCTTGCCGGTCAGCTGCTGGTGCGCCACGGCCTGGACGAGTGCCTCATACGCTCCGGCTCCGCGCTCCGCCTTGATGGAGTACGGTCCGGCGCGGCGGATGAGCTGCGCCATCACCGGGTCGACCCGGCGCAGATGGCGCAGAGCCTCCGTCATCCACGCTTCATCGAATCGAAGAAGTCCGCGTTGGTCTTCGTGTCCTTCATCTTGTCGATGAGGAACTCGACCGCCGCCAGCTCGTCCATCGGGTGCAGGAGCTTGCGCAGGATCCAGATCTTGGCCAGCTCGTCCGGCGAGGTGATGAGCTCCTCGCGACGCGTGCCCGAGCGGTTGATGTTGAATGCCGGGAACACGCGCTTCTCGGAGATGCGCCGGTCGAGGTGAATCTCGCTGTTGCCGGTGCCCTTGAACTCCTCATAGATCACGTCGTCCATGCGCGAGCCGGTGTCGATGAGCGCCGTCGCGATGATCGTCAGCGAGCCGCCCTCCTCGACGTTGCGCGCTGCGCCGAAGAAGCGCTTCGGCCGCTGCAGCGCGTTCGCGTCCACGCCGCCCGTCAGCACCTTGCCGGAGCTCGGCACCACGGTGTTGTAGGCGCGTGCGAGGCGCGTGATGGAATCGAGCAGGACGACGACGTCGCGCTTGTGCTCGACGAGGCGCTTCGCCTTCTCGATGACCATTTCGGCGACCTGCACGTGCCGGCTCGCCGGCTCGTCGAAGGTCGAGGCGACGACCTCGCCCTTGACCGTGCGCGACATCTCGGTCACTTCCTCGGGCCGCTCGTCGATGAGCAGCACGATCAGGTAGACGTCGGGGTGGTTCCAGGTGATGGAGGTCGCGATGTTCTGCAGGAGCATCGTCTTGCCGGCTTTCGGCGGCGAGATGATGAGCCCGCGCTGGCCCTTTCCGAGCGGCGCCATGAGATCGATCATCCGCGCCGTCAGGTCCTCGGTCGAGCCGTTGCCGCGTTCGAGCTTCAGGCGCTTGGTCGGGTGCAGCGGCGTCAGGTTCTCGAAAAGCAGCTTGTGGCGCGCGCTCTCCGGAGTGTCGAAATTGATCTCGCCGACCTTCAGCAGCGCGAAGTAGCGCTCGCCGTCCTTCGGCGGGCGGATCAGGCCGGAGATCGAGTCACCGGTGCGGAGGTTGAACCTGCGGATCTGGCTGGGGCTGACGTAGATGTCGTCGGGGCCGGCGAGGTAGGAGCTGTCGGCGGAGCGGAGGAAACCGAAACCGTCCTGGAGGATTTCGAGGACGCCGTCGCCGTAGATGTCCTCGCCGCCCCTCGCGTGCGCCTTCAGGATCGAGAAGATTACGTCCTGCTTGCGCTGCCTCGCCATGTTCTCGAGGCCCATGGACTCGGCCATGGTGACGAGCTCGTGGACGGGCTTGTTCTTCAGCACCGTCAGGCTCATCGCGCTTCGCGATGCGGCGAGCTCCTCCGGTGAGATGATGTCGCCATCCGGGCCGTCCATCATCGTGTGGTCGTCGACCGGGAGACCTTCCTGCCCGTGACGTGGACCGCCGCCGCGGTTCCTGTGGCCCTTCTGGCGATTGCGGGCCTGGTTGCCGAGGTAGCCCCTCATCGCTGCGCTCCCGCTCTGGCGTCGGGCAGGTGCTGGTCCAGCAGGGCTGCCAACTTCGACTTCCCGACGAGGCCGACCTGTTGCGCCTCGGGGGCGCCATTCTTGAACAGGATCAGCGTCGGGATGCCGCGCACGCCGTATTTCACCGGCGTGTGGCGGTTGTCGTCGATGTTGAGCTTTGCGATCCTCACCCGGCCCGCGTAGTCCTTCGCGAGGTCGTCGAGTATCGGGGCAATCGCCTTGCAGGGGCCGCACCATTCGGCCCAGAAATCGAGCAGGACGGGCGTCGGGGATTTGAGGACGTCCGCTTCGAACGTCGCGTCTGTCGTATGGAAGATATCGCCGCTCACGCGGGCATTTCTCCTGGTTTCAAGTTGATCGGTGACGGGCGGATGCCCGATACGGCACAATATTCGGCGCGTTTGGGAGAAAACGTGCGGGAATCCGCACCGCTAGGATGCTTTTGTAACCCGTCGGAGGTCTTTTTTCAAGTGATGTCCGTCAAAGTAGCAATCCGGTGACGCAGCAGCAATTCTCCGACCTTTCGTTCACCGGACTCCACCTGCCTGAACCCGTCGCCCGCGGCATCGCCGATGCGGGCTTCGAGCGCTGCACGCCGATCCAGGCGCAGGCGCTGCCGCGGGCGCTCGCGGGGTTCGACGTCGCGGGACAGGCGCAGACCGGCACGGGCAAGACGGCCGCGTTCCTGGTCGCGCTCTTCACGAACCTCCTGCGCTACCCCTCCTCGCCCGCGCGGTCCGCGACCTCGCCGCGCGCGCTGGTGCTCGCGCCGACGCGCGAACTCGCAATCCAGATCCACCGCGACGCCGAGATCCTCGTGCAGTACACCGGCCTCACGCTCGGGCTCGCCTTCGGCGGAGTCGACTACGACAAGCAGCGGCGCACGCTGCAGGCGGGCGTCGACGTCCTGATCGGCACGCCCGGCCGCATCATCGACTTCTTCCGCCAGCACGTCTTCGACCTGCGGCACGTGCAGGTGATGGTCCTTGACGAGGCCGACCGCATGTTCGATCTCGGCTTCATCAAGGACATCCGCTTCCTGCTGCGGCGGCTGCCGGCACCCGAGCATCGCCTGAACCTCCTGTTCTCGGCGACGCTCTCGCACCGCGTGCTCGAACTCGCCTACGAGCACATGAACGACCCGGAGTTGATACGCATCGAGCCAGAGCGCATCACGGCCGAGCGCGTCCGCCAGGTCATCTATTACCCGGCCATGGAGGAGAAGGCCTCCCTCCTCGTGCATCTCCTGCGCAAGGACGCCGCGACCCGTACGCTCGTCTTCGTCAACACCAAGCGCCTCGCCGAGCGGCTCGAGCGCCTGCTGCGCGCGAACGGCATCGTCGCCTCGGCGATGTCCGGCGACGTCCCGCAAAGGAAGCGCATGCGCATGCTCCGCGAGTTCCATGACGGCAAGCTCGCGGCGCTCGTCGCAACCGACGTGGCCGCGCGCGGCCTGCATATCCCCGATGTCAGCCACGTCTTCAACTACGACCTGCCCCAGGACCCGGAGGACTACGTGCACCGCATCGGCCGTACCGCGCGCGCTGGCGCCGCGGGCGACGCCGTCAGCTTCGGCTGCGAGCAGTACGTCGTCTCGCTGCCGGACATCGAGGCCTTCATCGGACATCGAATCCAGGTCGGCAGCTTCGACCCGGCCGAGCTCCCGGAGCTCAGACCCGCGCACTTCGCTCCGCGCTCGTTCGGCGACGAGGAAGAGGACGGCCCTCCGCCCTCGCAGATTCACCGGCCGCACGGCCACGCCGGCCATGGGGCGGGCTCCGGCGGCGGCGCGAAGAAGCGGCGCCGCCGCCGGCGCCAGGGCGCGCCTCAGGGACCCTCGCGCTGAGTTCGCGGCCGCGCCACGAGCCCTTCCGCGAGCTCGAGCACCGACTCGACACCAGGAAAGCCGTTCAAGGCGCGCACCGGCCCGCGGCGGACCGGGCGGCGCACTGCGTACAGCCAGCGGATGCCGTGCGAGCGCGCGGCCTCGAGCACGGCGCGGTTGTCGTCGACGAAGAGCGTGCGCGACTTGTCGTAACCCTCGCGCGCGGCGAGCTGCGGCCAGAACGAGGCGTCCTCCTTGGGCACCCCAAAGTCGTGCGAGGAATAGACGGCGTCGAAGCGCCGGCAGATGCCGAGGTGCGCATCCTTGATCGCGAGGATTTCCGGGTGCGCGTCGGTGACGAGCGCGGTGCGCCGGCCGGAGCCGTGCAGACGCGCGAGGAAGGCGCGCGCCTCCGGCAGCCAGTCGATGCGGTGGCGTGTCGAACGCTTGAGCGCCGCGACGTCGAGCGAGAGAGCGCGGCTCCAGTAGTCGATGCAGTACCAGTCGAGCGTCCCCGCGGTCGACTCGAAGATCGGCCGCATCAGGCGATGGGCCTCGTCGATCGAGACGCCGCGGCTCTCCGCGATGCGGCGCGGGAGCGACTCCTCCCAGAACAGCTTGTCGTAGCCAAGGTCGAGCAGCGTGCCGTCCATGTCGAGCAGCACGGTGTCGATCGCTGACCAGTCGGGCGAATGGGCGCCTCCTTGCACGCCGCTATGATATAACGCGGCGTTTTCCGGAGCTGACATGACGCACGACCCTGGCAAGCTGCTGCTCGAAGTGACCGCGCTCGCACGCGAGGCCGGACGCGCCATTCTCGACGTCTACGCCTCATCCTTCAGCGTGCAGGAGAAGGAGGACCGCTCGCCGCTGACGGAGGCGGACCTGCGATCCGAGAAACTGATCCTCGCGGGGCTCAAGCGCATCGCGCCGGAGATCCCGGTGCTGTCCGAGGAGTCGGGCCAGGTTCCGTTTGCGACGCGCAGGAACTGGAGCCAACTCTGGGTCGTGGACCCGCTCGACGGCACGAGGGAATTCGTGCAGAGAAACGGCGAGTTCACGGTGAACATCGCGCTCGTCGACGACCACCGGCCGGTGCTCGGCATCGTCCACGCGCCGGTGCTCGAGCGCGACTACTACGCCTGCGAGGGCATCGGCGCCTTCCGCTCCGACGCGCAGGCGGCGGGCCAGCCGATCCGCGTCGCAAGGCGCGGCGCCGGTCCGCTGCGCGTCGTCGGCAGCCGCTCACACCGCGGCAATTCTCTCGACGCTTTCCTCGCGCGCGTCGGGCCGCACGAGTTCGTCGAGGTGGGTAGCTCCATGAAGCTCTGCCTCGTCGCCGAAGGGAACGCCGACGTTTACCCGCGCATGGGCCCGACCTGCGAATGGGACACGGCCGCCGGCCAGTGCGTCCTCGAGCAGGCCGGCGGGCAGGTCCTGACGCTCGACGGGCAGCCGCTCGCATACAACCGCGCGGACACGCTCAACCCGAACTTCGTCGGATTCGCCGACGCCGACACCGATTGGCTCGCGCTGCTGAGATGACCTGGGGGCTGCTGCTTGCGGTCGCCCTGCTCGCGCTCATCGTGGTGTTCTGGCACTCGAGCCTCGCCGCGCGCGAGCTCGCGAACCGCGTCGCGCAGGAGACCTGTGCCGGCGCCCGGGTGCAGATGCTCGACGGGACGGTCGCGATCCACCGCCTGCGGATCGTGCGAAGCAAGGACCAGCCGCTCGCATGGCATCGCACTTATGTCTTCGACTACACCGCCGACGGCTACAGCCGCCAGCGCGGCTTCGTCGTGCTGACCGGCGAAAACGTGGATACCGTCGGGCTCGGCCCGCGCGCCTTATGACCCTGCATTCGGCCGTCGACCTGCACATGCATTCCACGGCTTCCGACGGGACGCTTGACCCGGCGGCGCTCGTCGCACACGTCGCCGCCTGCGGCGTCTCGCTCATGGCGCTCACCGACCACGATACGGTGGGCGGCGTCGAAGCGGCAGCCAAGGCCGCGCTCGCGCACGGCATCGGCTTCGTCGCTGGCGTCGAGCTGTCGGCATCCTGGCGCGGCCGCTCCATACACGTGCTCGGGCTCGCCGTCGACCCGGACTCCCCCGCCCTCGAGCGAGGCCTCGAGCGGCAGCAGGCGCTGCGCAATGCGCGCGCGCATCGAATCGCGGAGCGCCTCGATGCAGCCGGCGCCCCGGGTTCCGCGGCCCTCGCCGCGATCCTCGACGATGGCAGCCTGCCGACACGGACGCACTTCGCCCGTGCGCTGGTTACCCTCGGCGCTGCCGTCGACATCGGTGCCGTCTTCGACCGCTGGCTCGGCCACGGCAAGCCCGGATGCGTCCGCAGCGACTGGCCGGAGCTTGCCGAGGCGACGGCCTGGATCGTCGCGGCCGGAGGCAAGGCCGTGATCGCGCATCCGATGCGCTACCCGCTTTCGGCCGGCGCGCGGCGCGAAATGTGCGCGGAATTCGCCGCTGCCGGCGGCCGGGGGGTCGAGGTGGTGACGGGCGGCGGCAGCCTGCGCGACCGCGAGCAGGCGATTTCGCTCGCGGTGCGCTGCCGGCTCGAGGGATCGGTGGGCTCGGACTTCCACGACCCGACCGTGCCGTGGAATCCGCCGGGTCGATTGGCTAAGCTTCCTGACTCCATCCGACCGGTATGGTCCGACTTCGAGCCGGCATGACGGACGAAGAAAAGGTCAACACCGAGCTGTTCGCGCGCATGCAGCGTCTCCGTGAGCTCAGGATCGAGCATCGCGACCTCGACGACGTGATCTGCCGGCTCTCGCTCGACATCTACGTCGACGAACTGCAGCTGCGGCGGCTGAAGAAGCGCAAGCTGATGCTCAAGGACCAGATCATGAGACTCGAGAGCGAGCTGATCCCGGACCTCAACGCGTGACCGATCGGCTCGACGCGTTCCTCGCATCGGCCCGGGCCTTCCTCGGCAATCCGCAGTTCCCCCTCGTCGCGTTTTCCGTGGTGGTGGTCGCGGCCTGGGTATTCTTCGGCCGTCGCCGCTACCTCGAGCGCGGCAACGGCGGCTTCGGGCGCAGCGTCCTGACGGACGCGTTCGCCGTCATATCACCCTATCTCGCGGGCCTCGTGATCATCGGCGTGGCCTTGCTCGCGACGCGCGGTGAGCCGCGCCCGTGGTACGCGACCGCATGGACGCTGCTCGCAGCGCTCGCGCTGATCCGCATCCTCGTCTTCCTGCTGCGGCTGTCGCTCGGCAAGAGCCGGGGTATCAAGGCCTGGGAGCTGCGCGTCACGCTCATCGCCTGGGCGCTGGTCGCGGCGGAGGTTCTCGGCTTCCTCGACCCCGTCATCGCCGCGCTCGACTCCGTCGGACTCTCGCAGGGCAAGACTCGGATCACGATCTGGTCGGTGCTGAAAGCCTTCGCGCTCGTGACGTTCTTCGTCGTCGTCAGCGTCTGGTTCGCGCGCTGGATCGACCGGCGCATCGGCGCGGTCAAGCAGCTGGCGCCCTCGACGCGTATCGGCATCGGCAAGTTTTCGTATGCCTTCCTGATCGCGCTCGGCGTACTGATCGGGATGCAGGCCGCGGGCGTCAACCTCACCGCGCTCACGGTGTTCTCGGGCGCGATCGGGCTCGGTCTCGGCTTCGGCTTGCAGGCGATCGCGGCGAATTTCGTGAGCGGGTTCGTGCTGCTGATCGACCGCTCGATCAAGCCAGGCGACGTCATCAGCTTCACCGGCACGACCGGCACGAGCACGACGGGTTTCGGCTGGGTGGAGGAGCTGCGTGGCCGCCACGTCGTGGTGCGCGACCGCGACGGCGTGGCGACGCTCGTGCCGAACCAGAACGTGATCACCAACCCGCTCATCAACTGGAGCTACGGGCACCCGCGCGTGCGGCTACGGCTCCCTGTGCGCATCGCCTACCACGACGACGTCGAGCTCGCGCTCTCGCTGCTGCTCGAGGCCGCGGACCACCCGCGCATCCTGAAGGATCCGCCTGCCGTGACGCGGCTCCTCGAGTTTGCCGACTACGGCATGGAGATCGAGCTGCGCTTCTGGATCGGCGACCCGGCGGAAGGCGTCAACAACGTGCGCTCCGACGTCAACCGGCGGATCTGGGCCCTGTTGCGTGACCACGGCATCACGATCCCGCCCGCGCAGCGTGAGATCCGCATCCTGCAGGGCGACCGGTCCGCGTCCATGCTCGCGCCGCGCGTCACCGGCCCGGTCACGCCGTCGGCCGACGGCCAGGATTGAGCGTGATCCCCGAGGGCGAGTACACGCTCTCCTACGTCAGGAGCCCCGGGCCCGGCGGCCAGAATGTCAACAAGGTCTCGACGGCCTGCGAGCTCCGGTTCCGAGTCGGCGCGACGGAATTGCTCGACGAGGCGGGCAAGGAGCGGCTGCGCGCGCTCGCCGGCCGGCGCCTCACGCGCGAGGACGAACTCGTGCTGGAGGCCCATCGCCACCGGACGCAGGAGGCGAACCGCCGCGATGCGGTGGCGCGCCTCGAGCAGCTCATCGCGCAGGCACTGCACGTGCCGAAGGTGCGCAGGAAGACGCGCCCGAGCCGCGCCGCAAAGGCGCGTCGCCTCGAGGGCAAGCGCCTCCACAAGGACAAGAAGCGGATGCGAGCGCGGCCCGCCTTCGACTGACGGCGGTCAGGCCGTGGGCTTCGGGCGCGGCAGCAGCCAGGCGCCGAGCGCGGGCAGCAACAGCATTGCGCCCAGCATGTTCACGAGGAACATGAACGTCAGCATCAGGCCGACGTCGGCCTGGAACTTGAGCGGCGAGAACGCCCAGGTCGCGACGCCGATCGCGAGCGTGACGCCCGTGAAGAAGATCGCCGCACCGGTCACGTGGAGTGCCGCCAGGTAGGCGTAGTGCACGTTGTGGCCGCGCTGCAGGTGCTCCTGCATCCGGCTGAAGAGATAGATGCCGTAGTCGACGCCGATGCCGGCGCCGAGCGCGACCATTGGCAGCGTGTTCACCTTGAGCCCGATGCCGACGAAGGCCATGACCGCGTAGACGAGGACCGACACGAGCGTGAGCGGCAGGATCACCATGGCGGTGCCGACTATCGAGCGGAAGTTGACGAGGCACATGATCGTCACGGCGGCGAACACCCAGCCGAGGATCACGAACTCCTTGGCCTTCACCTCCTCGTTCTGTGCCGCCATCACGCCGACGTTGCCCGTCGCGAGGCGGTATTTCACGTCCGGCAACTGCTGCTTTCCGCGGTATTCCTTGACCGCAGCCACGACTCGCTCGATGGTCTCTGCCCGGTGGTCGGCCAGGAACAGCATCACCGGCATCACGCTGCAGTCGCGGTTGAGCAGGCCCGTGCTCGTCTCGATGTAGTTCTGCGCCTGCACGAGCTGGCGCTCGTCGCGCGGCAGGTTCCGCCACTTGAGGCTGCCCTCGCTCCAGCCGGCGCTGACGACCTTCGACACGCCCGCGAGCGACATGACATCACGCACGCCCTCGACGTTCGCCATGTGCCAGGCAAAGCGGTCGATCGCGTCGATGACCGGGAACTGGATGCATCCGTCGGGCTTGGTCTCGACGATCACGTTGATGATGTCGGTGCCGATTGAGAATTTTTTGCTGATGAGGTTGCTGTCCCGGTTGTAGCGCGAGTCGGGCCGGAGCTCCGGCACGCCCGCCTGCGTGTCCCCGATCGGCGTCTTGCGGCCCTCGATGGCCCCGAGCACGCCGAGCACGAGCGCGGCCGCGATGATCACCGCGGCCGGGCCGCGGTGCGTGATGCGCGCGAGGCGCTCCCAGAACTTCCTGAGCACATCCTGGCGGCGCTCGACCCGGCTGCGGAAATTCCCCGACATGGGTACGAAGGAAACGAGGACCGGCAGCAGGATGAGGTCCGTCAGGATGATGACGCCGATGCCGAGGCTCGCCGTCACCGCCATCTCGCGGATCACCTGCACCGGGATCAGGAGGATCGTGATGAATCCGACGAGGTTCGCGAGGAGCGCGACGATCGCCGGCAGGAACAGGAGGCGGAATGTGCGCCGCGCCGCCTCGTTGCTGTCGGCGCCGCTCATCGCGGCGTCGCTCACGGCGCTGATCTTCTGCACGCCATGGCTCGTGCCGATCGCGAAGATGATGAAAGGCACCAGGATGCCGAGGGGGTCCACGCCGTAGCCGAGCAGCACGAGGAGCCCCAGCATCCAGACCATCGCGACCAGCGACGAGACGACGGGCACCAGCGCGATGCGGAACGACTGGATGTACACCCACACGAAGAGCAGGGTCAGGGCCACGGTGACGACGGCGAAGGTGACCACCGAGAGGGCGCCGTCCGCGACGTCGCCGACGACTTTCGCGAAGCCGATCATGTGGACCGATACCGGCGCCTGGACCGATATGCCGATCCGCTCGCTCTCGATCCGCGCGCGCACCTTGCGCTCGAGCTCGCGCGAAATTTCGATGTAGTCGACGGGCTTGCCCGTCTCCGGTTCGGCGTCAAGGAGCTGTGCACTCACCATGGCGCCCGAGAAGTCGTTCGCGACCAGGCGGCCCACGATGCCCGCCTTCAGGATGTTCTCGCGCACGCGCGCGAGCCCGGCGGCGTCCGGTCGGAAGTCCGAGGGGATCACATCGCCCGCCTCGATGCCGCCCTCGACGACCTCGGTGTAGCGCGTGTTCGGCGTCCAGAGCGACTGCACGCGCGAGCGATCAACGCCCTTGATGAAGAACACCTCGTCGGTCGCAATCTTGAGCGCCTGGAAGAATTCCGGCGTGAACATGTCCCCGTCGCGCGCGACTACCGCGATCAGGAGGCGGTTCGCCCCGCCGAACTCCTCCTTGTGGTCGAGGTAGGTGCGGATGTATTCGTGCTGCAGCGGCAGCTGCTTGTTGAAATTGGTGTCGAGCTTCAGGCCCGTCGCCGCGACCCAGCCGAGCGCGACGGTGACGAGCGCGAAGAAGGCAAGGATGGCGCCGCGGTGCCCGAAGACGCGGGGCTCGAGCCAGGCCGCAATCCGCGCCTCTCCGGACTCCCTCATGGGGGCGCGTCGCCCGGCAGTGAGAGCCGGCGCACGCCACCCTCGCCCGCGACGATCAGCGCGCCGTCGCCGGAGGGCACGACGGCCGACAGCGCCTTGCGGTCGTCCTGCTGCGTCAGCGCGAAGCTGCGGCCGCCATCGCGGCTCACGAGGACGACGCCGGCCATGCCGACGATTACGACGGTCTTTTCGTCGATGCGCGCGCCGCCATTGAGGAGCGCCGTCGTGCCCGTCTGGATCGCGGACCAGTTCGCGCCGCCGTCCTCCGAGCGCCAGAGGTTTCCACGCAGGCCGAACGCGAGCAGCGCATCGCCGTCGAGCAGCAGCACGCCGTAGAACGATCCATCGTAGGGCGACGGCAGCTCACGCCAGTGCGCCCCGTCGTCATCGGAGCGAAACAGGCGTCCTGCCTCGGCGCCGATGTACATGCGCCCGGCTGGCCCGTGGGCGATCGCATTCAGGTGGAACTCGAAGCCGAGGTCCACGTCGGCTTCCATGTCGTCTTCCGAGGGCTCGACCTTCGCGGCGCCCGGCAAGGGGTCGGGCTCGAATGGCACCTGGCTCCAGACCGCGCCGCCGTCCGCAGTCGTGTAGACGACGCCGTAGGCGCCGACCGCGACGCCGCGCGAGGCGTCGGCAAAGCAGACGTCGAGGAGCGGCTGCGGCTCTTCCGGCTCGAAGTGCACGAGCTGCCAGCTGTCGCCACCGTCCTCCGTACGCAGGATGGTCTCGACGTGGCCCACCGCCCAGCCGTGCTTCGCGTCCGCGAACCAGACCGCAGTCAGGTTGGCGCTCGCGGGCACCGGCGACTGGGTCCACGTGCTGCCCGCGTCCTCGGAGTGCAGGATGTGGCCGCGCTCGCCTACGGCGACCACGCGCTTGCCTGCCCAGGCGAGGTCGATGAGGAGCGAGCGCGCGGCAAGCGGCGCGATGACCGCCGGCTGTGCCGCGGGATCGTCGCGCTCGGCGTCCTGGGGCAGCGCCGGCGGCGCCACCGCGAGGGCGAGCGCCGCGAGCGCGAGCTTCTTCACGTCAGCGCGTGCCGCGCCTCGCGATCGCGGCCGGCGTGAAGTCCGCTGCCGTCCGCTTCGCGTTGAAGTTGACGGTCATCGGCTCCTCGTTGTCGAGGCCAAGCGCGAGGTAGCGGCCCGACTGGAGGTCGTAGGTCGTCTCGAGCGTGGTCCAGAAGGTCGGCACGTCGTAGTAGTTGATTGAATGGCCTTCCTGGATCCGCCAGAGCTGGTCACGGTCGTCGTAGCAGTCGACGACCAGGATCTGCCAGGAATCCTCGTCGACGTAGAACGTGCGGCGCTTGTAGATGTGGCGCTGGCCCGGCTTCAGCGTCGCGTCGACCACCCAGACCCGGTGCGGCTCGTAGCGCGCGAGGGACTGGTTGATGTGGAGAGGCTTGATGATGTCGTCGTTCTTGACCTTGTCGCTGTGCAGCCTGTACGCGTTGTACGGAACGATGACTTCCTGCTTGCCGACGAGCTTCCAGTCGTAGCGCTCGGGGCTGCCGTTGTAGATGTCGAACTGGTCGGACGTGCGCAGGCCGTCGGAGCCCGTGCCGGGGTTGTCGAAGGCCACGTTCGGCGCGCGGCGCACGCGGCGCTGCCCGGGATTGTAGAGCCAGGCGCGGCGCTGCTCCTTGGTTTGGTCGAGCGTCTCGTGAACGAGGAGGATCTCGCCCGCGAGGCGCGCCGGCGCGATCGTCTCCTGGATGAAGTAGAGGATCACGTTGTCGAGCGCCGCCTCGGTCGCGCCCGGCAGCGCGTAGCCCACGTAGGTCTCGTCGTGGAACTTGACGAGGTTGTAGCTGCCGCTGCGCGTGACCGCCGCCTGGCCGATGATCCGCTCGGCGATCTCCGCGCGGAAGCGCAGGATGTGATTCCATATCACCTCGATGCCCGCCTGCGGGATCGGGAACGGCGACCCGCCGATGGCGCCGGTCACGCCATTGCCGTTGCCCGTCAGCTTCGCGCTCGTCGCGTTCGCCTTCACGGCGTCGTAGATGCGCTGCGGGAAGGCCGCGCTGCGGTGCGACGGATACACGTCGATGAAATAGTCCTTGTAGGCCGTGAGCAATGCCTTATGGCCCGCGGTCAGCTGCGCGGCGTACTTCGACATGTTCGACGCGTCGATCCGGTAGAGCGGCTTGTCGGCGGCGTACGGGTCGGGGTGGTGGCCACCGGTCTTGAACGCCGCGAAACCCGCGTCCGCCGCGTTCTTGATGCCGCCGTTCCACGCAGGGATCGCGCCGGCGGCATTGCCGGCCTTCTCGGCGCCCATCGGCGTCAGCTCCGCGCCGAGCTTCGCCGCCTGCTGGGCCGTCACGGCCGCCGACGCCGCGCCCGCCGCGGCGAGGAGCCCCGCACCGAG
>Ga0111539_10003216_pt1 | contig 21609 bp, 11 predicted proteins | sample RhiMethybrSRZTD1_FD_79667 | JGI IMG/M metagenome (GOLD analysis project Ga0111539, IMG submission 79667) | Populus rhizosphere microbial communities from Tennessee, USA - Rhizosphere MetaG P. TD hybrid SRZTD1 (version 2) (version 2) | ecosystem: Host-associated > Plants > Roots > Rhizosphere >...
GGGGTCGATCGGGGAAGTCTCAGAGCGTCCAAATACGCCTGGAAAGCGGCCATGTCCTCGACCTCGAGCTGCTGAAACGTCTGGCCGAGGCGGCGCCCACTCTCTACGGCACGCTCGATGGCGAGGGCAGCGGTCGATTGCCCGCTCGAGGCGGGAGTGGTCTTCTCGGCGCTGGCTTCTGCGGGCGGCAGCTTGGCCAGAGTGATCCCCGTGACCATGCGCAGCAGTGAAGTCGCGAAAAGGCCCACGCGTGCTGCGGCGGCCCCGCCGCCGGGCGTGGGAGTGGCTGCAGCCAGTCGTTCCGCGAAGTCATCCATGGATAGATGGTGAGGCTCCGCCTACTGTGCCCGCATCCACGGACCGTGTCAATTCGCGCGAGACCGAGTGTCGCAGCAAAGTGGTAATGTCCGGTTTGTGCAAAGTAGAAATGTCCGCTTCCAGAGGAGTCTGGTGGAGGACAGAGACGAGTGGTGCTTTGCATGAGCCAGAAGGAGCGCGACCGTTTGGGTGTGATGCGGCAGCTGAAGTGCGGGGAGTTGACTCAAGGCCAAGCCGCGAAGTTGCTTGGGCTCTCGAGTCGCCAAGTACGCCGCTTGACGAGGAGGTACCAAGCTCAGGGGGACGCTGGGCTGGTGCACAGGCTTCGCAACCGGCAGTCCAACCGGAGGATTTCAGCGAAGGTCGAGGAGCAGGTCGTTGGGCTCCTGAGGAAGCGGTACTCGGGCTTCGGGCCGACACTGGCGGCTGAGTACCTCTTGGACAAGGAAAAGATCTCCGTCAGCCGGGAGACGCTTCGTGGCTGGATGGTCGAGAGGAAGCTGTGGAACTCCCACCCGAGGAGGGTTAGAGCGCGCCAATGGCGCGAGCGGAGGGCCTGCTTTGGGGAACTCGTCCAGATGGACACCTCGATCCACGAGTGGTTCGAAGAGCGGGGGGAGAAGGCGGTGTTGATTTCGATGATCGACGACGCCACCTCGCGGTTGTGGACGCGGTTCTATCCCGCCGACAGCACCTCCACGAACATGGCCATGCTGTGCTCCTACTTCAGGCGATTTGGCCGCCCCGTGGCTCTTTACGCGGATAAAGCAAGTCACTTTAAGACCACTCGCCGAGCGGACCTCGAGGAGGCGCTGGAAGGCAGAGGCGCGGAGACCCAGATCGCGCGGGCCTTGCGTGAGCTTGGGATTCAGTACATTGCCGCGAACTCTCCCCAGGCCAAGGGCCGTGTGGAAAGAAGCTTCCAGACAGCACAGGACCGCTTAGTGAAGGGGATGAGGCTCGAGAGAATCTCGACGATCGCGGAGGCGAACCGTTACCTCGAGAAAGAGTTCCTGCCCTCGTGGAACAGGCTCTTCACGGTCAAGCCCACAAGCTTTGCCGACGCTCACCGCCCGCTCGGCGGACACGACCTAAATGCCATCCTGTCCGTCCAGGAAACCCGCACAGTGGGAAACGACTACACGCTGAGGCATGGCGGGAAACTTTTCCAGCTCGATAGCTCAGAGATCACTGTGGGGCTGAAGCGCTCTAAGGTAATCGTCGAGGAGCGCCTGGACGGCGGGATAAAGCTTCGCTGGCGAGGACGGTACCTAGGTTCTCGGGAGATCAACAAACAGGGGGACGCCGATCAGCCGACCCCCCGAGCTCGAACTCCGGTCGGGCTACGCCCTTCCTCCGTTCGAGCTCGGAAGAAACCTGGAATCCCTGCGCCAGATCATCCTTGGCGAAATGGGACATTTCTATCTTGCAGAAAAGCGGACATTTCTACTTTGCGTTGACATTCGCGCGAGACCGAGTGTCGCGCGACGCCGAGCGGAGGCGAACGGGCGGAAGCCAGGAGGAGTTCTCAGACCGCCTCTAAAAAGCTCTTCCCGCCTCCACGGGGGATCGAGGAGGCGGGAAGCAGGGGAAAGGTCGCGTAGCCGGACAGGCTAATGGTTGCGCGGTGGGCTATTGGCGGTGGGTGGGGACATTGGCGGTGAGCGTTCGCCGCGCCCCGAAGGGGGAGGCGGTGTGGAGCGCGGGAAGCCAAGGAGTGCCGTTCGCCCGGCTACGCTGCAGAGAGAGAATGTTTTTCCTCGTCGCTACTTCAAAGACATTCCTTTCAACTTGCTCTTTCCAAGGGCTGCTCGGCCGCCCCTCGGTTCGCGGGCTGCGAGGCTACTCCATGAAGCCGTGAAGCTGCCGGCTCCGAACCGGATGCTGCAGCTTCTTCAGTGCGCGGATCTCGATCTGGCGAATCCGCTCCCGCGTCACCTTGAATTTCTTGCCCAGCTCTTCGAGCGTATACGTGCTTTCGCGTCCGATCCCGAAGCGAAGCTTCACGACCTCACGCTCGCGCAAGCTGAGCGATTGCAAAACCTCTTCGAGCCGAACGCGCAGCATCTCCTGCGTCACGTTGCCCGCGGGCGAGTTCGTTTTGCCATCCTCGATGAACTCGCCAAACGTGCAGTCATCTTCGTCGCCGATGGGGTTGTTGAGGGAGATGGGCGGCCGCGACAGCTTCATCACCTTGCGGACTTCGTCGCGTGGCAGCCGCAGCTGATCCGCCACGTCCATGATGTTAGGTACGTGCCCGTTCTTGTTCGTGAGCTCGCGGCTGGTCGTCATGAGCTTGCTCATGGTCTCGGACATGTAGACCGGCAGCCGGATCAGGCGGGATTTTTCGGCAATGGCGCGGGAGATGGCCTGACGGATCCACCAAGTCGCGTACGTCGAGAACTTGTAGCCTTTGCGGTATTCGAACTTCTCGGTCGCCCGCATGAGGCCCGTGTTGCCTTCCTGGATCAAGTCGAGGAAGGACAGCCCACGCTTTCGGTATCGCTTCGCGACGCTCACGACGAGACGCAGGTTGCCCGATGAGAGCTTGCTCTTCGACGTCTCATACCGGTGAAACTCGTGCTCGATCTCCTGCGCGCGCTCGAGGAAGCTCGGGTAGTCCTCGAAGAGCGCGAGGTTGGCGTGCTTGAGGACGGCGGTGTCGACCGGTCGCACTTGCCGTCGCGGCGACGGCACATTCCGCCGGATGTCGTCAGCGAAGCGCAGTAAGCCGGTTTTCCATCGCGTGAGGTACTTGATCTTGATGTGGTACCTCTCCATGATCGCCTTGTTCCGGCGAATTCTGCGCTCGAGCCGCACGGTGATCTCTTTCGCCTGCGGCGACTTCAGGCTCACTTTCTGGAGCTCGCGGAAATCCGCGACGTTCTTCTCGAGGTTCCTGCGGAACCCTTCCACCATTTTGGTGAGCTCCTGGAAGAACTCGTGCCGCTCTCCTTTTTTCGAGAGGTTCACGTCCAGGGCCTTCTCGATCAGCAGCTCCTTGCGAAGGATCAGATCCAGCAAGTCGAGCGCCTGCTCCTGGCCGTAGCGGGTGCAGTAGATCAGGTCGCGCAGCGTGTCTCGAGATGACTCGATCTCCTTGGCAAGGCTCACTTCCTGCTCGCGGGTGAGGAGCGGGATCTGGGCCATCTGCGAGAAATACATCCGGATGGGGTCATCGAGCTTCCGGATCGCCGCCTCTTCCTCTTCGTCGGCGGACAGCTCGCGCTCTTCCTCTTCCTCTTCGCCGGGTTCCTCCTCGATGACATCGATCCCCGCGGTGTCGAGACCGGCCTGTACCTGGCCTAGGCGTTCTGGGTCCGTGCGGGTCTCCGGGGCGAGCTCGAAGAGCCGATCCAGCGTAATTTTCTTCTGCGGGCAGGCTTTGAGGATGCGGCGGACAAGATCGGCGCTGTCGGAGGAGCGAAGCGAGTCTTTCCTGGACAGTTGGGCGGGCGATTGGGTGGGCAAATCGGTGTCCTCGGATACGACGCGGCGGTGGGTGGGGGACGTGAAGGAGGAGGGGGACGTGAAGGAGGAGGATGGCGGGAAAGGCCGGGATGGAGAGAGCGAGGCAGACGGGCGGGCTTCGGAGATCGAAGCAAGGACATCCACGGAATCCACTGGCTCCAAGTGGGGGGGACCGGAGGCGGGATCCTCGATCTCGTGCGCGGTCAGGTCGGTTCCGAATTCCGGGCTCGAGATGGCAAGGGATCTCTCAGTGACTCGACTCCGGGGACTCTGAAGTTCTCTTCCTTCCATAGCCTTCAGCGAACTCCGTGGGGTTGGGGTGCCCACCTTTTAAGCAAAACCAGGGCCATGGGCTGGAATCCGAACGCTTCGCCCTAAAGGCTTTTGTTTGAGTAGCTTGCGATAGGTGCTCTCGGAGGCCTCTCCCGGGCAGTGTCCAAAACCTGTAACAGAATTGATACAAAGGACCGCGGATGTGAAGGGCTGTTGACAGGATGGACGACAAGCCCTCAAGGGGCGGCGCCGCGTGTCCTTCGGCGGCGGAGGTCCCCGAATCTGCCCCACTCGGAGCAAGTGATGCCGCCCGAGTCAGGCCGCTACGGGCAGTTCCCGGGCAGGCAGCCCGGCCGGCGGGCGCGATCACGAAAGCGTGATCCGGAAGCAATAAAGCTCCGACACGCCCACACTGTGACACGACACCGCCGGCGGAATCACAGTCGGCGGAAACACTGCCGGCAGAAACACAGCCGGCGGAAACACCGCCGGCGGAACTTACCTCGTGCTGGGAAGCGGCGCGATCACCGATCGCTTCCAGGCCCCTTCGCTATCGAGCGTCCAAACGACGGCGAAGAGCGCCACGTTCGCCCCGCCGTTGGAGTCGAGCCCAACGACGCATCGGCGCGCTTCCCCGCGACGTGCCGGAGGCAGGCTGCCCGTCGAAAGCAGTTTGCCTTCGCGGAGGAGCCGTGGACTGTCGGGCGACAAGGCGAGCACTTCCCGCTGCGGCGACGCCACGAGCAGGTAGATGAGGTCTTTCCCTTGCGCGTAGATCACTACTTGCGTCGTGAGCTTGGCAGGGACGTCCCCATTGAGGTTCTGCTCGGGACTTGGGGCGCCTTCTCCGGGGTGCGGTGCTTCAGCGTCGGGACCACCGGGCGGCGGAGCGGCTGGAGCCTGCGCCGGTACGATCTCGAACCATGGCTTGCCCACGTACCCGCTCCAGTAGTACGAAGTCACGAACTTCTGCGGCTTCTCCGAGCTGTAGAGCTGCACGAGCACGCGCGCCGGGCCGGCGTCAGGCCCGAGAAGCTCGTCTCGAACGACGATCTCTGCGAGCACGAGGTCAATGTCGATGTCGGTAACGAAGTCCGAGCCGTGCTCCCAATGTCCATTCTGGCGGAGCGGACGTCGATAGAGCGGCTTTCCGTTCAGCTGAACGGCGATCTCGGCATCCCCGGTGTAATCGGTGCAAGCTCGGAGCCGGAGAATTCGGCCGTTGATGGGCTCGCCATCATTCGGGCCGTGCAGGATGAACTTGACGTTCTCTTTTTCGCCGTCGTCTTTGCTCTCATCATCGAGGGCCAGCGCAGCTCGAGTCCCCACGAGCCGATCCAGGCCACTTAGGAGCTGGCCATCCGAGAGCCAAGCGGAGAGCCCGAGGATGCCCCCGGTAACTAGTCCGGCGACTAGACTGGGTGCCACAATGGCCGCGGCGGTGGCAATCAGCGTCGCACGCCGAGTCGACGAGCCAGCCGAGTAGGCAGTCGCTCGGGTCGCGCTTTGTGGCTCCTGCGACACTTCTCTACTCACGGGGCTCCTTCACCCGGTCTACTCAAGCTAGCCTCGGCTGCTGATTCTTCAGCTGCGGTATCTTCGGCTGCAGTCTCACCGCCGGTAGGGCTAACCTGGCAGGGCACTTCCGACCCGGACAAGTCCCTCTCGGGCTGCATTAAGGCTATGCTCGCACACCCTGAAACGTTGAAGAACCCTCGAATGGTAAGGGTCCTGCTCGGGGCATGCAATCTTCTATTTTTCCGCATAGCTTGTCACAGCAGGTCAGCGGGGCTGGATTCCGTGCCGCCGTAGAAGCCGATAAAACGACTCCCGGGAGATGCCGCAGCGCCTTGCCGCCGCAGCCACGCTCCCGCCTACAGCATCCAGGCTCTTCGTCAGCAGCTCCCGCTCCGCCTGGCTGCGGGCTTCCCTCAGGGAAAAAGCAGCCCTCCCGCCCCGCCCGGCCTCGGGCAAGGCCCGGATGGGGGTGGAGGCCAGGCTCGGAGGGGCATCTGCAGGCTCCGTGGGCGCGTCGATGAGCAGGTCCGCGGCCCCGATGGTGAGGTCCGAGGCGATCAGCATAGAGCGGTCGATCACGTGCCGGAGCTCCCGCACGTTGCCGGGCCAATCATGCTCCATGAGAGCTCGCAGCGCGTCGGGCAAGAACTTGCGGGGCGGCTCGTCGGGCTTGCCCGAGAGTTGGCAGAAGTGCTCCACCAGGTGGGGGATGTCATCTTTGCGCTCACGGAGGCTCGGCACGTGGAGAGTGATGCCGTTCAGGCGATAGTAGAGGTCCTCGCGGAATGCCCCGCTCCTCACGAGCTCCTTCATGCTTCGATTCGAGGCGGAGACGACCCGCACTGACACGCGGATGCTGTCTTTGCCCCCCACGCGGCGGATTTCCCCCTCCTGGAGGACGCGAAGGATCTTCTGCTGCATCGCCAGGCTCATGTCCCCGACCTCGTCGAGGAACAACGTCCCATTGTCTGCCAGCTCGAACAGGCCTTTTTTGTCCATGATCGCCCCCGTGAACGACCCGCGCGTGTGCCCGAAGAGCTCCGATTCGAGCAAGCTCTCCGTCAAGGCGCCGCAATTCAGTGACACGAATCTCGCCTCGCGCTGCGGGCTCGAGAAGTGGATCGCGTGCGCGATCAGCTCTTTCCCTGTCCCGCTCTCGCCTTCGAGCAGGACGGGAAGCGGTGTTGCGGCCACGCGCTCGAGCATGAAGAAGATGCGGCGCATCGCCTCGGAGCGACCGACGATGTTGCGAAACTGATAACGCTCCTCGAGCTGGCTCTGCCGCTCTTTCAGGTCTTCCTTGGCGAGCGCCAGCTGCGCGTTCTTGACGATGACGCGATGGCGGAGCTTCGCATTCAGCACTTCCATCTTGCGGTTGGCCTCGAGGAGATCCTTCGTGCGCCGCAAGTTTTCCTCGATCAGTCGGGCATTCATCACGGCCACCGCGGCCTGATCGCCGTACGCCTGCAGCACGCGGAGATCGACCTCGCTGAACGCGTCCTGCCGGTGGCGGTTGTCGAGATAGATCACGCCCAACGTCTCTCCTCGGAACCGCAGAGGGACGCAGAGAATTGACTGGAGCTTGAGCACGCGGACGCTGCGGGAGCTGACGAAGCGTGACTCACCCAGCGCGTTACCGGCCAGCATGGGCTTCCCGGTCAGGATTACTTCACGCGAAACGGAGTGGCTCACTTTGCCGTGAGGATCGAGGATCTCCTCTTTGTCGAGGTTGCGGGCAACGATGAACGTGGAACGCTCGACGGGGCGCGCGTCTTCCTGGCTCGACTCGGGCTCGCGCAGGATGACGAAGCCTCGTTCGGCGTCCACGAGCTCGAGGACGGCGTCCATAATCCGCTCGAGGAGTTTCTGCAGGTCCGCTTCGGAGCCGATCGCGGAGGCAATCTCGTGCAGCTTGAGCGTCGCATCGCTGACGCGGAAAGCGTCCGTAGGGCCGAGTGGCGCGCGCGCCTCTTCGGGCGCGGGCATTTCCTTGGGGGCCGCGGCGGGCTCGGCCGATGGCGCGGGGCGTTCCGTTGCCGTGGGCGACTCCTGATCGAGGAGCCGCGACGCCTCGCGCCGCTCGCCAACCTCGAGGAACGCGCCCCGGAATTTCGTCGGGATGCTGTCGTGCATGTCCCGCAGGACGTCGACGGCCTCCTGGAAATGAATCCGGGCGAGCTTGGGATCCTTGCGCCGCGCGTCCATGCGCCCCTTGTGGAGGTGTAGCCGCCATTGCAAGTCGAGCATGCTCAGAGTGCGCGACTCGACCAGGCCCCGCTCGTAGAACTTCCGTGCTCGCTCCGCCGCGTCGTCCTCGTCTTCGACCTCCATTTCGGCGAGCTTCCCCCGCAGCAAGAAATACAGCGGGACGAGGTCCCGGATTCCGAGCTCCTCGAGCAGCGAGTAGGCCTCGTCGAGGTGCATCGCGGCTTCCCTCGAGCGCCCCGCTGCGAGCTTGCACCAGCACTTTTCGAAGAGGGTTTCGAGGATCTGTCGCTTGTTCTGTTGCGCCCGGAGACCCTTCTCGGCGCGCACGATCAGCTCCTCGGCCTCTTTCCACGCTCGGCGCTCGGCCGCAACCCGACCCAGGCTGAGGAGCGCTTTCGCCGTCAAGTCCGCCTGCTCCCGCTCCCCGGAACGATCGAGCACCTGCTCCAGCAGGACTCGGGCGCCGCCCAGGTCCCCGACACCGAGTAGGATGCGAGCCATCACCTCGCGGGCGTGGAGGACGCCGACTTCGTTGTCGAGGTTTTCGAAGTCTTTCAGCCCCGCCTCGCATCGCTCGATGGCCTCCGCGTACTTGCCCTGGCTCAAGGTGAGCTCGGCAAGAAGGAGGCTCGAATAGGCGATGCCGAGGCGATCGCCGATCTCGACTCGGATCTGGAGGCTCTTCGCGGCCGAGGCGAGCGCCTTTTCGAGCTCGCCTTTGGACTGATAGATCTTTCCGGTCCTGTAGTAGGAGAACGCGGTGCCGGACCGAGTGTGGGATTTCTTGCGTTTCTCGAGCGCACGGAACGAGTAGTCGAGCGCCTCGCTGTACTTCCCCTCGAGCTCCAAGATGCTAGAGAGGTTGTTCATACCCGTCGCCATCCCCTGCTGGTCGCCGAGCCGGCTGAACAGATCGATGGCGCGCTTGTAGCAGTCCATGGCTCGTCCCAGGTCGTCGCGCAGCGCGTAGACGATGCCGACGTTGTTGTAGCCGTTGGCGATGCCTTTCAAGTCGCCGATCTGCGAGCTCAAGTACAGGCCCTGCTCGAAGCCGTCGAGAGCACGCTGGTGGTCCGCGCGATTGTGATGCACGGTGCCGAGGCTGCTGAGGATCGCGGCGAGATCGAACTTGCTCTGCAGCTCCTTCGCGGCGTCCAGCGCCTCCTCGAACGCCACGATGGCTTCATCGTTCTGGCCCAGGCCGACGTGGCTCCAGCCAACGCCCACGAGCGCCTCGAGCCGCAGCGGGATGCTCTCGGCGGCCTTGGCGGCGTCGAGGGCTTCGAGGTTCTCCGAGAGGGCGCGGCCGTGATGGCCCGTTCGCGTCTCGATCTCCGCTTTGAGCAAGTGCGTCCTCGCGGGCACGTCGCTCGAGGCGCCGCCGTCGCGCGCCGCCTCGAGCGCCTCCTCGAGCGTGCGTGCGGCCTCCGTCAGGCCGTCGCGGCCGAGCTGGTATCTCGCCAGCGAGAGCAGCGTCCGGCCGCGCTCTACTCCTCGGGCAGCCTCGTCGCTTTGAGGCGTTCCATCCAGCACGGGCGCCGCGAGCAACGAGGCGCTTTTCTCGAGGAAATACGCCGCGTTGGCAGGCTCCCCGCTCTGCTGGTAAGCCTCTCCCATTTTTCGGTAGACCGTGGCCAACCGGACCGCGTCGGAGCCGCGCTCGTACGTCGCAGAGAGGAACGTGAGCTTCTCGATGGCCTTCTGGTGGAGGCCCATCAGGAGATAGATGTCCGTCAGCTTCTCGTTCGCTTGCCGCCGGAAGGCGTCCGGGTCCAGGCTGCTCGTGAAGTTTCGACGGAGGACGGACTCGGTGCCGAGCCTCTCGAGCGCCTCCTCGTAAATCTGCGCGGCAGCCTCGCAGGCGTGAGCCGCGGCGAGCCGGTCGGCGGCGGAGATCGCCTCGCTGAAATAGAGATCCCCGAGGCCTCCTAGCCAGGCGTGGTGGGCGACGTCTTCGGGGCACCTTCCGCGCCCCCCCGCGGCAGCTTCTTTCCAGAGGCGTCGGGCCAAAGCGGCGTGGAGCTCGACGCGCTCCTCATCCCGCAGCTGCCGCGAGAGTAGATCTGCCAGCTCCGGCTGGCTCATGATGGCTTCCCCGCCGCGCTCCGTCTCGCGCAGGTCGAGGAACCCGCGATCGCGCAGCCAGCCCATGCGCAGCGTGATGTCCGCGCCGGAAACCTCGCTCTGCCGCAGGTCCGCGACCACCGCGGCGACGTCGTCCGGACTGAGAGGCACTCGGGAGCAGGCGAGGATCTCGAGAATGCATCTCTCGAGGGGGGGCAGCCGCTCCAAACGCTTGTAAGCGGCATCCTCGGCTTTCCTCGGGAGCCGGAGAAGCGTCTTGGACGGATTGTCCTCGGCCTCGTACGTTTCGCCCGCAGCGGGAGCGTCGAGGAGGGAGAAAATGAACTCGTCGAGCAGCCAGGGAGCGCCATCGGACTTCTCGTAGAGCCGGCGGACCAGGTCCCCCTCGAGCTGGAGCTGCGGCGCGCGTTCGCGGATCCACTCGGGGATCCGGTCCAGACCGAGGTTCTCGAGCTTGATCCGCTCGGCGAATGGCTCTGGCGCAAGCTCGAGGAGCGCCTCCGCGACGGTCATTCCGGTACTCTCGGAGTCGAGGTCTGTGCGCGCGTCGCGCACGGAAGCAATGATCAGCAACTTCGTGGGCTCGAGGTCCGTGCCGCTGTCCCGCCTCGAGCGCCGGAGATGCACGTTGCGCGCGATGGAACGAAGGAGCTCGATCGTCTCGCGGCCTGCCTGCTCCAGGTTGCGAATACAGATCAGCAGCGGCGATTCTCGCGCAGCTTCGAGGAAGAACTCGGTGGCCAGGTCGAGAAATCGATAGACTTCCTGACGGGATTTCAATGCGGGATACGTGGACGCGGCCACGGCGGCCGAGGGGAGGGTGCCGGGGCAGAACGTCGCCAGCACGCTGGCGAAGGGAGCGAAGCGCGGCGCAGAGACATCGACATCCTCCACGAGGCTGCCGGCGATCTCAGCGAACGGCTGGTAGGGGAACTTCCGCGGGAGGAACGCCGATCCACTGCGCGGAGGGACGCCTTCCATCCGAGCGAGGACTTCGACTTCGTCGATGAGCTGGCCGAGGAACTGGTCGGAGTTGCCTTGCAACACGATGAGCGACCGTTCCGATTCGCCCCGCTTGAGGCTTTCGATCTCGCGGCGGACGCGCGCCAGCTCGCGCTCCCAGCCCACGCGGGGCAAGGCGCGGCGGGTTGGCCGGCGGGCGGGACGTGCGGCCACGCCGGACCGCCCCAGAATCGCGATCGCGTCGATCGCCGTGGGGGCGCGGAGGTCGGGGTCGGGCTCGAGGAGCGCCCGCACGAGCGCCGCCAGGGGCTCCGGGACATCGGGCCTCGCCTCCCGCAGGTCTCGGGTGCGCCCGTCGCGTGCCGCAATGAGCCAGGCCTCCGGAGAGTCGCCGGGGAACGGAAAGCCTCCGGTCACGGCGTGGAAAATGGTGACCCCGAGAGAGAAAAGGTCGCAGCGATGGTCGCGCGCGCCGGCTCCGAGGAGCTCCGGTGCTATGTAGGGGACGGTGCCCCGGGCTCGCGGTCCGAGCGGGGTCGTGTCCTCCTCTGTCAGACCGAAGTCGAGCACTTTGACGTCGAACCCCGACACCCGGCTCGGTCGGTCGCTACTGCCCGCGCTCGAACGGGGCACGAGAATCAAGTTCTCGGGCTTGATGTCATAGTGGATGAGTCCCCGCGAGTGAATCGCGTGGAGCGCTTCGAGCGTCTGCGCGATCGCATCGATGAAGACTTCCCAGGCGCCCGCGGAGGCTGGCTCCGCGAGGGCCGCCTCGCTTGCGGCCTCGAAGAGACATTGAAACGTCTCGCGGAGGTTGCGCCCGTTGTAGTACGCGCACGCGATGTAGCAGGCTTCCGCAGAGTTATTCGGGAACGAGCCCCGCTCCTCGCCCTCCGTGAAAGGGTCCCACGCGGCGAGCCAGGTCAGTCCGAGGCCACGCGCCTCGTCGGCGGGGATGCGGCCGAAATCGTAGACCTCGGCGATCGCAGAGTGCTCGAGCTTCCGCAGGGCCCCGAACTCACGCTCGGCGGCCTCGAGGGCACGATCTCCCGCCACCCGGAGGATCTTGACCGCGCAGGTACGGAGGCCGCGGCGGGTGTCTTCGGCGAGGTAAACTCGGTTGTCTTGGCCCGCTGACAGCTCGCGGATCAGGCGATAACGCCCGAGGTTACGAGACCAGGCCGTGCCCATGAGGGCGAGGATAATGGCCCCGGCAGCCCGTCGCCAAGGGGATGTGTCATTTTTCTGACACTCGTTGCATCCGTAACGTGGGCCGGCGGGGAGGTGGGGAAAGCGAGCTCAGAATCGGTCCAGGCCGTATTTGCTGATCTTCGTGTAGAGGCTCGTTTTGGGAACCTGGAGCATCTTGGCCATTAGGCTCTTGTTTCCCCGGCATTGGACCATGGCGTTCCGAATTAGCTCCTTCTCGAGCTCTTCGGTCGCCTCTTTCAGCGTCATGCTGGAGAGCTGGCGTTCGAGGTCTCCGAAAGTCAGCCCCTTCTTGTCGCCCACCAGCACGGATTCGGAGAGGTCGCTCACGCGGATGTCGCCGTCGGACAAGGCGTGGAGGCGCTTGATCTCGTTGCGCAGCTCCCGGATGTTGCCGGGCCAAGCGTGCTGGACCATACGCTGCAGGACGCCGGGCGCGATCGCTTTCTGGACGCCCGTCTCACGTGCCAGCTCCGCCAAGAAGTGCTCCACGAGCTCCGGAATGTCCTCTTTGCGGTCGCGAAGCGGAGGCGATTTGATGTTGATGACGTTCAAGCGGTAATAGAGGTCTTCGCGGAAATTGCCCGCTTTGACCTCCTCGAGGAGATCCTTGTTTGTCGCGGAGATGATCCGCACGTCGACCGGGATGTAGTCCTTGCCCCCGACGCGCCGGATGATGCTTTCCTGCAGGACGCGCAGCAGCTTCTTCTGCATCGTCGGGCTCATGTCGCCGACTTCGTCGAGGAAAAGTGTTCCGCCGACCGCGAGCTCGAAGAGCCCCTTGTGGTCCTTGCCGGCTCCCGTGAAAGCGCCTTTCACGTAGCCGAAGAGCTCGCTCTCGAGCAGCGTCTCGGTGAGCGCTCCGCAGTTCTCGGAAACGAACACTTTTCCGCGCCGCGGGCTGTTCTGGTGGATCGCGTTAGCAATGAGCTCCTTGCCGGTGCCGCTCTCGCCATTGATCAGCACGGCGGCGCTCGAGCTCGAGATCCGATCGAGGATCTGAAAGATCTCGAGCATCTTTGTGCTCGATCCGATGATCAAGGAGTAGTCGCCTTTCAGGTCCGTCCGCTTTGCGTTGCGGTTCTCCTTCCGGCGCGGAGGCTCGGCTGCGACGATCTCCTGCGTCCTGGCCTCCTGGAGCCGCGTCACATCAGCCCAGAGGGTCTCATTCTCTTTGCGGATTTTGAGAATCTCGAGCACGCTGCCGAGGACTGCGGTGTAAGCGCGCACGAGGCGCCAGGCCTCTCGGCTTTGCTCGAGGGGCTGGAAGCGGTTCTCGAGGTAGAGCAGTCCGCGGAGCTTGCCTCCGGCCTCGACGGGGATGCCCAGCACGCGCGCGCCGCCGAGGGCGGGGCTGTCGGCCGGGGGCTGCTCTCCCGAGGGGCCGGACGCCAAGGGGCATCGCGCATCGAGCACCTTCCGGAGAAAGTCGGTCGGCACTCTGCGCTCTGGCTGGGAAACGGGCTCGCCGTCGAGGTCCCGCGAGGCCAAGGGGGCTCCGACCGTGACGGCCGATTTCTCACCATCTCGGACCTCGAACAGAAAAGCTCTCTCGGCGCGGAAGAGCGCAATAAGGAGCCCGAGCGCGGAGTGATACACCTGATGTGGCTCCGCCACGTTGTCGCTCGGCTGGGCTTGCAAGTTAAGCAATGCCGCGGCCGACAGCGCATGGAACACGGCCCCGCCGTCATCCCGTAACGACGGCTCCGCCTTCCAACATTCCAGGAACTCGCTCGCGGGTCGTGCGGACGAGTCCGGCATGTCCTTTTCGTTCTCCAAAGCGTCCACTCCAGTGGGGGCCCAAAGGCGAATAGTGGTCCGGGGAGCCGACGGCCCGTGGAGAACCCCGGCGAGTATACCATCGGCAAAAGTTGCGCACGACTCGACCAGCACTGCTGCCTCGAGGCCTCTACTCGCCCGTTCACTGCGCCGCCCCTGCTTTTGACACGTGGGGCAACTTGCTTTATCCTCGCCCTCCGTTTTTCGCTACCGCCACGGGCGGAAAGGACTCATGGAGACGACGCTCATCATTCTCAAACCCGACGCTGTGGACCGGCGCCTCATCGGCCCGATTATCGCCCGGTTCGAGCAGAAGGGCCTCACGATCGCGGGCCTCAAGCTTGCGATGATTTCGCCGTCGACGGCAGAACGACATTACGAAGCTCACAAGGGAAAGCCCTTCTACGCCGGCCTCGTGAAGTTCATGACGAGCTCTCCCGTCGTCCTGATCGCGCTGCAGGGCAACCGCGCGATCGAGATCGCGCGCCGCATGATGGGGAAAACCTTCGGGCATCAAGCGGAGCCTGGAACGATTCGCGGGGACTTCGGCGTGTCGAGCCAGTTCAATCTCATCCACGGCTCCGACTCGCCCGAGTCCGCTCAGCGCGAGCTGAAGCTCTTCTTCGCGCCCGGAGAGATCCACGAGCACACGACGTGCGACGCGAAATGGCACGCCGACGAATGAACGCGGTGGGCCGTGCTTCGAGCGAAGCTTGAAGCACGCTGCCTCGGCGACCGCGCTGCTTGAATGCCGCTGAGCGCGGACGAGATTGTGCTCATTGTCCGGGAGTGCCGGCCGCTCCTCCTGGGCGCTCTCGTCGACGATGTGCGTGCGCCCGATGACCATTCCCTCCTCGTGACGCTGCGATCCACGCAGGGCCGCAGCTATTTTCTCCTCTTCTCCGTCCGCCCCGGTTTCGCTCGGCTCCACCTCGTTCCGGAGCGTCCCCGCGCTGTGTCGCAGGCTCCACCGTTCGTCGAGCCTATCCGGAGCGCTCTCCGCGACGCTCGCCTCATCGAGCTGCGTCAGGTCAGCGGGGATAGGATCGTCGAAGCCAGCTTCCAGACACTTGCCGTGGCTGGCATCGGCCAGGCGGCGTCGATCGTGCTCGAGGCGATCGGCTCTCGCGGACAGTTAGTGCTCCTCGACGCCGGCCGCCGGCTCCTCGCCTCCGTCCACCCCGTCCGCCGCGGCAAGGAATCCGTCGACGTGGGCGCAGTCTACCGATTTCCCGAAGCTCGTCCGCGCCGCCCGCAGCTGCGCGCAGTCCCGCCGGCGCCTTCGCTGTACCTTGCGCCTGGGGAAGCCAACGCGTGGGCCGAGTCGCCCGCGCACTGGAATTTCTTGCTTGGACAGTACTACGGCCGTCGGGAGAGCGAGGAGGAATTCCGAGAGCGGAAAGAGAGGCTTCTCGCACGCCTGCAGCGGGACGTCGAGCGCGCGAAGGGCACTCTCGAGAAAATCGCGCGAGACCGCGAAGCGGCGGAAGCGGCCGACGTCCACCGGCGCAAGGGCGAGCTCTTGAAGGGCGCGCTCGGAAGGATCCGGCGAGGGATGGCGTCCATCGAGGTCGACGACTATTTCCACCCGGAGCTGCGAAAAGTCGTCGTCGAGCTCGACGCGGCTCTTAGCCCGCGCGAGAACGTCGAACGCTGCTTCCGGCTCTATCAGAAAGCACGTCGCGCCGTGCCCATTTTGGAAGCCCGGCGGCGGAAGATCGCGGGAGACCTCGCGCGCGCCGAAGCTCTCCTGGCGAAAGCGTCGGCAGCCGAGGATATCGCTGCAGTCGTCGCCGTGGAGGAAGAACCTAGCGTTCGTGCCGCGACCGCTCGCAGCAAGAAACCGAAAGGCCCGCGACGGACCGCGCCGCAGGGTCCTCGGCACTTCGTCTCGAAAGACGGTTGGGAAATCCTCGTGGGACGGAACGCGCGCCAGAACGATGAGCTCACGCTGCGCGTTGCTCGCGGGAACGACCTCTTCCTGCACGTGGCGGGGCGAGCCGGCGGGCACGTGATCGTGCGCTCGCCTGCCGGCAAGCTGCCTCCCACGGAAACGCTGCTCGACGCAGCCAACCTGGCGCTCTACTACAGTCTTCCGGACCGCCAGCGCCGCGGGCAGGCGCTCTCTGCAGGCGGGGAGGTGGATTACACGCAGGTCAAGCACGTCCGCAAACCGAAAGGCGCCAAGCCCGGCCTCCTTCTCCTCGCTGCTCGAAAGACATTGAGGATACGGCTCGAACTCGAGCGGCTGGAGCGACTTCGGAGGCAGCTCGAGGAGCTGGAGGCACCTCCACCGGGCAATTGAGGGGGGGACGTGGCTGTGGTAGAGTTGATAGCCGTCCCGCCTTCCGAGAGAGGTCAGCTGAAGAGAGAAGAGCCGGACCTGTTCTCCGTCCCCTCCCAATTAGGTGATTCCGCACCCATGAGATCTGGCGCTTTGCTTCTTTTCGCTTTGGGGACAGTGTGCTTCTCGGCAGGCTGCGGCACCACCGACGTCAAGGATATGGACGCGGTCGAGAAGGCCAAGCTTGTCAAGAAGCTCCGCGAGGAGGGCGAGTACCAGTACAGCCTGATCGTCAAGTCGGAGAACGATCCGAGCGGGTTCAACGAGGACGCTCTGTTCAAGTACGCGGACGTCTGGAAGCGGGTCACCGAGATCGTGAGCCCGAACGATTACCCGCTCGCGTATGCGAACTACGGGGCCGCGCTCAGTATGGTGGGCCGCCATTACAGCACGCTGGCGGTGGTGTTCGAGAAAGAGATCAAGACGAAACCGGCCGGCGAGCAAGCCGAGCTGCAGGCCAAAATCGACAAGTACACTGCGGAAGCCGCGAAGAGCTTCGCCCGCGCCAACCGCCAGTTCGACATCTACATCCAGACGCCGCAATCCACGCTCGACGCTCGCGTCTACCGCTGGGCAATTCAGAACGCCGAGAGCTTGAAAGACTGGCGCGGCGCTCTGAGCTACCTCGAGTTTTTCGAAGCATCGGGGGAGCTCACTGCCGAGGCGCACAAGCAGATCGCCCAGCTCCGGAGGGAATACCAGGAAAACCTGCGGCTGACGGAAGAGAAAGAGCTCGAAGAAGAGCTGCGCGACGGGAACTCCGGCACCCGAGACAGAGGCCCCGCTCCGCACGTCAGGGCCGAGAACGCCAACTGAGGGCTCTTCAGCCTCGGCGGAGAGGTCAGAGGCGCCTGCGATCCCAGCCCGTAACACGCTAGGATAGCTCGCGGGCAGGCTGCAGTCGGGTGCACCCGCCGGTCGATTCCTTCCGGTGACTCCATGCATCGCCTCGGGTTAGCGGCACTTGCATGCTTCCGGCCGGTTTGACGGTCCCATCGGGCGATGCTATCTTTCTCCGCCATTTACCCGGGTCGAAGGTGTCTCTGTTTGGGGTTGGGCCCGGGTGAAGCGATTCGTGAGGAATCATGCCCGAAACTCTCGACATCCAGAAGGTCATCAGCACGAGCACTTCCAGTGTCACGCTGGATGATCTCAACAAGAAGGGCTTCAAGCAGGTCAAGGTCCTCAACCAGGCGATCATTACCAAGCTGATCGGTGAGGCCGTCGACCGCGTGCTGACCGAGAGATCGCGAGAGATCTCCCGCGAAGAGCGCGACAAGGTCATCAAGGAAGCGCGATCCCAATTCGAGAACCTCGCCAAGAGGCGTCTCGAGAAGGAGCGCAGCCGCATCGACGAGCTGGATCGCCAGAACCAGACTCTCGTCACCGAGAACGAGACGCTGAAGAAGCGCATGTCGGCTGCCGTCGAAGTGCAAGCGACCCGAGATCAGGCGCTCGCGCGAGTCAACAGCCTGGAAGGCGAGGTTTCGAAGTACAAAGCCGAAGCTGACCGCTTGCAGGCGGAGCTGGCGATGTCGAACGCGGAGTCCGTAGGACAGCAGTCGGACATCGCCCGCCTCGGCGCTCTCGAGAGCGAGCTCGAGTCTTTGCGTTCGCAGCTCGCCGTCAAGAGCGAAGAACTTGTACGAGTGAAGAGCGAGGGCGGCGGCGTGGAAAAGATTCTCGAGGCGCTCCAAAGCCGTCTTGGCGCGGGCGCCCAGCCCGCGGAGATGTCGAAGATCATGCTTTCGCTGGACGGGCTCTCTCGTCGTCTCTCGAACATCTCGGGAAGCGGCGGGCCTGTGGTCAGCGATGAGGATGCCGAGATCACCAAGGATTTCGCGCTCAACTCACTCTTCGACACCGAGAAGCAGGGCGGAATCGAGTCGAACGTCTCGAACGTGAAAGTGAAAGAAAACAAGGCGGCTGGCGTCAAGGGTGCGCTCGCCAAGCTGAAAAAGCTGCAGCAAGGAGACAGCGATGGCGGATAGCAAGGGAGGAGATCGTTAAACATGGAAAACCAGACCACGCAGACGGCCGCTCGTGGTGGGACTCGGTTCGAGTCCGGCCGCGGGTTGGATGTGGGTACCGCCAATCTCGCGAGCGCCATCCAGGACACGGACGGAAACGTCACCATCAAGATTCAGCGCAACGCGTTCATCGACATTGACGGAGATCAGTACACTCGCAACATGCTCACGAAGCTCAACGTGCAGTATGTGTCGATCAACGGCAAGATGGTCGTCATTGGCGACCCCGCTTTCGAGCTCGCGAATATCCTGAACCGGGAGACGCGCCGGCCCATGAAGGGCGGCGTGATCAGCCCGAGCGAGAACGACGCGATGCCGATCGAGAAGATCCTTCTCGAGAATCTCCTCGGTTCCCCGAACTTCGCCAACGAAAAGTGCTACTTCTCGGTGCCTGCTGACCCGATCGATGCCGACTTCAACGTCGTGTATCACAAGGGCGTTTTCGGCGGGCTCCTCAAGAAGCTCGGGTTTGAGCCGAAGCCCCTGCTTGAGGGCCACGCCGTCGTGTTCTCCGAGCTCGCCGACGAGGACTTCTCCGGCATCGGAATCTCCTGCGGTGGCGGAATGTTCAACATTTGCGTCTCCTACAAGTCGATTCCGGCGCTCGCTTTCTCCACCGCCCGCGGGGGAGACTGGATCGACCGCAACGTCTCCACCGTCCTCGGCATCAAGTCGAGCCGCGCGACGGCGATCAAGGAGAAGGGCGTGAACATCCTCAACCCGCGCAATCGGGAAGAGGAGGCGATCGAGATTTACTATCGCAATCTGATCTCGTACACGCTCGAAGCGATCAAGACCCGATTCGAGAGCTCGACGGGGATGCCGCGGTTCCCCGATCCGATCGAGATCGTCTGCGCCGGCGGGACGAGCATGATCGGCGGATTCATCGAGGTCTTCAAAGACGAGTTCCAGGCGATCAAGTTCCCGATCGATGTGAAAAACGTTCGGCGCGCCGATGACCCGCTCTTCAGCGTCGCCAAGGGCTGCCTGGTGGCGGCCCTGTCGGACGCCTGAGCTCCCAGCGTCTGCCGAGCCTTCCCCGCCGCGCCCGCAACTGTATGGGCCGGCGGGGAATGGCTCGACCCCGAGCCACCCCCCGACGGCAGCGAGCCCTGGCGACTCTATAATCCTTCCGTGTCGCTCCTCTGGGCCTGCGTCCTTGCAGCGCTGTCGCTGCCGCCTCAGCTCGACGAAGCTCGATTTCGCCGCGAGTCTGCCGCTACCGGCCCCGTGCTGGCCAGCGGCTGGCCCGAATCCGACGTGCGTTGGGCGATCGAAGCTCTCCCGCAAGCCCTGGCGCGCTGCGAAGCACGTTTCGGCCGATCGCTCGGGCGACCTTTCACGACGGTCTTGGTGCCGGACCGTTTTGAGCTCGCCCGCGTCGTCGAGCGGATCGCGCACGGGCCGCCGGCGGATCGGTCCGCGCTAGGAGTCGCCATTCCCTCCGCGAGCACTCTGGTCCTCCGATGGGACCACGTCCAGGGCGCGGAATCCTTGCGCGAGACGCTCTACCACGAGGTGGCTCACCTCGTGATCCACAACGATCCCGCTGCGTCCATCCCTCGCTGGCTCGACGAAGGCGCGGCGCAGTGGGCTTCCAAGGATGCGCTGCCGCGCGATGCGTTGGCGTACCTCTCGTTCCTGGCGAGAATCGACGGCCTTTACCCGCTGGCAACGCTCGCGCTCCGGTTCCCGGAAGCGCACGAGCTCTCGAGTGTGGCCTACCAGCAGAGCTTCCTCTTCGTCGCTTTCATCGAGACGAAAAGCAGTCCGCGCGGAGTGGCCGAGGTTCTGGATCTGTGCGCCCGGGGCAAGAGCGCTTCGGCCGCCCTCGAGGAAGTGACCCACACCTCGATGGCGCAACTCGAGCGCGATTTTCGAGGTTACGTGTCTTCGCGGTCCAGCCTCGCCGAAGTCCTTCGCTCCGTCATCAGCATCTGGACGATCATGGGCCTGCTCGCTCTGGGCGCAGTGATCCGCTACGTCTACTCTCGAGGCCGCAGGTTGCGCGCGCTCGGCCCGGAGGACGGGCAGGGCTCCGCCTCCGAGGAGGCCGTCGACCCCGACGCCCACCCCGCGGAGGATGGCGCACACGAGGCTCGGCGCAGCGCGGAGCCCTGACGCGACGCAGCGGAGCCCGCCGATCGCCAATGGAAGCTGGGCACGGATTCTAATAAACTGCCGCAATTCGTCGCCGAGGCGGCGATGCCCACCTTCGGTCGTCTGTCCTCCCAGGAGAAAATACGCCATGCGCCGATCGACCCCTGAGCTCCCCGGGATTCCATGCACTTTGGTTATTGCGCTGCGCCGCGCCGTAGTTTGCGCCCTCGCGGCCCTGCCGGTCAGTTTGTCTGCGGAGGTCCGGCTGCCCGCGATTTTCGGGAGCCACATGGTGCTTCAACAGGGGATGGCCGACAAAGTGTGGGGCTGGGCGGACCCCGGCGAGGAGGTCACGGTTTCGATCTCGAGCCAGTCGAAGACCGCGAAAACGGGTGCCGATGGCAAGTGGATCATCACGCTCGAGCCGCTCGCGGCCGGCGGTCCATTCACTCTGACCGTCCAAGGCAAAAACAAAATCACTCTCGAGGATGTTCTGGTTGGAGAAGTGTGGCTCTGCTCGGGTCAGTCCAACATGCAATGGGACGTCGGCGCGTCCAACGACGCGGACCTCGAGTCGCTGGCTGCGCGTTTCCCCGGCATCCGGCTGATCTCCGTGCCTCAAGTGGGCACGCAGGAGGCCCAGTCGGATTTCCGCGGACGCTGGGAAGTGTGCACTCCGGAAACGGCGCGCAGCTTCTCCGCGGTAGGCTTCTTCTTCGGCCGGCAACTCCACCAGACGCTCGGCGTCGCCGTGGGCTTGATCGACGATGCGTGGGGAGGGTCGGCCTGCGAAGCGTGGATCCGGCGCGACGTGCTCGCGGGAGATCCAAAGATGAAGCCTCTTCTCGATGCGTGGGCCGAGATCGAATCCGCCTATCCGAATGCCAAAGCCACCTACGCCAAGGCGCTCGAGGAGTGGAAAGCCGCAGCGGAGCGCGCCAAAACCGATGGCAAGCCCATGCCGCCGCAGCCATCGAACCCTGACGGTCAGATGACGGGAAACGCTCGGCCCGCGAACATCTACAACGGAGTGCTCAAGCCCACGATCGGCTACGGCCTGCGCGGAGCGATTTGGTACCAGGGAGAGACCAATGCAGGGCGCGCGTACCAGTACCGCGACCTCTTTCCTCTCATGATCCGCAGCTGGCGCGAGGAATGGGGCATCGGCGACTTCTCTTTTTACTGGGTGCAGCTCGCCGACTTCATGGCCGAGCGGCCGGAGCCCACGGAGAGCGCCTGGGCCGAGCTGCGCGAAGCTCAGACCCTTACGCTGTCGCGGCTGCCGAAGACGGGGCAGGCGGTGATCATTGA
>Ga0111539_10003222_pt1 | contig 21583 bp, 17 predicted proteins | sample RhiMethybrSRZTD1_FD_79667 | JGI IMG/M metagenome (GOLD analysis project Ga0111539, IMG submission 79667) | Populus rhizosphere microbial communities from Tennessee, USA - Rhizosphere MetaG P. TD hybrid SRZTD1 (version 2) (version 2) | ecosystem: Host-associated > Plants > Roots > Rhizosphere >...
GCACAGTTTTTACCGGAAGTGCGGCTTCCGCTTCCGCGCTACTTACGAAACCATCTTCCTCCCACGGAAGGAGTTCCCCCGTAACTGATTGAAGCCTCGTCATCCCCCGATCCGCCGCGATAGCAGGCAACGTTACCTCACCTCGATGTGGAAGCAGTTAGATGGCAGACACCCTTGGCACCATAAGACACAAATTCTTCGGGCCATTCCTCTTTGTCGTAACTGGAGCCGGTAGCCTGGCGTTCCTCTACTCCTGTTCGCAGATCCAACTAGAACACCTTGACACGGGCTTCCTGATATTGATGGCGATGACATTGGTATTGTCGTCGCAGATCTCGATCCCGATTCCGCGCTTCAGTTCTCAGATTTCCGTCTGCGATACATTCGTCTTTCTGCTTCTGCTGCTTTATGGCGGTCCGGCGGCGGTGACCGTTGGTGCGCTTGAAGCGTGCCTCTCATCGCTTCGGTTCGCCAAGCGGCCCCAAATCGTAGCTTTCAACTTCGGTTCCTCTGCGATCTCCATTTTCATCACGAGCACCGTGATGAAGATCGTGTTTGGCGACGTTGTTGTGTTGCGCAGCGCGCCAATCACGGGCACGTTTGTCGGCGCGATCTGCACGATGGCCCTCACGCATTACCTGATCAACTCCGGCATCGTGGGCATTGCCGCGGCGCTCAAGACGGACCAGCCAATCTGGCAAACTTGGAAAAAACATTACCTGTGGACTTCGATCACCTACTTCGCCGGCGCGCTCGCGGCCGGAGTGATCGCCGCGCTGGTCTACTTCATGGGCGCGTATGCATTTGTCATCACGCTCCCGATCATTGCTTTCGTCTTCCTTACTTACCGCACTTATCTCAAGAACGTGGAAACATCAGCCGCGCAGGCAGCGCAGGCGGAGAAACACGTCAAGGAACTGTCGCATTACATCGCCGAGCAGGAACGCATTCGCGAACAGTTTTCGCAGATGGAAAAACTATCGGCGCTCGGCGAGCTCGCCTCCGGCGTCGCGCACGACTTCAACAATACCCTCGCGGGAATTCTCGGCCGCGCACAACTGCTGCAGCGCACTAACGATCCGGAAAAGATCAAACGCGGTCTCGACATCATCATCAAGACCGCGGAAGACGGCGCCAAAACGGTCAAACGTATCCAGGACTTCGCGCGCCAGCGTCGCGACCACGATTTCGAGCTGGTTTCAGTCGATCAGATCCTGATGGACGCGAGCGAGATCACTCGTCCCCGTTGGAAAAACTGCGCCGAAGCGTCAAACATTCACATCACAGTCAATCTTCAGATCGGATCGAACGCGATGGTCATGGGCGACGACTCCGAACTTCGTGAAGTGCTCGTGAACATGGTCTTCAACGCGATCGATGCAATGCCCGAAGGCGGCACGCTCACGCTCTCGACGTCCACCGTGGAACAGTCGGTGGTAATTAGAGTCATCGATACCGGCGTAGGAATGTATCCGGAAGTACGCTCACGCATTTTCGATCCGTTCTTTACCACGAAAGGTAAAGCGGGACTTGGTTTGGGACTGGCAGTGAGTTTCGGCATCATTCGCCGGCACGGCGGCAACATCGAAGTCGATTCGCAGTACGGAAGCGGCACCGAGTTTCGCATCACGCTTCCGATCGCGACGATCGTTGAAGGCGGCATCACTGTCGAATTCTCCAATCCTGAACCGGCAGCCTCGACGATTTGCGATTTGTCGTTAGGCGATGAAAACGCGCAGCCTCGATTATTGATCGTCGACGACGAAGACTTCGTTCGCGATCTGCTTCAGGAGATACTCGAAGGCGAAGGTTGTGACGTGCAACTTGCGGCGAGTGGCAGCGAGGCGCTGGCGATGTTTCAGGATTTTCATTTTGACGCCGTGTGCACTGACGTCGGTATGCCGGGAATGAGTGGCTGGGAACTGGCACGTGAAATTCGGCACCTTAACCAGCACATTCCAATTGCGGTGATTACGGGTTGGGGTGAAGCTGTTGGATCAAATGAACAGAAGGCCGCCGGTGTCGACTGGGTAATAGCGAAGCCGTTCACCGCCGACCGCATTGCCGAACTCGTGCGGGACCTCGCCCGTCACCGCGAATCGACCAGAGCGAAATCGGTATCGATTGTCGCCGCGTGAAGGTCGAAGTAAGTCAACGAACGAGCGTCGAGTTTGAACTGTAGCGATGCTCGATTGCGCGTCTGACGCTGTCCTCCACCACTTCCAACCGAAACGGTTTCAGCAGGTAATCAAACGCTCCTTGTCTAATCAGGCTCTGCGCTTGTTCCTCGTCACTCATTCCGGAAACAATGATCACGGGCGTGCCGGGATAGAGCTGCACGACTCTGTTCAGCAGTTCGAGCCCACTTAAGCCGGGCATCGAGACGTCGGTCAACACGACATCAAAAAGCTGCGATTTAAGCTTCGTGAGCGCTTCCTCCGCGGTGCCCGCCGTTTGACACGCGTGGTCCTGTGACAGTAATTCGCAGAGGGTATCCCGTATTATGTCGTCGTCGTCGACGACCAGGATCTCAGCCATGATGGTCCTCCCACTTTACTCACCAAAGGCGTCTCCCTGGGCCAAGGGATGGATGCGAGACTTCACCTTTGAATTTGCCGCTTCGTGAGGGAGGTGCGTGAGGCCGCGATGAATCATAACATTATCCGCAACTCAGTGGACGAAAGTTTCAGCCCCCATATACCTGTGTGTTTACGGCAGTCGATCTCAAACGACAAGTGATCTCAAGTGACGCTTTGGCCGGTGTGTTATTCTTTTCGCCGGGAGTTTTGGATCGATGTCAGACAAGAGCGTGAAAGCGATAGTGCGGCTTGTGAGTGACGATTTGTTCGTCGGTATTACTCCGTCCGGCCATTCGATGACGCTCGACACTGACAGCAGCCGTTCGATCGCGCCGTCGCCCACAGAACTGCTTTTGCTGGCAGCGGGGGCGTGTACCGCGACGGACGTCGCAAGCATCCTGGTGAAGAAGCGCCAGCACGTCACTGCTTATGTGATCGAAGTGTCAGGCGTGCGACGCGACGACTTTCCACGGAAGTACACGTCGATGAAAGTTCATCACATTCTGACCGGACGCAATCTATCGCGAAATGCAGTCGCCCAGGCGATTGAACTCTCCGACACGAAGTATTGCAGTGTCGCAGCGACGTTAAGACCCGGCGTAGAAATCCAAACCAGCTTCGAGATCATCGCAGACTCACCAGACCCGGCAAGGGGAGAAGTAGATTAGTGTTCATAAGAATTACGCCTTTTTTGTTCTGCCTCCTTTTAACCTTCAACGTAACGGCAGTCGGACAGGCAGCAAGCGAGTCGATGCTTGCTTCCGTGCGGCGCAGTGACGCTGCGAGCCGCGATGCACGGGGAAAGTTGCCGAAGCTGCCGCCTGCGGAGCACATGCGCCGAGCCGCTGTGTATTTGAGCGTTCGCGCCTTTGTCGAAGCACGCGATCACTGGCAGGCGTTGATCGACAACTATCCCGACGATCCGCGCGTGCCGGAAGCGATGCTCGGCATCGGCCGTTCATACTTCCTCGGCAAGGTCTACGAAGAGGGATACACCGTCTTCAACGAGGTGGCCCAAAAGTACATCTCGACTAAAGAAGGTCGCGAGGCGTTGAACTTCAGCGCCGCTTCGTTGCTGCGGATGGGCCGGTTCGACGAGTCAGCGGCGCGTTACATCGAGTATGTCGAGCGGTTCCCCAACGGTGAACGGATCGACACGGCGCACCTGAACGTGATCGACACGCTGCGCGAAGCAGGCCGTATGAAGGAAGCTCTCACGTGGGTCACTCGCACCCGCCAGCGATTTGCAGGCACGGCGGTCGAGACGAATGCGATCTTCGCCGCGTTACGGCTGCACATCTCGGAAGGAAACTGGCACGACGCCATTCGCACAGCAGAAGAATTATCGAAGCGAAGCTTTTCGAGGGCTGTCGATACGTCGAGATCGGAAGTCGCGTATCTCACTGCGTTCAGTCTCGAACAGGCAGGCAGAAAAGACGAAGCATTTACTGCTTACTTAGCGATCGGCGACGGCATCGAGTCGTACTACGGTTGGCTGGCAACTAATCGACTCGCCGCGCTGGCAGGACGAGGCGAACGCGCAACGCTCGTGGCGCAACGCGAGACCGCCGTGAGGTCGGCAATCGCGTCTGTCGCGGACTCCTATCCCGCACCTTATCGACAGTCGATCGTTAACGCGGCTAAAGCTCGTAAACTCGATCCACGTTTCATTCTCGCTTTGATCAAACAGGAGAGTGTGTTCAAGCCGACGGCGAAGTCACCCGCCGGCGCGCGCGGATTGTTGCAGCTCACAATGGATGCGGCAGTGAAGTATGGTCCATCCGCCGGATATCGATCGGTCAGCGAGAACCAGCTCTATCAACCCGACACGTCGATCACTCTCGGCGCCGAATATCTCGAGCACCTCGCCGACATGTTTCCCAAAATGCTCGAACCGATCGCGGCGTCGTACAACGGCGGCGAAGACAACGTCGCTCGCTGGTTGAAGCGATCGAGACAAAGCGACCCCGGCGTTTTCACTGCCGAGGTCGGATTTGACGAGACGAAGGGTTACGTCCAGAAGGTGATGTCTAATTATCGCGTTTACCGCGAACTTTATACTTCGGACTTGATTCGGAGATAGATCCGTAGTCGTAACAGATCGTCACCTCCGCCGCGGGCCGCGATTCGAGCTCCATATCGACGTACTCGACGTCATGTCGCACCGATCGTCCGATACCGGTGGCCGCCTCGTCTTTCGATCGAGAAGATTTCGACGCGCCGGTCGCAGGAGCTTCCGCTGACATGCGCGAGTCCGACGATGATTGACTATCCGCACGACCGACCGGGCATGGCATCCGGCACGGCGGTGGCGTGATTGGCACCACGCGGCGTCGTTCTCGATAGAACACCGCCGAGATCACGCCGAGATCTGCTCTGACTCCGAGTTTTGCCGCGTAGGAATCGCGTTCGGTGGTGAAGTAAAACCGCCGCGCGTAATCCGAATCCATCTGCCATCCGCTGATCGTGATCGTCTGGTAGGGCTCGATCACCCACTTGCTCGCATTCCACGACGACGTGCGGCTCGCATCGATGGTGTTGAGCCCGTCGACCGAAAGCGCCACTGCCACCGTGTCGCTGGAGCGATTTCGTAGGCGAATCTCGTATTCCTCGCCGCGGATCGCCTCGACAAGCGTGCGGCCGCGCGACTCGTATTCCGAGAGCGGGCGTCCGTCGACCAGCACGTCGACTTCAAAGCGCGGCGCCACGATAGGCGGCCTGCGCGATGTGACTGTCGTCTTCTCCTGGGCCCCCAAATAACTCCCGTTCAGTACGAACACGGCTAAAAACAGCAATACAAACCAGGTCATTCGTCCCATCGGCGTCCTCCCGACACTTGAACGCTCTGCGGGACGTGTTCTTGCGCAACCGTCAGATTTGTAAGAGGTTTCTCACAATACCGGGACATATTTGCGGTTGAGTAAGAGTGCCCGGAAAGGCTACAATTGCCGCGCCAATCCGGGATGAAATAAACTGACAAATTCGTTCGTAGTGTTCCCCACCGAGTTTAAAGGCTTTAGGAGAAACTGATGGAGTATGCTCTGACCGCAACCAAAACCGAGGCTCGCGCGGGATCCTATTACGATCGGATCGCTCGGTTTTACGAGTTGACCTTCAAAATCAATGGTTACGGCCGCTCTTTGGATGAATATTTTCAAACGCATCCCCTGCCCGTTTCGCGCGGGGACCGCATTCTGGACGCTGGCTGCGGCACCGGGCTGCTGACGATGGCGCTCCTGCGCGCTGTTCGTTTCCCGGTTTCCATCACCGCTCTAGACCTTTCATCGACGTCGGTCGCGGCCGCGCGCAAGTCGCTTTACTACAGCGACGGTCGCAAGCGTGACGTCACGTTTACCCAGGGAAACATGTTATGCCTGCCTTTTGCGGATGAGTCGCAGGATCTGGTGGTCACTTCGGGCGCGTTGGAGTACGTGCCGCTGGAGGATGGGTTGTCAGAACTGGCGCGGGTGATCGTTCCGGGTGGTCATCTACTGCATCTGCCAGTGCATCCCGGAATCGCGGGCAAGTTTCTCGAGATTCTCTTCCGTTTCAAAAGCCATCCGCCGAAGGAAGTGATCGGCCGGACCGAGCAACACTTCCGCATCGTGCACCAATACCGGTTCAAGCCGCATCAGGCGATCGGCTGGAGCAAGACGGCGATCCTGGCGCAGAAACAGTAACCAAAGTCAGAACAAATTACGGGACGGCGACCAATCTGATGATCCGGTCGTCGTCGTTTGCCGGTTTGCCTCGTCCATCGCGATTTGAAGTAGAAAAGTAGATTGCGCCGTCCGGCCCCTCCGCGACGTCGCGGATGCGTCCGTAGTCCTTCACGATCCCTTCCTGTCCCAGGACCTTGCGGCCGTCAAGCACCACGCGAATCAACATCTCGCCGCGCAAGCAGCCGAAGAAAAAGTTTCCTTTGAATTTTGGGAAAGCCGAGCCGCGATAGAACATGCCGCTCGCCGGCGCGCACGCCGGTGTGTATTCGAGCAACGGCGACTCGAGACCTTCGCGCGTCTGCGTGTGATGGATGAGCGGCCAGCCGTAGTTCTTTCCCTTCTCCACGATGTTCACTTCATCGCCGCCGCCGGGACCATCGAAACCGCTTGGTCCGTGCTCTGTTTGAAACATCAGGTTGGTGTCGGGCTGCCAGTCCATTCCCTGCGCGTTGCGATGACCAATCGTCCAGATCTCCGGTCGCGCGTCCTTTTGGCCCACGAATGGATTGTCTTGTGGAACAGTACCGTCGTCGTTTAGACGGAGCGTCTTTCCGGCGATCGAATCGAGCTTTTGCGCGAGCTCGCGTCGCGTGGCATCTCCTGTTGTGATGTAGAGTTTGCCGTCGGGACCAAAACGAAGCCGGCAGCCGGCGTGAAACTGCGCCGCCGGAATGTCTTCGATGATCACTTTGCGATCGACGAAACCTTCCGGAGTTTCGCGATAACGCACGACGCGCACACGGGAGCCGCCGCTGCCGTAACCGTAAGAAAGATAGACCAACTGGTTTGTTTTGAACTGCGGATGCAGCGCGACACTCATCAAGCCGGTTTCGCCTGTTTGTTCGACGTCGGGGACGACGAACAACGGCTTCTGTCGCAACGCGCCCTTCTCGAAGACACGCACACGTCCGGGACGCTCGGTAAAAATCATTCGTCCATCCGGCGCCCACACAATGGACCATGGCACTTCCAAACCGCCGACGACTGTTTCGATCTTGAATCGCGTGCTTGTCTGCGGCGAATTTCCAACCTCGCCCTCACCACGACCAGCCGGCGGCTGACTACAACCAAAAGCCACAATTATCGCGAGTGCGAATAGTGAATACGGAGATATTTTCATAAGGACCGAAATCGTCTTCCGAGAATCCCACCCACATCAGTGGGTGGATTGTTCAATCACTACCTACAACAATGCAACTTAAACTCACGAATCCCACCCACGAGAGTGGGTGGATTGTTCACTTACTGCCTCATGTTAGGCAGGAATGAACGATCCACCAACTCGCGTTGGTGGGATTCGTTCTGCTGGTCTGACGGTCATAGGTTGAATCGAACAATCCACCTACTAACCGTAGGTGGTCTTTAAGACTTCACAGGAGACACGTAACTTGTGCTGAAAGTTGCCGCTGGGGGTTAGTGTTGAATGTACTCGTGCAGCAGTTTGATCTCGTCGCCCTGCTCGCCCACCTCGACACGCAACAGATCGCGCATCGAAAGCATGCCGACCCAACGTTCGCCATCAACGACCGGCAAATGTCGCGTGCCGATCAGCTCCATGCGTTCGAGTGCTTGATGGGGTGTTTCGTCGCACCGGATCACGGCGCGCAGTTCGCTCGTCACGTCGCCGACTCTAACCGTCATCGGATCGCGCTGCGGGACCACGATGCGTTTCACAACGTCACGCTCGGAGAAGACGCCGATCAATCTCCCCTCTTCGTCGACGACGCAAACGGCGCCGATGTTCCGCGCGGCCATAAACTCCGCCGCCTCCTGCACGGTTGCCGACGCCTTGGTCGAGTAAGGCTCTCGGTTGCGAATCACGTCACGGATAAGCATCGCAGTGCCTCCTGATCCCGGAGTTATGTTGAGTGGCGGGTATTATACCTTAACCAAACAGATTTGGTTGGGCGGATGGCCGGCGAAATGTGGAATTCGCGGGTGTTTTATGTTCGCGACGCTTGTTGAAGCCGAGTCGTTCGCAATGAATTCTGAAGAGACGTTCGGTAGCTTCCCAGTACTGGCCCTTGCCGCGCATGCGTTCGCCGAATACGGAGGAGTTGAGTTTTCCACCGCGCGCTTCGCGGATTCGATTCAACACGCGGTCGGCTTTGGTCGGCAGTTTCTCGCGTAAACGCTCTTCAAAATAAGGTGCAACGCTGCCGGGCAGACGCAGCATGTTGATAAATGCCTGTTGCGCTCCGGCTTCTTTCGCGCGTTTCAGCAGCACCGGAATATCAGTCGACAAACCCGGAATCACCGGCGCGATGCCGATGCCCACGCTGATTCCTGCCGACGCCAGCGCTTCCATCGCGTGAAATCTCGCTTCCGGAAGTGGTGCATAAGGTTCGACCGCACGTGCTGTTTCGACGTCAGTGAAAGGAATCGTCAGGAACACTCCGAGACTCGCATGTTTTGCCAGCTCCTGCAGCACGTCGATGTCTCGCCGGACCATCGCCGACTTCGTGATGACGCCGACAGGCTGGCGAAACTCGGCGCAGACTTCCAAACAGCGTCGCGTGAGTTTGTAGTTGGCTTCGAGCGGAATGTACGGATCGGAAGTAAACGAGAAAACGATCTCGGCGCCTTTCCACGACGGTTTCATCAACTCTTTGCGCAACAACTCCGGCGCATTCACTTTCGCCACGATCTTGCGATCGAAGTCGGTGCCCGCGCCGTAGCCGAGATACTCGTGCGTGGGTCGGCTGAAGCAGTAGGTGCAACCGTGGATGCATCCACGATAGCAATTGACTGTGTAGTCGAAACCGACGTCAGGGCTGTCGTTGTGAGTGATGATGTGGCGAGTCTCGGTCTCTTCGAAGACTTCGAGCTTCGCTTGTGGAGGTTCGCCGATCCATTCGACGGAATGTACTAACCACGGATTTGGCGGATTCTCTATGTACTGCATGACCCCTTATTCCCATGTCACAAAAAAATATCGATACTTGTCGGGATCTTCGAGAGTGATAAACCTGCCGCCCCAACCTTCGTCAACCGGCGGCAAAATATCCGCACCTCGTTCGACAAGCTGGTCGTAGAACTCGTCGACGTCCGACACCCCGATGAAGAAATGAACGCCGCGTCCGCGTCGCAACATCGTTTCGAGATGCTGGGCCAACGTGATCTTCAAACCACCCGCACGAAGCTTAGCCATCGGGGGCTCGGCAGCCGCGTTGATCGACTCAACCTCCATCCCCAACACGCCCCGGTAAAACGCGACCGATTCTTCGAGGCTGTTGACTTCGAGAAACAGCAGGTCCAGGCCCTCGATCATCTCGCGCTTGCCCTCATAACGACATCAACAGATAAAGCCCGTAACCACTCGTGATGATCACCACCCAGAACGCGACTTCCTGAATCTTAGTGTGCCGCTTGAAACGGTTCGTCACCGGCAGCGACTCATTCACTTTCACCATCGCGCTGCGTGCGAGCAGTACGCCAAACCCGACGACGAACAGCGCCAGTATCGCCAGCGGCCACAGAAACCAGATCCATTGAATCCTCAGTAGCAACAGCAGGAACAGACCAGCGAACAAACACAGTCCCGCACTGAGACAATGACCGAAGACGCCAACGTCGCGCGCAGTCGGTGTGTTGACGCGAACGAAACCGGGAGCAGTCGCCCGCGCTGATGGCCGTCGCACAGCGTCGTAATCCCGACGCAGAGTCGCATCTTTCAAAACACCATACGCCTCGTTCAGCAGCTTCATCCGTTCCTCGCTGCCACCGCGGTCCGGATGATGCTTCGACGCCAGCCGCTTGTAACTGCGGTCGATCTCTACCTGCGAGGCATCCTTGTCGACACCCAAAACAGCGTAGTAGTCTTTGTTCGAATTGAACTGGCTCATCGCGAATTGCCTGATTCTAGGAGCGCTCTGTTCGTTTGGCAAATAACTTATTCAATCCCGGGGACGACCTGATTTTTCAGCTCGAAAGCGCCTTCGGACTGCTGCGGGTCCTGGCCGTTGAGGGCGACGGACCAGACACGGTCTGGCATCTGCTGGCTTACGACGATTTCTTTCCTGACGTCGAATCGGCGGAAAAGGCCCTGGCGGAAAATAGACCGTTGCCGGTGCGCAAACCGCATATGGCCTTGACCAATCGTGCCTTTGAACGAACGCCCGCCGCCCGTCTCGGCAACCGTCCCGTTACCGATGACGAACTGGTTGAATATCGCAAGTGGCTCGACTCTGAAAGAACAGTGTCCGATCGTTCAGCCCTGCTGATGCTCGGAATTCGATAACTGCATGACTCAAAAACCACGCCGTTTACTCCTCTTACTCGCACTTACAATCCTTACGTCATCGGTCGCCTTCGCAGCGCGCGTAGAGCGACTGATCGATACCTGGCAGCCGAAGAATTACGTCGTCACCCTGAAGCTCAACGAGCAACTGTCGGAGATCGTCACCGGTAGCGCGCGCATCGACGTGCTGGTGCTCAAGAACACGTCCGTGATCGATCTCGACTTCGGCGAAATGACGACGAAGAGCGTCAATGTCGATTCGAAACCGGCGCAGTTCACGCACCAGAACGGAAAACTGGAAGTGCAACTCGCCGACGCCGCAAATCCCGGGACCAGGATCGTCATTGAAGTCGTGTACCAGGGTAAGCCGAAAGACGGTTTGATCATGACGAAGGACAAAGACGGACAACCGTCGGCAGTCGGCGACAACTGGCCCAACCGCGTCCATCACTGGATACCGTCGTTCGATCACCCTTCAGCAAAAGCAACCGTCACCTTCAACATCACCGCGGCGGCTCGCCAGGAAGTCGTCGCGAACGGAAAACTACAGAACGTCCAGCCGACCGCAGACGGCAATCGCACCTGGACCTACTCGACCGCTGCGCCGATCCCGCCTTACTGCATGATCATCGCCGTGGGCGACTTCGCTCGTCTCGAGCCAGGCACACGGACTCCTGTGCCCTTCGCGTATTACGTTCCCAATGCTGACCGCGCCGTCGCGATGAAAGGCTTCGCACCTTCGATTCCATCGGTCGAGTATTTCAGCGAGGTCGTCGCGCCATATCCGTACGAGAAGTTGGCGCTGATCGTAGGCGCGACGCAGTTTGGCGGCATGGAGAATTCGAGCGCGATTGTCTTCACCAGCACGATGTTCGATCCGAAACCCCGGGCGAAGATCAGTAAGCGGTTTGGGATTCCAAACGGCACGGTCAGCTTGATCGCCCACGAGATCGCGCACCAGTGGTTTGGCGATTCAGTAACCGAATCGACGTGGTCGGATCTTTGGTTGAGCGAGGGTTTTGCGACTTACTTCGCGGGTTTGTTTGTACAGCGCTACGAGGGTGAAGAGGCGTTTCGTGAATACATGAAACAGGCGGCGCAGACCGCTTTCGAATACGAAAAGAAAAGCCGCACGCCGATCTTCGATCGCGACACCGAGAACTTGATGAACCTTCTCAACCCGAACAACTATCAGAAGGGCGCATGGGTGCTGCACATGTTGCGCTCGTCTCTCGGCGACGACGTCTTCTTTCGCGGCATTCGCGATTATTATCACGCCCACAAGGACGGCACCGCGAGCACGGAAGACCTGCGTGGCGCGCTCGAGAAAGCTTCAGGAAAAGATTTGAAAGATTTCTTCCAGCGTTGGGTGTACGGAGTGGGCCACCCAAAGTACCAGGTCACTTCAGAGTACCTGGCAAAGGAAGGAGAGCTGCGGATCGTCTTGCGACAGGTCCAAGCGGGCGACGCCTTTCCCGATCCCATTCCAATCACGGTGAGGACAGCCGATGGCCTTCGTGATCTGGTGATGAAGCCGTCAGGCAAGGAAGCAGTCGCGACGATTAGACTTTCGGATGAAGCGGCAAGAAGTTCCTTTTTGAAGTTTGACGTGCAGGTCGACCCGCGTGGCACTGTTCTTAAAGAAGTGACGAACAGGTGACGCTCAGGCTAGGAATCCGAGGTTTGCCGTCGGGAACCTGTCAATCAACGGAAACACTGCTAACAGATCCGCGGTCGACAAGCCATACCACGTCGCCAGCGTAGCCGCATATTGTTCGACCGAAGTCGTCGGTATCCAACGTCCGCGCGGGTTTGAACCACCGTCAGTATCGTCTGGTCCACCCAACCTCAAAGTCGGATACGTGCCGTAGAGCGTATGGCCCAACACGGATCCGCCCACGATCAGTTGATGGTTTCCCCAGGCGTGGTCGGTACCAACCGCATTGACACCGGTGCCCGCCGGTTGAAGCGTACGGCCGAAGTCAGACATCGTGAAAGTAGTGACGTTGTTCTGGATTCCGAGCTCGACAGTCGCCGCGTAGAACGCGCCGATAGCCTGACTGACCTGCGTCAGGAGATTTACCTGCCCGCCAATCTCCGCTGAGTGAGTGTCGAACCCGCCGATCTGCGTGAAGAAGATCTGGCGTTTCATGTTGATACCCGCGGCGGGATCGGTGCAGGCTTTTATCAGCAGCGCGACTTGTTTCAGTTGACGGCCGATTGACGTGGCGGGAAACACAGTGCTCAGCGTAGGATTGACGCTGCTCAACGCCGCGTCGGTTTGCATCGAGCTCGAGCGCGTGTCGCTCGCGGCTTTGACTAATTTGAACTGATTATCGAGCGTGCGAAGTTCGTTGAACGACGCGAGTCGTGAGGCTTTCTCCGCATTGCTCGCGCCCGGCGCATCGCTCAAGACCAGCACGTTGGACAGTAGTGTACCCGAATCGGCGACGGCGAGCTGGCGTGTGTCGCTGCCCGTTAACAACAGGTTGATACCGGCGATAGAGACGTTGCTCGGGAATGTCGCCAGTCCGTTCAGGCCGACCGTCTTGTCGGCGAGCCTGCCACCCCAACCAGTTTGACTGACGTTGTTCGCAATCGCAGTCTGAAACAGTCCGACCTGATCCGAGTGTGAAAAGAGTTGCAACGGTTTCTTGCCGGTACCGTTTTGATAAGTTGTGCGATTGATCGGTTCGACGAGCGGTCCGTTGTTGCAGAGCACCGCGAGCTTGCCCTGGTTGAACAGGTCCCGGAGCTCGGGCATGTTCGGGTGAAAGCCATACGATCCGCCGCTCACCGGAGACACCGGAAGCAGACTCGCCTTCGCGATCGCCAACCCTGATGCCGCGCGCACGTTTGCGTAACCTTCGACGACGCTGCCCGCTGGTCCATCATACTGATCGAGCGAGACGAACATGTTGTTGCCGTCGTTGCCGCCATTCAGAAAGATGCAGACCAGCGCTTTGTAACCCGTTGCGGCTTGCGGCGTCAGCGCCTGGACCACCCCAAACGTGTCGATACTCGAAGCCAGCGCCATGCCACCGAGCGCGCAGGCCGTTGTGCGTAGGAATTCTCTGCGTGTTGTTGACATGGTTGTTATCTCTGAATGTCGTACTGCGAAGACGTTGCGACCAGATAGACCGCAGCCCGTGCGCGCTTTTGATTTCGAGTCGTGACGTTGGCGTCGTTAATTGCATTCATCACGGTGAGGATCGACGTGCGCATTTGCGAGTTCATCGTGCCGTGCAACAGCAGTGCATCGAGCGCGTTGACAACGTCGATTGGATTTCCGGCCAGCGCTTCGAGGTTCGCGATGTCGATCGACGTGCCGCGCGGTCGATCGGGACTCGCCGGAGTTGGCGTCGTGTTTGGCGCGAATCCGGAATAGACGAACGTGTTAACGGCGTTCGCGCGACGTAACGTCGTCGTCGTGGAGAGAATGCCGAACGCCGGACCGAGTATCTTTGTGCCGGGCACTTCGTAACCCGGCTGGTAATAACTGAACACCGTCGGCGGCTGGAAGATCGCCTGGTCCAACGTGCCCGTAAAGTTACCGCCGCGGTTGTCCAGGGCGCCGTCGCTGGTCGACAGCTTGTCAAACGACTTCGGGTTGAAAGCGCGGAGGAAACCGTTGAGATACTGCGCCGGTTCGCGCAGCTTGCCGTAGTTGGGCGCGGTCTTGAGGTCGCCGCGAGCTTCCGGATCGAGCAGTATCGCCTGCACCACGAACTTCAGATTGCCACGCGTGTTCGAGCAGCCTTGCGGATAAAGCCCGTTGCAGTCGTTGTTGAAAACACGGGCGACGCGTTCGACGTAAGCCGGACTCGGATTGCTGGTCACGAGATGTTGAATCAACTGTTTGCTGATGAACGGCCCGACATTCGGATGGTTTGCCAGGTGGTCCATCACCGCGTTCATGTCTGACTGTGCACAGGCGACGTTCTGAGCGTTAGTCGAGCTCGTACAAGCGGGAATGCTGAAACCGTTTAAGAGCGTCTTTGCGCCTGCGTCATGGTTTTGGCCGGTAGGGCGCGGGACCATCGGGTCGCGCCAGTTTGTGATGCCGGTGCCAAGCAGCGTCGGATTGAAATTCCAACCGGTGAAAACGCGGGTGAATTCGTTTACCTGCGTTTGCGTGTAAGTAACCAGCGGCATGCCTTGCGCGTCGAGCTGCGGCGTGCCGTCGGGATTCAAAACTGCGGTTCCGATAGAGAAGAGCTGAAGCACCTCGCGCGCGAAGTTCTCGTTCGGATTTGTTCTCGTGCTGAGACGCATGTCGAGATACTCGCCCATCGCCGGAGTGAGCGTGATCTCGTTGAGCAACGTGCGGTAACTGCCGAAAGCGTTGCGATCGAGCGCCTGAAGATAGATAGTGAACCAGCTCGGCCGGTTCACTTCGCTGGCTGCCGAGATGACGAAAATCTGATGCAATGCAAACGCGACGCGCTGGCGTAGTTGATCGTTGCCGTAGAGCGCCTGCGTAAAGAACGTCCGCTGGACCGGGTAGACGGAATAGTTGTCGCGGAGGCAAACAGCCTGGTTGTAATTCGGATCGACTGACGTCGCCGGACATTGCTGCGAGCTGTCGTCGAGTGGAAAGACTAGATCCGGGTAGTTCGATCCCTTTGCCACGTTCGACGGCGCCATGTTGAACTGCTCGTCGAGATAAGCTCTGAAGCCCATCGCTTTCACGCGCGCGATCTCGGCGGGTGTCGGTCCCCAGCTTGCTTGTTCGAGAAAGCGAACTGTGTCGGCTTCAGTTGCTGGGCCAGTGTATGGATCGGGCACCAACGGTGGATCAGCGCCGGGTGGAATTGCCGGAGCGGGAGTGGCGACTGCGCCGGCATCGTCGGTTGGTCCACCACCGGAGTGTCCAATCGCGACGCGTACACGATTGCTCGCCATGCCGTGCAAGTTCAGACGTAACAGAACGTCGCCGACGTCGCCGAGATCGTCAGCCAGCCGGACCACGATCATCGTGATCCCGGGAAAGCCCGGCACCTGGCCCACGTACTCGATGCGCAACGGATAAATCTTGCCGTTCCCGTCCTGCACGTCGGAGGAGAAAGCATTCGCGCCTTCGCCGGGCAGGAGCTCGAGGTCCATCGCAAAGATGCAGATTCGTGTTCGATTATCAGGGCTGTAATTGACGGAGGAAGTCAGCGCAAAAGGTTCGGCCCGCATCGTCGGCGATTCGAACGCGACCGCGCGTGTCGAAGTCGCCTGGCTGATCAGGATTGGTTGCTTGTTGGTGGCCGCGGACGTCGTCGACACAACGGCACAAAGCAGGACCATCGCTATCAGAAACAGGTGGCTCAAATGCCGAGCGCCGCACGGGAGACTGCGTTTCATAAGGGGAATCGCTCCGTCACATATTGCGAAACAACTTGCCGATGTCTGATGAGATCGTCGGTGGAGGGGCCACCAAGGTTTGCCACCCGGGTTGAAGGTCACTATACGCTTTGGCCCACAGACCGATCAACGTTTTTTAGACGGACGAGGCGGATGGTTGGTCTGGCGAAAATATCCTGACCGCGCATTTCCTTCTATTTGTTGACAGACTTACAATTTGCAAGGTATACAGCAACTCGGTTGCCACCTTGCCTGCTTAAAGGCTTCCTTCTGCTGTCCGGTGAAGTCCCGAGAAAAACTCCGATGCCCCATAAGTACGACATTTTCATCAGTTACGGACACCTTGACGACGACGATCCCGCCGGCGAGATAAAGGGGTGGGTCGACCTGCTGGTCGAACGCCTCCCGCGTCTGGTCAGCAATAATCTCGGTTATGTCCCGAACGTCTGGCGCGACGAGCGCAGTCTGCACGGGAACGATCTATTAACCGCCGCGATCAGCGAAGGTGTGACGACGTCGTTATTACTGATTCCGATCGTTTCCCCTCGCTACGTGCAGTCTGATTGGTGCCTCCGTGAACTCGAAGCATTCTGTCAGTCCGAAGCACCTCCGGGCGCGCTGGCGTTCCGCTCCCGCATCTTCAAAGTGATCAAGACGCCATTGCTTTTCCACCTGGCGAAAAAGGAACCAGAACCGCTGCGCGAACTGATCGGCTACTCGTTTTACGAGATGGAGGGCGACATGCCGGTCGAGTTCGGACCCGAGGTCGTCCCGAATAAGGATCCCCGGTATTGGACGACGCTCCGGCGTCTCGCCTGGGACGTCTCGAACATGCTCGTCACGCTGAAGCATCGCGACAGGATCACCGGACCGCTGGTGATGCCCACCGCGCAAGCAAGTACTCCGGCCGTTTCACCCGTTGGCGCCGCTACGAACGGCGGCGAAAAGAAATACGTCTATCTCGCAGAAACCACGACCGATCTCGCAAGCGAACGCGAACTCGTGCGCGACGAGTTGCGTCAACGTGGCTACGGCGTGCTGCCGGAAGAAAAACTTCCCGCCGCCGAACTACAGGAAATTCAAAACGTCGTAAACCAAGCGCTCGCGCGTTGCGTTCTGTCCGTGCACTTGATCGGCAAACGTTACGGCTCGACGCCGGAAGACAATCCGCGTTCGCTGGTCTGCATCCAGGACGACATGGCGGCGCAACATACGGCGAAGGATGAAAACTTCTCGCGTCTGCTCTGGATGCCGCCGGGACTGATGACGCCCGCACTCGAGATCACCGACGAGCGTCAGAAAGAATTCGTCACTGCATTACAAAACCGCATTGGCGAACGTTCGGAGCTCTTGCAAACGAGCATCGAAGATCTGAAAACGCGTATCGTCGAAAAACTCAATCCGCCGGCCGCAAAACAAGCAGCAGCCGCGAAACCAGCGCGTTCAAAACTGAAACAGGTCTATCTCATTTGCGAGAACCGCGACCGCAGTTTCATTCGACCGATTAAAGAGTATCTCTTCAAACAGAACATCGAAGTCATCACGTGGCTCGACGATGAAGCGGGCCGGACGCTCATGGACTACCATCACAAGAACCTTCGCGAGTGCGACGCCGCACTGGTCTACTTCGGCAACGGCGACGAGCCGTGGGTGCGCAAGAACCTTGAAGATCTCGAAAAGGCCTACGGCTACGGACGCGAACACGACTGGGCCGCCGCCGCCGTTTACGTCGGCGCACCACCCAGCGACCAAAAGGAGGATTTCCTCACGCACCTCGTTCCATATGTCATTCGCAATTTCCAGTCATTCGACCCTAACGACCTGCACGACTTTGTGACGGCCGTGCAAACGTCGGAAGGAGAGCAAGGATGATCGAATCGAAACGCAATCAAAATCCCTTCCCCGGTTTGAGACCTTTTGAAACCGAAGAGTACCGCCTCTTCTTCGGCCGCGAAGGCCAATCAGACGCCTTGCTCGCGCGGCTTCAGCGCACGCGGTTTTTGGCGGTGGTCGGCACTTCGGGCAGCGGTAAGTCGTCGCTTATTCGGGCAGGTTTAATGCCGGCGTTGCGCGGTGGTTTGATGGCGGGCACGGGATCCGGTTGGCGCATCGCCGTGATGCGACCCGGTGGTGATCCGATCGGCAATCTCGCCGCCGAACTAGTCAAGAATGACGTTCTACCTGCTGCGGGTGCTGGTCTGCCCACGGACGAAGCAGAAGCAGTGATCGATGCGACGTTGCGAGGTGGATCACTCGGCATCGTAGACGCTGCCTACCAGGGTCGTCTCGGCGAACATGAAAAACTTCTGATCATCGTGGACCAGTTTGAAGAGTTGTTTCGCTTTCGCGCGGCCCAGCAAAACACAAACGCCGACGAAGCAGCTGCGTTCGTCAAGCTCCTGCTCGAAGCGGCGCATCAGCGTGAGCTGTCGATCTATATCGTGCTCACGATGCGTTCCGATTTTCTTGGCGACTGCGCTCAGTTTCAGGGACTACCCGAAGCGATCAACGACGGACAATATCTGATTCCGCGTATGACGCGTGACGAGCGTCGCTTTGCGGTAACCGGACCAGTCGGCGTCACGCGCGGCAAGATCACCGAGCCGCTCGTCAATCGACTGCTGAACGATGTCGGCGACAATCCAGATCAGCTTCCGATCCTGCAACACGCGCTGATGCGCACGTGGGAACACTGGCAAACCAATCGTCGCAACAGTGAACCGATCGGCATGGAGCACTACGAAGCGATCGGAACGATGTCTGACGCGCTCTCGCTGCACGCCGATGAGGCTTTCAACGAACTGCCGGACGAACGCAGTCGATCGATCGCGCAAAAACTCTTTAAGGCGCTGACCGAACGCGGCGCCGACAATCGTGAGATCCGTCGTCCCACGCGCATGAAGGCACTCTGCGAGATCGCCGGCGCGAGTCTGCGGGAAATGACCGACGTGATTGACGTCTTTCGCAAAACGGGACGTTCGTTCCTGATGCCACCGGCAGGCGTGCCATTGCAGCCTGCGACTGTGATCGACGTTTCCCACGAGAGTTTGATCCGCAACTGGGAACGTCTCAAAGAATGGGTGAATGAAGAAGCGCAATCGGCGCGATACTATCGCCGTCTCGCCGAAACAGCCGTGCTGCATCGCGAAGGTAGCGAAGGGTTGATGCAGGATCCGGCGTTACAGATCATCTACGATTGGTATCAGGAATCGAAACCGAATGCCGCGTGGGCTCAACGTTATGATCCAGAGTTTGACGAAGCCATCGATTACCTGGACCAGAGTGTGCGCGCGCGCGATGCCGCGATCGCGGAACGTGACCGCCAACGAAACGCAGAGCTGGAACGCGAGCGACACGAACGTGAGCGAGCCGAGCAGTTCGCGGAAGTTCAACGACGGGCGGCGCAACGCATGCGCCGTTTCACGTTCGCGCTCGTCTTTATCTCTTTGCTTGCCCTGGTCGCCGCCGGAGCTTCCGTCTACGCATTCACCAAGGCGCAACGAAACGCAACGCTCGCGCAATCGCTGGCGGAAGAAGCGCGCACTAGCTTTGTTGCCGAACAAGCGGCGCGAAAAGAGTCAGAGTCACATCGTGTGGCGGCAGAAACAGCCCAAAAGAAGGCCGAAGAAGAACAGAAACACGCAGAGGCTGAAGAGGAAAACGCAAAGGTTGAGAGTCGACGCGCAGATGCTGCCGCAAAACTCGCCGCCGCACGCGAAGGCGAAGCGCGTCGAGCGACCGCCCTGCAAAAGGCTGCTGCGGAGAGCGAGAAAAAGTCCGCTGAAGCGGCCACACAAGCTCGCGATCAGGCGCAGAGAGCCGCCCAACGCCTCCAGTTGGATTCGTTAAGCCGCAATGGTCTCGACTCGTTTCAACGCGGCAACTACAGTGGCGCGCTCTATGAGTTCAACATGACGGACCAGATGATCCGGCAAAGACTGGATGCGGATCCGAGCTTGGCAAAGCTTCAGGCGTGGGTGTTGGCAAACATCGGCGCCGCAAATCGAAGGCTCGGTAAATACGACGAAGCGCGCGCGTCATACGAGGCATCGCTCGCTATACATGAAAAGGTGTCGGGTGAAAAGAGTGCTGAGATGTTTGACGCTCTGCACGGACTCGGTCACACATATCTTGAAATGGGCGATCCGGCTAAGGCGGAAGAGTATTACACGCGTGCGGTGGATTACCTTGTCTCCAATCCCAACCTGATCGATCAGATATACGAAACGGCCAACCTGGAAATGATCGCGCGGTTGTATCGCGATGTGGGCCGCTACTCAGAAGCTGAACCATATTTCAAGAAAGTACTCGCCGCCAAGCAAGCTCAAGGCGACGGACTCGACACGCTTAAAGAGATGGCTCAGTTTTACGCGGTTCAGAACAATTACTACGAAGCTCAAAAGTACATGGTCCAGGCGGTGGACCTTCAGGAAAAACAGATCCTTCACGGCGGTGAGACGGGTCAGTTGGCGCTTCGGGAACTAGCTGACACTTACAGTGAAGTGGGCGAGATTTATTCGATGCTGGGATCGGAGCAAGACTCGGAGGACGCGTTCCAACTGTCGAAAACACTTCAGAATGCGGAGATTTCGGCACGCCGCACGATGGTCCTGCAGAAGTCGGGAACCGCGAGTAAGGAGGAGATAACAGGAAGAAGAAGAGAGAACGCAGCTCACCTTGAGCGGTGCGCAGACTTGCTGCTGAAGTTGAACCGAATAGAGGCGGCCGAGAACGTTTATCTCCTGGCTCTCGGTCTTCGAATAATCACAAACGATAACAGTGCTGAGGGTAATGAAAATCTGGCGGGAGTCTTAGTCAAGCTCGGCAACTACTACCGGTATCACCGCAAGAACTTTGCGGAAGCGGAAAAGAGATATCAAGCTGCAATCGCAGCTTTATCTAAGACCCGATCGCCGCAGTCGACGCTGTACGCCGACGCTCTCACTCATCTCGGCAGCCTGTACGCCCAGGATTTGAAGAAGCATGCTGAAGGCGAAAGGCTCTTGAAAGAGGCACTGACTAATCTTGCGACAGTGCCGCTGTCTGAAAATTCGACGACCGGAACGCTCGAGGAACTTGGGCAACTGTACTCGATCGAATCCAGGTTTAAAGAAGCAGTCGAAGCTAGCAAGCGCAAACTCACTGTCGCGAATACGCTTATGGCACGAACTTCAATAAGCGCCACCGGCATTGATAAGTGGGATGCTGACGACTACACACACGCGTTTATTGTTTACGTGCGCACGGTGCTTGAGCTCGCGAACGATTATAAAGAGGCAGGAGACCCACCGAGCGAAACTAGCACTTACAGGTTGCTGCTGAATGACCAGTTGGACGTCAGCGGAGTGGTAGACGGAATTGTTCTGACGGAGTATGGCAAAGTCCTGGGCCAACATCGTGCGTCGCTACCGCCAGGTGACGTTGGGAGGTTGGATGAACGGTTGAAGGTTGTGGACTTGAGGCGAAGGTATATTGAAGCGGTGTTGAAGGCGGCAGATTAGGGTTGAGCGGTATCCAAGGAGGATGCGTTGTCGTGTCGCGATACGCTGCGCGATCGGCGAAGTTTGACACGATTATCGGCGTTCCCTATTATCAGCAAGCATTTCGTTCGGGGCGTGGCTCAGCCTGGTAGAGCGCACGGTTCGGGACCGTGAGGTCGGAGGTTCGAATCCTCTCGCCCCGACCAATTA
>Ga0111539_10003224_pt1 | contig 21579 bp, 22 predicted proteins | sample RhiMethybrSRZTD1_FD_79667 | JGI IMG/M metagenome (GOLD analysis project Ga0111539, IMG submission 79667) | Populus rhizosphere microbial communities from Tennessee, USA - Rhizosphere MetaG P. TD hybrid SRZTD1 (version 2) (version 2) | ecosystem: Host-associated > Plants > Roots > Rhizosphere >...
GCCTTGCCCTGGTCGAGGTAGATGGTCGCCAGGATCTTGAGCATGTTGAACGAGTAGCCCTCGTCGACCCGCTTGAAGGCCTTGAGCGCCATCTGCGGCTTGCCGACCTCGGCGTAGGCGCGGACGAAGTCCTTCTTCGACGCCTTGTTGATGATTGCGTACTTCTTCTTGTTCTTCGTCTTGGCCGCGACCTCGAAGAAGGTCTCGAGGGCGTCCTGGTGCCGGTCGAGGTTCAGGTAGACCCAGCCCTTCTTGTACATGGCGTACGGGTAGACCGGCGAGTCGGGGAACTCGAGCACCTTGTCGTAGAACTTCTCCGCCTGCGCCAGGTTGTTCGTCTCGAAGAAGTAGTCGGCGAACGAGAGGTACGCGAACGGGATGAACTTCGAGTTGGGATAGTTCTGGATGAGCTGGTGGTAGACCTTGCGCGCCAGGTCGACGCGCTTGGCTCCCTGCAGCGTGTACGCGTAGTAGAACAGCGCCTCGTCCATGCGGGCGTAGTTCTTGAACTTGGGATTGCCGGCGATGAGCGCGTAGATCTTGATCGCCTGGGTCAGGTACTTCTGCTCTTCCTTGAGGTAGCTGTCCTGCTTCGACTTGAAGGCGGCCTTCGCGCTGCCCTTCGACTTGTCGATCTTGGCGTACATCTCGCCGGCGCGGAAACGCCAGTAGCGCTGCATCTGGGCGTACTTCTCGGCGAGCCGGAAGAGGAGGTCCGGCAGCTCCGGGTCGTCCTTCTCGGTCTCCTCGATGAGCCGCCGGTACTCGGCGATCTCCTGGCCGCGGATCGCCTTCTGCTGGCCCTGGATGTTGATGAACTCCTCGGCGGAGACCTCGGGCACGAACTCGCTCTTGCCCTTCTTCTTCTCCTGGAGTCCGCGGGTGAGCTCGGTCTGTTTCACCGAGACGTTCACCTTGGCGCCGCCCTCGCGCTTGTACTTGGGCGCCGCGGGCGCGTCGCCGCCGCCCTTCTGCGCGGACACCGGACCGGACGCGGCGAGCGCGCCGCCCAGCACCACTGCGATGGAGCTCGAGACAAGACCTGTTCGTTTCATGCCGATTCCCTTCTCTTCGCCTCCGGACCGTTTCCGCGGTCCGGCCGAAAAAGCACAACAAGGCCGCTACCCGTCGCCGGGCGCAGCCTTCGCTCGTGAATGCTTCCAGTACCAGCCGTCATATCGACTTGGGCGAGGCGAAGCGCCGGCTGATCGGAGCAACTCTACTTCTTCGGACAGCGAGACCGGATCTTGAACCGATAGAACCCCAGCTCGTCCTTCCAGTACTCGCCATTAAACTTCCACAGGAAGTGTTCGTCGTCAACGTTAATCGGCTCCACCTGGTGATCACCGGAGATCTGTTCGCCTCGCGCCTTCGCATCGATCTGTCCCGCCTTCTGGTTGAGGGTCTCGATGCGGACCTTGCGGCCGTCGCGCGATAGCTCGCGCAGCTCGTCGGCCAGGCGCTTGATGCGCTCGCGCGCCAGCTTGCCGGCGTCCGCCTGCGCCAGCGACTTCTGCACCGTGAGTTCCTGCAGCACCTCGGAGGCGACGCGGGTCGTCATCCACGACTTGTCGGCCTTCTCGAGCATCTTGAGCTCCTTGTCGAGCTCCTCGACCCAGGAGAACGTCTTGCCGAGCGTGCGATCGCTGAGCGAGCTGGCCGCAACCCGCTGGGTGCGCTCGGGCAGGCCGGCCTTGCCGTCCTGGATCTTCTTCACGTACTCGTAGAACTCGGCATTGTCCTCGAACTTGCTGAGAATCTGCTGCATGTCCTCGCGCAGCGGGCCGTAGGTCTGGTTGTACTCGGCGACCGACTCGAGCGCCTTGTCGTACTGGCAGTACTTGAAGTAGATGACCGCCTTGAGCAGCACGCCCTCGGCCATGCCGGGGAAGAACTCGTTCTCGAAGTAGGGCGCGTTGAGGGTGTGGATGTTGCCGAGCGCCTTCGAGTTGTTGGTCTTCATGAAGTAGGCCCAGCTGGCCTCGAACAACGACTCGAGCCAGTCGGGCGACTCCTGCGGCAGCTTCTCGAAGTACTTGATCGAGGTGTCGTACTGCTGCGTCGAGTAGAAGACGCGGGCGAGCTGCAGCTGGGCCAGCTCCTCGAAGGTGTCGATGTCCTCGTCGCTGTAGTAGTCGGGCCGCTCCTGGCCGATGATGAGGATCTCCTTGAAGGCGTCGACCGCCGGCGCGCCCTTGTACTGGCGCACGTAGGTGACACCCTCGAAGAACTTGGCCTTGACGAAGAACGGGTTCTCGCGCTTGACCGACTGGAACAGCGTGATCGCCTGATCGAAGTTGCCCTGGCGATAGAAGTGGCGGCCGAGCAGGTAATAGAGCTCGTCCCGGACCTCGTCCATGATCGGCTGCTCGAGGTCCTTGGGGTCGTAGACGCCGATCTTCTCGAGGATGCCGGAGGTCTCGGGCAGCACGCGCGACAGCGCGGCGAGCCACTTCAGGGTCGCGCCGAAATATCGGTGACCGGTGCGCTTGGCGACGATGCGGTCGAAGTAGGCGAGCGACGCGGCGTAGAAGCCCATCTGGTACAGGGTCTTCCCCATGTAGAACTCGGCGCGCTGCTTGTTCGCCGCCGAGTCCTCGGTCTCGCCGTTCAGCACCTTGCCGAACTCGATCGACGCCGAGTAGTAGTCCTTCTTGTCGTAGAGCGAGGTGGCGCGCGCGAGCGTCTTCGACGGCGGCTTGTTGTCCGGCGGTGGCGGCTCCACCTTGACCGACTTGTCCTCGGTCGGCTCGAAGGTCATCTCCTCGTCGCCACCTCCGCCCTTGTCGTCGCCCTGGGCGAAGGCGAGCGGACGGGCCAGAAAAATGGCCACGGCGGTGCAGAACAGCTGCTGCCAGAACCGGCTGACGCGCATCGAGTCCTCCCTGGACGGGTAGCAGTTCGATCCCCCGCGAGCGATCGGCTGGCTGCTCCCCTCCTAGCGCCGAAATCTTCGACTCCGCTCACCCACCTTGTCAAGCTGGCGAGGCCGTACCAGACGTGCACATCGCAAGTGACCCCGCCTTGTTGACATCGCGCGGGGGCCGGCCGATGATGCAAATCGCTCGTTCTTGAAGAGCTTCGATTCGGGGGGAGGAGCACTTGGAGATGCACTCTCGTTGGTCTTTGCTCACGCTGGGGGCAGCGCTGCTCCTCGGCGTGCTCGGCGCTGGCTGCAGTGAAAACCCCGTCGGCCGCAAGTGCTTCATCGGCGCCGACGCCGGCAACGACAGCCAGGCGATCATCGCGTCGCCGGCGCTCGAGTGCCCGTCCCGAACCTGTCTGCATTTCCCGAAGGACGAAGGGGCGACCCCGCCGGAAGGGGCGCAGTACGCTGACATGTGCACCGCCGAGTGCTCGGGTGACGACGACTGCGACAAGGTTGGCGAGTCCCCGTGCGTCAGCGGCTTCACCTGCGCGGTCCCGGTGGTGGTCGGACCATTCTGCTGCCGCAAGATGTGCATCTGCCGCGACTTCCTCATCGTGCCCGATGGCGGCATTCCCGAGCCGGAAGCCTGCAACCCGGATCTCGACGAGAACACCTGCTGCAACCTCGAGGGCCGCGGCGACCGCCCCGAGTGCCAGTAGGCACCTCGGCCACCCAGTCCTTTTTCAACCGCCAAAACGCCAAAGCTCGAAGGGAGCTTCGCTCCCTTCTCGCCGCTGGCGAGAAAAGAACAGCGTCGGGGACGGGCGGCTGCTGCCAGCAGCCTGCGTTTCCCATCGCACGTGCGAGGGGAAAACGAAGTTTTCCCCGAGCGGTTTGGCGCTTTGGCGGTTCAAAACCGGCGGCGGCGCCTGAGCGGTAGGACGGCGAGGGCGAGGAGCAAGAGCGTGGGCATGGTCGAGGCGTCCGCGGCGGCGCGGCAGCCGCAGCCGCCGCCGTCGGAGTCGACCGGGTTGTCGTCGACGAAGTCGCAGACGTCGCCGCGGCCGTCGCCGTCCGAGTCTGCCTGGTCCGGGTTGGCGTCGCCCGGACAGTTGTCCTCGCTGAACGGGATGCCGTCTCCGTCGGTGTCGGTGGCGGTGCAGGACAGGCCGTCCCCCTCGAAGCCGGTGTTGCACTCGCAGCTGAAGCCGCCGGCGAAGTTGTCGCAGGTGGCGTTGGCGTCGCAGTCGGCCAGCTCCTCGCCGCACTCGTCGATGTCGACGCAGTCGGAGCCGTCCCAGTCGAAGCCGTTGTCGCAGGCGCAGTCCCATGCGCCGTCGGTGTTGATGCACAGGTTCCCGGCCCCGCAGTCGTCGGTCCCGAGCTGGCACTCGTCGACGTCGGCGCAGGTGAAGCCGTCTCCCTCCCAGCCGTCGTCGCAGGCGCAGGTGTAGTCGCCGTCGGTGTCGCTGCAGGTCGCGTGGCCGTCGCAGGTGTCCGCGCCGGTCGCGCATTCGTCGATGTTGCTGCAGCCGGTCAGGCCGTCTCCCTCGTAACCCGCGTCGCACGGGCACTGGTAGCTGCCCGGCAGGTTGTCGCAGGTCGAGTTGGCCAGGCAGGCGTCGGTCGCGAGATCGCACTCGTCGATGTCGCTGCACACCGTCGGCTGGGTCCCGGCGCAGGTCCAGCCGGCCTCCTCGGCCGAGCAGTCGGCGACGCAGCCGTCGCCCGCCGCGTTGTTGAAGTCGTCGCAGACCTCGGCGCCCTCGACCAGGCCGTTGCCGCAGCCCAGGCGGACCGTGACGTCGTCGATGGCCACCTCGTCGCGGGCGCTGCTGCCGGTGGTCGCCGTGCTCCAGCGGAAGTACAGGCTGGCGCCGGCCGGGATGTCGAGGCCGGTCAAGGTCCGGCGCAACCGGACGCTGGTCCAGGCGTTGGCGCCGGCGGCAGCCGGCGTGTCGTCGCTCAGCGCGGCCACGCTGGTGTAGCTGGCGTCGTCGGTCGAGTAGGCGAAGTCGAGCGACTGCGACGAGCCCTGGTCGTTCCAGTACCAGAATGTGTACTCGAACGAGGCGTTCGCGATGGGCGCGCCGGTGTTGTTGACCATGCGCAGCGTGATGGTCCCCGGGTCCATGTCGCCCGAGGTGGCCTGGAAGCCGAGCGCCGGCCCGCCGGTGGTGACGCCGAAGGCGTAGATCCCGCCGGTGTTGACGTCGCCGTTGCTGGCGCCGCGGGCGAAGTCCCCGCTGGTGCAGGTGGCGCCGAAGGCGCAGATGCCGCTGCCGTCCGACAGTCCGGTGACCCGCACCTCGTCGGAGTCGAGCTGGCCGGCGCCCGGCGACGGCGCGAACCCGGCGCCGGTGTAGCCGGTGAACGTCTCGCTGGTGACGTCGCCGGTGATGGAGAGCTGCGCGACCGCATCCGGCGATGCGGCGATGAGGGCGCCGGCCAGAACCAGAGACGCAACCCGACAGCGCATCATTGTCGTTCTCCCCGGCGCGGTGCTACCCGAAGCGGAGCGCGCATCGCGCGCCTGCCCCGCGCCTGGCGATCGTATCACCCGTAGCGAGCCAGAAGACCGAGGCGAAACGCGTCACGGTAGACCTCGATGGTGTCGCCGGTGATGGCGACCACGTCGAAGCGGCATGTGTCCCGGTGTGGGTTTCGCTCGAAGAGGTAGGCGGCCGCCGCGCGCGCCACCCGGCGCCGCTTGGCCGGCCCGACCGTGTCCTCGGGTCCGCCGGCCCTGTCATCGGCCCGGCTGCGCACCTCGATGAACACGAGCTCGGTCCCCTGGCGGGCGACGATGTCGAGCTCGCCCCCGGCGGTGCGCGCCTTGCGCTCGATGATCTCGTAGCCCAGGGAGGCCAGGTGCTCGGCCGCCCTGCCCTCCGCGCTCCTGCCCTTGTGCGTGGTGCTCGCCATGGCCGGTCTTGTCGGACCGGCGGCGGGCCGCGCTCAGTCGACGGCTACTTCTTCTTGGCCGGCTTCTTGGCGGCCGGCTTGGCCGCCTTCGACTCGGCCTTGGTCGCCGCGCGCTTCTCTTTCTTTTCCTTCTTCGCCGCGGTCTTGGTGCGCGCCCGGGCGACCGCAGCCGGCCGCGCCTCGCCCGACTCGTCCGTCTCGCCACCCTCGGCGCTGGCGGCCGCCAGAGCGGCGGCGGCCTCCGCATCGGCGCGGGCACGGTCGAAGGAGCGCTCCTTGATGCGGGCTGCCTTTCCGCTTAGATCGCGCAGGTAGTAGAGGCGGGCCTGGTGGACGCGGCCGCGCGCGAGGATCTCGACCGACGCCACGTTCGGCGAGTTCTCGGGGAACTTTCGCTCGACGCCGACGCCGTAGGAGATCTTGCGCACCGTGAAGCTGGCGCGGGTGGCGCTGCGCGACTTGGCGCGAGCGGTCACCACGCCCTCGAACGCCTGCAGGCGCTCCTTCTCGCCCTCGCGAATCTTCACCTGGACTCGCACCGTGTCACCCGCACGGAAATCGGGGAGCGACGTCTGGCGCAACTGCTGGCGCTCGATCTTCTGGATTAGCGGTGCGGGCTGAGACATGGGGGATTCTCCAAGAGTGCGTGTTCTGCCAGAAATCGGCAGGCCACGTCAAGCGCCGGTCCCGAAGAGGCGGTCGAGAATGACCGCGGCGGCCGAGCGAACCGACAGGTGATTCCAGTCCGACTGGCCTTCGATCGGTTCAAGTACGTGATCTACCGAGGCAATGACTGCGTCGGCCAGGCCGTGGCCGGTCCCGAACAGGAGCGCGAGCGGGCGATCCGGCATCCGGCCGAGGAGACGGAGGAGCTCGCGGTAGCCGATCGGGCGGGGACTCTCGCGCGCCGAGGTGGCGACCACCAGCGGCTGGGGGCCGATGGCGGCCAGCGCCGCCTCGATCGATTCGTGCACCCGGATCGGGGCCAGCGCATGGCCGCGATGGCCGTGGCCGGCCTGCACCCCCTCCTGCGCCAGCTCGTCGAGCCAGACGCGGGCCATGTGCTCGATCTTCTCCCGCTGGGCGCCGACCGGCGTGACGATCTCGTAGCCGGCCAGTCCATAGGTCGCGCACGAGCGGGCGATGTCGTGCACGTCGAGGTTGGTGATCGAGCTGGTGACGACCGCGCCGGTGCGATCGAGGACCGGGTGGTGAGCCAGCACGACGTGCGCGCGCGAGGCCGGCAGGACGACCGGGTCGCCGTCGACCAGCGCGCGGTCGGCGGGCGACAGCCGGCGGCGGGCGAGGAGATCGGGACGGCGCGCGGCGGTCCGGCGCAGCGACTCGCGCCGCCGCCAGGCGCGCACCTTCTCGTGGTGGCCGCCGACCAGCACATCCGGCACCGCCAGCCCGCGGAACTCGGTCGGGCGCGTGTACTGCGGATACTCGAGGCTGGCTCCGTCGGAGAAGGACTCCTCGACGGTGGAGGCCATCTCGCCGAGCACGCCGGGGATCAGGCGCGACACCGCGTCGATGACCGCGAGCGCGGCGAACTCACCTCCCGAGAGGACGAAGTCGCCGAGCGAGATCTCCTGGTCGATGGCCAGCCGGCTGACCCGCTCGTCGACCCCCTCGTAGCGGCCGCAGACCAGGACGATGTGCGGCCGGGCGGCCAGCGCGCGCACGGCCGCCTGGTCGAGCGGCGCGCCGACCGGGGTGAGCAGGACCCGGTGTCCGCCGCCCGCGCTCTCGATGGCGTCGACCAGCGGTTGCGGCTTCATCACCATGCCGGGGCCGCCGCCGTAGGGCGCGTCGTCGACGCTCCTGTGCTTGTCGCTGGTGAAGTCGCGCGGGTTGACGAAGTCGACCGCGACGATGCCGGCGGCGCGCGCCTTGCCGAGCAGGCTGGCCGCCAGCGCCGACTCGAACGCCTCGGGGAACAGCGTGACGACGGTGATGCGCATGGGGGTCAGCGCGCCTTGTCCTCGGGCAGGTCGGCCGGCGGATCCACCACGATGCGCCGCGCCTCGAGGTCGACCTCGACCAGGAACTGGTCGACCACCGGCAGCAGGCGCTCGACCTCGCCCTGGCGGATGACCAGCCGGTCCTGCCGGCCGAGCTCGAGGCCGCTCACGGTGCCCCAGTCGCTGCCGTCGGGCAGCTCGACCCGGCAGCCGACCAGGTCGGCCAGGAGGACCTCGCCCTCGTCGAGCTCGATGTCGTCGCGCGCCACCGAGACCGGGCGGCCGCGCAGCGCATCGGCGGCGTCGCGGTCGCCGACCCCGGCCAGGGCGACCAGGTAGGCGCCGGTCACCGGGCGGGCGGCGTCGATGGCGTACTCGCGGTCGCCGATCCACAGCGCCTCGGCCGCGTCGAGCGCGGTGGAGGCCGGGTTGTGCAGGTGAACCCGCACCTCGCCGCGGATGCCGTGGGCGCGCGCCACCACGCCGATCTCGACTGTCTCGCGGGTATCGATCGCGTCTGGCAACTACTCGAGGATCTCGACCAGGGTCCGCTTGCCGGTGCGCGGCGCGGCGGCGCTGACCACCGAGCGGATGGCGCGCGCGGTCTTGCCGCCGCGTCCGATGATCTTGCCGAGGTCGTCGTCGCCGACCTCGATCTCGTAGACGCTGGCGTCGCGCTCCTCGACCAGCGACACCACCACCTCGTCCGGCTTGTCGACCAGGTTGACGGTCAGGAAGCGGATGAGCTCGCCGAGATCCGCGGGCATGCTGCGCTACGCCTTGGGCGGGTTGGCCTTGACCAGGGTCGAGACGGTCTCGCTCGGGCGAGCGCCGTTCTTCACCCACGCCTGGTACTTGGCGTGATCGAGGCGGAACTCCGGCTTGCGCGGGTCGTAATAGCCGATCTGCTCGATGAAGCGGCCGTCGCGCGGCGATCGCCGATCGGTCGCCACGATCCGGTAGAAGGGCTTCTTCTTGCTGCCCTGGCGGGCCATTCGAATGCTGACCGACATCAGGGCGCGCAATCTACTCGGGCGTCCGGGGGGTGTCAAGCGTGCTAAAAGAGTGGCCATGCGCCCGGCAAGCGCCCGGTTCCCCTGGCTCCTGGCCCTGGCGAGCGCCGCCGGCTGCCCGTCCTCGAACGGCAAGCCGAAGAGCGCCGGCGCCGGCGAGGACGCCGACCGGGTGGTCCTCTTCGCCACCACCGAGGTCAAGGGGCAGCTCGAACCGTGCGGCTGCAACAGCGACCCGATGGGGGACATCTCCCGCATCGTCAAGCTGGTGGGGGATGCGCGCGCGAGCGGCCCGTCGGTGGTGGTGGTGGACGCCGGTTCACTCCTCTATCCGCACGACATGACCGGAGAGGTGTCGGCCGAGGACCAGCAGCACCTCTTGCGCGGCGAGCTCCTGGCCCGGGTCTACCAGCGAGACCTCGAGGCGTCGGTCGGGCTCGGCCCCTTCGATCTCGGCAAGGGGCCGGTGGCACCGCCGCGGCAGGCGGCCAACCTCGCGGCCGGCGGGCCGGTCGCGCTGGCCGAGCCGCGGGTGCTGCAAGCCGGCAAGGTGAAGGTCGGCCTGTTCGGGGTGGTGGCGCCGTCGGCGGTCAAGGGGGCGAGCGACCCGGCGGCGGCGGCCGGCGCGGCGGTGGCCCGGCTGCGCAAGGAGGGGGCCCAGGTGGTGGTGGCGCTGGCTCACATGCAGAAGAAGGACGCCCGCGACCTGGCGCGCAAGACGACCGGCATCGACTTCATGATCGTCGGACAGAACGCGCCGGGCGAGCCGGCCCGGGTGTCGGACGTGGCCGACCAGGTGGGCGCCACCTGGCTGGTCCAGCCGGCCAACCGCGGACAGGTGGTGTCGAAGATCGAGATCGCGGTGCGCGGCGGCGGCGGCGGGCCGTTCGCCGACGCGGTCGGACCGGCGCGGGTGCCTCTCCTCGAGGGCAAGCTGGCCGACGCGAAGGCCGAGCTGGCGAAGTTCGAGAAGGATCCGGCGGCCGACAAGAACTTCGTCCGCGAGAAGCGGGCGGAGGCGGCGGCGCTCGAAAAGGATCTCGCCGCGCTGCGCGGCTCGCCGCTGCGGGTGCCCGACAAGGGGAGCTGGTTCACGCTCGAGCAGGTGAGGATCCGCCGCAAGCTCGCCTGCGACTCCGGGACCCAGGCGGCCAAGAAGGCGCTCGACAAGACGATCGGGCAGGCCAACCTCGAGGAGGCCAAGAAGAAGGGTCCACCGGCGAAACCGCCGAATGGGACCGCCGGCTACGCGGGGATGGAGGAGTGCAGCTTCTGCCACAAGGAAGCGGTCGAGTTCTGGAAGAAGACGGTGCACCAGAAGGCGTGGGAGACGCTGGTCGAAGCCGGCAAGGAGCTCGACTACGACTGCGTGAAGTGCCACGTGACCGGCTGGGAGCAGCCGGGCGGCGCCAACCTGGCCTTCAACGAGAGCCTGCGCGACATCCAGTGCGAGGTCTGCCACGGGCCGGGATCGCTGCACGTGGCGGCGGACGGGAAAGAGAAGAAGTCATCGCTCGTCCGGGCGACGCCGGAGGACGTCTGCATCCGCTGCCACAACAAGGAACATTCGGACACATTCGACTACAAGGCGTATCTGCGCGACGTCACCGGCAAGGGGCACGGCGAGAAGTTCCGCGCCACCCTGGGCGACGGGCCGGTCGGTCACGAGCTCCGCGCCGCCGCGCTCGAGAAGGCCGGGCGCGAGGTGGGAGCCGGCTGCGAGAAGTAGGCCGCCCCGCGACGGCGGTGCTACGCTGACCGGCGGTGGGGGCGCTCTCGCGAGCACGGCGGCCGGCGCTGGTCTTGCTGCTGGCGATCGCGGTCGGCTGCACGGCGAAGTCGGCGCGGCGCGACCACGAGGAGCCCGCCTCCGCCTCGCGCGACGAGGTGGTGCGAACCCTGCGCGGCAAGGCGGTGTTCTACGGCGACAAGTGGCACGGGCGGAAGACCGCCTCGGGCGAGCGCTTCAACCAGCACAAGATGACGGCCGCCCACCGCTCGCTGCCGCTCGGCACCCGGGTTCGGGTCACCAACCTCTCCAACGGCAAGTCGGTGGTGGTGAAGATCAACGACCGCGGCCCCTACGGCCGCGACCGGAGCCGCATCATCGACCTGTCCAAGGCGGCCGCCAAGCAGCTCGACTTCATTGACTCCGGGTGGACCCGGGTCACGGTCGAGGTCCTCAAGTAGGAACCCGCCGCGCGGCGCGGTGTCGATCCTCCGTGCGCGCCGCCCCCACCCTCGCCGTCGCCGTCGCCCTTCTCGCCGGGCTCGCCCCGCTCCCGGCCCAGGCCGGACCCGCCGAGGAGGAGCGCCAGGTGGCCATGCTGACCGCGCGCCGAGAGGGAGAGGAGGCGGCCAAGCGCGGCGATCACGCGGCCTGCGCGGCGGCCTACCTGCGCGCCTTCGAGATCGACAGCCGGCAGGACGGCGACGAATTGCTCTACAACGCCGGCGTCTGCTTCGAGCTGGCCGGCGAGATCGATCCGGCGCTCGCCGCCTGGCGGCGGCTGGGCAAGAGCTTCCCGCGATCGAAGATGCGGCCGCGCGCGCTGGTGCGCAGCGGCAACCTCCTCGCGCTGGTCGTGCGCTTCGAGGAGGCGGCCGCCGCCTTCGAGGAGTACGGCGACCTCTACGGCGGCGAGAAGGACGCGCGCGAGGCGATGAGCTACGCGGCCCGCTTCCGGTTCGCCCTGGGGCACCACCGGCGCGCCATCGCGATCACCCGGCGCTGGATCAAGACCTACCAGTCCAAGCTCACGCCCCAGGAGCGGGCCCGCGCGCTCCTCTTCATCGCCAGTGTCCAGGAGGAGATGGGCGATCGCCGCGCCGGCCTCCGCTCCCTCGACGAGGCGATGCGCACGGCCGGCGGCCGCGATCCCGAGCTGGCCGGCTGGATCCGCGCCCGCAAGGCCGCGCTCGAGCACCCGCCGCCGCGCGAGCGGCCGGCAACGCTCCCCGAGCGGTTCGACCGCCGCGGCATCGCCTCCGACCTCCTCGGGACCGCGCCCCTCGCCGACTGACGCCTCCCTCTTTCGCGCTTCGGGTTGCCGGGGGTTTTCGAGGCTGGCAAGATGCGCGCGTGTCCGAGGCGGCCGACGGCGCACTCATCGAGCTCGACGACGTCAAGAAGAGCTACGGCAGCGTGCACGCGCTCGCCGGCGTGACCGCGTCCATCGGCGGCCGCATCATCGGGCTGCTCGGCCCCAACGGGGCCGGCAAGTCGACGCTGCTCAAGTGCCTGCTCGGGCTGGTGCCGCACCGGGGCAACGCGCGCGTGCTCGGCCTGTCCACCGCGCAGGAGTCGTTCCGCATCCGCGACCGGGTCGGCTACATGCCGGAGCGCGACTCCTACCTCGCCGACCTGACCGCGGTGGAGCTGTGCACCTTCGCCGGCGAGCTCAGCGGGCTGCCGCGCACCGAGGCGATGCAGCGGGCGCACGCCGCGCTCTACTACGCCGGCCTCGAGGAGAAGCGCTACCTCAAGGTCGAGGGCTACTCGACCGGCCTCAAGCAGCGGGTCAAGCTGGCCCAGGCGCTGGTCCACGACCCGGAGCTCCTCTTCCTCGACGAGCCGACCAACGGCCTCGACCCGCGCGCGCGCGACGAGATGCTCGAGCTCATCGTCGATTTGCCCGACCGGCGCGGCTGCGCCATCGTGCTCAGCACGCACCTTCTGCCCGACGTCGATCGCATCTGCGACAACGTGGTCATCATGAACGGCGGCAAGCTGGAGTTCTTCGGCACCATCGAGGAGCTCCGGCGCGACGGGCCGGTCGACGCGGCGCTGCTTCCGGTCTACGAGGTGGAGATCAGGATGGGCGGAGAGGAGGGGGCGTTCGCCGCCGCCCTCGAGCAGGCCGGCTGCTCGGTCGAGCCCAAGCCGCCGCGCAAGCTCCTGGTCAAGCTGCCCGACGGCGCCGCCCCCATGCTCCTCTTCCGCGCCGCCCGACAGGCCGGCGCCCAGATCCGCCACCTCGAGCCCGACCGCGACTCCATCGAGGAGGCCTTCCTCCGGGTGGTCGGAGCCAAGAAGAAGGCGGCCCCATGAGCGCGAGCGGCGAGCGGCCGGCCGCGGCGATCCACGATCTCGGCTACAAGCGGTACGTCGGGACCCGGCGGCCACAGTCGACCCGCTGGCGCGTCATCGTCAAGAACGTGCTCGCCACCTCCTGGCGCGGCTGGTGGCGGATGAAGATCTGGATGATCGGCGTCCTCCTGACCACGGTCGGCATCGGCATCCCGATGTACATCCTGCGCCACGAGGTGTTCCGCGAGCTCCAGCGCCAGGGGCTGCACCTGTCCTGGGCCGACGCGCTGGTGCCGATCTCGTTCTCCTTCTTCACCTGGACCGCCTTCATCCTGGCGACCAGCATCGCGGCCGGGCAGGTGGCGCGCGATCTGCGCGCCAGTGCCTTCGAGTTCTACTTCTCGCGCCCGGTGCGCCCGATCGACTACGTCGCCGGCAAGGTCGGCGGCATCACGGTCGTCATGCTGTTCGCGCTGGCGGCCGGGCCGGTCCTGCTCTCGCTCTTCCGGGTCGGGCTGTCGGACGACGTCGACGAGGTGATGACCACGCTGGCGCTGGTGCCGCGCACCGCGCTGGTCGGCCTGCTCGGCGCGCTGGCCTACGCCGTCGTCCCGCTGGCGCTCTCCGCGCTGGCGCCGCGACCGCGGGTCACGGTCTCGCTCTGGGTCGGCTACTACTTCATCTTCAACGGGCTCGCCTTCGCGCTGGCCCACCAGCTCCACATGCCCTGGCTCGGCGCGCTCAGGCTGCCGAGCGCGGTCATGGGCCTGGCCTTCGGGCTCTACGGCGGCTACAGCCCGAGCGGCAGCGAGGAGCTGCCGAGCGTGACGGCCTCGTTCATCGGACTCATGGCCTACATCGTGGTCGGCCTGCTGCTCCTCCACTGGCGGGTCCGCTCGGCCGAGCGCGCCGGCATGGGAGGTGGCTAGTGGCCGGCGCGGTGGTGGAGATCGCCGGCTGCTCCAAGTGGTACGGCCACGTCCTCGGGGTCTCGGAGGTCAGCTGGACGGTGCGGCCCGGCTCGGTGGTCGGGCTGCTCGGGCCGAACGGCGCCGGCAAGTCGACCCTGATGAAGATGATGGTCGGGCTCCTGCGCCCGTCGCGCGGCCGGGTCACGGTCTTCGGCGAGCAGCCGTTCGAGGTGGCGGCGGCGCGGCGCCGGATCGGCTACTGCCCCGAGCACGAGAACCTCTACGACGAGCTCTCGGCCCTCGAGATGGTGCGGTACATGGCCGAGCTCTCCGGGGTGGCGCGGGGCAGCGCGCGGGCGGCGGCGGAGCGCGCGCTCGACGAGATGGGCATGAAGGAGGCGCAGCATCGGCGGCTCAAGGGCTTCTCCAAGGGGATGAAGCAGCGGACCAAGCTGGCCGCCTGCCTGGTGCACTCGCCCGAGCTCCTGGTGCTCGACGAGCCCTTGACCGGAGTCGATCCGGTGGCCCGCGTCGAGATCGTCGACCGGATCCGAGCGGTCGCGGCGCGCGGAGTGACCGTGGTGGTGTCGAGCCACGTCCTCTACGAGATCGAGGCGATGACCGAGGAGATCATCGTCATCTACCGCGGCCAGGTCCTGGCCGAGGGCAACGTCTACGCGATCCGCAAGCTCATCGACAAGCACCCGCACCGGATCCGGGTCGAGTGCGACCGGCCGCGCGAGGTCGGCAGTCGGCTGGCAGCGGCCGAGCACGTGGTCAGGGTCGGGTTCGATCGCGGCGCGGTCGTCCTCGAGACCGCCGATCCGGACCGCTGCTACGAGCAGATCGCCGAGCTGGTGGTGGCGGAGAACATCGCGGTGCGCGGCCTCACCTCGCCCGACAACAACCTCGGCGCGGTGTTCGACTACCTGACCGGCGGGCGCGGGGGGTTCCGATGAGCGAAGCGGAGCGCGGCGCCCTGGGCGGCCTGCCGGCCACTCTCATCCAGACCCGCTGGAACGTGCGGCAGATGCTGCGCGGCCGCATCGTCTGGGTGGCGGCCATCTTCGCCGCGCTCCCCGTCGCCTACACGCTGCTCGCCGGCATGAACGGCGCCGGGCAATGGTCGGACGTGTTCGTTCCGCTGGTGATGCTGGCCGCCCTGGTGGCGCCGCTCTTCATGGCGTCGTCGATGGCCGAGGAGATCGAGGAGCGCACGTACACCTATCTATGGTCGCGCCCGGTGCCGCGCTGGTCGGTGGTGATGGGAAAGCTCCTGGCTGCCTTCCCCATCGCAGGCGTCCTGGTGGTGGCGTCGGTGGTCGGCTGCTACGCGCTCGGCAAGGGCGCCCAGGCCGACGAGCTGGCGAGCGGCATCGCCGCGGTCCTGGCCGGCACCATCGCCGCCTGCGCGGTGTCGGCCGCGTTCGCCATCCTGGTCCCGCGCGCCGGACTGGCCATCACCTACATCTATCTCCTCGCCCTCGACCTGCCGATCGGCGCCATCCCGTTCTCGATCCGGAACGCCACCATCACTCACCAGATCCGCGCGGTGGCCGGGGTCTCCGGGGTCGAGCCGCCGGCTCCCCTGTGGCAGGCGGTGGTGTGGCTCGCCGGGATCTCCGCCTTCTGGCTCGCCATCGGCTTCCTGCGCCTGCGCCGGGCCGAGTTCTCCTCGGGCGAGAAGTAGCGCGCGGGTGCGCGGGCGCGCCCGTCCCACCTGGTCACGGGAGCACAGGCGCGGCCGGCGAAGGGGGCGAAAGGTCGAGTGGCACGGCCGATGCTCGTTCCTCCGGATATGGAAATCCTCACCTGGATCATCGTCGGCCTCGTCGCCGGCGTCCTCGCGGCCCTGGTTGTCGGCGGCTACGGCCTCCTGGCCGACATCCTGGTCGGCATCGCCGGAGCCTTCATCGGTGGCTGGCTGTTCCGGCAAGCCGGCTGGCACGCGCCGTTCACCGGCCTGGCGGGCACCATCTTCGTCGCGTTCATCGGGGCGCTCATCTTGCTGGTCATCCTGCACCTGGTTCACGGCGCCAGCAGCGGAGGCTGGCGGCGGCGCTGGTAGCGCTGCGCCTCAGGCGGAGGGTGATCGGCGGCTCGCCGGGCCGCTCGGGCGGCAGCACGACCTTGCCCGGCTCGATCGAGAGGACGCGGTCTGTCTCGGCCGATGAGACCCAGACCGCGCCGGCGTCCCCCACCAGGAGCGCGCGCCAGAGCGCGCCGTCGCGCAGCGTGGCCGCCAGCCGCCAGCTGCCGACGAAGTCGCGCGTGCCCGCCATCTCGGCGGGGAGCTCCGGCGAGGCGACCGCTGCCTCCCAGCTCCACTCCTTGGTGCGGATGCCGACCGAGGTGGGGCCGATGACGACCCGGGCGCCCGGCAACGGATCGGAGCGCACGAGCATCGAGCGGCGCTCGAGGGCGACCAGCGCGGCCGCCCGTCCTCCGCTCCGCGCGATCCCGGTGACCCGCATTCCCTCGGGCGGCTTCGACCCGCCCCATTCGGCGGTGCCGCACCAGGAGGCGACCGCGCCCACCTCGCGGAAGAGTGAATCCCTGACCAGCGCGAGCGGCGCGCGGCGCAGGCGGGCCGAGATCGCCTGGAGACCGCCGGCGCACACACCCCTGGGGATCGGCGCCACCGCGCGCAGGAGCTCGGTGGCGTCATTGGCGCCGACTGCGTCGAGCCACAGCTCGACCGGCTTCCTCGGCGCGTAGCGGTGGGCGAACGGGTGCGAGGCGGCGACGACCGGCTCCAGCAGCCAGACGCCCTGCTCGCGGCGCAGGGTGCCGCCGGCCGCGGTGGCCAGAGCGCGGAGGACGCCGTCGGCCGGCGCGTCGCGCACGAGCACGGTGACCGGCTGGTCGTCGACCGTCGCGATGATGTCGTCGCCGAGCAGCTCGGCGAGGAGCATCGCCATCTCCTGCGCCGGGAAGCGGGCGAGCGCGAGATCGACGCGCCGCCCGGTCCCCGACAGATCGGGCGAGCGCAGGTGGAGGCCGTGCGCGAGCGAGGCGTCGAACACCGCCTGGAGCGCGGCCTGGCGCGACGGCGCGACCAGCCGGCCGCTCACCGACACGTCCGCATGGCTGGCCGGCGACACGATCGGCCCATCGGCCAGGTGGAGGACGAGCCAGTCGAGCTGGACGTCCTGCGCGTAGAGCTCGACGGTCGGCTCGCCGGCGGCGGCGACCGGGATGACCGGCAGCGTGCGCGGGTCGACGACGTCCGGCGACCCCGGCTGGACCGGCGCGTGAGCGCGGACCGGGTCGCGCCGGCCGGGTCCTGGGACCGTCGCCGGGCGCGGCTCGGACCGGGCGCAAGCGAAGAGCGCGACGGCCGCCGCCCATCCGATCGCCCCCCGCCCCATCCGGCCAGTCTATCCCATCTCCGCCGGCCGCCGATGGAGAGGCGATCAGCCGAGTGAGCGGGCGCGCGCGGCCCGGCGGGCGACCGAGGCGCACAGGGCGTCGTGAATGGCGGGCAGGAGATCGGCGAGGTCGCCGGCGACGGCGCGGTCGAGCCGGGCCCGGTCTGCGCGGCCGCGCTCCTCGTCGACCGGGCCGATGGGGCGCGCCGCCAGCGTCGCCAGCGCAGCCCCGGCCGCGCGCCCGAGCCGCCGCGGGTCGAGCACCGGCAGGCGGGCGGCGTCGCCGACCGTCCACTCGAGCGCGCCTTCACCCAGCGACGAGCGGCCGAGTGACTCGAGGGCGAGCGCGGTGAAGGTGGAGTTCAGCACCGCCGCCAGTGCCTCCGGCGCGACGCGCGGGGCGAGCGAGTAGAGCCGCTGGTCGGCCAGCACCGGGACGGGGGCGAGGCGCTGGACGAAGCGCGCCGCGTAGGCCTTGGTCAGAAAGACGCGCGCGGGGCGGGCGGGCAGCGCCCACCAGGACTGGCGCGCGCGCAGGGTCGGCCGGGCGGCGGCCGCCGCATGCGCCTCGATGTAGCGGCGCGCGTGCGGGTAGCGGGCCAGGAGGCGCGGGTCGGCCGGCGCCTGGAGCGCGACCGTGTCGAGCGCGGCGGGATCGATCGCGATGGTCTCGCCGCCGGCCTGGCGCGGCGAGCGGAGCAGCGGGGCGAGGAGCGCGGGCTCCAGGCGGAGCGCCGCGGCGCGCGCGCGCGGCAGGTAGAAGACGTCGTTGGCGCCGCTGGTGACTCCGCGCCACAGCTCGGCCACCTCGCCGAGCGGAACCAGCCGCGTCCCTGCCCGGCCGGCCAGCTCGAACCAGACCGCCGGCGCGCGCAGCGCGGCCGCCCACCGCTCCGGCTCTCCGTGCGGCGCCGTGCGGATGTCGGCGACGGCCGCCAGATCATCGAGCGACCGGACCCGGGCGGACGCCTCGGCAGTCGAGACCCGCAGGCGCGCGAAGGCGGTGCCGTTCGGCCGCGGCCTGCCCGGGCGAGACCCGTCCCGGCTCAGGACCACGATGGCGGCGTTCACCGCCGCGTCGGCGAACCAGCGCTCGCCCGGCGCCTCGACCACCGCCGCCAGGTGGCCGACCTGCTCGAGCAGGCGCCAGAGCGGGCGCGCATAGCCGGCGTCGAAGAGCGCCGACGACACCACCATGGCGACCCGCCCGCCCGGCCGGCACAGGCGCAGCGCGCGCGCCAGCACCGCCACCGCAAGGTCGCCGCGCCCCACCAGCCGCTCGATCTCGGTGGCGGCCAGGTCGGGCCAGTCGGCGCGCAGCCGGCGCCGTACCCGCTCCTTCTGCCGCGGCGCGATTCGCTCCTGCCGCACATAGGGCGGATTGCCCACCACCAGGTCGTAGCCCGGCCCGTCCGGCTCGACGTCGAACAGATCGCGCTCCTCGATGTGGACTCCGGGCAGTGCCGCGCGCGCCGCCGCCGCCGCCGCCGGATCGAGCTCGACGCCGACCAGGCGCGAGGCCGGCAGCCCCGCCGCCCGCGCGCGCGCCAGGAACACCCCATCGCCGCACGCCGGATCGAGCAGGCGCCCGTGGCACCCGGCCAGGGCCAGCGCCAGGTCGGCCACCTCCGGCGGCGTGAACCACTGCCCCAGCTCGAGCCGCCGCGCAGGCTGCACGCCCTCTTCTACCACTCCTCTCCGACGTCGCCGTGACTACCCTGCCCGCTCGCGCCATACTGCACTCGCATCCATGCCGCGCCTCGCCGCCCTGCTCGTCGTCCTGGCCGCCTGCGGCGGCGGGGGCAGCGACCCGAAGTGCGAGCAGGCCCGCAAGCTCTACGTCGCGCACCAGGTGGAGGCGGCCGACCAGGCGATGGAGGGCCTCTCGCCGGCGCAGCGCAACATCCTGGCCAACAAGGTGCGGGACGAGGTCAACCGGGCCGACCGGCAGTTCGTCGCCGCCTGCCGCGACATGGACGGCGGCAAGCTGCTCGCCTGCCTGCGCACCCAGCAGTCGATGAACGACCCCAGCTGCGCGCCGGTCGCCGACGAGCTCAAGCGGCGGATGACGGCCCCCTGACCGGCCCGGCTGGCCGCTACTCGAGGCCGACCAGCTCCGTGTGGAGGATGCGGTCGAGCGCGTTCGGGTCGATGTTGCCGCCCGATACCACCACCACCGTCTTGCCGGACGGCGCCGGCGCGACCTCGCCGGCCAGGAATCCAGCCACCGCCACCGCGCCGGTCGGCTCGGCGATGGTGCCCGCCGCCCGGTAGAGCCAGGCGACCGCGCGCCGGATGGCCGCCTCCGAGACCAGCGCCACCTCGCGCACGTGCCGCCGCGCCAGATCGAAGGTCATCTCGGCGACCGCCCCCTCGCAGCCCTCGGCGATGGTCGGGCGCCCCTGGTACCGGGTCAGCGCGCGCCCGCCGCGCAGCGACTCGAACATGGCGCAGTTGACCTCGGTCTGCACGCCGATGACCTCGACCCCGCGCGGCGCCAGCACCCGGCCGAGCCCGCCGATGAGCCCTCCGCCGCCGACCGGCGCCACCACCCGCGCGACCTCGGGCGCCTGCTCGAGGATCTCGCGCGCCAGGTCGCTGCCGTTTCCCTCGACCACGTGCTCGTCGTCGAAGGGAGAGACGAAGCGCGCCCCCTTGTGGTGCGCCATCTCGCGGGCAGCCGCCTCCGCCTCGTCGTAGGTCGCGCCGCGCTGGACCACCCGCGCCCCGGCCGCCGCGATGGCGCGGCGCTTCACCTCCGGCGCTCCCTCCGGCACCACCACGGTGAGCGGCACCGCCGCCTCCCGGCAGGCCAGCGCCATCCCGGCCCCGTGGTTGCCCGCCGACGCCGCCACCACGCCGCTCTTCCGCTCGGCGGGGGTCAGCCCGGCGACCGCCCGCACCGCGCCGCGCAGCTTGAACGAGCCGGTCCGCTGCAGATTCTCGAGCTTCAGCCCGACCGCCGGACCGAGCGCGCCGAACACCAGCGGCGTGACGCGGACCAGCCCCACCGCCGACTACTCCAGGCTCATGCTCGCCGCCAGGTCGTAGTCCGACCCGTCGGTGACGCGCGCGCGCACGATGTCGCCCGGCTGCGCGGTGCCGTCGGCCAGGTAGACCGAGCCGTCGATCTCCGGCGCCTGCCCGTACCAGCGGCCCTGCAGGAGGAGCTCGCTCTCGTCCGACTCGCCCTCGACCAGGACCTCGATGGTGCGTCCGACCATCGCTTCATTCTTCTTCCGGCTGACCTGCCGCTGCAGCTCCATGAGGCGAGCCTGCCGCTCCGCCATCACCGCCGCCGCCACCCGGTGGGGCAGCATGGCCGACACGGTGCCCGGCTCCTTCGAATAGGTGAAGACCCCGACCCGGTCGAGCTCGGCGCCCTCCACGAACCGGCACAGCGCATCGAACATCTCGTCGGTCTCGCCGGGATGCCCGACGATGAAGGTCGAGCGCAGGACCACCTCGGGCATGCGCGAGCGCAGCCGGTCGACCAGCTCGTGGGTGACCCGAGCGCTGTGGCCGCGCCGCATGATCTTGAGCATCCGGTCGTCGATGTGCTGCAGCGGGACGTCCACGTACTTGACGACCTTGTCCTCGCCGGCGATGACCTCGATGAGCTCGTCGGTGAACGCGCTCGGGTAGGTGTAGTGCAGCCTCACCCAGCGCAGCCCCTCGACCCGGCAGACCGCGCGCAGGAGCGCCGCCAGGGTCGGCCGCTCGGCCAGGTCCCAGCCGTAGCGAGTCAGGTCCTGGGCGACCAGGTTCACCTCGCGGGCGCCGCCGGCCACCAGCTGCTCGACCTCGGCGACCACCGACTCGATGGTGCGGCTGCGCTGCGGCCCGCGCAGCTTGGGAATGATGCAGAAGGCGCACGGCCGATCGCAGCCCTCGGCGATCTTCACGTAGACCGAGAAGCGCGGCCCGGTCACGATGCGCGGCGCCGTGTGGTCGTAGAGGTAGGCCGGCGTGTCGGAGACCTCGAGCACCGGGAGCGTCTTCTTCTTCCCGCCGCCGCCGATCTCCCCGACGATGCGCGCGATGCCATGGTAGTCGGCCGAGCCGAGGATGTGATCGATCTCGGGGATCTCGCGCGCGCCCTCGTCCGGGTAGCGCTGGGTCAGGCAGCCGGTCACCACCAGCTTCTTGCACGCCCCCTCGCTCTTGTACTGCGCCATCTCGAGGATGGTGTCGATGCTCTCTTCCTTGGCGGCGTCGATGAAGCCGCAGGTGTTGACCACGATGACCTCGGCCTCGTCCGGCGCGTCCACCAGGCGGTGACCGGCCTGGTCCATGGCGCCCAGCATCACCTCGCTGTCGACCCGGTTCTTCGGGCAGCCGAGCGAGACGAAATACACCTTTCGCGGCGCCGAGTTCATCGAGGAGGGCCCGGAGTCTGCGATCCGCCCTCCGCCCTGTCAATCGCGGGCTTCGAGGGCACCCCAACCGCGCGTCTGGACTGATAACCTGGACGAGGGGCGGCCGGTCGGCCGAAC
>Ga0111539_10003226_pt1 | contig 21574 bp, 13 predicted proteins | sample RhiMethybrSRZTD1_FD_79667 | JGI IMG/M metagenome (GOLD analysis project Ga0111539, IMG submission 79667) | Populus rhizosphere microbial communities from Tennessee, USA - Rhizosphere MetaG P. TD hybrid SRZTD1 (version 2) (version 2) | ecosystem: Host-associated > Plants > Roots > Rhizosphere >...
GACGGCGACGCCACGAGCAACACGATGGCGAACCTGATCGAAGACTGCTTCGGCGGCATCGCGCACATCGCGGAACACGCCGCGCAGTACGGCGGCGATCCGGCGCGCATCGGTGTCACCGGCGACAGCGCCGGCGGCCATTTGTCGGCCGCGGTGTCGCTCATGACGAACATGATCGGATCGCGGGGCTTCGGCAAGACGGCTGGCGTGTTCGAGTTCATGCCGACGTATCTGCCGAAGGGCAAGACGGCCGAGCAGGTTCGCGACGAGCTGGGGAAGTCGATCAAGGCGGCGGCTCCGAGCTACGGCGTGTTCAGCGCGGCGCAGTTGAATCCGTACTCGGACGAGCACACGAACGATCAGGCGTGGAAGGAAGCGATCGCGCCGCTCAGTCACATTCCAGCGGCCACGGAGCGGTCCGTGCCGCAGTTCCTCACGCGCGGCACGCGCGACACGCTGATCCAGGACGCCGGGGTGAAAGAGTTCGTGGACGCGCTCGTCAAGGCCGGCCAGCGCGCGGAGTACGTGCAGGTCGGCGGCGCGAGTCACGCGTTCTTCGACTGGAAGCCCGACGACCGCACCAAGGCGACGTTCGCGCAGTACGGCGTGTACTACGCGGCGGCGATGAAGAACTTCTTCCTGTCCGTACTGTACTGAGGCGGCCCGCCGCTTAGCGCTCCGACCCCTGGCGTTCACCTCGGCCTGCTGTTTGCGTAGATATCCAGGGATAGATCCGCCGAAAGGACCCCATGGATCCGCTGCTCCAGGACGTTCGTCACGGCCTTCGAACGCTGACCCGCAGCCCAGGCTTCGTTGTGGCCGCGGTGCTGTCGCTGGCACTGGGGCTGGGCGCCAACACTGCCATCTTCAGCGCGGTGAACACGCTGCTGCTGAAGCCGCTTGCGGTCCGCGACCTCGATCGAACGGTCTACGTCTTTCACGCGACACCGGACCATCCCGATCGCGGCACCTCGTTCCCCGCCTTCCAGGACTATCGCGATCGGACCGACACGTTTTCCGAGACGATGGCGATCACCGGCGCCCGGCCGATGCTCATGGGCGACCGCGAACAACGAGAGTCCGTGTACGTCGAACCGGTGACGTCCGGTTTTTTTGCCATTGCTGACGTTCGTCTGCTGTTCGGCCGTCCGTTCGATCGCGATGCCGACGCGGTCACGAATCCTCCGCTCGTCGCCGTGCTGAGCCACCGGTTCTGGCAGCGGCGCTTCGCGTCGGATCCGGCGATCGTCGGCCGCGCGATCGTACTGAACGGTCAATCGTTCACCGTCACGGCCGTGGCAGCGCCGGGATTCACCGGCCTCGATGCCGAGGTTGCGTCGGATCTCTGGGTCCCGATGACGGCGTGGGCGCACGTGAGCGGTGAACCGTCACGGCTCACCAGCGACGAGCACTGGCTCACGACCATCGCCCGGCTCCGTGACGGCGTGACGCTCGAGCAGGCGCAGGCGGCGATGGCCGCTGCCGGCCGATCGCGACTGGTGGCGCCGGACCAACAGACCCGCGTCCGCTCGATCCGCGAGCGATCGGCCGGGCCGTTGCTCGACACGATCACGATTGGCGCCGCCGCGTTCGGCGGCGGGCTGCTCGTGCTCCTGCTCGCGTGCACCAACGTCGCGAGCCTGGTGATCGCGCGCGCGGCCGCGCGTCAGCGCGAGATGTCGGTTCGTCTGGCGCTCGGCGGCAGCCGATGGCGATTGATCCGTCTGTGGCTCATCGAGACGGCCATCGTGTCGCTGATGGCCGCGATCGCCGGCCTCTTCATCGCCTCGTGGCTGCTCGATCTCGTCGTCGCCTTCAAGCCGCCGACGCTCATCGGAGACGCCGGCACGCCGACGCTGCCGCTCGATTTCCACCTCGATGCTCGCGTCTTCCTCTTTACGCTCGGCCTCGCGGCGCTCACGTCCGTCATCGTCGGCCTGATGTCGGGACTGCAGAGCACGCATCAACGCACGCTCCGGCAAGCGACGGCGGGCCGCAGCACCGACCGGCGCTTTGCGCCCGGTCTGAATCTGCGCAGCGTTGTCCTGGCCTCGCAGATGGCCTTGTCGTTGATCCTGCTGATTCCGTGCGGGCTGCTCGTCCGCAGCTGGCTGCAGGCCTCGACCATGGCGCCGGGGTTCTCGACGGAGCGTGTGCTGCTGTTGCCGATCTCGAGCGATCAATCCGGCATCCGGGTCAAGAAGCCCGCGAGGTTCGATCAAGAGCTGGTTGCGCGCGTTGCACGGCTGCCAGGCGTCGTGTCGGCAACCGCCATGGACCCCGTGCCGCTCTGGTTCGCCGGCAACTATGCGCAGTACTCGACCGACACCGATCGTGCCATGCGTCGCGTCGGCCATTCCCGCATCGAGCCCGGCTACTTCGCCACGCTGCAGATGCCGTTGCTCCGGGGACGCGACTTTACGGCAGCCGACGACGCATCGGCGCCGCCGGTCGCGATCGTGAGCGAGACGATGGCGCGTCAATTCTGGCCCGACGGGGGCGCCGTCGGCCGCCAGATCCGGGACGGCGAGAAGGCGATCACGATCGTCGGCGTCGCGAGCGATACGAAGTACGTCAGCCTGGCCGATCGCGCGCAGCCGTGGATCTATCAGCCGCTGGCACAGGAGCCGACGGAGAACCGAAGTCTCTCGCTTGCCGTCAGGTTCGACCGCGACTCCCCGGAGCTGCGCGCGAGCATCGAGCGCGAAGTGCGCGCGCTTGTGCCTGCGTGGCCTGCGTTCCCCTTCCGCACGCTCGATGAAGGCATTGCGCTGCAGCGGCTCGTGCCTCGTCTTGGCGCGACGTTCCTCGGTATTCTCGGCGCCATTGGGCTGCTGCTGGCGGCGGTTGGTATTTATGGTGTCACTGCCTACGTTGTCAGACAGCGCGCGCGCGAGCTCGGCATTCGTCTCGCGCTCGGGTCGCCTGGGAGCCGCGTCATCGGGCTCGTGATCCGCCAGAGCATGGTCGTGTGCGCGGTCGGCGCCGCAGTCGGCCTCGCGATCGCACTTGGGGCCACGCGTTTCCTGGACGGCATGCTTGTTGGCACTGGCGCATCCGATCCGTTCACGTACGCGATCGTGTCGATGGCCGTCGCGACCGCAGCACTTCTGGCAGGCTACCTGCCCGCGCGCCACGTGGCGCGGGCCAATCTCGTGGACGTCCTGCGCGAGGAGTAGCGGCGGTCTTCGGAGTTGGTAGTTGACATAATGAGCTGATGCCCTCGAAGCGGTCCGGCGCGCTTCCGGCCCCGTCCTTTCTGGCCGGCGGCGGCGAGATGGGTGAGCGCACCCGCTCGATGGACTGGTCGCGCACGCCGCTCGGTCCGGTCGATCGATGGCCGCAGAGCCTGCGCAGCACGCTGAGCATGCTGCTGCCGTCGAAGGCCCAGATCATCCTGTTCTGGGGCGACGACTTCATCGTCTTCTACAACGACGCATACCGCCCCGTTTTCGGCGGCAAACACCCGCACGCGCTCGGCAAGCCGGGCCGTGAGGCGTGGAGCGAAATCTGGGACAGCGTGCTGCACGAGCTGCTCCAGGGCGTTGTGCACACGGGTGAGGCGTTCTGGGCCAAGGACCTTCGATTCACCATCGAGCGCTACGGGTTTGAGGAAGAGACCTACTTCGACGTCTCGTACGATCCGGTGCGCGTCGAATCAGGCCACGTCGGCGGCGTCTTCTGCATCGTCACGGAGACGACCGAGCGCGTCATCGGCGAGCGACGCATGATGCTCCTGAAGGATCTGGCGGCGAACAACGCAACCGCGCGCACCGAGCGCGACGCGTGCGTGCTGGCGATGAGGACGCTCGCCGCGCGCCCGCAGGACATCACCTTCGCACTTGTGTACCGCGGCGACGAATTGCTCAGTGGCACTTCGGAGGCCGAGGCCCAACTCGCCGTTTCGCGACCGGAGCTGGTGCGTGAGTGCACCGTGACCTCCACAAGTGCGAACGCGCCCGCCGCGCGGGTGGTGGTCGGACTCAATCCGCAGCGGCCGTTCGACGACGCGTATCGCGGGTTCGTGGATCTGGTGTGCGGCCAGATCGCGACCGCGCTGGCCAACGCGCGCGCTTACGAAGACGAACGCGAGCGCGCCGAGGCGCTGGCGGAGCTGGATCGGGCGAAGACGGCGTTCTTCAGCAATGTCAGCCACGAGTTCCGCACGCCGCTGACGCTGTTGCTCGGGCCGGTGCAGGACGCGCTCGAGTCGCCCGAACGATCGCTCGGACCAGACGCGCTGGCCACGGTGCATCGCAACGCGCTGCGGCTGCTGAAACTCGTGAACACGCTGCTGGACTTTGCGCGCATCGAGGCCGGTCGCGCGGAAGCGCAGTACGAGCCCACCAACCTCTCGGCGTGCACCGTCGATCTGGCGGGCGCGTTCCGGTCGGCGATCGAGTCAGCCGGACTGCAGTTCGAGGTGCAGTGCACGGCAGAGAACACCACGGTCTCCGTCGATCGGTCGATGTGGGAAAAGCTGGTGTTCAACCTGCTCTCGAACGCGCTCAAGTTCACGTTCGCGGGCCGCATCCGGCTGACGCTCGAACGGGACGGCGATGCGGTGAGGCTGGCGGTCTCCGACACGGGCACCGGCATCCCCGCGGACCAGCTGCCGCACGTGTTCGAGCGGTTTCATCGCGTGCGCGGCGCCAGCGCGCGCACGCTCGAGGGCACCGGCATTGGCCTGGCGCTGGTGCAGGAAATCGTCCGGCTTCATGGCGGCACGATCGATGTGGACAGCGCAGACGGTTCGGGTACGACCTTCACCGTCAGGATCCCGGTTGACGCGAATTATCCAGCGGGCGCTTCGGCGGCGCCACGGCCGCTGGAGCCGCCGACGGCCGGCGCCGGTGTGTACGTCGGCGAGGCGATGGGATGGACGGACACCAGCGCCGGCCGTGTGCCGTCGCCGCCACCCGGCGCGGGCGCAGTCCGCATTCTCCTCGCCGACGACAACGCGGACATGCGCGCCTACGTCGGACGGCTGCTCGGCCAGCGCTGGCACGTCGAGGTGGTCGCCGATGGCGCCGCCGCGCTGGACGCGGTCCACCGGCAGCGTCCCGATGTGGTGGTGGCCGATGTGATGATGCCGGGGCTCAGTGGGTTCGAGCTGCTCGCGGCGCTGCGCGCGGATCCTGTGACGCGCGACATCCCCGTCGTGCTGCTCTCGGCGCGCGCGGGGGAGGAGGCGACGCTGAAAGGCCTCGCCGCCGGCGCCGACGAGTATCTGGTGAAGCCGTTCTCGGCGCGCGACCTGCTCGCGCGCGTCGAGGCGCAGGTGAACCGCGCGCGTGACCGGGACGAGATGCTGCGGGTCCAGCATGAGCTGGCCGACGCCAACCGCGTGAAGGACGAGTTCCTGGCGATGCTCGGCCACGAGCTGCGCAACCCGCTCGCGCCCATCTCGACGGCTGTGCAGCTGCTCAAAATGCAGGGCGGCCAATCGCGCGAGCTGGCGGTCATCGAGCGTCAGGTCAGTCACCTGAAGAAGCTGGTGGACGATCTGCTCGACGTCTCGCGCATCACGCGCGGGAAAGTCGAACTCGATCGCCGCCCGATCGAACTGTGGGATGCCGTGGCTCGCGCGATCGAAGTCGCGAGCCCGGTGCTCGAGCAGCGGCGTCACCTGGTGGACGTGTTCGTGCCGTCCAGCGGCCTGGTCGTGGATGGCGACATCGATCGGATCGCGCAGGTGATTGCGAACCTGCTCACCAACGCCGCGAAGTACAGCGACCCGGACTCGCGCATCACCATTCGGGCGGAACGGGCCGACGGCGATGTCAGGCTCAAGGTCGAGGATCAAGGCATGGGCATCGCGCCCGAGATGCTGGGCCGCGTGTTCGAAGCGTTCGTCCAGCAGCCGCAGGCCATCGATCGATCTCGCGGGGGATTGGGCCTCGGCCTGGCGATCGTGCGCAGCCTCGTCGAGCTGCACGGCGGACGGGTTCGCGCAGAGAGTCAGGGCGTTGGACACGGCAGCACGTTCGTGGTGGAACTGCCGCTCGCGAAGGTCACCAAGGCCACGGCCGCCGCACCGGCCACCGAGGCCGTTCCGTCAGCGTCCGGTCGGCATCGCGTGCTCGTCGTGGACGACAACGCCGACAGCGCCGCGATGCTCGCCGATGCGCTCACCCGCATGGGCTACCGAGTCGCCATCGCGCACGACGGCCCCACGGCGCTCCAGCACGCACAATCGTTCGCACCGGACGCGGCGCTGCTCGACATCGGCCTTCCCGTGATGGACGGGTACGAATTGGCGGCGCGGCTGCGCGACGGGATCGGTCCGGACGGCCGCCTCGCGCTCATCGCGATCACCGGCTATGGTCAGGACACAGACCGCGAGCGCTCGGCGCAAGCCGGGTTCCAGCGTCATCTCGTCAAGCCGATCGATCTGCACCAGCTCGCGTCCGTACTCGAAGCCGCCCTGCGCGACTAGGCTCACGCGTTCATCGCGTGATGAGGTACAGCCACGGCATCCCGATCACCAGGAAGATCACCGTGTGGCACGCCGTCGTCAGCGCGCCGTAGCGGTACAGTTCGCTTTGCGACAGGTAGCCACTCTCGGCAAACAGGAGGTTGGCGCTGCCTCCCTGCGGTGTGATGGTCGAGAAGTAATTCGTGGCGAACAGCAGTTGATACGCAAGCGGCGCCGCGGGCACGCCCAGCGTGACGCCGACCTCGAGAAAGACGCCGAACAGTGCGAGCAGATGCGCGGTCTGGCTCGCGAAGATGTAGTGCAGCAGGATGTAGGCGACCGGCAGCGTGACGGCTGCGGCCACCGGTCCGAATCCGCCCAGCCGGTGTGCGAGCCGCTGTCCAAGAAACCCCATGAATCCCAGCTCGTTGAGCTGGCTGCTCAGCGTGAACAGGATCGCGAACCAGATGAATGTGACGAGCACGTCGCCCTGCTGCTTGATGTCTTTGAGCGTCACCACGCCAGTCACGAGCAGCACGGCGAGGCCGAGAAATGCGATCGCGGTGGAGTCGAGGTTGAGCGCGTCGGCGGCGCCCCACAGCAGCGTCATCCCCACGAACGTCACCAGCACGATTTTTTCGTTGCGGCTCAGCGGGCCGAGCTTGGCGAGTTCCCGGCGCGCCGCGGCAGGCGCTTCGGGCGTCGAGGTCAGTTCCGGTTTCATGACCTTGTACATCAGGAACGGCATCACCACGATGGCCGCGAGCGTCGGCACCGAGGCGGCGACGAGCCACGACGAAAACCCGATCTCGACGCCGAATCCGCGCGCAATGCTTGCGCCCAGTGGATTGCCGGCCATTGCCGTCAGCCACAGCGTGGACGACAGACTGATGCTGAGCATGCCCGAGAAGATCAGGAACGCGCCGAGCCGCGGGCGGCTCACCCCGCCGGGCTGCGCGCCGGTTGCATTGGCCAGCGAGTACGCGAGCGGAAAGATGACGCCCGATCGCGCCGTGTTGCTCGGAAACGCCGGCGCGATGATGCTGTCCACGCCAAGGATGCAGTACGACAAGCCGAGCGTCGATCGGCCGAACCGGCTCACGACCAGATGACCGATCCGCGTGCCGAGGCCGCACGTCACGACCGACCGCGCGACGAGGAACGCGAGGACGATCAGGAGAATCGTGCTGTTTCCGAACCCGGCGTACGCCTGTTCCGGCGAGAGCAGGCCCGTGAGGACCGCGGCTGCGACGGCCATGACCGACGCCGTGAGAATCGGCAGCGCGCCGGTCAGCACGAGCGTGATCGCCCCGGCGAAGAGCGCGAAGAGCCGCCACGCCTGGGCGGTCAAGCCCTCGGGCGGCGGCACGAACCACATGACGATGACGGCCGCCGCGATCACCAGGGCGGTGATGCGGCTGCGCGACGCTACTGCTGCCATCCGCCTCCGAGGGCGCGATAGAGCTCGGCGCGCGCGCGCAGTTCCGCGCCTTGCGTCTGGGCGAGCAGCAACTGCTGCTCGAACAGCTGCTGATCGGCGGTCAGGATCTCGATGTAGCTCGCAAGGCCGGTGTCGTAGCGCGCGCGTGACAGATCGGCCGCATCCTGCAGGGCGACGACGCCGATCTGCCGTTGCGTGCGCACTTCAGCCAGTTTCTGAATCGTCACCAGCGAATCGGCGACCTCGCGATAGCTGTTGAGCGCCGCCTTCTGATACGCCGCGAGCGCCCCGTCGAATCGCGCTTTCGCGGCCTCCGCATTCCGGCGCAGGCGGCCACCTTGATAGATCGGCTGAAGCAGGCTCGTCCCGAACGACCAGAGCGCGCCCGTTCCCCCGAGGAACGTCGTGAGATCGCCGCTGACGCCGCCGAGGAAACCCGACAGGCCAATCGACGGAAAGAAGAGCGCCTTGGCCGCGCCGATGTCTGCGTTGGCCGCCACCAGCACGTGCTCGGCTTCGACCACGTCGGGCCGCCGCTCGAGCAGCGACGCGGGCAGGCCAGGCGGGATCTGCGGGGGAAGTGGCTCCGTCGCGACGAGCACGGACCGACTGATCGAGCCCGGCGGCCGGCCGAGCAGCAGCGCGAGGCCGTTCTCGACGACCGCAATCTGACGCTCGAGATTGGGAATCGCGGCGGCCGTCTCGGCCCGATTCGCCTGAATGCGGTCCAGTTCGAGCCGGTTCGACACGCCGCCCTGCAGGCGATTCGTAAAGTAGGCGACGGTCTGATCGTTGATCGTCAGCGTCTGCCGTGCGATCTGGAGCTGCAGGTCGAGTTCGCGCAACAGAAAATAGTTCGTCGCGACGTCGCCGACGAGCGTGACCATGACGCCGCGCCGCGCCTGTTCGGTCGCCAGCGCGGTGGCCACCGCCGATTCGTGCTGGCGTTTCACGCGGCCGAACAGATCGATCTCCCACGCGAGCCTGAACCCGCCCGTGAAGTTGTTGTGCGTCGTGTCGTCGTTCTCTTCCGTCGTCGTGGCCTGACGCACGCCGTAGCCGGCCACGCCGTCCACGACCGGGTACAGGAACGACTTCGCGATGCCGGCGCGGGCGCGCGCCTCTTCGACTCGCGCAAGCGCAATGCGCAGATCGAGGTTATTCGCGATCGCGACGCGGATCAGATCCTGCAGTGCGGGATCACCGAAGACCTGCCAGAACGGCGCGTTCGCGAGCGTTTCGGCTTGAGCCGTGCCCTCGAAGAACCGGTACTGATCCGGTACTGGCATCTGGGGCCGCGAGTAATTCGGACCGACCGCGCAGGCGCTCAGGGTCATCGAGAGCGCCACGGTGCACGCGATGCCGCGGCAAATCGGAATGCGAGGCATATCTCAGTGGCTTCCGTGAGCCTGCTGAGGGCCGATCGCGGGCTGTGATGGTGTGGGTGTGGGTGCAGGTGCGTGCTGCGCCGTGCCGCCGAACAGCCGTTCGATGACCACGTACAGCATGGGCACGAGACAAACGCCGAGGATCGTCGCGACGAGCATGCCGGAGAACACCGTCATGCCCATGACCTTGCGCGCTTCGGCGCCGGCGCCCGACGCGGTCAGCAGCGGGACGACGCCGAGGATGAACGCGAACGCGGTCATCAGGATCGGACGGAAGCGGAGCTTGGCCGCGGTCAATGCCGCCTCCATCAACGGCACGCCGCGATCGTGCTCCATCTTCGCGAACTCGACGATCAGGATCGCGTTCTTGGCCGCGAGGCCAATGAGCATGATCAGCCCGATCTGCGCAAAGACGTTGTTGACGTAGCTCTCCGAAGAGAAACGTGCGAGCCAAAGTCCGAGGTACGCACCGAAGGCCGCGAACGGCGTGCCCAGCAGCACGCTGAAGGGCAGACTCCAGCTTCCGTACTGTGCGGCTAGAATCAGGAACACCAGAAAAATGGCCAGCGCGAACACCATCGCGACGCCAGGGGCTTTTCGTTCCTGGTAGGACATGTCGGCCCAGTCGAAGCTCATGTCGGGCGGCAGCGTGTCCCGTGCGATCGCCTCGAGCGCGTTGAGCGCCTGTGCGGACGAGTAGCCGACGGCCGGGACGCCGGTGATCTCAGCGGAGCGGAAGAGGTTGAAGCGGTTCGTGAATTCCGGACCCGCGCTCGGCTTCGTCGTGACGAGCGAGTTGAGCGGCACCATGGCGCCGTGCTGACTTCGCACGTAGAACAGGCCGATCTGTTTCGGGTCCGTGCGGAACTCCGGCTCCGCCTGCAAGTAAACCTTGTACACGCGGCCGAACCGGTTGAAGTCGTTGAGATACGAGCTGCCGAGCAGCGCCCCAAGCGTCGTGTTGACGTCGTTCAGCGCCACGCCCGCCTTGAGCACCTTGCTGCGATCGATGTCGGCGTAGATCTGCGGCACCGTGGCCCGGTACAGCGTGTTGACGCGGCCGATCTCCGGACGCTGGCGCGCCGCCGCGATGAACTTGGCCGTCTGCTGTGCGAGGTACTCGGGCGAGTTGCCGGCGCGATCCTGAAGCTGCATGGTGAAGCCCGCGCCCGTGCCCAGGCCGGGAATGGCCGGCGGACCGAACGCGACCACGCCCGCTTCCGGAATGTCCTTCGCGAACGCCTGGTTCAACGCCGCCACGACGCCCGACGAGTGCGACGCCTCGGTGTGACGCTCGTGCCAGGGTTTGAGCTGCACGAAGAAGAAGCCGACGTTCGACGAGTAGGCGCCGGTGATCAACGAGTAGCCGCTGATCGTGTTGAAGCCTTCCACGGCTTCGTTGTGTTTCAGGATCGCTTCGGCCTTGCGCATGACGGCGTCGGTCCGTTCGAGCGAGGCGGCGTCAGGGAGCAGCGCGTTGATCAGCAGGTACCCCTGGTCTTCTTCGGGGACGAAACCGGCGGGAATCTGGCGGCCCAGCACGACGACCAGGTAGACCAGCACGCCCATGAAGATCGCGCTTCGAATGAACTTGCGCGCCAGAATGCTGGAGAAGCTGACGTAGCTGTCCGTGATGCGGCCGAAGATCCGGTTGAACAGCTTGTAGAAGGGCGTCAGCAGCGATTTCTTTCCTGTGGCCGGCTTGAGGAGCAACGCCGACAGCGCCGGACTCAGCGTCAGCGCGTTGATCGCCGAGAGCATCACGGAGATCGCGATCGTGATCGCAAACTGCTGATACAGCCGGCCGGTGATGCCGCCCATGAAACCAACCGGGATGAACACCGCGCTCAGCACCAGGCCGATCGCAACGACCGGACCCGACACTTCCTCCATCGCCTTGATCGTGGCTTCCTTCGGCGCCATGCCGTGCTCGATGTGGTGCATCACCGCTTCGACCACCACGATGGCGTCGTCCACGACGATGCCGATGGCGAGGACGAGGCCGAGCAGCGAGAGCACGTTGATCGAGAAGCCCAACAGCGGAAAGAAGATGAAGGCGCCGACGAGCGAGACGGGCACGGTCAGCAGCGGAATCAACGTCGCACGCCAGTTCTGCAGGAACACGAACACGACGACGATGACGAGCACCACCGCCTCGAGCAGCGTGTGGACGATCTCGTTGATGCCCTCGGTGACGGGAAGCGTGGTGTCGAGCGAGATGAGGTATTCCATGTCGCGCGGGAACCGCTTCGCCAGGTCGGCCATCGTCGCTTTGATGGTGTCGGCGACGGCGAGGGCGTTCGTGCCGGGAATCTGGAACACCGCGATGACCGCCGACGGCGTGCCGTCATGACGCCCGACGGCGTTGTAGAGCATCGTCCCCAGCTCGATGCGCGCGACGTCCTTCAGGTGCACCTGCGATCCATCGGGGTTCGTACGCAGGATGATCTGGCTGAACTCGTCCGGGTCGAGCAGGCGGCCCTGCGTGCGGACGGTGTAGGTGAACTGCGTCCCGCTGGCGGCCGGCGGCCCGCCGATCTGGCCGGCCGGAGTCAGCTGGTTCTGCTGACCGATCGCATTCGCGATGTCCGGCACCGTCAGTCCGAGCCGGCCGATGACGTCCGGGCGCAGCCACACCCGCATCGCGTAGTCGCTGCCGCCGAAGAGGTTGATCTGTCCGACGCCCTGGATGCGCGAGATGGCGTCGTTGATGTTGATGGTCGTGTAGTTCGAGAGGAAGCTGCTGTCGTAGGTGCCCTTCGGCGACTTGATCGAGATCACCAGCAGCGGAAAGGCGAGGGCCTTCTTCACCGAGACGCCGTAGTTCTTCACCGACTGCGGCATCTGCGGCATCGCCTGCGACACGCGGTTCTGCGTCAGCACGTTGTCCATGTCGAGGTTCGAGCCGACCTCGAACGAGACCTTGAGCGTCAGCGTGCCGTCGTTCGCGTTCGTCGACTTCATGTAGATCATCTTTTCGACGCCGTTGATCTGCTGCTCGAGCGGCGTCGCCACCGATCCTTCGACGTCGGTCGCGCTCGCGCCGATGAACGTCGTCGTCACCTGGATCATCGGCGGGACGATTTCCGGGTACTGCGCGATCGGCAGGCTGCGCATCGCCACGGCACCGAGGAGGACGGTGATGATCGAAATCACCATCGCGACAATGGGGTTCTCGACGAAGAAGCGCGCCATGGCTACTTCGCGTCCTCCGGCGCCGGCTTCGTGGTCACCGTCATGCCATCCTGGATGCGCTGCAGGCCCTCGACGACGACGTGATCGCCCTCGCGGACACCGTCATCGATCACCCAGAGCGCACCCACCTTCGGGCCGACTTTCACGTTGCGAAACGCGACCTTGCCGGCGGCATCCACCACGGCGACGCTGTAAAGGCCCTGCACTTCCTGCACGGCGCGCTGAGGCACGAGGAGCGCGCCGGGTCGGGTGTCGATGAGCACCTTCACGCGGCCGAACTGGCCCGGCCGCAGCAGCTTGTTGGCATTGGGAAACACGAACTGCACGCCGAGCGTGCCCGTGGCCGGATCGACGGCGCGATCGACCGTGTCGAGCGTTCCGGTCTGCGGATGCACGCTGCCGTCCGAGAGCGTCAGCTCGGCGCCGCTTGCGCGCGACGCGTCCGCACGCGAGGTGTCGCGTTTGGCGAGGCGCATGTAGTCCGCCTCGGTGACGCCGACGCGAAACAGGATCGGGTCGATCTGCGAGATGGTGGTGAGCAGCGTGTTCTGGCCGCGGCCGACCAGGTTGCCCGGCTTCACCAGCGAGGTGCCGACGAGACCATCGATGGGCGACGTGACGCGCGTGTACCCGAGATCGAGCGAGACACGCACGACGGCGGCCTTGGCCGCTGCCACCTGCGACCGCGCGGCGTCCTGATTCGCCACCGCGTTATCCAGTTCCTGCTGGCTGACGGCCTGCTTCACGACCAGCGGGCGATAGCGGGTGACGTCGTTGTTGGCCTTGTCGAGTCGCGCCTCTGCCGTCTTCTGATCGGCCTCGGCCGCCGCGAGTGACGCCTCGAGCGGCTTGCGATCGATCGTGTACAACAGCGTGCCCTTCGCCACGAACGACCCTTCACGGAAGTTCATCGTCTCGAGAAACCCCTCGACGCGGGCGCGAATCTCGACGTCCTGTTTGCCGATCGTCTGACCGGCCAGCTCGAGGTACTCGGGGACGTCTTTCTTCACGACGGCCGTGACGTAGACCTCGGGCGGCGGTGGCGGCGGTGGAGCGGGTTTCTCGCAGGCCGCAGACAGCAGGAGCGCCATCGCCGCGGAAACGAGCGTGGTGAAGCGGGTGTTCGTCACGGCTCTTGCACCGAGCAAGATCCGTACGCGCGGTACATCGCGCGCTTGTCACGAAGTTTGGGTCACGGGCCGCGGAAAGACTGTGCCAGCCCACGACATGCTGCGGGCAAAACCGCCGGTGACCCCTCCTGTTCACGAGGGCGTACGGAGTGAGACTTGCAATTGGTTTTCATTCCCGCAGCTCACCGGCCCCGCTCTAAGTGCGCATTGCTGTCCGGAGGGACGTCATGCACGAGGCTGGCATCGCACAACAAGTGATCGAGACGTGCCTGGTGCAACTGCGCGCCCACCCGGCGACGCGGGCAACCACCGTGGGGCTGCGGATCGGCCCGCTTTCCAGCGTTGATCCGGACGCCCTGGCGTTCGCCTTCGACACCCTGAAACAGAAGACGCCGCTCGCGTTCGCCACTCTTCGCGTCGAGTCGCGGTCACGGTTCGGGTGCTTGTGTCAGCAGCCGCCGGCCGACGTGATGACGCTCGGGGGCTTCTGTCCGTCGTGCGGCGCCATCGAGTCGATGGCCGACGCGTTCGCGCTCGACATTCGCTATCTCGAGTTCGACGTCGAGAGACCGATGACAGCGTTGGGCATTTCAATTGCATCCGGTCAGCACCTGACTCGTAGTCTGCGCTTCTCATGAGACGAACACTCGCTGTCGGCATCGTGCTGTGGATGGCAGCCGTCGCTCTCAAACTGCCCGGAGCCATTCAGACGCTCCGCTCCGAGTCGGTCACCGCGCTCGTCGCGGGCAGCGTCTATGCGCCGGCGCCGCAGACACCTCCGCAGGCGGCCGCCACGCCCGCGGCCGGCTATGTCGGCACCAAAGTCTGTGTCGACTGTCACAGCACCGAAGAAACGAGCTTCAATCACAGCAAGCACGGGCGCGCCAACGATCCGCGATCGCCGTCCGCGACGCTCGGCTGCGAAAGCTGCCACGGCCCCGGCAAGGCGCACGTCGACGACGAGGACAAGAAACACGTCACGAACCTGAAAACGCTCCCGCCGGGTGAGCTCAACGAGATTTGTCTGCAGTGTCACAACCGGGGCCCGCACGCGGCCTGGGCGGGGAGCACGCACGAAGCGCGCAATCTCTCGTGCACGACCTGCCACAGCGTGCACTCGCCGCAGTCGCTCGAAAACCAGCTGGTGAAGCCGACGCAGACGGAAGTGTGCGTCAAGTGTCACCGTCTGCAGGTTGTGAAGACCGAGCGCGCCGTGGCGCACATGCCGGTGCGCGAAGGCAAGCTCTCGTGCTCGTCGTGCCACAACCCCCACGGATCGATGACCAACGTGAAGAATCTCAAGGTCGGCAGCTCGGTGAACGAGCTGTGCACGAGCTGTCACTCCGAGATGCGCGGGCCCATGCTGTTCGAGCACGCGCCCGTGCGCGAGAACTGCGCCACCTGTCACGATCCGCACGGGTCGTCGAACGATCGCATGCTCGTGGTGCGCCTGCCGATGCTCTGTCAGCGCTGTCACATCGCCACCAAGCACCCATCGTCGGTGTACGACAACGCGGCCATCACGACGAACAAGAGCAATCGCATGTTCGGGCGGTCGTGCGTGAACTGTCACTCGAACATCCACGGATCGAATCATCCGTCGGGTCAGTTCTTCATGCGGTAGGGCGATCTATGCGACGGGCGCTTTGTCGTCTCGGCGGTTGTCTGATCCTGGCGGTGGCGGCGCCGGCCTACGCGCAGACGCCTGACACGCCTGCGGACGCGCCGCCCGCATCACAAACACCCGCGGCTCCACAGACACCAACCGCGCCGGCGGCGCAGGCACCGGCTCCGACGGCGCCAGGCGCGCCGCTCGCGGAAAGCGATCAGAGTCTGTTCGCGCCGGCGTGGAACAGCCTGCAACTCTCGGGTCGCGCCAGCAGCGTGGACGGTGACACCGCGCGATTCCAGCGATACGAGGACCTTCGCAACGGTCTGCTGTTCACCGGCGCGCGGCTGAAGCGCGAAACCCCGGACTGGTTCCTCACGGCCGGTGCGGACAACGTGGGCTGGCGCGACCAGCGCTTCGGCGGCAACTACGAGCGCATCGGCCACTTCAAGGTCACCGGCTTCTGGGATCAGATCCCGCAGTTCTACAGCATCGACACCAAGACCGCGTTCGTCTCGCAGGGCGAAGGCGTGCTGGTGCTCGACAACGCGGCGCAGGCGCAGGCGAACCGCAATGCCTACCTCAACATCTCGCCGCAGTTCGATCTCAAGGAACGGCGCGACATCGGGACGGTGAGGTTTGCCGCCACGCCGACGACGAAGGTGGACGTCACGGGCGGTTTCACGTCGACGAAGCACTCGGGCGAACTGCCGTGGGGCGCCGACTTCGGCTTCAGCAACGACAACGAAGTCGCGTTGCCGTACAACTCGCGGACGAACGACTTCGATCTCGGCGCGTCGTGGACGAACCAGCGCGCCATGATCCGGGCCGCGTACGCGGGTTCCTGGTTCAACAACATCGACAGCACGCTGTTGTGGGACAACCCGCTTGTGCTCAACGACTCCACGTCCGCGCCGGGCCACGGCCGGACGGCGCTCTGGCCGTCGAACTCGCTGCAGACGCTGAGCGTGTCGGGGTACGAGAAGTTCGAGCACAAATCGCAGGTGACCGGGTCGCTGTCCTTCGGCTGGTGGAACAACGACGAGGCCTTGCTGCCGTTCACGGTGAACGGCGCGCTGCCGCAGATCCTCCTGCCTCGGGCAACGGCGGAAGCGGCCGCGAACACCGTCTCGACCAACGTCGGATTCGTCTCGCGTCCGCGTGACGACTGGCGATTCAGTGCGCGGTGGCGTCTGTACGACTACAACAACAACACGCCCGAGACGTCGATCACGCAGTACGTCAGCTACGACACGTCGGTGTCCACGACGCCGACCGGAGGGCCCGATCTGTTCGCACACTCGCGCAACACGGTCGACGGCGACGCGACCTGGACGGGCGTCCAGCCGTTCGCCCTCACCTTTGGTTACACCAACAACCACACCGGCTACAACGAACGCACGTTCGAGTCCACGAGCGAGAACGTCCTGCGTCTTCAGGCAGACGCCGTCAGCTCCGCGTGGCTGACGTTCCGCGCGCACTACGAGTACGGCAGCCGCGGCGGCTCGGGCCTCGACGAGGCGTCGCTGCTGGCCATCGGCGAGTACGCCGACATGCGGCACTACGATCTTGCCGACCGGACCCGCAATCGCTTCACGGGGCAAGTGGACATCACGCCGACCGAAGCGCTCACGCTGAGCGCGAGTGTGGGGACGCTCAACGACAAATTCCCCAACAGCTACTTCGGCTTGCAGGAGTCCGCGGGCCGCACGGTCTCGTTCAGCGGCGACTATCAGATGCCGAGCGGCTTCGTCGGTGGCGCCACCTACAACTACGAACGGTACACGGGCCTGCAACGGTCGCGGTCGGCCGGCGACGCGGTGCAGCAGGCGGATCCGAATCGCGACTGGCTGGCGGACACGAAAGAGACTGTGCACTTCGTGTCGTTCTACGTGCAGTCGCCGCGCATTCGCGAGAACACCGAGGTGCGCTTCTCGTACGACTACGCGCACGCACGCGGGAACATCGTCTACAACGTGGGGTCGGCGCTGCCGAAGCCGTCACAGTTGCCCCAGACGTTCAACAAGCTGACGGATCTCCGGATCGAGGCGCGGCATCGCGTGACGGGCCACCTCGCCGCAACCGGAAGCTACGTCTACGAGCCCTACAGCATCTTCGACTTCGCGTTCGATCCGACCGTCATCGACAGCATCGTGCAGCCCAGTTCGCTCGTGCTCGGCTACACGTACCGGCCGTACACGGCGCACACGTTCCTCTTCGGCGTTCAGTACTACTGGTAAGCACTTCACGGAGCACATCATGATCAAGACAGCGTCGAGTGGTTTGTTCGTCACTGCCCTGATGGCGGTGATCGTGCTGGGCGTGCCGCGGCCGGCTCGCTCGCAGGACGCGGCGCTCGTCAAGAAGGGCCAGGCGGTCTACACCGCGCAGAAGTGCGGCACCTGCCACCAGATTGCAGGCAAGGGCTCGAAGGCCAGTCCGCTCGACGGCGTCGGCACCAAGCGTTCAGCCGAAGACATCCGTGCCTGGATCGTGGATCCGGTCGCCATGGCCGCGAAGACGAAGTCCACGAAAAAGCCGCCGATGCTGAAGAAATACTCGAAGCTGCCCGCCGCGGACATCGACGCGCTCGTGGCATACATGCAAAGTCTGAAGTGACGCCCGCCGGTCGATCGTGTGGTGCAGCGTCCCTCCTCTTCCCAACCCTCTTCCTGATCGGCGCGGTGGTATGGACGTCGCCGCGGGTTGAGTCCCGTCAGGCGGTCGCGCTGCCCGCTCGCCTGGATCGCTTCGTCAGAGAACAAGCCAAACTTTCCGCCGACGACTATCAACGCCTGCTGAAAGGTGGGCCAGTCACCGCATCGCTGCCGACCAAGACGACGGAGGAGCTTTCGGTCTTTGGCGCCATCTGGATCGACGCGCCGATCGCGACGTACATCGCCGCGGCGAAGGACGTCGAGCATTTCTATGGCGGGTCCAGCTTTCCGGTCACGAAGCAGATCAGCACGCCGCCCCGCCTCGAGGATTTCGACCGGCTCACGCTCGTGGCCGACGACGTGAACGATCTCAGGACATGCCGGGTCGAGAGCTGCGAATTGAAACTCGGCGAAGAAGCGCTTCGGAAGATTCAGACCACCGTCGATTGGACGAAGCCGCTTCCCGAAGCGACCCGGCAGGTCGAGTCGCTCGTGAGGACCATGGCGTTGGAGTTCGTCGTCCGCTACGAGAAGTCTGGTAATGAGGGACTGGCGGTCTATCGCGACAGGAAGCGGCCCACGTTCGTCGCGCGCGAGTTTCAGGCGATGGTGGAGCAGATGCCGGTGCTCACCGAGGGCCTGGCGCCCCTGAAAACCTATCTGCTCGGGTATCCGAATGCGTCACTGCCGGGTGCCACGTCGTTGTTGTTCTGGCAGATCGTCAACTTCGGATTGAAGCCGACGATTCGAGTCAACCACCTCGTGGTGATCGAACGGCCGCAGGGCGCAGCCGTCGTGACCAAGATGCTGTACGCGAATCACTACTTCTGGACTGCGCTCGAACTGCACGTGCTGGTGCCCGACGCGGCACGTGGCCGCGGCTTCTGGCTCGCGACGATCAGCCAGAGCCGATCCGACGGATTGAGCGGCTTCGCCGGGCCGCTCATCCGCTACAAAGTTCGCGATGAAGTGACGAGCGGCGCACTCGCGGCGCTCACCGCTGGCAAGGCGGCTCTCGAAGGACGGTAGGACGTTTGACCGGAGTCTAATTTCCTCCGCGACCGCCGAAGCCCCCGCGGCCGCCGCCAGCGCTCATGTTGATGAGCGCCGTGACCTGATCCGCATTGAGCTTGTTCGGCCCTGCCTGCAGCTTCGCAAACGCGTCGGCGCGCGCTTTGGCGACGGCGAGTTCGGCCGCGGCGAGCTTGTCGGCCGCCGCCTTGATCGCCGCGTCGTTTCTCGCGTTCGCGAACGCGACAGTCGCCAGGTCGGTGCGCGCCGTGGTCGCGGCCGTGACGAGCGGCGCGAGTGCGGTATTCATGTCGTTGACCGCCTGCGTCTGCTCGGGCGTCGCGCCAGGCAGACCGCCGCCGCGGCCACCGCCGCGTCCGCCGCCAGGCCCACCAGGACCGGCCGCGCCGCGTCCGGGCGGCGTTTGCGCGGCGCCCTGCGGAGGCGTTTGCGCGTATGCGGCCGTGACGATCGATCCGGCCGCGGCCAGCACCATCAGAAGGTTCTTCGGGGTTCGAAGCGTCATAGATAGCGACTCTCCAGAGCGCTCGCGATCAGCGCGAAACAGTCGGCACGATCGGATCGAGCGTCTTCAGATACACGTTGCGGTACCAGATCGCGCCGCCCTCGCACTGCAGCGACAGGATCCCCTGATACGCGCGCCGCATCGGGTCGTCGTCGGTCGTCACCGTGATGACGTGGCCATTGAGCATGTGCACCAGCGTGTTGCCGCGCGCGATGATCTCGAGCTGATTCCACTCGCCGTCGAGCCCGAGATTCGGGAATGTGTACTGCCCCGGGTTGTCCGCGGCGCGGCCGATCACGAATTTCAGGCCGCCGGGAAAGAGCTGCACCATCTCGCCGGCATTGACGATGACGCCGCGGCCCTGACCCTCGTAGAGCGATCCCATGTTGTTGCCGGTGATGTCGAACTGATAGCCGCTCACCTGCCACGGCTGGCCCTGGATGCCCGCGGCGTTGGCGGCGGCCTGCGTCGTCAGGTTCGCCGGCAGCGGATCGCCCAGCGGGTTCGCGATCGTGGCCGGGTCGAAGATCGAACGATTCGCGCCGTGGCCCGTAAGCAGACGGCTGCGGTACTGAATGCCGCCGTTGAAGTTGCCCGCGCTCACCTTGAACTCGACCTTCAGATCGAAGTCCTTGAGGATCGGGCTGACGCCCGGAAGACCGGTGAAGTGAATGTGGTGCTGGCCCGGCTTCTTCGCGGTGTCCATGTGAATGGCGTCGTTCTCGATCGACCACGCGTCGCTTTCACCGTTCCAGCCGGTCAGCGTCTTGCCGTCCCAGATCTTCGTGAAGCCCGTGTAGTCGCCATAGGCGAACGTGCCGCCGGGCGACGTGTTGCCGCCGCGGTTGAGGCCGTTGTTCGCGATGACCGACGCGATTTGCTCCGGCGTCAGGTTGAGCGACGCGCCGCCGATGCGCGTGAACTCGTTCGCGCGCGCGACGGCCAGTGCCTGCTCGGCCTTCGCGAGCGCGTCGGCCTTGGCCTTCAGATCGGCCTGATTGGCCGGCTCCGTCAGGCTGGCCCGTACGAGCGCAGCTCGCGCGTCCGTCACGGCCTGTGTCACGGCCTGCGGAATGGTCATCGTCGCCAGCGCCATCGCCTGCGCGGGCGAGAACGACGCGGCGCCGCCGCCGCGGCCTTGTCCGCCGCCCGGTCCGCCGGCGCCACCCGGCGCACCGCCCGGGCCCGCACCTTGAGCCGGCGGCGGCTGTTGTGGCGGCGCCTGCTGGGCGACGAGAGACACCGCGCTGATTGTCGCGACGAGGATCACACCCGTGAGACGTGGAATGGTCTGCATGTTGATATGGGTCGAGGCCAAGCCGAGCCTAGACGGATAGCGGGAAGGTTTCAACGTCTGCATGGCCTGGCGCGGCAGTTCTGCCAGGCAATACGTCCACGGCGGCGGCCTGTTACCAGACGAAGGTGAAGAGCGTGCCGGTCGAACGGCGCGAGTCGGGGAGCTGCGGGTCGTCCACTTTGTACCTGGCCGGTACGTTGGCCCACTGGCTGTAGATGTTGCCGCCAACGTAGAAGTGCTTGGGCTGCGCCTCGGTCGCCGGCGCCGCCGAGTGTACGGCGTACGCCTGCGTTGGCTCGTTTCGGCCGGCGCGATCGCTCGCGGGGATGTACTCGTAGATGCCGTCGCCGTCCACGTCGGCGCGGACCCACTGGACGTGCAGCAGCTTGTTGTACGAGTGGTCCGTCATCATGCCGCGCAGTTCGGTGTTGAAGCGGCGGATGATCGACTCGGCGTCGGGCCGCGATCGCTGGATCGCCAGGTACAGCTGACGCGTGACGAGCGGCGTGGATCCAAGCTGCAGCTTCGCTTGCGCCTCGTTCGCGTATTGCTCGACGAGATACTGGACGACCAGCTCGTCCATGAGCGCGTAGTCTGCGTCGCCTTTCAGCAGCAGCGTCAGACTGTCTTCTTCGCCCTTCGAGCGCACGAACGCCGGCCCTGTTCCTTCGATGTCGCCGTAGGCGTAGCCGCCGACGATCGCCACGCGCTTGCCGGCGAGCGTGGAGAGCGAGGAGGCGGAGACGTCTGCGCCCTTTCGTCCAATCAACACCAGGCGGTTCTCGAGGTACGGGTCCGAGTAGAGCAGCACGCGCTCGCGTTCGGCGTCCCGCCAGGCTGAGACGGTGCCGTCGAACTCCTCGTTGAGGAGCGCAGGCGTGAACCGGGCGGGCTCGACGATC